>JGI1356J14229_10003498_pt1 | contig 11986 bp, 11 predicted proteins | sample Subgrocontami58m_FD_14229 | JGI IMG/M metagenome (IMG submission 14229) | reverse complement strand
ATCTGCTGCTCGAGTTCGTCTTCACCGTAGAGGTATATCTGCAGTTGCGCGGGATGCTGCGCCACGTGCCAATCGAGCATCGCGGGCAGTGTCAGCGCCGCATCCGGAACGCTCTGCGTGCCGCCCGTGGCGAGCGTCAGGACGGTCCTGTCGGATAATGCATAACGCCCCGCGTGCGAAGACAGCACGCAGCGCACCAGATCGCGCGGTGTCTCGACTGCATTCAGCATCTGGTCCGGCAGGTTCACGCCAAACGTGCGCTCGGTGCGCTGCATGAGCTCGACGCGGCCCAGGCTGTCGAGTCCCAGATCGCGCTCAAGCGAACTGTCGAGCGTGACCGTAAACTGCCGCTGCGGATGGGACTCGGCGAGCAACTGCTCGATCAGCCGCAGTGCCCGCAGCGCGACATCATCGACTGGCGCAGGATCGGTGGCGCTTTTACTTGGCATCTGAATTTCCGGCTGAATGCGGCGGTTCACGCTCCGCCAAAAGCGAGCACCGTGTCAAGATAGTGCGCGAAATCGCTCAAGCCGTGATCACCGCCCTCGGTCACGATCTGGCGCGCGCCGCGGTATTTCTCAACTGCATGCCGGTAGTCGAGCACTTCATCGCCGGTCGTCACCAGCAGCAGATAGCGTTCGGGGGTGATCGAATCGACTTCGAGCGCACGCAGCTCCTCGAGGTGCTGCGCGGTGAAATCGTATTCCTCGCCGGTGTGAAAATTCTTCTGGCGCCGGATTTCGCCGGCGAGCAAGTCGTACGGGCGCACCGCGGGATTGAGCAGCACCGCGCGCACGCCGTGCGTCTCAACGAGCCACGTCGCGTAGAACCCCCCGAGCGAGCTGCCGATCAGGCAAGCATCGTGGTGTGTTCGCACCAGTTGTGCGAGCAGTGCCGCGGCCGCTGCGGGAGACTGCGGCAGTGCCGGCGCAGTAAAATCCCCACCACGCCCGCGGCGTTCGAGCTCGCGCTGGATCGCTGCGGCCTTGGACGATGCCGGCGAACTGTTGAAACCATGAATGTAAATCAGCATTCGAGGCGGCGCGCGATCTCGAGCAGCATGGTGTCGTTGCCACTCGCGGCAATCAACGACAGCCCGAGCGGGCAGCCATCGAGCTTCGCCAGCGGCAAACTCACCTGCGGCAGGCGCGCGAGCCCGGCGATGCACAGCAGGCTCAGCGCACGCGCGCGAAAGTCGTCGCTCTCCGCAGCCGGCGTGTTCCTGAGTGGCGCGATTCCCGGCAGCGTCGGCAGCACCAGCACCGCGCCGTTGTCGAGCAGCGCGTGCATGCGGCGCGCGATTTCCTCGCGTCGCTGCCTTGCCGGCGCCGCATCGCTCGCGGTGACTGTCGCCGCCCATTGCATGCGTTGGCGCACGCCGGGGCCGAGATCGGGTTTGACCCGCGTCACCCACGCGCCGTGCTGGGCCCACACTTCGGCGCCCTGCAGTACCCGGAACACCTCGAACCACTGCGGCAGCCCTTCGCTTGCCACCGTCACCGGCCGCGGCTTGCCGAGCAGCACAGCCAACCCTGCAAGCGCCGGCTCCAGCGCATTCGTCACCGCTCCGCCAGCGAGCGCAAACGCGTCCTGCGCGAGCAGCCAGCGCCTCGGCTGCGGTGCCGCGCTGTCATCGGCGAGCAGTACCCGGCCGACGCGCTCCAGCAGCGCCGCATCGCGCGCAAACCATCCTGCCGTATCGAAACTCGCTGCCAGCGGACACGCGCCAGCGAGCGGGATGCGGCCGTGCGTCGGGCGCATGCCATAAATTCCGCAAAAACTTGCCGGAGCGCGCACCGAACCGCCGGTGTCCGAGCCAAGCGCGAAATCGACCAGCGCCGCAGCGACCGCCGCCGCCGAGCCGCTCGAAGATCCGCCCGGTATGCGGCCCGGCGCGTTGACGTTGACCGGCGTTCCATAATGCGCGTTCTCGCCGTTCAGGCTGTACGTGAGTTCATCGGTGTGGGTCTTGCCGACCATGCGCGCGCCTGCGTCGAGCACACGCTGCACGGCCGGCGCGGTCGCGCTCGCGGCGTCGTGCGTTGCGAGCCAGTCGGGACTGCCGAAGCCGGTCTGGTGCCCGGCGACATCGTAAATGTCTTTGGCGCCGAAGGTGAGTCCCGCGAGGGGGCCGCTCGCGGCCCCGGCAAGTTCAACGTGGGTGTGGCGGCAGAAAGCGCCGAAAATATCGCGATCGAGAATATTTGCCATCCGCAGATTCTACCGCGTGCGCGCGACGGCGTGGCCGGGTCGCATTTTCCAATCACCAATCACTAATCACGGTCTTTACTTCCGCCGCACCGGAAACAGGAACGCAACGATGATGGTTGCCAGCAGCGTCACGATGCCGATCGTGAGCAAGTCGCCGATGGTCCCGGTTTTCGCTACCCGGCTGTCGAGCATCGCCGCGAGCTTCCTGCGCTTGGCGAGATCGTCCGGATTCGGTTGATACGGCCGCCACTCACCGTCGGAGTCCAGCACTTTGACAATGTTGCCGCGGCGGATGAATTCTTCCTGCGCGAGGCGATAGGTGGTCTGCGAACGCATGGCGAGCGGGAGATTCGACTTTGCCGCCTGTTCGATCGTAACCGGGGGCCGCGCCATCTGCAGGGTTTCGGGGGCATGCTGCACCGTGACGTAGTACACGCCTCCGAGCGCAAAGAACACCATCGCGATGACCGACCCGACGATAAGTTGCGCATCGCTCCAGCGATCCGACTTCCCGCCGCGCCAGCTGTATATTCCGCGCGCGATACTCGCCAGCACCGCCACCCACAGCGCAATGAGGCCGATACGCTCGGCGTAGCTCACGCCTTCGGCCCCGATCGCGGAAAGGGTCGAAAGCATCAGTCCCGCCACGCCAATCGCGACCAGGCTCAGGACCATCACATTGGCGAACTGCCTGGGCATCAAGAATGGTGTCCCGTGATCTCGGTGATTCGCTGTTGTGCCTTTTCAGATAATTGCGGGATTCAATCCGCGCAATGAAGATAGACATCCAGAGAATGCGCTAAATCGAAATCAACTATACCGGATTTTCCGCGTGATCGCCGATCACTGAATCTTCTTCGCCAATTGTTTCCCCCTCAGCGCCCTGCGTTGCGCCTGAAATACTATTTCTCAACCATGTGTCAAAGGACTCAAGCTCTGCCAACTCCTCTAGTGTTAAGGCTACGCCCGAGGACGGATGGGCCACTATGTTTCTTTTCTCATTTACTGTCACGATCCATTTTGTCCTTTTCTCCTTGTTGCCGCCCGTCCCATACCCAAGGAGCGGGCCAAAGATATCCCATTTCTCCAAAGCAATCCTACGATAGTCTATGAGTTCGAAGTAGGCTTCCTTCGATCCGCGTTTTCCATCGTCACTTTCGAACCGGGCACCGACCTCCAATCGCACTTTCTTCGGAACACCTAACACCCACCATTCGCTCTCACTTGGTCCACATTCGCGTTTCAGTTCCTCCAAAACAACTGATTGCAGCATTCTTTCAATTCTGTCTATTACCTCTTTTGCACGCAGGTTGGTCTTCTCCTTTTCGAGTTTCATGAACTCATCCAACCCCGGCGGGTTAAAGGCAGGGATCTGCTCACGCACGGCTTGCTGACACCGACGAGTCCTAGCTGTTTGTCCCTGCACGCCACGAAGATCTCGGAATCCTCGACGATCTTCCGGCTTCATATGCCCAAAATACTTGCCTAAAGCCTGAGCGTAAGGCTTGATAGCTTCAAACAGGTCTTCGTGATCCAGATGTAATAGCTTATGCCCTCGCTGGTCAAGGTGCACTAAAACACTTCGTAGGACGTTGATGCACGCCGTAATCCCATCATTCATTGCAATTCCGCCACCCTCACCCGAGCCAAGTGCCCACCAGTCTTCGCAATTAAGTCGAATCTGACTCAACCAATTCTTGAGGACGAAGACAGTTCTGTCCAACGTCATCTGCGTTTCTCCGCCCCACAGCGGACCATACTCAATCACATCGTCCTTCTTCTCCTTAACTATGTGGAAACCTGTCTTTTCCACAGCATTAAATACACTTGTCAATGAAATACAACGCAACGCATCTTTAGTTGCGTCTGCGGTCTGGATACGGCCATATAGGGGCGAGTCCTTGTCAGCATCGAGGATCTGTATGGCCTTTGAAATAATGGCCTGAACTCGAATGCTGGCCTTATCAGCGTCCCAGTGCAGCTCCGCAAATAGCTCCTGCAATAACGATTGTTTAACACTTTTTTGCTTGGCGTTTATGTCAATAAAAAGCTGGGCCTGTTTGCTCGGTTGTAGCCCCTCAAAAGCAAGTACAGACAGATGACTCTTCTTAGCGCGAGGATGTCCCGAGTATGCGAATAACCTGTGTTGCCCATCAATGATCCACGCTGATTTATAAGCCGGCCTGATATCCAGCCATCCTAAGACGCCGCTTTCGTCTTGCTCGTCTTTGTTATGCTCTTGTTTAATACGCTCAAAATTAAGCCGTTTTTTCTCAAGGTTCACAACAATATTCGTTGGAAATATCCCCGCATCAGATATGTATTGCCGAATCTTGTTGAGTCGCGACTTCGCAAGCATCCTCTGGTACGTGTGCACATCGGACGCCTTGCCCTTTGATCGATGCGAAACATATGAAATCTTAAGAAGATACTCAGGCGATATCGGAAAACTATAGGTATTAAAGCCCCCCATTTTCGTACGAACGCATGGCACGCGAATTTGCAGCCCTGGAACCGATCTTCCCGGCAACATATCCGCAAAGAACTGATATTTGGCAGCGGGCCCGAGATGCGCTACCAGCTTTTCATAGTAATCAAGATCCTTTTCGTCGAACACATGAACGTTGGCTGTCTCCGCCCGTTCTCGATCATTGGCTGTCAGCTCTATATTCGACATGAAGAACAAGAGTGCGACCTGCCGTTTATGTGGGCCAGGAAATTTTGCGCTGTTGGTGGCGTGGCTAAATCGCTCCCGAACGCCAGCAAGTTTAGCGAGTTCCTCCTGAAATTTGCCTCGTTTTGAATAGTTCTCCTGGGACTTACACTCGATAGCTAAGGCCAAATCCTCTTCCACGCCCACAACGTCGACCTGGGTTTTAGGCCCATCACTGTTTTTCGGGTCAAGCCATAGCTTCGCTCCCCCAACCCCGGATAGAAATTCGAATTGCATCCGATAGAGCAACATCCACACCCTATCTTCGAGGAGCGTGCCGTGGACCTTTGCTTTTTTCAGCCGGACGGAAGTCTTACGCTTTTTTAGAACTTCCCAACCATTCGCAATTTCCTCTCCCACCAACTTAGGATGCACACTCTTCGTCACATACGAACGAGCATTGCTTCGCGCAAGCGTTCGTAGTTCTACGGAAGGCTTTACATTTTCAATCATCAGAATTCCACTCGTTCAATAGAGAGTCTATCCGATTCAGGGTAGAGGGCAAGATGATAATGTCATCTTGACCTAAGTAACAGGATCAACTCATGCGCGTTGTGCCTTGCAGCGCGGCCCTCCGTACCTGGGTCTCCAGAGCCATTCCCTCCCAATGTGCTGAATCGGCTTCGGACTTTCTTTTCTGTCACCGAGAAATACTGACTGGCGATCTGTTTTACTTTCTTTCCTGAAAGACCATTAGAGCAATCATGATCGGGGAAGGTAAGAATGACCTTCGTTTCACGGGAAGCAAGTGTCTCCAACAAGTCATCTAGCGCATCAAGGGATTCCGATCCCACGCTATACTTTGACCTTGGTCGCTTTTCTGGTGCTGGATATCGCCCGACACCAGACACTTCGCCACATCGGCCGCGCGCGATCGTCTCAAGAACATGATAAAAACGGCTGTAATGAACTCCCGAATACGGTGGATCAACAAATACTAAATCACCTTTCTTGAGATTTCTTGCCGCGTCATTCGCGTCTTTGACTTCCGCAACGCCAGCTTTCTTCGCGCAAAGTGCCGTTAATGAGAGCAACGCGTATTTTGTGCGAGACGGCACATCTCGATCCCAGGCTTCTTGCAGAAATGGTTTCGCGCTTCTGGTTGGTTGAAAGGGCTGTGCAGTATGTCCCGGCGCGGCCGCACATTTGCTCGCTGTTTCGATTAACGCCGCTAGAGCGACAGCTCGTCTAATGGGGTCTCTAGGTAGGGTGGTACGAAGGGCATCAAACCAGATTGCTTGAATGGGGCTGAAATAGTGACCACCATACGCCCTTGTAAACGCCAAAGCTTTTGGATTAGCACACCATTTTCGTAGTTCTCTAACTCGCTTCTGGGTAAGCTTGTTATGGTTGGGTGGTCTCGAAGCCAATACCAACTCTTCGGCGGCCTTTTTCCAGGATGCCCATATAGTTTCCCCATCCAACATTTCTGTTCTGGCTATAACGGCATTTGCCAAAGCAACACCGTAATCTTGTAAGTCAAACGCTTGCACTTCAATGGAATAGTTGGTGGCCACGAACGAGGCAACTGCACTTGAACCAGTGAAAAGGTCAATGAAGCGCTTCGCGCCGGTTAGCTCTTTGGACAAGAGGGTGCCTAGTCCATTGAGTAACATAGACCGCTTTGAGCCCATGTACTTCATGAAAGTAACGGCTGCTCCGCTCCTTGCTCATCTACCTGATAGCGCATCACATCTCTGCACCAGTGCGGTCGACGATGCGCTCGCCAAAAGCGATTCTTCGGAACTCTCTCATCAAGGAATTCGTGGAATGCAATGATGCGCTGAAAAGCGAGTATCTGGACATTCTGAAGATCTGGGTAGTCATCGCGAGACGGTGCGGTAACGGAATAGAGACGGATGCGGGAAATTCTCTCTACACATTCGACCACTTCTCGTGTTGATGGAATATTTATCGATACAAATGAATCAACGTGATCGGTATAGTTTGCGAATGTGCGATGAGCCGAATCCGATTGCGGATCTCGTTCGCTATTTTGACGAAAAAGATCGTTAGGCAAAAATCTAGGGTGCCCCTTCACGGCCTTCCAATAGAAGGCGTGCTCGCCTTGTTGGTTACTGTTCCATTGAAGCGGCGAGCAAACATACTGCCCGTTCCCAACCAGTATCTGGAACACTTTCTTTTCTTTGAATGATTTGAATACCCCCATTGAGTGGGCAAATGCACGCATAACGAAATGGCTCGAGTAGTAGCCGCAAACAGAAGACCAGAGAGGGCTACTGTCTGTCAGGGCGACTGACCAAAGAAAACTGTGAATGGCTCGCTGCCACATTTCCACGCCAGCAGACGCCAACATTGGGGTATATCGGTGAGGCAACGTGGGCGACACTGCGTTAGCGCCTTTGAATAACTGACTGAACTGATCCGAAAGTGAGCCTCGCTTAGGAAACGCCATACTAGCATTCGATCTGTCGAGCTTCGCAAACGACAATTCGAAAACACGATCTGCTGCTGCATAGTCAATCGACATGCTTACCAAGAATCTTATTTATATGCGCGCGTGCTTTGTCTGAAATGATTGCGATTTTTTCTGGTTCAAATTTACCCAGCTTGACGGATGTGAATGCTGCAGCCCACAGCCTATTTCGGAATCGACTGATGCCACCACTCCCGAGGAATCCCAATTGCTTAAAATCGTCTTTCGTTACGAATTTGCCTTGCCGCAGCAATCCAGCGCGATCTATTATTCTTCGAAACCAATCTGCAATTTCGTGGCGAGCTTTTTCAGAGACATACGGATTTTGTTTCCGACGCAAGAGATCGAGAATCGCAGGCACCAGATCTATGACCGAGACCAGAACTCGTCCTTGATACACGACATTTTGCGGATCAAGGCCCCCTGCCCCTTGCGCCTCGGCACGACCTGATGCGTCTAACCAACAATCAAGAATCTGAGCCAGGAATGCAGTTTGGGCCTCAAGGTTGGTGATGTCGCATGAATCAAGGGCAGGTATGACACCTTCAACGGCTGCATTCAATGTTGCGAGGGTTACCACATCCTTTACGCCGTACTTTATGCCTGGAATTTGAATCATCCCAACTAGGGGGCCAATCTCGAGCATGAGTTTTCGACCAACGTCCTGAGCGCGATCCTTCCGGTCTAGTGGGCCATCTCCCCGCGTCGTCGGGAAGAGATCTGCGACAAGAGAGCGATCTACCTTTTTTTGGTAGAGGTTGACATCAATAAATATTTGGGCTTGTCTCTTCGGCTCGGCTCCTGCCAGATCGAGATCAAGGAAGATTTCTGCGGGAATCTCAAATTTTATCTTTGGCGTCGTCTTTTGCCGGACCTTGAGGGCAAAGTACGCTCCGTTTACTCGGTGCTGGCCATCAATTACCGCAAGTTGAAAATCCTTCGCTGACGGGTTCAAGCCAATCTCCGCGGCGCCCGGAACCGCTTGATTAGGATGAAATGTTGCGCCGTTGATATGAACCAGAACGTTGGAAAAGAACGGGAATGAACTTCTGGCGTACTTAACTGTGCCTCTGATTTGAGGTGGCCACTCGCGACCTGGATCATTCTTCTTGGGTTCGTAAATTGGCCCAAAAACCTCGTCAAGGAGATCCCCGCAATCCTGAATCTCCTCCTGTAAGAGGTAAGCCCCGATTTGCGCTACACGTTTCCAGTCGAGCGAACGCTGGATGGCTTTTACTTTTTTTGGATCTTGATGCGGTCGATGCGGTATGCCGGGCCACCACTCCATCAGTTTTTCAACATCAAGCGCGCACAGACAGTGGTGAACATCCTGAAGCTCTGCAGGGCTGAACGGGTTTATTGGGACAACCACAGATATTCGTTCAAGCAGCTTTTTGCTCATCATGGATTCTCAACGTTCGGGCTGCGCCAAAATATGCACGGTTTTCTATTGTCATTATTGCACTTTAGTGGCATGCAGTGGCCACGCTTTGCGCATGACAAGGATTAGCCGTACGCAGAAATAATCCGGCTGCGTGCCACCAGAGAATCAGCTTGGCCATTTGGCGAGCGACCTTAAACCGGAGCAAGTCTCTCTTTGGCGACTTTCTCGTTGTAGCGCAAGAGGAAGTCGCCAGCGCGCGGGCCAAGCCCGGAGGTTTACTCCATGCGGATTCCAAGGCTACCCCAAGAGATGTTCAGCCAGCGTTCGCGGCGAGTGGATCGTTACTCCCCCGAACACCTTGCCGAAACCCGGACCAAAGTGCGTGCGATCGCCCGTGACCAGCGCGGCGCATCGCAAACGCATTGCGGCAGCCAGCACTGTGCGATCTTTTTCCGGCAGCCAATTTACCAACTTCAGTTCTGGGCCAGGTGCTTGTGCTGGGCTGATATGCAGGCGCTTGAGTAATTCCTCCAATGAGGTCAATGCATCCGGCTCCTTGGCAGTGAGATTCCGGCGAGCCTCGATCACGACGTAGTCGTCAACCCAGCACTCGTGTCCGCCATCGAGAAGCAGGCGCGTCAATTCGCGCACCGCGCCATCGGATTTCGCCGCAGAGAACAGGATGTTTGCGTCCAGAAACACCCGCATGGCGTGGACGCGCTGCGCTCAGCGGGCAGATTTACGCTTGGTTCGCGCAGCACGCTTGACCGCCGGGGCCTTGCCGCCAAGGTACGCAGCGAGTTCCTGCTCGGCTGCGTCGAACTCGCGCACGCGCTCGGGCGTGTACATCTCCACCGGCAGTGTGACGGCAGGACGCAGCAACAGGCCCTCCGGCGTGGTTTCGGCGATCAGATGGTCTTCGGCCTTCAGTCCAAGCGCCTGACGCAGTTTGGCCGGCAGCGTGATCACGCCCCGGCTGGTGATGGTGACATTGGCTTTCATGGATTGCAGTATAGCAGAATTTCTGCAATCAGTTGTCGAGCCGCACGTGATGCGCGAGATTCGCGCAATCCTCATCGGTCTTGAGCCCCGCGGCGCGGATGCCGTGCGCGGCGAGCGCTTCGTCCTGCTCCTGGGTGTCGCCGGTAACGCCTACGGCTCCGAGCAATTCGCCGTCGGCGGCGCGGATGAGCATGCCGCCGCCCTCGGCGAATATTTTGTCCTGTGACGCCTTGAACAAAAAATCCATGAACAGCGGCCGCTGCTCGGTGCGCACACGCACCAGGCTCGACGAGCGCCCCAGCGCGAGCGCGGCATAGGCTTTGCCCATCGCCATTTCGAAGCGCATCATCGCCGAGCCGTCTTCCTTCCTGAACGCCTTGACGATCGCGCCGGGTTCGACCACCACCACCGAAATCGGGCGGCATTTCAGTTCGCGCGCGCGTGCGATGATGGCGTCGATAATCTTGTCGGCCTGCGACAGGGTAATCATGGACATAGTCTGCTCCCCGGTTGCGGGAATTATAAGCCGCCGCCAAAAGTTGCAGCGCTTCCTCTACAATGCGCACGAAGGAGGGACAAACCATGAGTAAATCAGGAATGGATATGCGGTTGCTGATCGCTGCCGTGGCGGCGTTTGCAGCGCTGCCAACCCTGGCGGCCGAAGACTATCCCGCGAAACCGGTGCGCTTTCTGGTCGGCTTCGCGCCCGGCGGCGCCAACGATCTGGTGGCGCGCGTGGTGGCCGCAAGACTGGGTCCGCGGCTGGGTCAGCAGGTGGTGGTGGACAATCGTGCGGGCGCCGGCGGCAACATCGCGCACGACATCGCCGCCAAGGCGACTCCGGATGGCTACACCATGGTGCTGGCGTCGGTGGCCTCGCTCGCCATGAGTCCGGGGCTGCTGGGCAAAATGCCGTTCGATCCGATCAACGATTTTTCGCCGGTGGCGCAGCTGGTCGATGTGAGCTGCCTGTTGTCCGCGCATCCTTCAAGCGCGTCCAAAACGCTCAAGGATTTCGTGGCGCGCGCCAAGCAGCAGCCCGGCACGATCAACGTGGCCAATCCGGGCAGGGGCAGCATCGCCCATCTGGCATTCGAATTGTTCAAAGCCACGGCGGGTATCAGCGTGGTCAACGTGCCCTACAAGGGCGGCGGTCCGGCGGTAATCGATGTCATTTCGGGACAGGTTGAGACGATGGCCGGCGTGATCTCAACCGGCGCGCCGCATGTGAAGTCGGGCAAACTGCGCGGCCTTGGCGTCACCAGTGCCCAGCGCTCGCCGATATTGCCGGACGTGCCGGCCATCGCGGAAGGCGGCTATCCGGGATTCCAGGCAAGCGGCTGGCTGGGCATTGCTTTCCCGGCGAAAACGCCGGCGGCGTTCGTCAGGCGCATGCATAAGGAGGCCGTTGCCGTAATGGCAATGCCCGAGGTGCGCGAGCAACTCCAGAACGCCGGACTTGAACCGTCGGTGAAGGATACCGAAGCCTTCCGCGGCTATATCAAGTCGGAACTCGCAAAATGGACCAAGCTGATCAAGGACGCCGGGATCAAGGCGGATTAAGATTTATTTCAGCCGCCGGCTCGTCCGGCAGCAGCAGCACGATCGCGGCCTTGATCGCCGCGATGCCGGCCATGATCCATAGCGCCGAGGAAAATCCGAGCCCTTTCACCATCGGCCCGAGCATCCAGACGGCGAGCGAACTGATGCCGAATGACACCGTGAGCCGCATGCCGGCCACCCGCGAGCGCAGACGATCATCGACATAGCGCACGATCATGGCGTCGGTGAACGGGATCGAGCCGAAAATGAATACCATGACCACGAGCAGGGCCGCGAACAACCACCAGTCCTGCGTGTGCGCCGCGAAAATCAGCAGCGGTATCTGGACCACGGACATCCATAGCTGCAGCGGCTTGAACGGCATGCTGTCGATCAGCCGGCCGACGACGATTTGCGCGAACGACGCGATGGTGTAGATCAACGCCAGCAGCGCGCCCAGGACAGCCGGATCCTCGATCACGCCGAGAAAGCCCTGATTCAGGAGCTGTGCGTTGCCATTCGTCGTGAAGTTGAAAAGCAGGCTGCTCGCGACCGCCGCCGCCGTCATGACCAGAAACACCCGCGCCAACATCGCGGGCGACAGCGTCACCTTGGCCTTGCCGCCCTTGCGCGTGGACGGCGTATCGACCTCCCGCGGGCACAGGTTCGCGAACACGATCGCGCACGCGACCGTGAT
>JGI1356J14229_10003483_pt1 | contig 12010 bp, 12 predicted proteins | sample Subgrocontami58m_FD_14229 | JGI IMG/M metagenome (IMG submission 14229) | reverse complement strand
TATCGGCAAAAGCGGCGGCTACCACTACGTTTTGCACTAACCGGGGCGCGAATTGGAGGGCGATATTGGCCCCGGCTTGTTTGAGAGCGTAACTGGTGCCTCCGGAAAAGAAACCCAAAACTGTAGCGCCAACATTGATGACGGCAGTGGCTTTGTTTTGCGATTCAATATTGGCGAATTTAAATTTGAGGCCGGTAAATCTGGCCTCCAGACAAGCTTTTTGTTCTTCGGAGTAATCGGTGACGCCGGCCGGGATACCGCATTGGGTTTTGGCAATAGGAATATATTGGGCTTGGAAGTTGGGATTGCGGGGATCGCCGAAAGTCATGCCGGAAGTAGCGATGTTTTGTAAAGTTGTTAGATTGGGGTTGCCGGTAATCAAAAATGAAACTAAAGGGTAAGCCGCAATGGCGTCTGCGTCGCTGATTTTTATCCGGGCGGGATAATTGGGGTTGAGAGTGACAAAAAGTTGTTCGGCGACGATTTTGCCAAAGAGATCTTTTTGCTGATCAACAATTTTGCGGGCGTCATCGGCCGGGAGAGTCCGGATTTTGTCCAATAATTCATTAAAAGCTTGGGGAGAATTGGAGCCGACGGGGTTTAAATGGCCGCTATTTAAAGTGGTATCAACATACTTGGTAGCCTCGTCGAGATATTTTTGTTTTTGATCTTGAGAAATAATAGTTCCTCGTCCGTGAGGGATTGTTGTCTGGAAGCGCTGTTGAATAAGTGTCTGACGGACTGCGTCGGGAACAGTGGGGTTTTCAAAAAGTTGTTTGTCGGTAGCGTTGGCTTGACCGAGATATTCTTTGAGATCAACTTTGGCATCATTGGCGGCGGCCACGGCGGCGGCAATCTGTTCCGGAGTGCCGGAAGTACAGGCTCCGGCCGAACAGCCCCACAGACAGGTTTTGGTCTCTGTAGTGTTAACACCCTGAAGACCAACTACTTTTGAGGTAACGATATTAACTTGAGCGGGACTTGTGCAGACAGAGGTGACCGAGCCTCCCGGGATAATTTCTGTTTTTGGTTGGGAAATTAAGATTTGACTTACTTTTTGGTCGTTGAGGGATTTTAAGGCTTGGGCTTGGGCTTGTTCAACGGGAGAGAGCTGGGTTAACAGGCGTTTGCGATCGGCATCTGACTTTGCATTGGCGTACTCTTGAATGAGACGTTCCTTGGCAAGCGCTTCCGTGTAAATTTTCTTTTCTTCGACAGTCAAATTTCTGGCTACGTCTCTGTCGTGCTGGTCGAGAGTATCGTAACTGGTGGTTTTTTTGAGAGCGTCGTTTATTTTTTGGATTGAGGCTAATTTATCTTCGATGATTTTGATTTGATCGGTGTCTAACCCTTTAAGAATTTCGGCTTTTTGATCGTAATATTCCTTTTCTTTTTTATCAGCGGAAAGTTGAAAGATTTTATTGAAAGCTGCGTCGGACTGAACTTGTTTTTGGACTTGAACTTCGGCGGCCAATTTGGCCTTTTGGACGTCCGCGGCGTATTGCCGGCCGGCATCAAGCAATTGTTTGGTGGCGTCCGCAGACAGGCCGTATTCGCCGGCCAGTTGAGTTACTCTCGCAGGATCTTCGGTGGTCGGTAGTTTTTGGGCAGCCCGGGTGTAATTTATAGATTCAGCTTGGTTTTGGAATTGGCCGGATACGGCACTGATTAAGGCTTTGGTGGCATCTGTATCACCAAGGAGATCTTTTAATGTTTTAGCCGTTTGGGCAGAAATTTGCCCGGCCTGGATATATGTCTGATCGGGGTTATTAATGGAAACTGGGCTGGTGGCGATTTTCTTTTGAGCATTTTGGATTATAAGAGCTGCCTTTTTTTCTTCATCCTTGAGAGCTAAGGTTGGGTTCCCCTGGGCGAATCGCAATATTTTGGCTAAAGACTGTAATTGGGGAGATAGATTTTCTATGATTGTTGCAGCGTCTTCAGGTTCACAACGGGGACAGTTGACATACTCGTTTATCAGTTTGTTTTCTGCGGCGGAGATGGTTTGTGGAGGGGGGGCGTTGGTGACGGCGGTATAGTTGGTTTCAGCTTTGGCCTTATTGTCATCCGTCAAAACCGAAGTCAAACATTTGCGGGCCGATTCGCCGGTGGAGCAGTCGCAACCCAATCGGGCAGTTTCGAGTTTACATTCGGTGGTTATAGCGGAGTTATTGGCGGTGGAGACAAGGTTAAATTTTTTGACTTGATCCGCATAAACGGCTTGAGCATAGGCGAGGGGATTAGAGGATTGGGGGCCCAAGTCCACTTTTTCGCAGGCATCTCCCCGCGATATACAAGAGCCGGTGGTGACGCAGAAAGATAATCCGGTTTTACACCCAAAAGAGCAGTAATTTGGAGGTCCCAAGTCGCAGGCTCCTTGGCCTTCATTACCACAAAAAGTACACTCGGTGGCTCGGGTTACCGCCGCCGCGATTTCGGTTTGGGCCGTTTCAATTTGGACGGCCAGATTTTCTTTGAGTTCCTTGACGGTAGAGGATCCGTTATGGGTTTGTTTGTCAATATTGTAGTCTTGCTGGCTGGTGTATTTAGCAGCAGTGTCTAGGGCCGTGGAGTAACTGCCGCCATCAGTGCCTTCTTGAGCCGGGACGCTTTCAACGGAAATGCCTCCGCCGTGGGCTGACTGGCCACAGCCATGGGTGCAGGCGCCCTGTTCGGTAAATTCATCACAAGTGTTTCCGCAAGCATGATTGGCTCTGACTACGCTAAAGCTGCGCAGGGCAAGCAGAGTTAATGTAGTTAGAAATATGGGCAAGAAACGGCGCATTTTTTAGAACCTTAGGTTCAAAAACGGGATAATAGGGACAGCATCTTGAGAAGATAGATCATAAGAAAAAACCAGCTCGGAAAAATTTGTTTTTAGATTACCCGGTTTGACGAAGACACTATAGGCTATAGAATTGTTGTTTTCGGTGACAAATTCGCTGATACCAGCGGGTGAATATTCCTGATTTGAGTTCAAAAGCCAGAGTCTGACGATTCGGGTAGACAGATAGGGCAGATTTTCCAATCTGGAAAAGACATAGGTTTTGTCAATGAGCCGGTCGTAATATAGGTGGGCTTGACCACGGATATTCATTCCGGGGATGTCTATGGCTTGGACTTCGGCGTCGGGATAAGTTTGCAGAAGCTTTGTGTACAGGGCTTGGGATTTGGCAGTAACGTTTTTTGGTTGAGAGCTCGGTAAATTTAGTAACAAAGCAAAATTTGAAGTTATTCCGCTCCAGGCGCGGCCTATAATATTTTGTTTTTGGTTTATGAGGGTTAAACCTACACCCAACCCGGCCACCAGTAATACTAAACTCAAAACCTGAGACTTACGGGGCATTAATTATGATTGTAGCAGAAGTTTAATGGCCGGGGACATGGTGGATTTGAGGATAGCTTTGGAGATTTGTGGCAGGGATGTGAGGATAGCCTGAATATTTGCGATTAACTGTTGGTCGTTGGCTGATAGCTTGCCGATAACGGTATGAATTAGAGGCGCGTCTTTTTCGGTTTTCAGAACCACGGATTTATCAGATAGTTTTTTGATAGCGGCGGCGGGATCGGCCACGATGGTGCCGGTTTTGGGGTTGGGCATCAGGCCTTTCGGTCCCAAAACCTTGGCAAATTTGACCAATTTGCCCATTTGCTCGGGAGAGGCATACAAGACATCAAAATCAATTTTACCGGATTCAATAGCGGCGATAGTTTTGTCGTCGGCAATGGCCGCCCGGCGGACGCGGCCGGTGGAGTGAGGCAACTCCACCTCCTTGGAGACCCCTTTGTCTTTAAGGACCAGATGCAGTTCCACACTGGCGTCAAACCGGGTTAATGATATCTCTCTTAATAGTTTGATAGCTTCTGATAGGGGGTAAGATTTGTTAACATCGGTTTTGGCTTTGGCGGATTGATAAGATTTCCCCCGCACCCTGGCTATCTTTTTATCGGCCTTTTTGGGTTCTTCTTTGGCTTCTTCGGCCACAACTGGAATTACTTTTCCTTCGCGCTTCTTTTTTTGCTCACGCTTAACGGCTGCCTTTTGGCGCAGTTGCTCTTCGTCGGCGGAGCCGATGATGGCCACAGCTTTTTTTCCCATGGGATGAATTATACTGGAAGAATGGCCAACAAGCTATATTGGCAAGGAAATTGGAGCGAGGAAATATTTGCCAAGTGCATGGGAGTGGTGGGATCGAGGAGAATGACCAGTTATGGAAGGAGAGTGGTGGAAAAAATTGTGCCGTCATTAGTACAGCAAGGTTGGACCATAGTTTCCGGCATGATGTATGGAGTAGATCAGACGGCCCATGAAGTATGCATTGAGTGCGGAGGGAAGACAATTGGAGTTTTAGGATGGGGGATAGAGTACCGGAAGCTGGAAGCTAGAGACTTGAAGCTGGAGGAACGGATAGTGGAGAGCGGGGGATTGCTGGTATCTTTATGGAAGGATCAGATGGGAACGAACTGGACTTTTCCGGCCAGAAACCAGGTGGTAGCTGATATTTGCCATGAATTAATAGTAGTGGAGGCGGCGGCCAAATCGGGGGCTCTGCTGACGGCCGGAATGATGATTAAAAGAAAGAAACCGGTGTGGGCGGTGCCGGGACCGATTACTTCTTCTGTCTCTGCTGGAACCAACCAACTCATTGCTGAAGGAAAAGCCAAGATGTGGGTGGGTTCATCTTTGAAAGGGGTCCCCCTTCAAAGAAGGGAGACCCCTTTACTAGACTTAATACAGGACGAGGGGCTGGAGGCGGATGAGATTGCCAGGAAATTGGGTAAATCCATTTCTGAAGTGGGGGCGCAATTATCTTTATTGTCTTTGTCTGGTGATATAGTGGAGAGGGACGGCAAGTATTATGCTAGCTAGAATTAGGTCAGTGGCGCATGTGGGATTGATGAGCGTGGCTATAGAGGTGGAAGTGGATGTGGCCGAGCAGGGATTTCCGGGGTTTAATATCGTGGGCTTGGCGGGCAAGGCGGTGGAAGAGGCGCGGGAGCGGGTAAAAACAGCCATTAATAATTCGGGGCTGGATTTTCCCGGCAAGAAGATCACGGTCAATCTGGCGCCGGCGGATTTGCCCAAGGACGGGGGAGCTTACGATCTGCCTATTGCTGTCGGTATTCTGACAGCAAGCGCACAATGCTTAGCCCCGACTTCGTCGCGCTTAGCGAGCAACGCTCAAGATGGGATTTTTTATGGAGAGTTAAGTTTGGATGGTTCACTTAGAGCCACAAAAGGAGTGCTTCTGGTGGGCTTATTTGCCAAGGGTGGAAGTATTTTTGTGCCGGTAGAATCGGCCAATGAGGCAGCGGTGGTGGAGAACGTGACCGTGTATCCGGTGCGGAATTTGCAAGAGTTGGTGGATCACCTAAATGACGTAAAAGAGATTAAGAGATTAAGTCATTTAGAGATTAAGGAGTTGGTAGATGACGCGATAGTGGATTTTGATTTGGCGGAAGTGGCTGGGCAGGAACAAGCCAAGAGGGCGCTGCTGATTGCCGCGGCCGGGGGACATAATTTGTTAATGAGCGGGCCGCCGGGGGCGGGTAAAACCATGCTGGCCCGGGCCATGCCGGGAATATTGCCTCCGCTGTCGGCGCCGGAGGCGCTGGAAGTGACCCGAATTTATTCGGTGGTGGGACTTTTAGATCCGGGGGAATCGCTGCTGCGGCGGCGGCCGTTTAGGTCACCGCATCACGGGATTTCGGCGGCGGGGATTATCGGGGGCGGGACTAACCCATTGCCTGGGGAGGTGTCTTTGGCGCATTTGGGAGTGCTGTTTTTGGACGAAATGGCGGAGTTTCCCCGGTCGGTATTGGAAAGTTTGCGCCAGCCGATGGAAGACGGAGTGGTGAGTATCGTGCGGGTGGCGGGGCATGTCAGCTATCCGGCCAGTTTTACATTGCTGGCGGCAATTAATCCCTGCCCGTGCGGGTATTTGGGACATCCCAAAAGAGAGTGCAAGTGCACGGAAAAGATGATTAGGAAATACCGGGGCCGGATCTCCGGGCCGATCCTGGACCGGATAGATCTTCATGTAAGAGTGCCGGCGGTCGAGATAGATAAACTATCTCTCCAAAATTCTAAATCCGAAATTCTAAGTTCCAAACTAATTAGAGAAAGTGTGGTTAGAGCCAGAAAAATTCAAGAAACAAGATTTAAATCTGACAGGTTTTATACAAACTCGCAGATGCGGAATAAACAGGTGAAGAAGTATTGCAAATTAGACCCGGAGACGGAAAGATTGTTAAGATTGGCAGTAGAAAAACATGATTTATCCGCCCGGTCTTATTTCCGGCTGATCAAAGTGGCTCGGACGATTGCGGATTTGGCAGAAGCGGATGATATTGCCGTATCGCACATGGCCGAAGCGCTGCAGTACCGGCAGCAGATTTAAATTCTAAATTCAAAATTCGAATAACCAAATAAATTCTAAATCTTAAAGTTTTAAATTTATAATTTGTGATTTATGATTTATCTGGATCTTAGAATTTAGTATTTAGAATTTGGGTATGAAATATTTCAACAGGAAGACCGGTGAAGTTGGGGAAGACTTAGCGTTGGGATTGTTGCTAAAAAAAGGTTATGAACTGGTTTTGCGTAATTTTTCCACCCGCTTTGGGGAAATTGACTTGATAATGCGGGACAAAGATATATTAGTATTTGTGGAGGTTAAGACCAAAAAAGGGCTGGATTTCGGTACTCCGGAGGAAATGTTTACTCGGAATAAATATCAAAAAGTAAAAAATATGGCACTGGTTTATCTTAAGGGAAAAGAGGTCCCGTGCAGAATTGACATGGTGGCTGTCGTTTTGAACATCGAAAATGAGCCGGTTTCAGTAAAGCATTACGCTAATGTTACCCAACCTTAACAACATAAATTTATCACGGTCGTAATAAAATTATGTTAATATAACCTTATGGGTAGGAACAAAATGGTGGTGGCGAAAAGGCAAGCTTCGGCGAAAGCTATGCTTAAATATATTGCAGATAATTTGGAGATTATATTTCCCCATACCCGGAAAAATTTGATGAGACTGAAATACGCAAATCTTCCGGATTGGGAAGATTATTTGCCAGCTACGGTTTATCTGGCGGCAGACAGATTGGAGCGCAGGGGATTGGTGGAAAAAATATCGACCTCCGAAGGCATAATCGTAAAAATAACCGACCAAGGCAGGAAACAAACTCTAAAATACGATTTACTCAAACTTTCTCCACCCAAAAGTGCATGGGATGGCCAATGGAGATTGGTATTTTTTGATATTGCCGAGATAGACCGGAAAAAGCGGGACAGTTTGCGGGTTTATTTGCGGAATTTGGGCATGGAGCAAATGCAGGAGAGCGTATTCGTGAGTCCGTATGATATTTTTGATCAAGTGAGCTATTTGCGGGAAGTACTGGATGTTCCTAATGGAGTAAAATTTGCTAAATTAAGCTGGATAGAAAACCAAGATGAGCTCAAACAAATCTTTGAAATTTAATTAACATAAATTTATCACGGTCGTGATAAAGTTATGTTGATATTTTTCTATTTCCACTATCTCTTGGTAAATGGGTTGTCTGTCGGTATTTTCTCAAAAACTAGGGCCTCTCTTCTTAGTGGGCAGTCAAGGTCGCAATGAATATCACCACACCTTACATGCCTTCTTAGGTAAGGAGTCTCTGATCCGTTCATTACAAGGAATCGCCGGCTTACCCAAACTCTTTCTAGACCCCTTTTAATTTGAGGGCAGGGGGGAGTCGCGGTGATGGGAATTGATACCCCATGCAAACTTTGTAGACTGGAACTTATACCAGTTAATTCCTCTAGATCTGGATTGTGAAGTTCATTCTCATGCATGGGACGGAGTTTAATCCTAGTTGTTGCTGTTGTCAACCTTAATACCCATGGATCTGGCCGTTCCGGAGACGGATTTGATGGCGGCGTCTAGAGAGTCGGTGTTTAAGTCTTTGAGTTTGGCCTCGGCAATCTGGCGAACTTGGTCGGAGGTTAGAGTGCCGACAATCTCCCGGCCGGGAGTTTTTGATCCCTTCGGCAGGCTCAGGGCTTTGAGAAGCATGGCGGAAACCGGAGGAAGTTTAGTGATAAAGGTAAAGGAGCGGTCCTCGTAGACGGTNATGACGGCGGGNATNATNTTGCCTTTTTGNTCTTTGGTTTTGTCNTTGTANTGTTTGACAAAGTCCATGATGGGCACNCCGTGCTGACCCAGAGCCGGGCCGACGGGAGGAGCNGGNGTNGCTTCACCTGCCGGAAGGTTCAATTTTAAGATTACTTTTATCTTTTTTGCAGCCATATTTTTAAAAAATTCTAAATACTAAATCCTAAGATCCAAATAATATCAAAATTCTAAATTAAAAACTGTTTATGATTTTCGCATTTTTAATTTGAAATTTATTTGGTTATTAGAATTTTTGATTTAGTGCTTTAAATTATATCTTTTTTACCTGCAGAAAATCTAATTCCACAGGCGTTTCCCGGCCAAAAATAGAAACTAAAACTTTTAGTTTGCCATGATCTTCGTCGATGGATTCGATGCTACCCAAAAAATCGGCGAAAGGCCCGTCGGTGATCTTGACGGCTTCGTTCAGGCTGAAGTTGGCTTTGTATTTAGGGGCCCCCATTTGGGCAAATTGCATGATGGCCTCGACCTCGGCTTCAGAGAGAGGGGTGGGTTTGTTGCCGGTGCCTACAAAACCGGTGATGCCCTGGGTGGTGCGGACAACTAGCCAAGAATCGTCATCGACCACCATTTTGACCAGCAGATACCCAGGAAAGATTTTCTCTTTGATGGTGGATTTAGCGCCGTGCTTGATTTGGATTTTATCCTGGGTGGGGATTAACAGTTCGAAAATTTTGTCGGTTTGGCCCAGAGTGGTGGCCCGCTGGCGCAGGGTTTCGGCCACCCGGGCTTCATGGCCGGAGTAGGTGTGGACCACGTACCAGTGACCCTTCGACTCTCGCTCAGGGTTGTCATCGATGACAATATGCCCAGGAATGGCTTTGCCGCCTAGACCTTTTTCAGTGACTGTCATACTGTTGTCATTCATAGTCATACGATAGTCATACAATTGTTATTTAATAATGAGTTTCAATAGATTGGTAAAAGTGTAATCCAGGCCGCCGACGTAGAAGGCGACGATTATGGAAATGGCAATGACAATGACGGTGAGCTTTATGGTTTCCTGACGGCTGGGCCAGGAGACGTGCTTGAGTTCGGCAATGGTTTCCTGCACATATTTGACCGGATTCATATAAAAACCGAGTCTTCCGACCCGTTGTCAAGTATTGTAACATAAAGGTAGTGAAAGTAAATATCGAAAGCATGGTAATTAGTGGCCGGATAAATATGGCTGCATGGAGTAATGGTAGTGGGGTGATGCTAGTGGGTCGGCATGTGACGGAGCCAGCGCAGGCGGGAGAATCTGATGGGGGTAGCTTGGTGGCTGGACGAATAGACGAGGGGGGATCTTATAGTGGAGAGACGGTGGTACGGGATAGGGAGGGTGAAGTATTTTTAGAGGATCCGCGGGTAGCTTGGGCTCTAGGGGGGCTGGTGTGCGGGTTGACTGCCGTAGTTTGGGAAGACAAGGAAAAGGCTTATAAGGCTTATCCGGCGGTTGCAAAGATAGAGGATGAGGTGGAAGTTAAACTTAGAGAATTGAAGGTGTTGAAAGAATTGGGTTGGGGTAAAAATACTACACCCATGGTTAACGATCTATTTCTGTTTAGACCAGATAGAGAAAATTATAAATTAGTTATGTTTCGTTATTCAGGTGGTCAGGCAGAGACAGTAGGAGAAGTGCCATTTGCTCCCGTGCCGGAGTGGGGTGAGCACCGGATTGGGACAGGCATGCCTCCCATATGGCATGAAGATGGGCGTCGGGCAGCAATTGTATTGCATGGCATGACATATGACCCCGGGCGGGACTTTTATACTTACAGTCTAGGCAGGGGTTTTTTGGAAGAAGGGAGTGGTTGGAGAATATCGGTTTGCCCCGAACCTCTGTTTAGAGGAAAAGAATTTGCACAATGGCCGCAGCTGCACCCTGAATTACGGTTGGCCATATACAATACGGGCGGGGTAACAATAGGCGATAGTTTGCGGTTGTTTATAAACGTGGGGGACAAATGCACTATAGCCCGGGATATACCGCTCGCGGAGTTGTGGAAAAATTGGTAAGATAAATTTATGCGGGAGATGCCGGAGGCGCCCAGGTTGCTGAAGCTGATCGGGCCGAGCTTTATTATTTTGGGAGTGGGGCTGGGGAGCGGGGAGCTGATTTTGTGGCCGTATTTGGCCAGCAATTTTGGTCTGGGGATTGCCTGGGCGGCGGTAGTGGGAATCACTTTGCAGTTTTTCTTAAATATGGAAATTGAACGGTATAGCTTGGTGACTGGTGAATCGGTGTTTGCGGGATGGGCCAGGAAATGGGGCAAGGCGGCGCCGGTGTGGTTTATTATTTCCACGATTATTCCCTGGATCTGGCCGGGGATTATAGCCGCAGCGGCGGTAGCGGCAGCTACTGCAGCCGGGAGTGAATATTCTAAGTGGTGGGGAATAGGCATGTTGGTAGTTTTGGGAGGGATTTATAGTTTGGGCCGGGTAGTGTACCGGACCCAGGAGACGGTACAGAAAGGCATTGTTTTGATTGGGGTGCCGCTGGTGGTGGGACTAACTATATGGCTGGCCGGACGGGCAGATTGGGCGGCTTTGGCCATGGGGATTGTAAACGTAGGTTGGCTGCCGAAAGGCGTCCCGGTAGCCACTTTTTTGGCGGCTTTGGTATATTCCGGGGCGGGGGGAAACTTAAATTTGGCCCAAAGTTTATACGTGAAGGAGAAAGGGTACGGGATGGGGAAACATTCCGGGCATATTACTAATATATTGGTAGGACAAGAGGAAGAAGTGAAGTTGACGGGGGAAGTTTTTGCCCAAACGGATGAAAATATTGGACGCTTTAAGACGTGGTGGGGGAGAATTAACCTGGAACACGGAATTATTTTTTGGGCCACAGGGATGGTGACCATGCTGCTTTTGATGGTTTTGGCTTATGCAACGGTACATGGGCATCCCGAAGTGGGGACCAGCATTAAATTTGTGCTTTTGGAAGCAAAAACTATGGGTAATCTGGGGATAGCATTTTTAATAGCTGTAGCACTAATGTTGTTTGGAACGCAGTTTGCGGTGTATGGGAGCAACGCCCGAATGGCTGCAGAGAACTTGGTTCTAGTTCATAGTTCATGGTTCAGGGTTCATAGTATCGGGAAGTATTTTTACGGGTTTTTGTGGCTGCAGATAGGCTTAGGAATACTGGTCCTGGGGGCGGGATTTATTGAGCCGCTGGCGCTGGTGGTCATGGGGGCGGTAATGAACGCAGTGGCGATGTGTGTGTACGCGATGTTGATTTTGAAATTGAATTTAGAACTGCCGAAGGCTTTGCGGCCGGTCTGGTGGAGGGTGGTCATTGTGGGGCTGGCAGGGTTATTGTACGGAGGATTTGCGGTCTTTACCATATGGAATATCTGATACTTAAATTCGGACTCGGGGTAGGAATGTTACTTTTAGCGACACATGCGTTTGTGAAATTGGTGATTAAAATATCGCGGGGGCTGAAATTGTCGCCTTTGATAATTGGGACCACGGTGGTGGCGGTGGGAACCAGCCTGCCGGAGCTGGTAGTTTCCGGAACTTCTTTGATCAAAGGTGACGCGGGGTTGGCTTGGGGAAATATCATAGGATCGAATATTGTGAACGTGCTTTTGGTCTTGCCGGTAGGCATTATGCTGGGTAAGCTGCGCATTGGGACGACTAAGACCCAGAGGAATATATGGGTGCTTCTGGGAGCGACGGCGGCTTTTGCGGCAGTCCAGGCCTGGGGTTGGCCGGGGTGGATTTTGTTAGTGTTGGCCGCGGTAGTAACTATCAAGGAGTACTTGTGGGGAGTGGCGGGACGGGGCCATGAGGATGCCAAAAGGTTTAACCATCAAGCTGTGAAGCAATT
>JGI1356J14229_10003475_pt1 | contig 12027 bp, 6 predicted proteins | sample Subgrocontami58m_FD_14229 | JGI IMG/M metagenome (IMG submission 14229) | reverse complement strand
CCTGCCATTCCCTCGCCGCTGCGCGTTGCCGCCTGACGGCGGGAGCCTAGATCGAGATTTTTTCGTCGGATGCTGGCGGAGGGAGAGGAACCGGAATCCAACATTCTCTCGCAGAATTTCGCTCAGCTTCGATATCTGAGAAAGAGCTGTCAGGTCACTTGTTGGTAGTTTATCAAATCCGCCTTGCACGAGAGAGCAGAGAAACGCCCATCAACGCGACCCTTGGGAATATTAATGGGCTGATCTAATCGATATTCCTGAACTCCCGCTGAACCGTGGCGATGTCGGCAAGAGCTGGCAACCCTGCCTCGTTGCCGAGGTGTTGGATCTTGTAGGCGGAAGCAGCGCGCCCGAAGCGGAAATGCTCCTCCCAACTCTTCGCTGCATCGGCGAGGTAGGAATAGACATAAGCGCCGTGGAAGACATCGCCTGCCCCACTCGTATCGAGAACACGATCCGGCGGCACGGTAAGAGCTGGAAGCGTTCGGACAGTACCCACCTCGTCGTACCAGACCAGTCCACGCTCTCCGAGCGTCACGCCGCCAATGCTGCAGCCTCGACTCTTGAGATAATCGAGCATTCTTGCCGGCTCGAATCCCATCTGCTCACAAAGGCGCTCGGACACGATCGCGATGTCGATGAAGGCAAGGAGCTCATGCGTGTTTGATCGCAGTCCGCCGCCGTCGAGCGAGGTGAGTATCCCTGCTTCCCGGGCAACCTTGGCATGATACATCGTCGCATCCGGCTGGTGGCCATCCACATGAAGCGCCCGGCAGCCTGACAGGTTCAGGCGGGGGAAGGGGTCGAGATAATCGTCGTCCCGACAGCGGACGATGGCCCGCTTGCCATCGTTCGGCATGATGAATGACAGCGACGACGTTCTAACCTTCCGCGGATGGACCGGAATCCCATACTTCGCGGCCATATCCAGGAACATGCGACCGAGCCAGTCGTCGGCTACCGTCGCGAGCAGTTCGGGCACAAGTCCCAACTTTGCACAGCAGAACGCAGCCGTGACCGCGTTGCCACCGAACGAGATAGCGTAGGCCGATGCGACATGCTTCTCGTCTCCGATCGGCATCCGATCGGTCAAAAAGGTCACGTCGATATAAGTCTGCCCGATGAAGAGTGCTTGCATCAATGTAAGGACATTGTTCCGGCTAAAGGGTCTTATTGAGGGCAATAAGTTCCCGTCTGAGGCTTTCGAGGACCGAATAGACCCCAGGCGGAAACAACCCGTCGTACCGTGCTTCAAGCTGCGCGATCTCAGACCGCAGGCGCTCGGCGCAAGGCTCGCTAGTTGTCAAAGCTTTCACAGCTGTGTTCTCCGCACCGACACGCCTCTGATCGGCGCAACTTTTTTAGCAATCGTATGGCTGAAGCGGAGGGGGCGGACTAGAAACAAAATAACGGATGTGCCTCCGCACCCGGAGCCGAAAGCTCGAGACGATGAACAAGCCGCTTACGCGTATCAGAAGTCAGCGGTCACCAGAACGTAAAACCCCTTACGGCCGCGCGCATACACCTTACTCGCAATCGCGCATATCAGCGCACGGTGCGAGTCGAAAATGTTCAGCAAACCCGCCTCGCTAACGTTCACGTTAGGTTGAAGATCTCGAAGCGCATCTTCGGTCACGAAGAACGAGCTCTCCATCGTGCGGTCGTATCCCCAAAAACGTACTGCCCGCCTCGTTGCATCAAAGCTACGGCTCATGTTTGGAAAATTTAACGCCATGGTCGCACCATGTATGTTCTGAAGCGCTTCATCGCGCGATACTCCACGCTCACTGCGCAGTCCAAATGCTATTGAGCAACATTGCGCTCTATCGCTCATTTTGAGCCAGGACGAAGGCGAATTTACCCATCGGCGTCCAGTTGCAAGCCTCTCGCAATAGGCACAGCGGATACGCCGAGAGGGTAGTGCCTCAGTTCGAAACTAGCTTGTCCCTGTTGTCAGCCAGCCATTCTTCATTTTGCGCAAGTATCAAAGAAAGAACGCTGCGCCTGAAGGTGTTCTCTGATTTGGCTGGGAGACGTGCACTGTTTTGTAAGTTCGCCCGCTTCGGCGGCCTTTGAACGATAATTCAGTGAAACAGGCATGTAACGAGCCCGCGTGTTTTAAGGCGAGAGCACTGACGGTCACTCAGCCACCGAAGCCCATGATGTGTTCGTGGTGATCGTGCTTATATGGGAGCATACAGGCCACAAAACCAGCCTTATCTTCTCACTTCTCAGGTACCTTCGCGATATCGCCGATTCCCGAAGCCGATCCGTGACGCGAGCCAACTGAGGCACCGCGGAGATTGTGCGGCCTTTAGGGCAAGTCAGCGTCCACAAGTCCACGCGCGAGGCAGATATTGTTCCGCGGGTGAGTTGCACCCCCGTCAGCAGGTTCGATAGGCCATCTACCAGACGCGGGCGGGTCCGGCGCAATGCCGATCGTCATCCAGAGCGAGGCACAGTTGAACACGCCGTTCCCAAGCTTCCTATCAAAGATGTCATCGGCTCCGCCTTGGGCCAACGACGAAGCAATCCGCGAAGAGCTTTTCAGCATCGAGCGCCTCGAGCAGCACGCCGAGAGCTTGGCTGGGGCTCAGTCCGTCAGCTCGCAGCCGGAGAGAGGGCGACCTCTTGCGAAACGGCTCCGCGACAACGATGAAGCCCTTCTTGAAGCCTATCGTGTCATCGCAGCCGCAATTCAGGATAAGCGCCCCATAACCCCCGCGGCCGAATGGTTGATCGACAATTTTCATATCGCGGAAGATCAGATCCGAGAGATCCAAACCGATCTTCCACCAAGTTATTACCGTCAACTTCCAAAACTGGCGGAAGGCCCGTTCGAGGGATATCCGCGCATCTTCGAAGTGGCCTGGGCCTTTGTTGCGCATACGGACAGCCGTTTTGAAGCGGAGATGCTTCAACGCTTTGTGTTGGCCTACCAGCGCGTTCAGCCGCTGACGATCGGCGAGCTCTGGGCTCTCGCAATTACAATTCGCATCGTGCTCGTGGAGAATCTGCGGCGTTTGGCTGATCTCATCGTGGGCAGCCAGACGTCACGTGACGCCGCTGATGCCTTGGCCGGGCGTCTGCTCGGTGCGGCGAACCGGTCTCCTGAACCGGCCGACGTGGCGCTGCGGCAGTTCGCACGTTTACTGCTCACGAGATCTTTTGCGGTTCAGCTCGTCCAACGATTGCGCGATGAAGATCCGGCTACGATGCCGGCGCTTCTATGGTTGGACCAGCGCCTGAGTTCGCAGGGTACGAACGCCGATGAAATCGTGCGCGAAGAGCATCAGAGGCAGGGCGCGGCGAACGTCACTGTCCGCAATATCATCACCAGCATGCGGCTCATATCTGAGCTTGATTGGACGGAGTTCTTCGAAAGCGTCAGTCTGGTCGACGAGGCGGTACGGGCGGGCAGCGCCTTTTCCGATATGGATTTCCCGACGCGCGATAGGTATCGCCACGCTATCGAGGAGCTTGCGCGCGGTTCGGGCCGCTCGGAAATCGATGTCGCCCGAGAAACCATCCTCATTGCAAAACGCGCTGAAGCCGAACAGCAAACCGGAACGGCTGAGCCGGATCCGCGCCGGCGGGATCCCGGTTATTACTTGATTGGAGGAGGACGTCGGGTGTTCGAAAAGCAACTTGGCTTTCGCGCTCCGATGAAGGATTGGCTGATACGCGCGAACGCAGCGGTGGGGATTTCAGGCTATCTCGTGACCGTCGCACTGGCTGCCGGGTTGCTTCTCGCGCTGGCCTTGCTTGCGGTCAGCTTGTCCGGCACCGATGGATGGTTTTTCCTACCGCTGGCGTTCCTAGGACTATTCATTTCCGTAGATGCCGCAATCACGCTGGTGAACCGCGCGGTCACACATCGGTTCGGCCCGGCGGTGCTCGCTGGGCTCGAGCTTCGCGATGGTGTTTCGCGTCAGTTCCGCACCATCGTCGTCGTGCCAGCGCTGCTCACGACACGCGTCGCTGTCGATGAGCTCATCGAGCGGTTGGAAGTCCATTATCTCGCGAGCCCGGATGGCGATATCCAGTTTGCTCTCCTTTCGGACTGGACGGACTCGCCGACCGAGAGCGCAGCAGACGACGAGGAGCTTTTGGGCGCAGCGATAGAGGGAATCGTTCGTCTCAACAGACAATACGGGCCGGCACCTGATGGGCCTCGCTTTTTCTTGTTCCATCGCCGGCGGATATGGAATGAGGGCCAGGGAAAATGGATTGGGTGGGAGCGTAAGCGCGGCAAGCTGCACGAGTTGAACCGGCTCCTTCGCGGCGCCACTGACACAAGTTTCTTGGAAATCGGCGGCGGGCGGCCGACAGCTCCATCCGGGGTCCGTTACGTCATCACCCTGGACACGGACACCCGGCTTCCCATGGGAGCCGCAAAGCGCCTGATCGGGAAAATGGCGCACCCGCTCAATCGGCCAAGGCTTGATCCCGAGTGCGGCCGTGTGGTCGAGGGATATGGCGTCCTCCAACCCCGGGTGACCCCGTCTCTTCCCACCGCACAGGATGGTTCGGTTTTCCAGCGCGTCTTTTCGAGCCCCAGCGGCATTGACCCGTACGCATCGGCTGTTTCGGACGTTTACCAGGACCTCTTCGAGGAGGGCTCATACAGCGGCAAGGGCATTTACGATGTGGATGTCTTCGAGGCCGCCCTCAATGGCCGCATCGCGGAAAGCACCATTCTCAGTCACGACCTTCTGGAGGGACTTTTTGCTCGCGCGGGGCTGGTCTCCGACGTCGAGGTATTCGAGGATTTCCCGTCGCGTTACGACGTTGCTGCGTCACGCCAACACCGATGGGCGCGCGGCGACTGGCAGTTGCTTCCTTGGATCATGGGCAGGGGGCCGGCGACCGATGACGAACTTGGCCGGACCGGAATTCCGTTGCTTGGCCGCTGGAAACTCGCCGATAATCTTCGCCGTACCCTGTCCGCCCCGGCAAGTTTCGTTGCCCTACTGACCGGATGGGTTCTGCTGCCCCCAGAGGCCGCTTTGCTCTGGTGCGGCTTCGTTCTCCTGCCTTTCCTGTTAACCGCGTTCCTGCCTCTCGTCGCTCGCGTTATTCCGCGCCGCTCCGAGATCACGACCGGCAGCCATTTCCGCGCATTTAGTCTGGATCTCAGAGTCGCCTTGTTGCAGTTCGGCCTGCAAGTGGCGTTGCTCGCACACCAGGCCTGGCTGATGGTCGACGCCATCGTTCGGACGCTGTCGAGATTGTATCGGCGTCGACAATTACTGGAATGGGTGACCGCCGCAGCGGCGGGCTCCGACCGGGAAATCGAACTTGTCGGCTTCTATCGGCGGATGGCCGGTGCTGTCGCGTTGGCTGCATGCGGGGCCATTGTCATTGCTTACGCCGATCATTGGTCTTGGTTGATCGCCGCTCCGTTGGTCGCTGCTTGGATGCTGTCACCGGTAATCGCATGGTGGGTGAGCCGGGCGCCACGCCCCGACCAGAGCTCGCTGTCGAATGCGGAGTCGGAAAGCCTGCGCCTCACTGCGCGGCGCACTTGGCACTTCTTCGAAACATTCGTTACGGCGGAGGATCATATGCTTCCTCCGGACAATTTTCAGGAGGATCCACGGCCGGTGCTGGCACACCGGACCTCGCCGACAAATCTAGGCCTCTATCTTCTCTCGGTCCTTGCCGCGCGAGATTTTGGCTGGCTCGGTATCACCTCGGCCGTCGACCGATTGGAAGAAACGCTTCGGACAATGGATCGGCTGGAGCGATTCCGCGGTCATTTCTACAATTGGTATGACACCCATGATCTTCATCCGCTCGAGCCTAAATACGTATCGTCGGTCGACAGCGGAAATCTTGCCGGGCATCTGATTGTGCTGCGGAGTGCGTGCCGGGAGATGGTTGCAACGCCTGTGATTGGTCCGGAACCGCTTGCCGGAATCGCGGACGCGGTGAAACTCGCTCGCGGCTCTCTGGATGTTCTGAGGAGCGGGCGCCGGATTTCGAAGATCGCAGACAAACAGCTTCAAATCGCGCTCGATTCATTCGCGGCATCCTTACAATCGCGTGCTGAGTCACCGGCGGATTATGCCGTCCGATTGTCGAACCTGAAACGCCAGTCCGAAACGCTTCCTGAGCTCGCGCGAGCGCTTGTCGAGGAAGCGGATAGTGACGTTGACGGCAGCGCGGATGTGGCGACTTGGACAGAGGCCGTTGCTTCTTCTGTCCAGTGCCATCAGCGCGATGTCGATGGTTTGCTCTCTTGGATTCATCTCACCGCTGGCAAGGCTTCACCCGCCGCGCTGACGTTAGATGATCTTCCGGATCACTGTCAGACATTGATTGAAAAGCTGGTTCAACAAAAATCAGATCTCACATCAATCGGCACTGATGGTGACGTCGCCAAAATTGACCGCAACATTGCGGCGCTGGAGCATTCGGCGGCAACGGCCCAAGCTCTCATGCAACGCATTGCGAGTCTCGACGAGCTTGCTGGAAAAATGTTTGACGAGATGCAATTCGGATTTCTATTGGATTCTGAAAGGCAGTTGCTCTCCGTCGGTTATCAGTCTGCCAAGGGTGCGCTGGATCCGAGCTGTTACGATCTGCTTGCATCCGAGGCGCGCCTGGCGAGCTTCATCGCAATCGCTAAAGGCGACATCGCACCGAAACATTGGTTCAAATTAGGGCGGGCGGTGACCCCGATCGACCGCGGCTCGGCTCTGATCTCGTGGTCGGGATCGATGTTCGAATATCTGATGCCGGAACTGGTGATGCGCGATCCCGCAGGAAGCCTGTTGCATCAAACCGCTCGGCTGATCGTGAGTCGACAGATCGAGTACGGCGCTCAGCGCGGCGTTCCGTGGGGGATTTCCGAGTCGGCGTACAACTTCCGTGATCTCGAGCTCACCTATCAATATTCCAATTTCGGCGTCCCCGGGCTCGGACTCAAGCGCGGGCTCAGCGAGAACATCGTCGTTGCGCCCTATGCGACGGCGCTTGCATCCATGATCGAACCGGCGGCTGCGGTACGGAATTTCTCCCGTCTGGCCGAAGCGGGCGGCTGTGGCCGGTACGGCTGGTATGAAGCCCTGGACTACACACCAGGGCGTATCCCGGAGGGCAAAAGTGTTGCCGTCGTGCGCGCCTATATGGCGCACCATCAAGGCATGAGCTTGGTCGCTATCGCGAACACTCTTGGCGGCGCGGCCATGTGTACGCGCTTTCATGCCAATCCGATCGTTCAGGCGACGGAACTCTTGCTGCAGGAAAGGCCTCCGCGCGATGTCGCGGTCAAATGGGTGCGCGCCGAAGAAGTGAGTCAGGCCGCGCAGGTCCGCGAACTAGTGCCACCCATGTTGCGCCGGTTCCGCTCGCCCCACGATCGAGTCCCACGCAGCCACCTTCTGTCGAACGGCCGCTACGTCGTCATGATCACCGCCGCCGGATCGGGTTACAGCCGCTGGCGGAATCTCGCGGTATCGCGTTGGCACGAAGACGTCACCTGCGATCCTTGGGGGTCGTACGTGTATTTGCGAGATGTAGAAAGCGGTTCTGTGTGGTCCGCCGGTTATCAGCCGAGCGGCGCCAGACCGGACAATTATGAAGTGGCGTTTTCCGAGGATCGCGCCGAAATTGCGAGACGCGATGGAACCCTCGCGACAACGCTCGATGTCGTCGTATCGCCGGAGGAGGACGGGGAGGTCAGGCGTGTGTCGATTTCAAATCTTGGGGTGCGCACGCGCGAGATCGAGGTAACCTCTTATTCTGAGGTCGTCTTGGCGCCATCGAGCGATGATGCGGCGCATCCTGCATTTTCAAAACTTTTTGTGCAAACCGAATTTGTGCCTGAACTAGGTGCACTTCTGGCGACCCGCCGCAGGCGGGCACCGGATGAACCAGAGGTGTGGGCCGCCCATCTGGCCGTATTGGACGGTGAGGCCACCGACGAGCTGCAATTTGAGACCGACCGGGCGCGCTTCCTTGGACGTGGCAACGGCATCCACTCGCCGATTTCCATCAGCAGCGGTCGGCCTCTTTCAAACACGGTCGGGACGGTACTCGATCCGATCTTCAGCATCCGCCGACGCGTTCGCATACCGCCCGGCGCGACCGTTCGCATCTCTTTTTGGACACTTCTCGCTCGCGCGCGCGACGAGGTTATCAGTCTGGCCGATAAGCACCACGATGTTGCGGCGTTCGAACGTGCAGCCACCTTGGCCTGGACCCAGGCGCAGGTGCAGCTCCATCATCTCGGGATAACGCCGGACGAGGCACACCTCTTCCAGCGTCTCTCCAATCGCGTCATGTACTCGGACCCGACGCTGCGCCCGTCGCCTGAAATCCTCAAGCGGAACGATCTCGGACCATCGGGTCTTTGGGCGCACGGTATCTCCGGCGACTTGCCGATTGTGCTGTGCCGAATCGATGAGGCCGAACACCTGGAGACCGTACGCCAACTGATCCGCGCGCATCGCTATTGGCGAATGAAACAGCTCGCGGTGGACATGGTGATCGTCAATGAGAGAAGCGCCTCTTATGTCCAGGACCTACAATCCGATCTGGAATCGGTCGTCCGAGTAAACCTGTCGCGGTCACCATCTGAGAAAGATAGCGCCCCGGGGACCGTGTTTCTGCTGCGTACCGACTTGTTGTCTGTCGAGGTGCGAACCCTCCTGCAGACGGTAGCGCGCGTGGTGATCGTGAGCCGACGTGGCGGGCTTGCCGAGCAAGTTAAGCGTCTACAAGAGATCGCACCTGCTGCCGAACCGCCGCGTCTGACGCCGCGAAGCGTGAGCCTTCCTGAGTTCGTCGCGCCGCCACCGCTCGAGTTCTTCAACGGAATCGGCGGATTCGATAAGAATGGACGGGAGTACGTCACTATCCTCGACGGGGATCAGGTGACACCCGCACCGTGGGTGAATGTCATCGCTAACCCATCGTTTGGCTTCCAGGTCTCCGCCGAGGGCAGCGGTTACACATGGTCGGTCAATAGTCGTGAGAACCAGCTCACTACCCGGTCGAACGACCCTGTCAGCGATAGCCCTGGTGAAGTCATCTATGTGCGCGATGAGGACAATGGAGAGCTCTGGACGGCGACGGCTCTTCCCATCCGCGATAACGCCTCCCGGTACATTGCCCGACATGGCCTGGGGTACAGTCGTTTCGAGCACGTGTCGCATGGGGTTGGACTCGATCTCCTGCAGTTCGTGCCGCTCGACGATCCGATCAAGATTTCCAGACTGAAGATCAAGAACGTCTCAGGCCGCCGGCGGCGGCTATCGGTAACGGCCTATGTGGAGTGGGTGCTCGGACCTTCGCGCACCGCTTGCGCACCCTATGTCGTCACAGAGATCGATTCCGAAACCAGCGTGTTGCTTGCGCGTAATCCGTGGCGCATGGAGTTCGGTTCCCGTGTGGCCTTTGCCGATTTGGCCGGCCGGCAACGTTCGTGGTCTGGCGATCGCACGGAGTTCATAGGCCGCAATGGCAGTTTCGCTTTGCCAGCCGCGCTCGCAAATCGCAATTCGCTGTCCAACCGGGTCGGCGCCGGCCTCGATCCTTGCGGCGTTCTGCAGACCGCAATTGAGATCCCGGAAAACACCGAAGTCGAAATTTCTTTTTTTCTGGGCGAGGCGACGAGCAGAGCGGAAGCTCTGTCGCTGGTCGAGCGGTATCGTGCAGCCAACCTCGACGAGGTGTTCCGCGATGTGACCAAGTACTGGGACCAAACGCTAGGCGCGGTCCAGGTGCGGACACCCGATCGCGCGATGGACATTATGCTGAACGGCTGGCTTCTGTACCAAACGATCGTCTGTCGATTGTGGGCTCGGTCGGGATTTTACCAGGCAAGCGGTGCGTATGGCTTTCGCGACCAGCTGCAAGATGGCATGGCACTCTGCCTGTCGCAGCCGGGGCTGACACGAGAGCATCTTCTGCGCGCAGCCGCACGGCAGTTTACCGAGGGTGACGTTCAGCACTGGTGGTTGCCGTCATCAGGCAAGGGCATTCGCACGCGCGTTTCCGATGACCTGCTCTGGTTGCCCTATGCCGCGGCACAATATGTAACGGTGACTGGCGATTTCAATGTCCTCTGGAATGAATCTGGCACCGAACGAGCAGGATGCCTTTTTTCAGCCTATGCCCTCGGATGAGAGAGCTACTCTTTTCGAACACTGCGCTCGGAGTCTCGATCGGAGCCTTGCGGTCGGACGGCATGGACTACCGCTGATCGGCGGGGGCGACTGGAGCGACGGATTGAACCGGGTCGGCGCGGGAGGACAGGGCGAAAGCATATGGCTGGGTTGGTTTCTTAACGCCACCATTGCGAATTTCGTTGCGTTCGCGGAGCAGCGGGGCCGGCACGATCGTGCCGCAACCTGGCGGCAGCACGCGACTTCGCTGATCGAGGCCCTTGAGCGAGAAGGTTGGGATGGCGACTGGTATCGCCGTGGCTATTTTGACGATGGAACACCGCTTGGCTCTGCATCGAGCAGCGAGTGCCGCATCGACTCCATTGCTCAATCCTGGGGAGTTATCTCCGGCGCGGCAGATCCGGCACGCGCCACGCGGGCCATGGCGGCGGCCGACGAAAACCTTATCTTGCGTGATGATGGATTGGCTCTGCTGTTCACGCCGCCCTTTGATCGAACCACGCTGGACCCCGGTTACATCAAGGGCTATCCGCCGGGAATCCGCGAGAATGGTGGCCAATATACTCATGCTGCTATCTGGTCGGTTCAAGCACTTGCCAAGCTTGGCGATGGGGATAAGGCAGCCGAGTTGTTATCGCTTCTCAATCCTATCAACCGCGCCCTCACTTGGGCGGCGACTCAACGCTACAAGGTAGAACCCTATGTGGTGTGTGCGGATGTCTACTCCGTTCCGCCACACGTGGGGCGGGGCGGCTGGACCTGGTACACGGGCTCGGCCGGATGGATGTATCGGGCAGGTCTAGAGTCGATTTTGGGATTCACCGTAGAGGGCGCCACGTTGCGGCTCGACCCCTGTGTGCCCCGAGCGTGGCGAGATTTCGAAATCGTATTTCACCACAAAACGACCCGGTACGAGGTGTTCGTTGAAAATCATACCGGGGTTTGCGGTGGCATTGCTCGCTTGGAACTGGATGACCAAGCGCTCCCTCACGGTTCGACCCACATCACATTGGTGGATGACGGCGCCATCCATCATGTCCGAGTGATACTCGGATGACCCGTCTGCAACGCGTCACACCCAGAGCAATGCTGGCAGACTGCCGGGGCGCGGCTAGGCCGCCTTGGGGTCCGGCATATGGCGCACGTTGTGATTATGGCTCACGGTATACACCTGCTCACGGCCGCACTTTGCGCAGACGAATATCTCATTGTCCAAATCAAGGGTGCGATTGGCTGACTCAATCTGCTTGAGCCGCAGTTCGCCACCGCAGACGTCGCAGTGCGACGAGGGCGGCGGCTCGACGAGGGTGCGCATATGATTTCCTTTCGCCCGACATGCTTCGGAGCGAGGGAACGGGACGCTCGAAAGGGTCCCAGTTGAAAGGTTGGATTGAAAGCCCGAACGCTTTGCGTTGGCGTTTCGATTGCTATTACGCTGCGCCTTTAGCGCGACGGAGTCGAGAAAAATCGCGGTCCACTGCCCAACGTGCCACACTTTCAGGAAGTCCATGCTCGTCCTGCAGGCGGGTTGTGAGGCGCGCATACAGTACCTCGGCAGGCACCCCCGGTTTCGGCTTGAGCAAATCAGTGGCGACGCGCGATTTTAGGGCACTCACGAGTACATTAATCTCCCGCTTGTAAGCACCACAAACGTCCCGTAACAGATTTTCGCAACGACGATGCTCATCGCAAAGCGATCGACTGTAAGTGACGATTAGCTCGCGCAATTTTTGACGCGGTAGATCATGCATCGGTTTGACTCAACGAACACAGCGTCCGCCTTGGGCCGCTGATTGGCCGTACGATTGATCGCGATAGGCCGTGACGCGCGGGTGTTGAAGAAGTTTGTTGAGCCTGCGGCGAACTGCGCGCTCTGCACAACAGATTAGAA
>JGI1356J14229_10003470_pt1 | contig 12034 bp, 8 predicted proteins | sample Subgrocontami58m_FD_14229 | JGI IMG/M metagenome (IMG submission 14229) | reverse complement strand
GGGCAGGGAGGCCGAACAGACGAGGCCGGCATCGCGAATGGCGACGCCCACCGCGTGGTAGGCGTCGAGCGTCCGATGATGGTAGGTAAACGCCAGGGGCGCGCCCGGTTTGAGGGCACGGGCCATCCTGCGGAACACGGTCGAGAGTCCTTGGGCGAAATGCTCGAGGCCTCGCTTCATGGTGATGTTGCCGGTCAGTTCCTCGGCGTCCCGTGTGGATTTCCACCTGAGGTCCTCCCCGTGCCGTCGCATGAGGCGGCGCAGCCACACGTAGCAGAAATCCATCAACTCGCCATACTGGACGTTCCCGAAGTACGGGGGGTCGGTGAACACCGCATCGAGGCTGCCCGAGCGCAAGTTGGCCGTCGTGGCGCTCTGGCATTGAAGCGAAATTCGCCGATGAGCATTCCGCGGGTCACTGTCGCGGCGCTCCCCGATCCATTCACCGGGAATCGGCACCCGGATCTTTCGTGACCGCTCGTGGGCGATCTCAAAGGGCTCATCGCAGTACCGCTTCGCCTTGATGTACTTCTCGATGATGTTCGACCAGCCACCACTGCCCACGCTCATAGCGTTGCCCTTTGGGATGCCCAGCAGGTTCGACTCGCACTGCACGAGGCCCACCGGGAAGCCATGGATCGAGAAGATGTCGAGCGACTTCAGGGCCATCACGTCATACCGGCATAGCATGTTCTGATACCGGAGGAGGTCCGAAAGGTTCGTGGCCAGTGCCCGGCGCACCCGTGCATCTGCTGTAGCATCAATCAGCCGGCAACTCAGTTCGAGACCGAGCAACTGGCGTGGGTTGAACAGGTCGCGGTAGCGGCCATACCCCCACCGGTGCAACCGGTCGGTTTCGTCACCAGGGAGGATCTTCTCGGCTGGCACAAATCGGGGCCTCAGCCTTCGCCACCTGGTCTCGGCTGCCTCGTGCTTCGCCAAGTCCTCCCGGTCCGGCTTCTTGAAAAACCGTCCGGTGTGGCGCGGCTTGCAGTGAGGGCAGTAATACTCGATGGCGAACATCCGGTGCTGAGGAGGCCCGGCCTTCGGATTCGGATAGACATTCTCTGAACCGCAAGACGGGCAGTTGCAGCGGCTGCGCCTGGCCGGCCCGTCAACTGCAAGGACGCTTCCACACTCCCGGCATGATCCAGGCCTATCGAGCCGTGCAGCCTCGTTAAGCTCGCCACAGGACGAACACACGAGCACATTTTTCGGGTGCCTCTCATCCTCGGCAAGGAGATACCCCGGAAACATGTCGAGGGTCTTGCCGCATTTCTCACAGTCCTGGGTTTTTACCCACAGGAAGTATTTGATCGGAACGTTGGTCGCGCCACAACCTAGACACCGGGTTCGGTAGTAAGCGCCTACCTGGGCTTCGATATTCTCCACAAGTTCCCGTGCCGCCGCTTCATAGGGAGCGACGTCCAAATGCTCGATTTCTTCACGGACCACCCAGACGGCCATCGGATTGATGTCAAACCCGATGACATCGCACCCGACCCGATTTGCCTCCAATAGTGGCGTCCCTCCACCCATGAATGGGTCTGCCACGGTCCGGCCGGGGAACGAGTTCGACTTATAGAATGCTTTGTCAAGCGCCTCGGTGCCGAACTCTGAGAGCACGAGCCCGCGAAATAACGTGCCCGGTCGGCGGGCAAACCATTTGTGGACGGCAATCACCGGCCGGTAATTTTGCTGGATCTGCTTTTCGCGCAGAGCCAGCGCGGCAATGAACGCAACATCAAAATCTTGCTCTATCGCCATTCGGTGTCAGTCCATCCAGGTGTTGACCGCGAACCACTTGCACGCAGTACCCTCATTTCAGCGGCCACGCGGCAACCGCCAAGTCGGCAAGCTCACTCTGTCTCTTCAATATTGCCGCAGTGTCCCAAACGGCATAGTCCGCTAGAGACGAGGTGAGAGTGTACTTTGACTTCTTGTAAAAGGGCTTCTTGAGCGCAAGACTATCGTTTCCGGCCTCCGAATTTATCCGCGTTTTCAGTAAGGCCAGATTGCCGATCCTCTTCACATGCGTAGCTCGATCGTCCTCGGGAATGTGATTCCACGCGTTCGACGGATTCAACGGGAGTACGTGCTCCAGGTTAACGACTTCCGTATTCTCACCGAGTGACAATTCGGGATCGGGCTCACCCGTTGCCTGTTTCTCAAGAACTCGCAGGTAATATCGTGCGAGATAGTTCTTGGACACTGAGGCCGCCGAAAAAGCCTGTCGGAATTGGGAATCGTTCGGTACTATGTCGTTCAACTTTGCGCTGAGCTGTTTCGCCGTTTTTGTCTTGCTCTCTTTGACTTCCTGCGCCCTTTGGGAGTACTGGCTTTCGAGGGAGCCTGATCCCAGTCCACCGGTAATCAGGAAGCGAACGGCCCAAAACACCATTAGCCTGAGGGCGGCCTGAACCTCCTTTACGGAGAATTGCTCCAGCACAGAAAGTACAAGCGGACGGATCTGTGTCATTTGCAGAAGATTGAGCGTCTCCATGTGCTGGCGCGCAGTCGGGCTGTACTTATCCCAGAAGTCATGATTGGGATTGAGTATAGCTGCATAGAGTAACGCTTTCTCGGCCAGTTCAGTAGAAAGCGCCACAGCGTCTTGTTTGGTGTGCACTTTCTTCTTTATGTCAGAATACAGGTCTTTCTCGCGGGTGAGCCCGTGCCTTGAAGACCAAAGGTGGCGCATGTACGTCACAATCGCGTCTTCGTTATCAACGGCCTCAAGCGTTCCGGTCATCGATTGCCAGCGGTGTTGGACCTCAGCTATTCTGCTTCCAGCCAAGCCAAAGAGATAGTTCTTGAGTAGATCAGATATTGCCAGAGCTAGTCCGCGATCGTTAAGGGTTTCAAATATCCTAAAGGCGTTTGCGTCGTCGTAGACCGCGACCCAGATTACCTTTACGGAATCAGTGATGTACTCAACCCAGCGTGCGAGCTGATCGGTTGGCTTAGGCTGGGCTGAGAACTGCTTAACGAAGGTCCGCGCTAGGTCCGCAGCGCGGGCGATTCGTTTGTGCGATTCCTTTGTGGGGTCAATCGCCTTGTTGGGGGAAGCCGGCTCCTCCAATATGCGCTTAGCGAAGAATTCGTTATCGGCGAGGTTGAGGTGTAATTTTGGAATGGCCTCCAGGGTTTTTAGGTCCCTAGTGAAAAGATAGGTTGAGGCTATGTGATCGGCTCGCATGGGATCATTGCTTTGCGAGAAGTAATCGCGGATTGCTGCCAGGAGTATTGCGGTAGTTGCAAGGCGCTGCTGGCCATCTACAACTTCGGGGCGCGGGCTGTCGTTCTTTGTTGTAACGATGGAGCCTAGGAAGTACTCAGGTTCCTCTTGTTCGATGGCATTCGATATATCGGAGAAGAGATCGAGCACGTGCTTGTCTTCCCAGGCGTAGGATCTTTGATAGATGGGGACGGCCAGTTGCTTGTTCAGGATGGCCCGACCGAGGCCAATTAATTCGATTCCCGTTTTATCCGTGCTCGTACCGGTCATCGTTACCTCCCGAAGCCTTTTGGCCAAGATTGCATGAGGAGTTCGTCGCGACGCGAGAATCAGCAGCCTGGGGCGTGATGCAAAACCCGTGAAATCCCCGAGGTTCCCATATAGAAGGGGATACTGCCGTATGAAACTGAGACCAAGGAAACTTCCGCGAAAGCTCGACGGAATTGGGAGGAATTAAAGGCCAATCCGGCCCGGTGACCACTGTAGCGGATCGGCAAGCCGGTCCCCAGAACGCGACTTAGCAGGATTTAACCCTTATCGGTCAAATGTCAGCATTCGTCGAACACCTGAGTGACAGCATTTGTCGAACGCTCCTGACGCCATCGGGATGGTTCCTTGACGATCGCTGGAACCAGTCCGGTAGTCGCAAGTGCCGATCCAAAAAGTACTCTTAGGGATGCCGGCAACTCACCTGGCTGGTTCCTCGTTGTGGGAAATGCCTCGAACCTCATGGCTGGAGCCGTCCCTGAAAAGCGTTCGACAAATGCTGACACTTGGCCCCATATCTCAAAGGTTACCGAAATCCGCTATGTGTGTCAATGGGAAAGGTCGACTTGGTCGGGGCACGAAAGCTCGGCAAGGGTAGTCCCGGTGACACGGTTCACTCGGAACCTTTAGGGTGCCGAGCTAACCACTCGATCGACTTGTCAACTCGGGTGCTGGGGTGTGGCTGTCAAGGCTTGCCTGTTGCAGATAGGATATCTTGCTCAATTGGCGGTCCGTCCCCCCGGCACCAACCCCCATGATGGAGGCAGTACCGTCTCGTGAGGAATTGGGGAATCTTCCTCAGATCGTAAACAACGGGTATCAGCGGAGGCAACCGGACGGTCGTTTACAGCGAGGAGCTTCACGGAGCCATATCTCCTTTCGGTCTGTCAATCAATCAGGTAGTTTCAGCACACGGGTGAGGAGGCCAATGGACCTACGGTTTTGGTTTCGGAGGTACTGGGATCGGATGGGGGGATTTTGCGTTGCCTTCAGGGCGCGGACGGCCAGATCCTCCGAGCCGTAGCCGGTCAGGACCAGGGTCGGGGCCTTCGAGAGCGCCCGGAACCGCCCGATGAGGTCCAACCCGTGCTCGTCGCCAAGGACCGCGTCCAGGACGATCGCGGCCACGGGGTGGCGCCGCAGGAGCGCGCAGGCCTCCTTCCCCGTGGCGGCACTGTGGACGACGTACGCCCCCTTGAGCGCCGTGGCCAGCGCCTCGCGGATGGCGGGGTCATCATCCAGGACAAGGATGTGCGGGGCGGAGGCGCGCATGGCTCCCACCAAAAAGCCACAATTGAAAACGGACAACCGACAATTGACAACCGGCCATTTTCCTTCGGATAAGGATTTGACCGGTTGTCGGTTGACTTCGGCGAGGGGTTCGGCTGAGGCTCACCCGAAGCCCTCAGTCGAGCCGTCAGTTTTCCATTTCAAATTGCGATCCGTCCCACCTCTCTGTGAATCGCCACCTCTCGTGCATCCATACCGCGGGCGCCCCCAACTCAGAGGGCCTCGATGCGCACGCGCTGCCGGGCGGCGTACTCCAGGATGATGGGCGGCGTGAAGGATCCGATGGGGACGAAGAGGATGGCGGACCCGGCGCCCGCGTCGGCCGCCAGGGCCGCGGCGTGATCCACCTGGTCGAAGAGGACGTTCCCCCGCTCTTCCTTGCAGTGCACCACGATCAACTCCTGGTCGCGGCTCACCAGGAAGTGCAGCTCGGAGCCGCTCTCCAGGAGGAGATCGCGCTGGATCGTCCATCCCTGGGAGGCCGGGTAGTGGGAGGCAAGATGCGCGGCCACGAGATCTTGAATCGGGACCATGGCCATCTGAGCGGCCTCCGTCGGGGGACACTACGGCTTGCGGGGGGTGTGTAGCACGCAGGGAAGAGGGGTGTCAAGCGACCGAGGGTGGTGAGGGGTAGGCAGAAGACGCTCGCCGAACCAATGGAGAGGACCGTCGCTAGGCTGACCCGGGGGTATGACGCAGCGAAGACACTGGAGAGCGGGAGCTGTGGAGATGTTGGAGGCCCCGGGCTCAGACCAAAAATTTCACCGCCAAGACCGCAAAGATCGCAAAGAGTCGCCAACTCGCATCAGGTCTGAGGAGTTGCCGGACCGAAATCTTCCGAACCGTATCTCCAAGTTTTCCCGCGTTAGTGCTTTGAAAATGGGGAGTTTCTTTGCGGACTTCGCGTGCTTTGCGGTTAAACTCCACTGTTCGGACTCAGACCAGGAGCATCTCCGCTCCCTGGCGCCGGTCGCCCCGTCGGCGCTCGGCGGTGAACGTCCGCCGGCGTCGGCGTCGCGCACGGTACCGCCGGTCGAGGACCACCCGGATCTCAGGTCGCTTACGCAGCGCCGTCACCACTTGCCCGTACAGGGGCAGGCATGTCCGCGAAACCACCAGCGTATGGATAGCCCTTTCGCTCATGGGGTCTCCCTGGCCGGCCCAGGAACGGCCGGCAGCCAGAAGCGGATGCGGGTCCCTGCGCCGGGGGCGCTCTCCGCTACGATGCGACCCCCGTGTTGCTCAACCAGGGCCCGACAGATGTAGAGTCCCAGCCCCGTTCCCTCCCCGCCGCCCACCCGGTAGAATTTCTCAAACACGCACGGAAGGTGCTCGCCGGGGATCCCTGGCCCGTCATCCGCCACCGCCAGCTCCACCCCGGTGGAGTCCCCCGGCACGTCGGCAGCCGTGAACCCGGTGTCCGCGGCGCGAGCGGCATGCGCTTTGAGCGCGATGCGGCCACCCGGTCCCAGGGCCTTGACGGCGTTGCTTACGAGGTTCCCCAGAATCTGGTCGAGACGACCCGGATCGGCGGACACGGGAGGCAACTTTCCCACAATCTCAACCTGGAGCTGCAGGCCTCGCTCGGCGGCTACCGCCCGGAACCGATCGGCCGCCCGGCGGAGCGCCTCGTCCACCCGCAGGAGGACGCGACGGAGTTCGAGCTTGCCCGCCTCGATGCGCGCCGAGTCCAAGAGGTCACTCATCAGCTGGCCGAGCCGGTCGGCGTCCTGCCGGGCAGCATCCAGGATCTCCTCTCGGCTCGTCGTTGGCAGCCGCGGGTCGGCCAGCAGGTCCAGCCCGACGCGGATGGACGTCAGGGGGGTTTTCAGGTCATGGCTGACCATGGCGAGGAAGTCCGACTTGAGCTGGTCCAGCACCCGCAGTCGCTGGTTCAGGATCGAAAGCTCCCCGATCTTCTCCCACAATTCCGTCTGGTCCTGAAGGACGACCAGCCATCCCCCTTCCCGATCCTCCCCGCTGAGCGGGCTGGCGCGGAGGACGAGCACCCGCTCGTGAGCCGTCAGAGTCAGGTTCAGCGGCCGCTGCCCCTGGGCCAGGGCGGCCCGCAGTTCCCCGCCCGTGGCCGGATCGAAGAGGTCTGGCAGCTCCTGGCCGATCACCTCTCGCTCGGCACGGGCCAGGAGGCGCCGGGCGGCGGGGTTGATATAGACGACCTTGCCCGCCGCATCCGCCTCGATGACCCCCTCGGCGATCTCCGCCAGGATGGCCTCATGGTGCCGCTTCAGGGCGAGAAGTTCCACGACCATCCCGCGGGGGTGGGCGCGCTCCATGCCGAAGATGGCTCCGGGCTCTGGCGCGGTCGGGTGATCGGCTCCGGCCAAGCGTTTCAGGACCGCATCGACGTGGGCGCGCAACTCCTCTGCCCGGCCCTTCGCAATGTAGGCGTCGGCGCCCATGGCCATGACCTTGGCCTGGTCCTCGGCGACCGTCGCCGACAGGATGACGATCGGGATGGCCGACGTGGCCGGGTCACTCTTCAGGTACTGGCAGACGCGATCCCCGCCGACCTTGGGCATGACCAGGTCCAGGAAAATGATATCGGGCGGGCTGTGCATGACCGCCTCCAGGGCCTCCAGGCCGTCGGCGGCGGCGGTCACGGTGTATCCGAGATCGCTCAAAATTTCTTGGAGAAGCTCGCGGAAGAACCGGTCGTTATCGACCACCAGCGCCAACATATCTCTCCCAGCCCGAGGCCGGCCTCGGCCATCCGCGACGCCTTCCGTCTGCACACCGTCGGCTCCGGAACCGGATCGCCTGGCGCCCACGTCAGGTTCGTGGCGGGTCACGCCTCGTCTCCACCTTCGAAGCGACATTCGACCGCGTTCGTCGCCGTCACGTAGATCCGGCGATTGTTGCTCCTAGCGTCCATCGGAACAAGGAAGAAGCCCGCCCCGCCGGGATCACGGCTGGGCGATGTCCCGCGCAACACCTCGCCGTCGCGGAACCGCACCCTCACCTGGCGCCCCAGTAAAGAGGGCCGGGCGGCATCCGAGAGTTCTTGATAGCCCGGGTTTCCTTCGAAGTCCTTGACGAAGAAGAGGGCCTTCAAGGCAGCCAGGCGGATGCGGATCGCCGCCTCGACGTCGACTGCGTCCCTCCGTCGCAGACGAAAGGCCCCGCGGGACGGCCGGAAATCCAGCGCGAATCCTTTCAGGAGATGGCCGCCGAGGAAGTGGGCCACGACCTTGGGATGGCCCCAGGCCTCTCGCCGGACGTCGTCCGAACCCCCGCCGGGATCCGGCATCCGCCCGGTCGGGGCGTCCGGCGAGGCGCACCAAACAGAGCCAATGGTCATGAGGAATTCCTCAAGCGCGCGTCCGCGCCACCGGGATCGCGGCCGGGAGGGCCTGTCGCGCCGTGGTGCGGAGCACATCATCGATCTCACGGGCGCCGAACGGCTTGCGCATGAGCATGACGGGCCCGAGTGACAGAGCCTCTGCCACCGCCGGGTGGTCCGGGAAGCCGGTCATCAATACCACCAGCGCGCTGGAATCGGCCGCCCGGATCGCGCGGAACACGTCCGCGCCCGAGCCGTCCGGAAGGATGACATCCAGGAAGACGAGATCGAACGTGGTCTCGCGGAGGACGACCTGAGCCTCGCGGACGCTGCCAGCCAACATCGGCGGCTGGCCACGCAGGGTAAGAATGTGCTGAAGCATTCGTCGGAGGTCCGGATCGTCGTCCACGACCAAGATGCGCCTGGCCGAACCCGAGCCGCCCGCCATCAACCATTCCTCGAGCAAGCCGCGGTTGAACCGCCAGCTCCCGCCGACTTTTACAGCCGGGATCTTGTGACGTTGAGCCAGGCGATACACTGTCACCTCCCCAAGGCGAAGCAACTGGGCCGCTTCCCGAACGGTGAGCAGCTTCTCTGGCGCGTTCGATTCCTGAGCCATATTTCTCCTATCAATTATGGATTATTTTAATCTATTTTATACTTCTCTAATCTATTTCTAGGACCATGTCAAGAATAAAGTATTGGAAAGCTTAAAAGGTCGAGTCCTTGAGGGGTTGGGTGTGCGCGCGAATCTATGTTCATTCGTTCCGGGGAGATCAGAGACATGCGAATGACGGGGAGATCCGGAGAAGAGGGCTAGACAGACGTGGGACGAGAGGAGAGCCGCGCCGATTACATGTACGTTCGGGTCGCGGCCAGGGTGACCGAGCGAAGCAGATCGGACAGTCCTGGCGAGGTCGGATCGGCCAGCGTCATGAACTGTCCCGACGACTTTCCCCGTTCTGCGAATCCCGCATCCACGTGNGCCCCCAGGATGGTTTCGGGATCGGCAAAGAGGACGATCAGGATGATCGGATCGGAGGCCAGGGACCAGCTCTCCTTCCCGTTGCGGGCATCCAGCCCTAGCAGCATGACCTGGGGCTGTCCCCCGGCCGTGTTCTGGAGGATCAACACCGGGAAATCCGGGTTGCCCCGGAGGTTGGTCACGCCCACGGGCTGAAACCGGGCTCGCACCTCTGGATCGAAGACGTTCGGCACGCCGGACGGCAGAGCCGGTTGGCCGGCCCACGCCGGAATGGAGGCCAGGATCACCAGGAGGAGCATGAGGGCGACCCTGCCACTCGACCATCGCGAAGGGGCCTGCTGCCGTACGGAACGGCGCGACGCAGCCACGGGGACCGGAACGAGCCATTGGGGGAAGAGTGCCGCCGTCACGAGGCGAATCACAGCCTGGAAGAGATCGGCCCCGGCGGCGCGCCTGCGTGATTCGTTTCTCGTTTTCATGACCATTGCTCCTTTCCGCCAGATTTCGATATGCGGTTATATGCAGTTGCATCACCCGTGCCATGATAACCTCTTTGATCGCGATTGAGTCGAACCCCGCAAAATCAGGAGGTTGAGGGGGCCGGCGCCCCTCGCTGTGTTTTGCCTGGTCTCTTCCCTGTACACTTTTTGGAAAGGCAGGCACCTGGCCTGCTCGCGAGGGGCGGGTGGCGTGGCAGGTGGTTGCCTTCCGAGGGAGGCCGAAGGGGAGATGGAGGCGTTGCGTGTCTGCGATGTACTCGGTTAGATGAGGGCGGATTCGAGCACGATGCCCCGATCCAGCATGCGGACCGCCTGGTGGAGGGAGGACCGGAGGGTGGCGGGAAGCTCCGGACTGTCGATCAACTGCCGGCAGAGGTCAATCAGGCGGCGGAACACACGGATGAGGTCTCCCTCGTGGCCCCCGTAGAAGTTGCGGATGAGCCGGACCCAGTCCTCCTCGCCCGCCGTCCATTCGTAGGTGACCGCCATGTAGGTCGTGTGCATCGAAATCGGGAGATCCACCCGCCGGTTTCGCTGCACCCGCTCCACCTCTTCGGTCAGCGACTCCAGGGCCTGCACCCGCCGACGGAGGTGCGGGAGGCGTCTCAACAGCTCCCGGGCGAAGAGGGTCTCGGTCTCCCGGGGTTCCTCCACCAGGCAGGAGAGGAGCGCTGCCGCCTCGGGCGGCTGCAACTCGAGGAGCAGCCCCGAGAAGGCCATGCGGGCCACGGCGAGTTCGTTGTCGTGGCGGAGGGAGGCGATCAGGCGGCCCTCCGGGGAGAGCGTCGAATCCGTGAGGTAGCCGAAGTGCCGCAGCACCTCGACCACCCGCAGGAACTGCTCCCAGTAGGATTCCTCCAGGTCCCGGAGGCTCTGTCCCCGCCCCTCCAGGGCCTGCCGGGTCCGGTCGGATCGCTTGAGCAGTCGCTCCTGGTTCCCACGGTGCGGACACCGGTGGCAGGATAGGCGCGAGAGATCCAGCGCCATGGCCTCGATGCGTTGCCGCGCCTCGTGCAGGCCCTCCGACCAGGGCGATGCTGCCGCGCCGCGCTGCCGCTCCTTCCGCTTCCCGCCCAGGCCGAGGCGGCGGACCCGCTCCCGCTCCACCTCGAGCGCCGCCCGCTTCTCCCGGTAGGCCAGGAGGTCTCTGATCGTGCAGCAGGGCGAGTCGATCCCCGCGGTCTTGGCCAGCCGCGTCAGCAGCTCCGCCCGCTCCGTCTCCAGGACCCGGATGCGCTGGCGGTTCTGGTACTGGCCGAAGCTGGACTCGATGACCCGGCGGACCGCGGCAGGGTCCCGATACAGGTCCACCAGCAGCGCGGCGGAGCTGTAGCCCACCCGGAATCGGCTCTGGATCGGCTCGGGTGTGCCGGCCAGGAGTTCCCGCGCCTCCTCCTCCGCCTCGGGGGCGTCCAGGGCGATCAGGCACTTGCCCTCGGGGTCGATGCCCCGCCGTCCCGCCCGTCCCGCCATCTGGGTCAGCTCGTTCAGCGTGAGCTGGCGGAAGCCGATGTCGCTCCGCTTGCGGATCCCCTGGATCACCACGCTCTTGGCCGGCATGTGGATCCCCAGGCTCATGGTCTCGGTGGCGAAGACCACCTTGACCAGGCCCCGCTCGAAGAGGACCTCGGTCAGCCGCTTGAGGGCCGGCAGGACCCCGGCGTGGTGCAACCCTGCGCCGCGCCGCAGCCCATCCAGCAGGAGGGCGTTCACCTCGGTCTCGGGCATGATGCTGGGATAGTCGCGCAGCGTATTGGCGATAGCCTCGTCCACCTCGGCCCTCCGCTCGGGCTCCAGGAGGGAGCCGCCGTCCTCCAGGAACCGGCGCAGCGCCCGCTCGCACCCTGACCGGCTGAAGATGAAGTAGATCGCCGGGAGCCAGCGCCGCTCCCGGAGCTGGGGGATGACCACGCTCGGGCTGGCGGGACGGCGGCGGCCTCGCCCATGAAAGACCGGGCCCCGATCCCGACCCCGCCTCCGCTCACCCCGGATGCGCGCCTCGGGGACCAGGGGAGTCTTGCGCTTGGGCGCCGTCAGGGGGGCAATCTCGCCGTCCGGGTGGCAGAGCAGATATTGCAGCGGGACGGGCCGCACCGGCTGGTAGATCGCGTGGATGGGGCTATGCACCTGGCTGATCCAGGCCGCGATCTCCTGGATGTTGCTCACCGTCGCCGAGAGCGCCACGAGCTGGATCGTTGACGGGCAGTTGATGACGATCTCCTCCCAGACCGTCCCCCGCCCCTCGTCGCCCAGGTAGTGGCACTCGTCCAGCACCGCCGAGGCGATGTCCTCGGGCTTCTCGGTGAACAGGAGGTTGCGCAGGATCTCGGTGGTCATGACCAGGATGGGCGCCCGGGGATTCACCTTCACGTCGCCCGTCAGGATGCCCACCAGGTCGCTGCCGTACTGGCGGCCGAAGTCCGCGAACTTCTGGTTGCTCAGGGCTTTCAGCG
>JGI1356J14229_10003463_pt1 | contig 12052 bp, 11 predicted proteins | sample Subgrocontami58m_FD_14229 | JGI IMG/M metagenome (IMG submission 14229) | reverse complement strand
ATTCCATGGAGCTATGGATGGTGCAAGTAAGTTTGTAAGTGGAGATGCAATCGCGGGTATTGTTATCGTGTTGATTAACATCGTGGGTGGTATGGTTATGGGTATGCGCCAGGGCATGTCTATATCTGAGGCGGTACAACATTACACTATTTTGACGGTGGGCGATGGTCTCGTGTCGCAAATTCCATCCTTTATTATCGCAACTGCTTCAGCCGTTATTATTACAAAAACGTCTTCCAGCGAGAGTCTGGGCAAGGATTTAGCAGGTCAGATGTTTTCTCAACCCAAAGCAGTAGCATTCGCAGCGGGAATCCTTGGGGTGTTTAGTATAGTTCCAGGTTTGCCTAAGTTGCCTTTTATGATTCTCGCAGGCTTTTTTGGTGTGCTGTTCGTAATCCTCAGGAGATCGAGCAAAAAAATACTCATTGAAGAAGATACGGAAAAAGAGGTAAAAAAAATTGGGCAAGAATCGCAATCTGAAGAACCTGTTGAAAAGCTGCTTCATGTGGATCGTATGGGGATTGAGGTTGGATACAGATTGGTGCCATTGGTTGATCCGCAAAAAAATGGGGGCATCCTGGAAAGAATCAATGCACTGCGGCGGCAAATGGCAAGAGATATGGGGATTATGGTACCCCCCATTCGGGTGAGAGACAATTTGCAATTAGGAGCAAATCAATACGTGATCAAAATAAGGGGGCAGGAAATTGCAAAAGGAGAATTGTTTACTGATTGTTATCTCGCTATTGATTCAGGTACAACTACCAAACTAATCGAAGGAGTGAAGACGTCGGATCCTGCATATGGCCTGCCCGCCCAATGGATATCTGGCGCAATAAAAGAGGATGCCGAGGCGTCAGGATATACGATTGTTGATCCAGTGTCGGTGATGATTACACATCTTACAGAAATTATAAAGAATCATGCCTATGAGATTCTTTGTCGTGAAGATGTGCAAAAGCTTGTTGAAAATTTGAAGAAAGAATCACCGACAGTCGTTGAGGAATTAGCTCCCGGCGTAATGCCTCTTGCGAGTATACAAGAAGTGCTTAAGAATTTATTAAAAGAGCAAGTACCCATTCGTGATATGGCAACCATACTTGAGACAATTGCGGACTATGCACCGGTGACGAAGGATTCTGAGGTAATAACGGAATATGTAAGGCAAAAGATTTCCAGGATGATTTGCCAAAGGTATCAGAATGCAGAAGGTAAGATAGGAGTCATCTCTCTTGATCCCCAACTGGAGCAGGCTATTGCTAATGCAATTCATAAGACGGAGAGAGGATACTTACTTGCTTTGGAGCCGAATATGGCACAAAAATTGATAGATAAGTTAGTAGAGATTGTAAAAGGTTCGTTATCGTCTGGCTATGAGGCAGTTCTCCTTACATCCTCTAATGTGAGAAGTCATATTCGCCGTCTCATAGAAAATGCATTGCCTCAGTTGCCAGTATTGTCATATAAAGAGATAACACCTGGTGTTAGGATTGAATCGTTGGGAATAGTGAAGTTGTAGAGACGACCCGGCGGGTCGTCTGTACTATTGTGGAAGTGTAATTGCCAAGAGAAATATTGTTTCATGATGCTTATAGTATGAATGTATTTAACTGTGTGTAAAAATTTCCTGGTGGGGAAGGAATAAATGGTATACGCGAGGGTTGAGGAGGTATTAAACGACGTGGGGGATAAACAGAAAACAACCACAGGATTTTCTAAGGTAAGGACAATTGCAGTTACCAGTGGCAAGGGTGGTGTGGGGAAGACAAACATTGCGGCAAATTTAGCAATAATTTTCCGAAGGTATAAAAAAAGGGTTTTATTGGTAGATTTAGACCTGGGGCTTGCAAACGTTGATATTTTACTCGGTCTTCGCCCTGAATATACACTACAGGACGTTATTGAGGGCCGTAAACAAATTAAAGATATTATTATGCAGGGCCCCGATGGAATAAAATTTGTCCCCGCAAGTTCGGGTATTGAAGAACTTACCAGTTTAAACGAAAAGCAAAAGGAGATACTTTTTAAAGGATTCTGTGACCTGGATGAAGAACTGGATATCGTTATTGTAGATACCGGTGCAGGTATATCGTCTAATGTGTTGAGTTTTGTTCTTGCATCGAATGAAATATTGCTCATAACAACGCCGGAACCCACGGCGATAACAGATGCTTATGCCATGATTAAAGCCCTTTCCAGAAAGAAAAAAGATTTAAATATAAAACTACTTGTGAATCTCTCGAACAGCAGAGAAGAAGCCGAGTTGACGATGAAAAAAATTGCATCAGTAACGCATCGGTTTTTGAATATAAATGTGCAATATTTAGGATATTTGTTACAGGATCCTAATATCCCAATTGCTGCAAGGCTTCAGAGAACTTTTGTAAAGGAATATCCCAATACGACGGCAACCAGCTGCCTTAATAATATGGTTGCTTCATTTTTAAACAGTGATGACGGAACACAAACGTTGGGAGTTGAAGGTTATTTTAGAAGAATTGCAAATGAAACACGACTATAGGCGCTTAGCAAAAATATTTTATAGTAAAAGCAATAAGTAAGTAGACATAAAAATATAAGGCTTGTCATTCCCGCATGCTCCCCGCTAATATCATGCGAGGACAAGCTTTAGCGGGAATCCAGACTTGTCCTCGACTTCGATCGGGGACTTGTCCTCAACTTGACTGGAGAATGGCTTATGTTTAATAAATATAAAGAGAAAAGCAATTAAAAAAATGGAACCGCAAATGGAAGTTGGCGCTCGTTGAGAGGATCAATCCTGGTTGGAATGATATTGCAAAAGACTGGATTCCCGCTAAAAGCATGCGGGAATGACATATAAGGTGTCTCTTATTTATTGCCTTTACTATAAAATGGAGGTTTGATGGATGGAGGAACTATTAGCCAGAGGACGTATATATATTATCGTAATCGTGTTCTTTTCGTCTTGTTTTTTGGGACTGATGTCCAACGTATCCATACCGATGCTGGCCATCAGAAGTGTGGTAATAACGATTATTGTGGGAATCTTAAGTAGTTTATTCGTCAAATATATTGTAAGTGTGGCAAAAACAGTTCCACCCGGTGGAATTGGTCGAACGCAAAAATCTGTATCTCCTAAAATTGATAAAACTATGGGGCAAAATAATAAATAGGTGTATTGTTCCCCATTTTCATGGGGACAAGATTTATTTAAGGGGAAATGAAAATGGGTACGGCGACTAAAGTAAAATCGAGCTATACACGGGGAGATTTAATGAGGCGTGATAAGTTAATTATAGAGTTCCTTTCATTGGTTAAATACGTAGTAGGTAAGATTATGGTTTATTTACCTCCTTTCGTAGACAAAGAGGATCTTATAGAGTACGGCATTCTGGGATTGATAGAGGCAGCGGAAAAGTACGACTCAAAGAAGGAAACAAAATTTGGTACGTACGCTATTTCTCGTATTCGGGGCGCAATTTTAGACTACTTAAGGTCTCAGGACTGGTTGCCCCGTTCTGTGCGGGATAAGGCAACAATGGTTAGGGATACGTACATTTCATTGGAACAGAAGCTGAACAGACCGCCCCGATCGGATGAGATTGCAGCAGTGCTCAAAATACATCCTGCGGAGTGGGATAAATTATTGGCAGAAATTAGTTTTGGTACATTCCTTTCGCTGGAAGAGTATAATCAAAAATCCGAAGACAATTCGAGAGAGGACAGAAATCAGCAAATTAAGGATACAAAGTTTAACGACCCGTTAAATGATTTGGAAACGCAGGAAGAAAAAACCTTGTTAGCCAATGCCATTTCAGAATTACCAAAACGGGAAAGGCTGGTAATAACAATGTATTATTACGAAGATTTAATGCTGAAGGAAATCAGTCAATTGATAGGCATTTCGGAATCAAGGGTATCCCAGCTTCACCATCGGGCGTTATTTATACTTCGGGCGAGAATGAGCAGGATTTCAGTAAATGCCTAGCTCGTGTTATGCAGGTGAATATATGTCGGATAATATTGAACGTATTCATGAAGAGCCTCTTTTTAGATGCTCGTCTATTAAAAAGACTGATGACGACAGGAAGTCAGGTGGACATTCTAACTTTGATAAGCGGAAGAAAAAGGATGGCAAGAAAGAGGATAAGGTTTGCAAGAAACCAATTTCATGTAATGGGCAGAAAACAGTCGATGATGTACGGGGAATCGAACATAAAGAGTCAGATGAGACACACCCTGAAGAAAATCGATGTGGAAAAATAATTGACATAGAGGCATAGATAAAAATGAGTGGATCAGTGGAATATATACCAGTAATATTAAATGCAATCCGGGTCGACACGACCGTGGGGTGCGACCTTTATTTACAAAACCACATAAATAACGAGGTTAGTTACGTATTATATTGTAGTGGAACGAGCGTTGTTAAATCAGACAAAATTGAAGATTTGCAGAAACACCAGGTAAAAAACTTATTTATACGCGAAGAGCATAAAAAGATATATTTAAAATACGTTGAATCGAGCCTAAAACTTATTATTAACGATGAGAGGGTGGATATCAAAGAAAGGGCATATATCGTTTATGATGTAGCTAAAAATATTGTGACCGATGTTTTTGAAGATCCACGTTCTGGTGAACATGTGGAACGATCGAAGAGTTGGGTGTCAAACACCATCGACCTTGTTATGAGGAGTAAAGGTTCCTTTTCAAGTATGATGAGTATGATTTCCTATGATTACTATACCTATACACACTCAGTAAATGTGTCTGTAGTGGGACTGTTATTTGCAAAATATTTAGGTTTTGACGGTGGTGAGATGCAGGTATTTGGAACCGGGTTGTTGTTGCACGATGTGGGCAAAACGCAGATTGACCCTCAGATAATTAATAAAAAGGAACGGTTGAACGAAGAAGAGTTTACGAGGATTAAAATGCATGTAGAAATTGGCGCCGATATTCTAAAACAAACAGGTGGTATCGATAGTACAAGTTTTTTCCCCATAATGCAGCATCATGAAAAGTATAACGGAAAAGGCTATCCAAACGGATTAAAGGGAGATGCGATCCACAAATACGGTAAAATTTCAGGCATTATAGATGTGTATGATGCCCTGACAACACAAAGGTCTTATTCCGATGCGAGAAAGCCATTTGCGGCATTGAAGATTATGAATGAAGAAATGAAAGGGAGCTTTGATGAGAAATATTTCAAGGATTTCATCCTGTTTCTTGGTTCAGGTGGTGAAAGGCAGCATCAGAAAAGTAAGAAGAAATTTCCTCTGTCTGTATAGGAAATATTTACAGCCTGGGAAGGGGTTGTTTAATTATTAGACCGTATCAATGCCGCTATGGTTGTAGTTTTGTAGGGTGTAACTTATTAGTGTATCATTAGTTAATGTTAAATTTATCAAGAAGTTGTTTGGGAAATAATTTGGCACTTGTATTGCTTATTAAAAAACAAGATACAAGATTTTTAATCACTTTTGTGTTCGCCATTAATTACAGAGGATAATTGCCATGACAACAAATATGTTGACTCAAACAGTTAGAGAAGATCTGCAAATAGTTCAGGATACGCTAAACGATATTAGATGCCTCGCTAAATTATATTATCTGTTACACCATCCGCGTAGTACTGATAAATTAATGGATGAGTCTTATGATAGTCTGAAGGAACTAAATCTCAAAGAAATCGGATATGCTTTAACTTCGGTGCTTGATCTGGAGAGGGTATTTCCACTCGTCAATAATATTACTGTCTGTGGGACTGGCAGTTTGTCGGGGATTATTGTGTTAGTCGATGGAGATGAAGTCCAGTTAAAGGCCGCAAAAGGTCTGCCCAGCCACGTAGCGAATGATGCAGTATTTAAGGTGGGGGATGGAGCAATCGGGTGGGTTGTGAAATGCGGGAAGTCGCTGGTTATCGATGACATTGAAAAAGATCTGCGGTTTAATAAACAACAATTTCAGTGGTATCTTGGGAAAACAGTACTCTGTGTTCCCATAAAGGCAAGGGGCAGGGTTGTCGGTGTAATAAGCGTAAATAGTAAAAAGTCAGGAGATGGTTATACAGATAATGACGTACGATTCCTGGAAACGATTGCAGCATACGTAGCTATCGCTATCAGGAATACGGATTTGTATGAGAGGTTGAAAAATCCTAGCAAACTAGACCACTTTACTTCTACGTATCATGATAAAAATAATACGTATCTGCCTGTTACATTAAGGAGTATAAAAACAGGCGCCTTTGCAGGATGTGATCTGTATTTACAAACCGTAGTGAATGATGAAAATAAATATTTATTGTATTGCAAGGGTAATAAACTGTTTGCTGACGAACGGAAAGAATCTTTTGTAAAGAAAAATATCAATAAGATTTACGTTGCAAAGAACGGCAATGGACAATACTTGCGGTACATGGAAATAAATCTTGAGCAGGTTGTTCGCGATGAAATGGCTACGTTGCATGAGAGAATTCATATTGTCTATGAAGTTGCAACAAATATGATGACGGATGCTTTGAAAGACTCAAGCGTTGGTATCGCCGTTGAAAGGGCAAGGGATTGGACTACGGTAGCGCTTGATTTTATGTTGAAAGATAAAGAAGTCTATTCGCATCTGATGGAAATGTTGACATACGATGGGAACGTCCTTAGGCATTCGGTAAATACAGCCATATTAGGGTTACTATTTGGATATTATCTTGAAATGCCTGTTAATGATCTTTTGACCTTAGGCACCGGGTTGCTTCTGCACGATATTGGCAAAGCGAAGATAGACCATTATATGATAAAAAAGGATATGGAAGAGTTGACAAAGGAAGAAAGAGAACAGATGAGAAAACACACCGATTTGGGTTTTATTCTTCTGTCTAACAGCGGCAATTTAGGCAGGGAGGCTTGTCTCATTGCAAAACAACATCACGAACGATATGACGGGAAGGGCTACCCTGAGAGTTTGAAAGGCGAGGAAATTCACTATTATAGCCGAATAACCCGTATTTTGGACGAATTTGAAATACGGATGTCCAGGATTACAGGAAACGACTCGAACTCTGCTTTTAACGTTTTACAGAATATGGTAAAGGGAATGGAGGGGAGCTTTGATAAAGAGATATTAAAAAAGTTTATTGATTTTTTACAGGTTAGTACCGGTGAAGAATCAGATGAAGCCCTACATAAAGTTGTTGAATTAGTAGAGTAGAATCCAAAGAATAACAGCGGGCGCCTGGTTATTCCTGAGATTCTGCCAAAGAATGGAATTGTATTATATTATGAATTTTAATAAGGAGGTTTAATTATGGGATCAAGAATTAATACCAATATTGGTGCTTTAAATGCGTTAAAGGCGCTAAATGATGTTGGTAACCGATTGTCAGTGGCTCAATTAAGGCTGGCTACAGGCAAAAGAATAAACAATGCGGCTGATGATGCCGCAGGTTACTCCATTGCCAAAAAGTTTAATGCCCGCGCAGAGGGCCTTGGCCAGGCATTAAACAACATCGGTTCTGCCAAGAACCTTATCGCAGTTGCGGAAGGACACCTGGGTAACATCGTTGACATCCTGACTCAGATGAAAACAAGGACCACCCAGGCAGCCGATGACTCATTGGGCACTGCAGAGCGTACCGCCATTAAAGGAGAACTGGTAAAATTAACCGATCAGATTAACCTTGAGGTTAATCAGGCCAGGTGGAACGACAAAACAATATTCAGCGGCGTTGCTACATCCGGCGCCTCAAGTGGAAGCGGCATGTTCAGGTTCCAAATCGGTGCAGGGTCTAGCACCACAAATGATATAATGAAGTTTGATTTACTTGCAAAAGCCAACGTCAGCTTTGATTCGGCTGCTTCAACCAAAGGTTTTTCTTCCTCCGGGTTGAATGTAACGGTCGCTACCGGAGCGCTTGCTGGTTCACTAGTGGGTTCGGCAGCGTCTGCTCAAATATTAATGGGCAGGATAGATATCGCTATAGCCGATGTGTCTGAGGCATTGAGCTACATTGGGTCAGTAGTGAACAGGTTGACGTATCAGGAGACAAGCTTGACTATATCCAAGACGAATACCGAGGCAGCGAGGAGTCGTATCGAGGATGCCGACATGGCGTATGAGCAGTTGGAGGCGACTAAGCTGCAGATATTACAGCAGACCGCCAGTGCGATGCTTGCCCAGGCAAATACAGGACCACAGGCAATACTGAGTCTATTCAAATAAATATTTGAATTGTATAGGAATTCATTTTATTTATGCGGCTCACATGGCATATGCGATGTATAAATCCCCCTCCCCCTTTATCCCCCTCAGTGAGGGGGACAGGGGGAGGGGGGCAAAGGGGGTTGTAAAATAATGCAGTCAAAAATACAACCCCCTTTTTCCCCCTTTATTAAGGGGGACTAATTTGATGAACGATTATTTATGATGACCGTTTTGCGTTAGTAAAACGGTCATCTTTTTATGGTTTCCCAGAAATTGGTCAAAATAATGGTATCGGTTCAGCCCCCTCCCCTAACCCCTCCCACAAGGGGCGGGGGAAAATGTTTCCTCCCCCTCGACTTCGTCGTGAGCTCAGTCGAACGATGGGGGAGGCTAGGTGGGGGTGCTGAACTGTTACAAATAGTAAAACACAAGGTGGTTACATGGTACGTCTTTCTGCCTGTCTCATTGTTAAAAACGAATCACTCCTTCTCTCTCGTTGTCTTGAGAGCCTCCGTTCTTTTGTAGACGAGATAATCGTTGTTGATACAGGTTCCACCGATAACACAATAGAAATAGCGCATAGCCATGGCGCACAGGTGAAATATTTTACGTGGATAGATGACTTTTCTGTCGCTCGTAATGAGTCATTACGTCATGCCAGTGGCGACTGGATTCTTTATATTGATGCAGATGAAGTTATTGATAGTGTAAACGCCGGTAAAATTCGCCGGGTAATTACACAAAAGGATATCATGGGTGCCACTGTGCGCCAGTGTATTCCTCAGCAAGCGGAGAATATCGTTACCGCTTTTTACATTGAGTACTGCCGTCTTTTTCGACATCATCCCGCTATTCGATTCGAAGGGGCAATTCATGAACAGATTCTCCCATCAATAGAACGTATTGGAGGAAAGGTATTACGCACGGACATTGTGATTCATCATTGGGCGTATGCAGCTACTGAAGAGAAAAAGCGTCATCGGGCAGAACGAAACCTTCGTTATCTGCTTGCAGAGGTAAAACGTGTACCGGATGATCCATTTGTGCATTTTAATCTGGGGATGACCTACCGGGAACTTGGACAACAAGACAGAGCAATTCGCTCCTTTCATCGTGCATTGGACAAAGACGATGGCCATATCAAGCGTGAGCTTATAGGACAGACACATTTAAATCTGGCTAAGCTATACCTGGAATCAGGCAATAGCTCAAGAACAGCGTACCATGCCCATCAAATCTCAACTTTTGAACCGGACAATCCCTTGTCTTATTATATATTGGCAACACTGGCGGTAACTAACAATCAATTTAATACAGCAATCAAGTATCTGGAGAGTGCAATACAAATTACCAAAGGCAAAGAGGAATTATCTCCAAGCGCAGATTTGAATATGTCCAGGATTTATTTAGAACTAGGCTGTTGTCGCAGCGCAGCAGGTGATTATCAGGGTGCAGAGGCGGAGTTTAGCCGTTCTATAGAGTGTAATGCTTCGGTTGCGTTACCCCATTTGCTATTGGGGAATTGTCGCTTTATGCGTGGTGACCTGGCTGGGGCCAGGGATATGTATGAGCGTACCCTTGTCCTGGACCCATCGAGGGAAGATGCTCAACGCGGCCTCGCCTTGTGTCATAATTATGAATAACAGATAACAGTTCACCCCCACCTAAACCTCCCCCATCAAGGGGGAGGAATACATGGGGTAATGAGTATTCCCCGCCCCTGGTGGGAGGGGTTAGGGGAGGGGGTGAACTGTTACAATAACAGAGAAAGGTGAGGATGGATGGCTATTGAAGAATCTTTACAACGGGGTATTGGTCTAGCAGGACAGGGAAAGTTGCATCAGGCGCTTAGTATCTTTGAGGATATTCTTAAAGATTGTCCTGATGAGCCCCGTGTTCTCTTTAATGCTGCGGTGATTAATAACCGGTTAGGATATAGAGATCGTGCACTAGGTTTGTTACAACGTAGTATAGATGCTGATTCTTCTTTTGCCAATCCTTACTATTATCTTGGTCAGTTGTATTTGCAAAATGGATGTTACCAGGAAGCTTATGAGGCATTTCGTAATACAATTGCCCGTGATATTGAATTTGCTTCGGCTTATGAGGGAGCAAGGTCGGCAGCATCGGCTATAGGTCTATCTGTAATTGCTGACGAGGCAGACGTTGTTTTTTATACCGGCGGTTATCCATTTCATGGCAGGACAATGGAAGAAAAAGGGCTTGGAGGCAGCGAAAGCGCCCTTGTTTACATTACCCGTGCCTTGGCTTCAAAGGGGATCAAGGTGCGCGTTTTTTGCAACTGCGAAAAGCCAGGCACTTATGATGGTGTACGTTACGACGATCTGGTGGATTTTCACATTTACCGGAATCTGTATAAATTGCCAGTGCTCATTTCCTCCCGATCACTACGGCCTTTTAAGGTTGATTTACAGGCGCAGTTACGTATCCTTTGGATACATGATGATATTAATGTTCCATTTTTAGAAGGGGAACGTCCGTCTCGTCTGCCCATTGATCGTATTTACGCCATTAGTCATTGGCAGAGAGACGTGTGGTCGCGCCATTTTAGTATTCCCGCAGAACGTTTCTTCCTGACACGAAATGGTGTAGATTTGAAGTTGTTCAGACCCGCTGAAAAGAGGAATCGTAATCGTTTAATTTATGCCAGCCGTCCTGATCGCGGATTGAATGTTTTGTTGAAACTTTTCCTTACATTCGCCAACAAGTCCCCGACGCTGAGCTGCACGTTTATACCTATCAATTACCTGATGATAATCTTGAAGACCCTATCTGGCAACAGGTGCGTCAGCCCGGGGTGTTTGTACGGATGGGCTTACCCAAAGCAGCATTGGCAGAGGAAATGGCTACTGCCCGCCTGATGGTGTATCCAAGTACCTGGAGAGAGACATCGTGTATTGCCGCAATTGAAGCTCAGGCTGCAGGAACACCAATAGTTGCCAGCACACTGGCGGCATTGCCGGAAACGGTGGCAGATGGTGTCAGTGGACGACTTGTTCCGGGAGATCCAAATACTGCCGAGTTTGGCAGACAGTTCGTTGAATCAGTCGTTTATTTGATGAACAACGATGAAGCGTGGCAGCGTCTCAGTCATGGCGCCCGTAGTCGTGTTGAGTTGTTTTACGATTGGGATATCCTTGCAAAAGAGTGGATTACCGAAATACAAAGGTTGGTAGATACAAAAAATGCAATTAGGTAACAGTTTAGTTTTTTGAAAAATTCCTGCAATGATGCGGTAATCAAGCAATGCAGGGATAATTCATGAATTCCCACTACATGCTGTTAGTAATTTTGTTAATCTGTAATATTTTGGTTTCAAATCCCGAAGTATTCGTGATTTCACCTTCGTAGAAAAAATGACATTCAGTGAAATCCTTGAACACGGAGAACCGATTATTTATTTTGTTATAAATCGAAGAGAGCACACTCGATCTCTTTGCTGCAATAAACAAATGTGGCGGAAAGAGTTTTTGTTCAGATTTGTATAGATAGTTGATTGTCTTTCCCATAATCACTCCCTTCTATCTGTCACCAAGGCATTTTCAACGACTCATATTTTCAAAAAACCAAACTGTTACGTTCCTTCAAACAATACATCTTCCTTAGATAACGGACGTAGATTTTAGGCTGCTTTTCTAATCGTTGTTTATTTACATAGTGTCAAACACGGACATTACAAGCTGCTGGTTTGTAACGCTTCTGTCTGAACATTGTCTTGTACCTGAAGCCATGTCTCTCGTAATTCTTTTAATATCTTTAAGGTGATATCAAAATTACCACGTTTGACCTCCCGCATGCAGTAATCGTACAATCTAAATAAAGAGTTGGCAATTTCCGCATAATC
>JGI1356J14229_10003456_pt1 | contig 12066 bp, 11 predicted proteins | sample Subgrocontami58m_FD_14229 | JGI IMG/M metagenome (IMG submission 14229) | reverse complement strand
TCGCGAGCGGGAGCGGCCGGCCGCCGGCCCAGACGACGCCGGCGCGCTCGAGCCCGAGCCGCGGCGGCCGCTCGGCGATCTCCCGCATGAGCGCGAGCTTCCGGGCGATCCAGTCGCGCTTCAAGGCGAGGAAGCGGTCGACCTCAGCGTCGCGGACGTGCCGGGGCACGACGAGCTCGAGCGGCCTGCGCGGCCCGACGCTCAGTCGGAGCGTCCTGGCGCGCCGCGACTCGCGGACGCGCACGGCGACGTGCACGTCGCCCAGGGTCAGGCGGCGAGGTAGGCGGTCCCGGAGAGGCGAAGCGGCCAAGCTCGTGCGACGGTAGCGGCCTGAGAGGACGGCCCAGCGTTTCGCGCCGCGACCCCTGCGGTGTCGTAACGCAAGACCTGACCCCGTCTCCAAGAGCGTGCGCGAGGCAATCCGCTGCCTCAAGCGCTACCTCGCCCGCCACCTCTACCGAATGCTCGAGGCGACACCAACGACAGCTTGACACTCATAGAAGCATCCCCGTTTCCCTGGCCCTTCAGGTTGCAGCCGGGCGCCGGGCGCTGCCGATCTGCCCGCACTCGGTCGCCATCGCGAGCTGTTGCGACAATCCGTCCGTGCGCCCAGCAGACTTCTTCATCGAGCCCAACACAAACTCCGTCGAGGACGACCCCAGTTTCGAGTTGCTTGGCGCGCCGAAGCGTCGGGTCAACGACGAGCTCATGGCCGAGTTGCGGCAGCGACCGCTGGGCGATCGCACCGACATCGAGGTTGCGGTGCCGCTGGCGAGACTCGTTCACGACGAACTCCAGGTGTACGGCACCAGCGGCGGCAACGAGCTGAACGACGACCAGATGCGCGAAGCCCTCCAGGCGCTCCGTGCTGTCGTCCGTCGACTCGGCATCAACGACTTCGACGTCCCGTTTCGCGACCTCTCCTCGTTCCGCGACTGGTGGGTCAAGAACGGCGCCTACGGGAGCTGGCAGGCCCGCCGCGACCTGCTCTTCGACATCTTCGACTCTCTCCATGATCGTCTTGCCGACATGGAGCAGGAGACGTTGGCGTCCTCTTTGGTCGAACCGATCAGCCCGCATGCCCGTACGGGCTGGGCGGCGGTCGACACCGAGATCAGCGAGTTGCGGCGGCACTTCCTCAGCGCCCGCACACCGCAGGACTACCGCGCAGTGGGCCTCGACTGCGTCTCGGTGACGGAGGCGCTCAGCGCCCAGGTCTACGATCCCGCGCGAAACCTGCGCGAGGGCGAGGAGGAGCCGCCGGTTGCGAACACGAAGCAGCGCCTCGATCGCTTTGTTGAAGACGCCGCGCCCGGGCCTGACAACGCCGCCCTCCGCAAGCTCGCTCGCTCTTCGATCGAGTTCGCACAGCACGTGAAGCACAGCACGACGCCAACCCGACGCGAGGCAGGGATCGCGGCGGATGCCGTCATCCAGCTCGCGAACCTGCTTCGGCGGCTCGAAGAACCAGCGTGACCGAACCACGCTGGCAACCCGACCCGATCACGCCCATCCGCGTCGCCGCGGCCGAAACCGTCGCGGGTCGGCAGCGCGATGCGGGGATCCGGCAGATGGCTGCCGAGCACGGCGCTGACCTCCCAGCCTGGTGGCAGGCCGACCCGTCCGGCGATCGCGAACTCGACACAACGCAGTTCTACGAGATCACTGGTCGCTGCGCGGAGATTCTCCTGCCACGTCTCGACGAGGCAACGGTGATCCGCGTCCGCCCCGGGACCGCTCTCTTGATCAACCCGATTACCGACCTCGACCGCGTCTGCGAGACGGGGCTCACCGTTCCGTTGCCCGAACCCGTCATCTTCCTTGACTTCCAGGACACGCCCGGCGCAGGTGTTCCGCTAACGGCGGGCGTCCCGATCGAGCCGCCGCCGGTAATGATCGCGGCGCTCTGCGCAAAGCCGGAGGGCGGGCCGCTCAGCCTGATGCCGATTTTCGACAACACCATGAACCAACCGCGCGCCTGGGGCGAAGTGCTGTTCGACGAGACGCGCGAGCTGAACGTCCCGTTTCTCGTCCACCCCGGCCTGAGCGTCTACGGGCGCCCGGAGATCGGGCTCTTCACCCCGCCGATTGACATGTTCGGCTCCAACTCCCTGTGCGGCGCGATCTTCAGAGCGACATATCTCACGGTGCAGCGCCTACTCGGTTTGCTCGTTGCGGCAAACGACGGACGCGCGGAGCTCTACGATGGCGAGTTGCGCTTGGTCTAGGGCTTGGGACCCGGGTCAGGTCTTGCCTTGCCACACGTCGCCGCGACCGACATGGCGGGCGCGGCTCACTGCCGCCGCGTCCCCGCGAGTCCGACGCCCGGAAGTCGTCATGCTCGCGCCGCAGGCGCGTGCGGACTTCCGGGCGTTATGGAGGCGGGGGGAATCGAACCCCCGTCCGCGATCGCACCGAACAGAATCTCTACGAGCGTAGTCTGCGCTTTGGTTTCGCCCGGCGGCCGGCTCGCAGACGGCCTACCGACGGACTAGCCCTCCTGCAATGTCGCGCCTTGGGCGAGTGGCTCTCCCTCGGTGCCGAGCCCGATTTCTGGCGCCGCTGACCGGGGCTCGGGCCCACCCCGGGGCGACGTCGCCACCTAGTGTCTAGGCGGCGAGTGCGAGATCGTTCTTCGCACTTGCATTGGTGCCGGTTGATTTACGAGGCCTACCGGCGACCTCGGCTCGCAACTCTGCCGGAGAACCGACCACGTCGAAACCAGGTCGCCCCCGTATGTCGTGTTCCCCCACAGCCTAGCGCCACGGCGCCTCCCGGGCCACCTGCCACGCCGGCGATAGGGTCTCCGGGGTGGAGATCGTCGAGGTCGAAGGCGGTGAAGGGCTCGAGCGCTGGCTCGCCGTCGCAAACGCGGTCTCCCCGCGGAAGAAGCGAACGGCCACCGGGCTGCACGACTGGCGACGGCAGGCCGAGGACATGGTCTGGCTGCTCGCCTCGGATGACGGTGTGGCTGCGGGCGTCGGGCTCGCCTACGTGGGCTGGTTCAGCCTGCCAGGCGTCGCGGGCGGCGACATCGCCGTGTTGCCCGACCGGCGCGGCCGCGGGACCGGGAGTGCGCTCTACTCGGCGCTCTCCGTGTGGGCGGCGGCGCGCGGCGCGCGGGAGATCGAGCTGCACGTCGGCGAGGACGATCCCGACTCGCTCGCCTGGACGACGCGGCGCGGCTTCGTCGAGGTGGGCCGCAACTCGCGCATGGTGCTCGACCTCGAGGCGATCGAGGAGCCCGCTGTCGCGCCGCCGCCGGGGATCGAGATCGTCAGCTGGGCCGAGCGGCGCGAGCTGGCCCAGGGGATCTACGAGGCCGCACGCGAGGCGCACCCGGACATCCCCGGCGAGGAGGACGTGGACATCGGCTCGTTCGAGCAGTGGCTCTCGCGCGACATGCAGGGGTCGGGCGACCGGCCGGAGGCGGTCTTCGTCGCCGTCGCGGGCGACGAGGTCGCCGGCTACGCGAAGCTCTCTCTCAGTGCCGAGCCGGACGAGACCGCCTATCACGACCTCACGGCCGTCCGGCGCGCCTGGCGCGGGCGCAAGGTCGCGAGCGCGCTCAAGGCGAGCCAGATCGCGTGGGCGAAACGGCAGGGGTACCGGAAGCTGCAGACCCACAACGAGGAGCGGAACGCCCCGATCCGTGCCCTCAACGCGCGCTTCGGCTACGTGCTCGAGCCGGGCAACGTGACCATGCGCGGCCCGCTCAGCGCCGGGTCTTGAGTGCGCGCTGCATCTCGCGCTCGGCGTCGCGCTTGGCCACGTCGCGGCGCTTGTCGCCCTTCTCCTTGCCGCGGGCGAGCGCGAGCTCGACCTTCACCTTGCCGTCCTTGAAGTAGAGCCGGGTCGGGACGAGCGTGAGGCCCTTCTCCCTGAGCTTGCCGTACAGCGAGTCGATCTCACGCCGGTGCAGGAGGAGCCTGCGGTCGCGGGCGGGCTCGTGGTTCTCGCGCCCGCCCTGCGTGTAGACGGCGATGTCGGCGCCGATCAGCCAGGCCTCGCCGCCGCGCACGTCGCCGTAGGCGTGCTGGAGCGTGACGCGGCCGTCGCGCAGCGACTTCACCTCGGTGCCGGTGAGCACGATCCCCGCCTCGTAGCGGTCGAGCAGCTGGTAGTCGTGCCGCGCGCGGCGGTTGTCCGCGATCTGCTTGGTTCCGGTCGGGCGGGCCACGCCCCAAGTCTAGGGCGGCTAGCCGCCGGCCCCGGCCGTGACGCCGAAGGTGCGCTCGAAGCCGCGGGCGAGCTCCGCCTTCTCGGTCTTCGACAGCTTCGCCTTCGAGTGCATGATCGTGTAGTACCAGGGCGGCATCTCGTTGCCGAGCAGCGCGTCCAGGGCCTCCTGCGCCTGCCCGTTGTAGCGGGGCCATTCGGAGAAGTTCAGCGTGCTGCGCCCGCCGTCGACGTCGTTCTGGATCAGCCACGAGAACGGCGCCACGTTGGAATACCACGGCCACGTCGTGAGGTTCGAGTGGCAGTCGAAGCAGGCTCTGCCTACGAGCTCGCGCGTGCGGCCGCTGTCCCAGGCGGGCTCGTTCGCGCCGGCGGGCTTGTGGTGGTTGCGGCCGTACGGAACGGCCTGCGCGAGGAGGAAGAGGGCGACGAGGACGACCGGGCTCCACTTGAGGACCTTGCGCAAGGTGAGAGCCCTGAGCACGGGTTCAGCATTCCCGGGGGGACGGGGGTGTCGCATCGGGTATTCGGCGCGTGCCGGCTGCGGGAAAACCCTCATGCCGTGATAGGACTCATGCATGGCGGGGAGCGAACGGAGAGCAGCGATCCTGCGGCGGTTGCGGACGGTGCCGCTCTTCCTCGGCGGCTTCCTGCTCGCGACGGCCGCGCTGCCCGTGCTCGCCCTCGTCGCCGTCGTGGTCGACGCGATGCGCCGCGGGCGGCCCTGGATGGCGACGCGGCTCCTGTTCGTCCTCTGGCTCTATCTCGCCGTCGAGGCCGCATGCCTCGCCGCGCTCGCCGTCTCGTGGGTCGTTGCGCTCGGGCGCCGCGAGCGCCTGACCGAGGCGGCATGGGGTCTTCAGGCCTGGTGGGCGGCCGTCCTCATGGGGGCGATCAGGCGCGCCTTCGGGCTGCGCTTCGAGGTCGAGGGCTCGGAGCACGTGACACCTGGGCCGATCGTCGTGTTCATGCGCCACGCGAGCATCATCGACAACCTCGTCCCCGCGACGTTCGTCGCGGCGCCGCACGGGATCCGGCTGCGCTACGTGCTCAAGCGGGAGCTGCTCTCCGACCCGGCGATCGACATCGCGGGTAACCGGCTGCCGAACGTCTTCATCGCGCGCGGCTCCGACGACGCCGGGCGCGAGATCGGCCGCGTCCGTGACCTGGCACAGGGGCTCGGCGCGGGCGAGGGCATGCTCATCTACCCCGAGGGAACCCGCTTCACCGAGGCGAAGCGGGCGCGTGCGCTCGAGAAGCTCGCGACGGCGGACGCCCGGCTCCACGCCGCAGCGGAGCGCTTGCACCACGTGCTGCCGCCGCGGCTCGGCGGGCCGCTCGCGCTGCTCGACGCCGGCGCGGACGTCGTCGTCTGCGCCCACCACGGGCTCGACGGCTTCTCCCACATCGCGAACATCTGGAGCGGCGGGTTGATCGGCCGCACGGTGCGCATCCGCTTCACGCGCTTCCCGCACTCGGAGATCCCGCCGGGGCGCGACGAGCGGATCGAGTGGATACTCGCCCGCTGGCAGGACGTGGACGACTGGATCGGAGAGCAGGCGGCGGCATGAGCGACGTCCTGCTGACGAACGCGGGCGTGATCGCGGCGCTGATGGCGGCGCTCTGGGCGCTCAGCGTCGTCCTGCGCGACGCCTCGATCGTGGATCCCTTCTGGGGGCTCGGCTTCGCCGTCGTCGCGTGGACGAGCGCAGCCACCGCGGGCAGCCTGGACCGGGAGAGCGTCCTGCTCGTCGCGCTGACGACCGTGTGGGGGCTGCGGCTCTCGGCGTATCTCTCCTGGCGGAACCTCGGCAAGGGCGAGGACTTCCGCTACGTGGCGATGAGAAAGCGCTGGGGCAACCGCTTCACGCTAGTCAGCCTCGGCACCGTCTTTCTTCTCCAGGGGCTGCTGATGTGGGTCGTCTCGCTGCCGGTGCAGCTCGGGCAGGACCCCGGGCCCGGCGAGGGGCTCGGGTGGCTCGCGGGCGCCGGAGTCGCGCTCTGGGCTGTCGGGCTCGTGTTCGAGACGGTGGGCGACCTCCAGCTCGTCCGCTTCAAAGCGGTCGCAGCGAACGCGGGCAGGGTGCTCGACACCGGCCTCTGGCGCTACACACGACACCCGAACTACTTCGGCGACTTCTGTGTCTGGTGGGGGCTCTTCCTCGCCGCGCTCGCATTCGGCGCGCCGTGGTGGACGGCCGTGGGACCAGTGCTCATGTCGTTCCTGCTCATGCGCGTGTCGGGCGTGACGCTGCTCGAACGCTCGCTCAGCCGGCGGAAGCCGGGATACGAGGAGTACGTGCGCCGGACGAGCGCATTCTTCCCGAGGCCGCCGCGGCCGAGGTGACCCTTACGCCGAGGCGCGGGTGAGCTCGACCTTGCCGGCCGCCTTCTCGATCCGCTCGACGCGCACCTCGACCGGGTCGCCGAGGCGGTAGCGGCCACCGCGGCGACCGACGAGCTCTGTTCCGAGCTGGTTCGGCTCGAAGCGGTCGCCGCCGAGCCGGCGCGAGGGCAGGAAGCCTTCGAAGACCTCGCCGAAGCGGACGAACAGCCCGGCGCCGATCAGGCCGACGATCTCCCCGGCGAAGACGGTGTCCCAGCCCTCCTCGTACAGGCGACGATCGAGCAGCCAGGCGAGGCAGATTTCGTCGGCGCGATACTCGACCCCGGCGGCCGCACGCTCGCGCGCCGAGCAGTGCTCGGCGAGAGCACCCAGATCCTCGGGGACGCGCTCGTCGGAGAGCCCGAGCTCGTGCAGGAGGGCGCGATGGCAGACGAGGTCGGGGTAGCGCCGGATCGGCGAGGTGAAGTGGCAGTACGCGGGGCTCGCAAGGCCCGAGTGGCCGAGGTTCGCGGGGTCGTAGCGGGCGCGCATGAGCGCCCGCAGCACGAGCCCGGGAAACGCGTCGCGACCCCGCGCCGACCCCGTGACGTACGCGGCGACGCGCTCGGACGCCTCTGCAGCGACCCGCTCGGCGTCCTGCGGGCTCATCCGCTCGGGCACCGGTGGCGTCGGAACCCCGAGGTCGGCGAGCTTCGCCACGAGCAGCGCGACCGACTGCGGGTCGGGCCGCTCGTGCACGCGGTAGAGAGCGGCCCGGCGGCGGCCCGCGAGCAGCTCCGCGACCGCCTCGTTGGCGAGGATCATCAGCTCCTCGACGAGCATGTGGGCATGCGGCTCGGACTCGCGCCAGGCCCGAGCCACGCCCCCGTCACCGTCGAACGCGAAGGTCTCCTCCGGGCTCTCCACGCGGAGCGCACCCCGCGCGAAGCGGCGCCGGCGCAATTCCGTCGCCAGCCGCTCGGCGAGGCACAACCCGTCGTCGATGTCGGACGGCGCGCTCTCTCGGCCGGCGAGGATCGCCTCCGCACGGCTGTACGTCAGCCGCTCGTCGCTGCGGATCACCGAGCGGTAGAAGAGCGGCTCGCCGGCGCCGAGACCGCCGTCGAAGGGCACTTCGACCGTGACACACAGCCGATCCACGTGCGGTCGCAGGCTGCAGGCGTCGTCGGCCAGCTCGGGCGGCAGCATCGGCGCCACCAGGCCGGGCACGTAGACGGAGAAGCCGCGGCCCGCCGCGCCGTGATCGAGCGGCGAGCCGGCGGGGACGAACGCGGCGACGTCGGCGATGTGGACGTAGGCGCGCAGGCCGCCGCCGTCGCGCCGCAGCGAGAGCGCGTCGTCGAAGTCCTTCGCCGTCTCGGGGTCGATGGTGAAGGTCGGCAGGTCACGCAGGTCGACACGGCCCTCGAGCCCGGGCCGCGGCAGCTCGTGAGGCTCGAACGGTCCCCCCTCGCCGAAGTGGGCCAACAGGCCCAGGAGGACGGCCTCGATCGCGTCCGCACGCCCGAAGACGCGCTCGAGCCTCGCGCGGCCCGGGCCCGTCCACACGGCCGCCAGATCCCCCGGGCCCGTGTCGCCGAGCCCCTTCGTCTCGAGCACGAGCGGCGCTCCCGGCTCGAAGAACGGCTCACCGGTGACGAGGCGGCCGCGCTTCGCGATCTCGACGACGACGCGCTCGGTCACTGGGGCGCGCCGCGGCGAGGGTACGGCCCGCCTTTCAGACGCGAAGGAAGCGGTGGAGCGTCAGTCCGGAGCCGAACGCCCCGATGAAGAGGCCGGCGCTCATCAGCATGAGGGCGTTGAGCCCGAAGGAGAGCGCCTTGACGTCGGAGGCCGTGTCGAAGTGGCCGAGGATCGCCGGTAGCGCCAGCTCCTTGCCGATCAGGAGCAGCAGCACGGCGATCGCCGAGCCCGCGAAGCCGCAGATGAGCCCTTCGAGCATGAAGGGGCCGCGCACGAACCAGTTGGTCGCGCCGACGAGCTTCATCACCTCGATCTCGCGCCGCCGGGAGAAGATCGAGAGCCGGATCGTGTTCGCGATCAGGAGCGTCGAGGCGACGAGCAGCAGCAGCACGGCCGCGAGGAACACGATCTCGAACACGCGCGCCACCCGCAGCACCCGCTGCGCCGTCTTCTTCCCGTAGTCGACCTTGTGCACGCCCGCGGGCGTGGGCTCGAGCCGCTTCGCGATCGCCTCGACGTCCTCCCCCCGCTTCGGTATCACCTCGTACGAGGCGGGCAGCGGGTTGCCGGGCAGGTCGCGGGTCAGCTCGGGAGAGCGCTTCTGCATGATCTTCAGCGCGTCCTCCTTCGAGATGAACCGGATCCCGTTCTCCTTCACCTCGGGCATCGCGAGCAGCCGCTCGCGCACGGCGTCGATCTGGGCCGGTGTCGCGTCGCCCTTGCAGCCGGGCGCCGAGGGCGTGCAGAAGAAGACCTTGACCAGCAGCTCCTTCTTGACGTGGTTGCTCCAGGAGAGCGTCCAGGTGCCGAGCCCGATCGCCAGCCCGAGAATGAACATCGCGATCAGCACGGTCAGGATCGCCGCGAACGTCGTCGAGAGATTCGCGAGGATCGAGCGGACCGCCTCGGAGATGACGACCTTCATTCTCATTCGGTGGCGTAGCCGCCGCGCCGCTCGTCGCGAGCGAGGCGGCCCTCGTCGAGTGCGATCACGCGCTTGCGCATCTTGTCCACCATCTCGCGGTCGTGCGTGACCATCAGGATGGTCGTGCCGGCCCGGTTGATGCGGTAGAGCAGCTGCATGATGCCGACCGAGGTGTCGGGATCGAGGTTGCCGGTCGGCTCGTCGCAGACGAGCAGGGGCGGGTGGTTGACGACGGCACGCGCGATCGAGACGCGCTGCTGCTCGCCGCCCGAGAGCTCGCCGGGGAGCGAGTTCATCTTGTGCGCAAGGCCCACGAGGTTGAGCGCCTCCGGCACCTTGCGCCGGATGTTGTTCGCGCTCTCGCCCTGCACGCGGAGTGCGTAGGCGATGTTCTCGCCGGCGCTGCGGTCGGGCAGCAGCTTGAAGTCCTGGAAGACGCAGCCGACGTTGCGGCGCAGCAGCGCCACCTTCGAGCGCTTCAGGCGGGTGAGGTCACGGCCCCCGACGACGATCCGGCCCGCCGTGGGCTCCATCTCCTTCAGCAGCAGCCGCACGACGGTCGACTTGCCCGACCCCGAGGCGCCGACGACGAACACGAACTCGCCCTTGTCGATCGTGAACGAGACGTCGTTGAGGGCGAGGACGTCGGGCTCGTAGACCTTCGTCACGTTCTCGAAGACGATCATCGTCCCCGAGCTGGAGACGACGGGGGAGCCGGCGTCCGGCTCGTCGGGCTCGGGCTCGATGAGAGCGGCGGCGGTTTCGTGCTGAGGGTTCGGTTCCTGCACCGGATACAAGGGGGAAAGCGGCCACGGGAGCCGTTCCGGTTCCTGGGAGGTGGCCGCAGTCTACCCGACGGGCCTGCTAGACCACTCGGCCAGCCGCCTTCGCAAGCAGGTAGGCGTGGATGAAGCCGTCCAGGTTGCCGTCGAGCACGCTCTGGGCGTTCCCGACCTCGAAGTCGGTGCGATGGTCCTTGACGAGCTGGTAGGGATGAAGGACGTAGCTGCGAATCTGGCTGCCGAAGCCGATGTCCTGGGCGGCTCCGCGCTCCTTCGCGAGCTCCGCCTCGCGCTGCTCCTCGGCGAGCTCGACGAGACGCGAGCGCAGGATGCGCATCGCGGTCGCCTTGTTCGAGAGCTGCGAGCGCTCGTTCTGGCACTGGACGACGATGCCCGTCGGCAGGTGCGTGATCCGCACGGCCGAGTCGGTCTTGTTCACGTGCTGGCCGCCCGCGCCCGAGGCACGGTAGGTGTCGATTCGCAGGTCGGACTCGTCGATCTCGATGCCCGCCTCGTCGGGCAGCAGGGGCGCGACGACGGTCTGCGCGAAGGCCGTGTGGCGGCGGTGCGCGGCATCGAAGGGGCTCTGGCGGACGAGGCGGTGGACGCCGCGCTCGGCCTTGAGGATCCCGTACGCGTTCTCGCCCTTGATCGTGAACGTGGCCGACTTGAGGCCGGCCTCCTCCCCCGGGCTCGCCTCGACCAGCTCGGCCTGGAAGCCGCGATGGTCGGCCCAGCGGAGGTACATGCGCAGCACCATCTCCGTCCAGTCCTGCGCGTCGGTGCCGCCCGTGCCGGCGTGGATCGAGACGACCGCGTCGCCGCCGTCGTACTCGCCGTTGAAGAGCGCGTCCTCCTGGAGCCGGTCGAGCTCGTGGCGCAGCGGCTGGATCTGCGCCTCGATCTCGTCGCCGAGCTCGCCTTCCAGGGTGTACAGCTCGACGGCGTCGTCGTACTCGGCCTGGAGCCGCTCGTAGCGCTCGACACGCCTGCTCAGGCGGGAGTGCTCCGTCGAGATGCGGGCCGCCCCGGCCTGGTCGTCCCAGAAGCCGGGCTCCCCCATGGCGCGCTCGAGCACGCCGATACGCGACCTCAGCTTGTCGGGGTCAAAGGTAATCACGAACCCAGGCAAGCTGGGCACTGATCTCCTCGAGTTGCCGCTCGAGCGTCTGGGTGGTCGGCTCGGCCATGGAGCAAGGATAGCCTCAGCAGATGGGCCCCATCGCGCCGAAGCCGGAGCCCAGCCGTCTCCCTAGCGCGTAGCCGCGCCGCAGGCGCGGCTACGCGCCGTGGCAGCGCTTGAACTTCTTGCCGCTGCCGCACCAGCAGGGCTCGTTGCGGCCGATCTTCTCCTGCGGCGACGCCACCACCTGCTGCGGGCCGGCAGACCGCGGTGCCGATGCGAGCGCGGTCGCGGCGGGACCGGCCGCCCCGGCGGTCGCCCCTGCAGCGGCAATCGCGTCGGCGCCGGAGGCGGTCTCGTGCTCGAAGACGAGGTTGCCGTTCCCCTGTACGGGTTCGAGCGCCGGGGGCTCCACGGTCACGTCGGCGTGGAAGAGCACCGCCACGACCTCCTCACGGATCGTCCGGCTCAGCTCTTCGAACATCACGTGGCCCTCACCCCGGTACTCGACGAGCGGGTCCTTCTGGGCGAACGCGCGCAGGTGGACACCCTCGCGCAGGTAGTCCATCGCGTCGAGGTGGTCGCGCCAGCGCTGGTCGACGACGGCGAGCATCACGTAGCGCTCGACGTCCCTCATGATCTCGACGCCGAGCGCGGCCTCCTTCTCGGTGTACGTCTCCGTCGCATCCTCGAGGAACTCCTCCAGCAGCGCCTCGCGGTCGAGCTCGACCTCTTCGCGCAGCTCCTGCACCGTCATGTCCGTCCCGTAGAGCGCCTGCATCGCCTGGACGAGCCCGTCGAGGTCCCACTCCTCCGGGAAGTCGCTCTCGGTGAACTGCGCGACCGCACGCTCGATCGTCTCGCCGATCCAGTCCTTGATCTCCCCGGACAGGTCCTCTCCTTCGAGTACGCGCCGGCGCTGCTCGTAGATGACCATGCGCTGGACGTTCATCACGTCGTCGTACTTGAGGACGTTCTTGCGCGCGACGGAGTTCTGCTCCTCGACCTTCTTCTGCGCGTTCTNGCG
>JGI1356J14229_10003436_pt1 | contig 12102 bp, 14 predicted proteins | sample Subgrocontami58m_FD_14229 | JGI IMG/M metagenome (IMG submission 14229) | reverse complement strand
ATCAGGGCGCAGAGCCCCGACGATCAGGGTCAGACCGTCGCTGCGGTAGAACAACACGTCTTCCGCGCGCACGCGATGGACAAGATCGAGATGCTGGCTCGGATCCTCCAAGCCGAAGGCAGGGGCCCGGCGATTGTCTTCTGCCGCACAAAGCGAACTACGCAGAAAGTCTCTGACGAATTGGTCGAGCGTGGCTTTGCCTCTGGTGCGGTGCATGGCGATCTCGGCCAGGGTGCAAGAGAGCAGGCGATCAGAGCTTTCCGTAACGGAAAGATCGACACTCTGGTAGCCACGGAAGTGGCAGCGCGCGGACTTGATATCGAGGGGATCACTCACGTAATCAATTTTCAATGCCCAGAGGATGAGAACGCATACCTCCACCGAATTGGTCGCACTGGACGCGCTGGTGCAACCGGCATCGCAGTCACCTTTGTCGATTGGGATGAGTTGCCTCGTTGGAATGCCATCGCAAAAGCACTCGAGCTGCCGCTGGCAGATCCGCCAGAGACGTACTCATCGTCAGAGCATCTCTACTCGCAATTGCGAATACCTAAAGGCGTTACTGGAATACTGCCAAAAAAATCACGTACCCACGACGGCCTCAAGGCTGAGCGGATAGAAGACCTAGGCGAGACTGGGAAGAAACATGCCAAGGATGCAGTCCAGAAGCCGAAAGCCAAAGCCCACGCACCGAGCAGAGCGAAGAAACCAGAGAGCAAGAAAGAAGAAGTAGCAAAGAAGTCTGACCGCACTCGGCAACGTACGCGAAAAGGCGTTACAGATAAGTAGTTTTCCGTCGGAAGCCATTTTTGAATTTCGTTATCGTCAAGTGCGCCGACAACGACATCTTGATTAGCTGAAGCCAATGAACTCCTAGTAAGAATTAAAAAGGGGTCCTAGGTTTTCGCCCAAGACCCCTGCTCAACTTTCTTAACTCCTTGATCTCTGCCACCAGATCAGCTAAGAAAACTTGAGGCTGCGGTGTTGGCGACGGGGATCGAACCCGCACCTTCAATTTGGCAAAAATGGATATGCTGCCAATTACAACACGCCAACATCGCAGATGAAGTATCGATCGGCTTGAAGAAGTCGCGATAAGTGGAAAGTGTTTCTGTGGACAAGTCAGCCATGTGAAATAGCAAATGGACCCGATAAGTAGTCGAGTCCATTTGCCAGCCAAATTGAAGGTGTGGAAAGTATGCCAGAAATAGAAGTTACCTGGAATAGCAAACCTGGTGTTCCAGCCCATGGCTAGATCTGTTAGGCGAATCCAGTGTTTAAAGACGCGCCCAAAGGGGCTTAAACCTCTAACCTTCTGATCCGAAGGTAACTCGGGAGGCCAACTCTTCGCTCCGCCATTGAATGCACTGTCATGAACCAACTAGTAGCGATCTCGGAGCTGCAGAATAATTAGAGTGTCGTTCGCAACCTCGTAAATAATTCGGTCTCTGTGGTTAATGCGCCTGGACCACATCCCAGAAAGTTCATATTTGAGTTTTTCTGGTTTACCGATCCCACTACTTGGATCTTCAAGAATTGACTCAATTAGCGCATTTATCTTTTGAACGGTCCCCGGATTAGATTCCTCCCAAAAAACAAGGTCTTCCCGGGCTGTGGCAGTGAAAACGATACTTCTAATTAGGATTCGCCTAGCCATTAGGCGGAAATTCTCCTCTTAGCCCTCTTTACAACCTTTTTCGCTGCTGCATTCTTCTTTGCTATCGGAACTTTCTTTGCTGGCGTCGCCTTCTTCGCGGGACGTGAAACCTTCACTCCTTGGGAAGCGCTTGTTATCGGAAGTTTATATTCAAATAGATTCCCAGCTGCGACATCAGCCTGACTTCTTGCAAGGCGCTCTCGATTAGTTGGCGTTCTAAGCAAATACATCGTCTCAACGATTGATTCCCATTCGCTCTCCGAGACCAAGACGGCGTTGCCCTTCTTTGATGTGATGATGATGGGCGTGCTGTCATTATTGACCTGTTCGATCAATGGAAAGAGTTGTGCCCGTGCTTCCGAGGCAGTTATGACCATAGTGTGCTCCTTTTCTTACCCAGGGGATAACTCTAGCACACTGGTACAAAATTTTGTACCAGTGTGCATGGACAAATTGATTTTCACATAAGTCTGAGAGCGGGGTGCGCCCGAATGGATTTCACTGGGACTTTCTAGTCACTTTATATATCTCAAACCAGAGAACGCTTCCAAAGCCTGCGAAAAAGACCAGAAGCCATTGCGTTGCATTTAGGTAGCTGAGGTTAAACGCTTCTCGTAATATCGGGACGTTGACCAGTACCACTAACATGCCGATTGCCCCGCCCAGTATCCACTTGATGGTCTTATTAGTCCGCTCTCTGAAAGTTTGAAACATCGAGAGATGCCGGGAGCGATTGACAAGTATTAGTGCGATATTTCCGAGCATTAGGGTTGCAAAACTAAGCGTCCGTATTTGATCATCGCCCTTGTTTGCGGCTAGAGCCCATAAGTACACGATAAGAACTGCTGCTAGAACCCCTAGACCTTGGGCGATCGAGATTCCAAGAATCTGCTTATTGAATATCTTTTCGTTGATACCGCGGGGTTTTCGGTTCATGATCTCTGGATCAGGCGCCTCTGACTCAAAGACAACAGAGCATGCTGGATCAATAATCAGTTCGAGAAAGGCGATCTGTGCAGGTAGTAATACAAGTGGCCAATCCGCGACGAAAACTGGAATGAGCGCCATGCCCAAAATTGGCACATGGACTGCAATTGCATACGACATGGCTTTCTGTAGGTTCGCGAAGATCCCCCGGCCTTGGCGTATTCCGCCAGCGATGGAGGTAAAGTCGTCATCAGTAATCACTAGCGATGCTGCCTCTCGCGCGACATCAGTTCCGCGCCCGCCCATGGCGATACCTATATCGGCAGCACGCAACGCTGGTGCGTCGTTCACTCCGTCACCAGTCATCCCCACAACTTCCCCATTGAGTTTAAGTGCACGGATGAGTCGCAACTTCTGCTCTGGCACCATGCGCGCAAAAATACTGACAGTCTTGATTCGCTCTGCAAGTTCCGTATCGCTCAATTTCTCCAATTCAAGGCCAGTGATTACTCCCGCCTGATAGTTGAGGCCCACATCTTTAGCAATCGATATCGCAGTGCCGGGATAATCGCCAGTGATCATGACGGTTCTAACCCCCGCGCGAGCACATTCAGCAACGGCCTCGGGTACGCCGGGTCGCACTGGATCATGCAGATGAACAAGGCCGAGAAATTCGAACTCAAAGGCATGGGGCGAGTCAGGAAGTTCCGACCGGGGGTCAAACTTTGCTTTTGCCACACCAAGAACCCGAAATCCACGATTTGTGGCGTCGTCTACATCTTTGATGATTGCTTGGATTTGTTGATCATCTAGGCGGCATAAGCCCGCGATCGCTTCCGGGGCCCCTTTAGCAGCGACTACAAAGCCATCTTCCGCTGGTGAATCCCATACGTGCGAAATGGCCAGCAACTTATCCGATATCGGATATTCACGTACTAATTCCCAGTTCTCCTCGTGCGAAGTAATCGCGTGAAATGCCTTGTCCATGGGATCAAATGGGTTAATCGGTGATGCAAGAAATGCGCTTTGCACTATTTCGCGATACTTATCGGGAATAGTGTCGTTATTTAATACATACAATTCACCATTAACGTTTATCTCCTGAACGGCCATCTGATTCATCGTGAGTGTGCCAGTTTTATCGACACAGATGACCGTCGCTGAGCCGAGGGTCTCAATAACTGGAGCTCTGCGCGTAATTACCCGTTTCTGGGACATCCGCCATGCTCCGATGGCAAGGAAAACCGTGAGGATCACGGGGAACTCTTCAGGTATCAGGGCCATCGATGCCGCGATTCCCGCCAGTGCTCCTTCTAGCCAATCTCCTCGCGTCGCGCCATAGATAATGACTACGGCGACTGCTGCCACGATTGCTGCAACAGCAACAATTCGAACAATTCGATCGACTTCCCTTTGCAAATGTGTTCGTTCGATCTCGATAGTTTGTAGAGCGGTGCCTATCTTCCCCAATTCGGTCCTGGCGCCCGTCTTTTCCATGACCGCGCGGCCATAGCCCCTCACTATCAAAGTCCCCAGATAGACCGAGTCATCTGGTTTCTTCAATACTGAAAGGGATTCACCGGTAAGCATCGATTCATCTGAGCTCAAATTCGAAGCACTCACTAAGCGGCCATCCGCCGGAACGCGATCTCCTTCACTCAGTATGACTAGATCCCCCCGAACCACATCTCTACCAGGAATCCTTGTTTCGATTCCATCTCGAACTACAAGTGCTCTTGGTGAAGATAGATCACGGATCGCAATTAGTGCCCGTTCAGTTCGACGTTCTTGGTAAAGAGATATGCCAACCACTATGAAGACCGTGAGCATCAATATTGAGGCGTCAAGAAACTCTGACAGTACAAAGTTGATGACGCCAGCGCTCACTAAGAGAATGAGCATGGGTTCGCGCAAAACTACGGTGATGAGTTGAATGAAATTCTTTGGTTTAGCGCTCGGAAGCAGATTAGGGCCTTCAGACCCTAATCGACGTTCAGCCTCACTTTTGGTGAGTCCAGCCGAACTCATCCCAACAGTGTATAACGAGTCAAAACTCTTCGGTAATGACGAATATTTGGTATTCCCCTCTTGGAAATAGAGTGCTCACATTCTCGTCTCAGGTAATCACACAACGCCAAAGCACGGCGTTACATACGAGAGTTCTTTCGTCGAATCTGGAAAAGACTGAAAGCCAACCGAGGCCTTCGTTACGTGCGCTTGCTGCATCAAACACAAATTGAGCGGACTCTATTCGATGCAATTCAAAGTAATAGGCCCAGTCTGAGTGTGCGCCCGAAGGGATGAAACCGGGCACTGGGAAGCCACCTTTGAATGGGCGAAATAGAAAGGGCCCCGATTTCTCGGAGCCCTTGCCTAAATTCATTCGATTTTAGATCAAAGCCAGTCGATCATCGAAAGTTCTTAGGACTGCGATGCAGGCGACGGGATTCGGACCCGCAGCTCTAGATTGGCAAAAACCAGTGTGTTTCCAATTACACCACGCCTACCTTCGCGTGGACATTTTTTCATCTAATTGGAAAAGAGTGAGCCGCTGGGAATTCCGAGATGTTCATAAAACATCTCGGTGGAAAACAAAAAACCCGAACTGTGCCGGGTCTTTTGTCTGCCAATCCAGAGCGATTTCATTATGCCACATACGATCGTGATCCGGAGTAGGGATGCAAGCTAAATAGGAACTGAAGAAGGTGTGCGCCTGACGGGATTCGAACTCCTAGCTTTTCAATCCGTAGTTTCACCGTGCCTCAATTGCAACCCATGACACTGCCCGCTGTGCCGTTGCACTTCCTTCTGGGCAGTATTCTAAGAAGTCGCAATACCCGCAGAGTTTCGAAGGGCTTGGTGGAAAGACCTGATCGATCTCTTCTGGTTTAAGAGTTGCTGCTTTGAACTCTCGCTGGGCAACTTGTGCCTCCTGGCCGATGGAATCAGCACGCCGCAGATGCCGCGAAAGTGATTCACTCGTATGGCGATGCTCGAGAATCTCGCCAGTAGGCAAGTGATGCAGCTCCACTTGAAAGCATGGCTTGCGCAATGTGCGAGTTGCAGCAGCCGCATAGATTGCAAGAGCCAGCGACGCGGCTGCGTCGTCATCTGTTAAGTTGGCGCGTCCGGTCTTGTAATCCACAATCACAAGCTCGTCACCATGCTCATCGATTCTATCGACCCGTCCTTGAATCGAAAGCCGATCAGTCGTGACTGACACGGTTCGCTCGACGCCACGTGGCTCGATCGTCGGATCTAAGTCTGCAACGTAGGACTGCAACCAAGAGATGGCCCGACCGAGCGCTTCAAAGTATTGCTCCTCATCACGGAAGCCATCGTCGCGCCAATGAACTCTGGCAAGCGAGGCAATTGCGTCAGTAGTCCTGCCACCAACTGGCAGCGAGTACCAATCGCGAAGAGCGTTGTGTATTGCAGCACCCATCGTGTTATGCGCCCACGGCGGACCTTTTGGTGGCGGCGGCGAATCTAGATAAGTCATTCGATACTTACGTGGACAACTTCGCCAACTATCCAGGCGTGATGGAGAACATGTGAAAAGCGGCTCAGGCATCCCAGGAAAGGTCGGCACTAGCCAACCTTTATGAAGGCTCGAACGGCGTCCGCGATCATCTGAACCGCGATAGCACTGAGCAATAACCCGGCAATGCGCGCGACTAGAGTCACGCCAGATTCGCGGAGAACTCTCATCGCAGCGGCACCAACGCAACACTTACGCCCACGCTGGTGGTGGAGTCTGAATCTTTGCCGGTGAGCAATTCCAAAGAGACCAGAAGGAGCAGTAGCCCACCAACGCCTTGTATTGCTGGTAGCGAGATATTGAGATATCTAAGAATGAACTGCCCAAAGAGCGCGAAGAGGGTGACAAAAGCCTCCACTCCGTACCGCCAGAGCATCATCTAAAAACCACATCCATTCCACTGGCCCTGGGGAGGAGCTCATTCCACACCACGGCTGACGTCAGATTCTCACCAAGGCGATTTAACTTACCCGTCCCATGGAAATCACTGGAGCCCGTAATTAACAGACCGAGATCGCTGGCCAAGGCACGCAATTGAGATCGGATCGCCTCACTGTGATCGCGATGATCGACTTCGAGGGCATCTAAACCGGCCTGTGCCATCTGAACGATCGCCGCCTCATCAACGCAATCACCTCGTGAACCCGCACCGGGGTGAGCAAGTATCGCAACACCGCCTGCTGCTTTCACGAGCCGGATTGCATCAACCGGGCTTGGCGAAATATGACTTACATAAAAGGGCGAGTCATTGTTGAGAAATTGATTGAAAGCCTCCGCCCGATCTTTGACAACCTGGAGTGCTACTAGCGCATCAGCTAAATGTGGCCTACCTAGCGTGGCGCCAGGTGCTAAAAAATGCTCGACGTCAGCAAATGTGATTGCAATCCCAGCGGCGCTCAATTTTTCGATCATTGCGTGCATTCGTGGCACTCGATCGTCGCGAGTGGTCTCTAAGGTCTTAGCGAGTTCGAGATTGCCTCGATCAAAAAGGAGGCCGAGCAGATGGACACTGATGAGATCTTCGGTCCGGCAGGAGATTTCAGCGCCGAGGGCAAGTCCCAGCCCTCTCGACAGGGCAGGAAGCGCATCCACGGCCTCGTCCCAACCCGCCGTGGTGTCGTGGTCAGTTAGGCCGATCACGTCAAGCCCAGCGATCGAGGCGGCACTCATCAATTGGCTGGGAGTAAGGGTGCCGTCACTGATATTGGAATGGGTGTGTAGATCGATGCGCAAGGTTCGCTCCCCTCTTCTGCCCCACTACCGTGAAGATATCGGGTAAAGATGACAAGATGCGCGGGTGACTAGTTATCGCATGCTGCCGCGGGCCCGAATCGGGCTCCTCCTAACCGGACCGGTCTTGGCACTGGTTGGGCTCTTCATGGTTGGTTTTCCTGGTCTGGTGATTGGGTTACTGGTCGGTGCTGGTCTTTACCTCTGGTCAGATCGCTGGGGTTGCACGCTTGAAGATGACGCGATTGTGATCGAGGCGGTGGGCAGGCGACGAATTCCATGGACCCAAGTGCAGGCGATTAGCTACAACATCTCACGACTGAGTACGGCCACAACCATCGTTGATGAGAAAGGCAAGGCGTGGATGCTCCGCGCGCCGGCGCATTCAAGTTTTGCTCCAGACCCACTTCTCCGCGCGAAGATGACCGAGATCGAAAACTTCTGGCAAGCCCACCGCGGGGGTCAATGGCAGGAAATGGTTTCTATTTCGTCCGGACTGCCCATCTGGAAGCGGACAGACTAGTTATTTCTTAATCGGCGAAATCCCCAGAGAGAGTCCCGAAAGCCCTCTCGCTCTAGACGACAAGACTGACGCAATCCGACCAATCGCCAGGGCTGCTGGACTTTCTGGATTTGAAAGAACGATCGGCGCCCCACCGTCTCCACCCTCGCGGAGCGCGACTTCGAATGGGATGGCGGCAAGCAGCGGAACATCAGAACCGATTAATTTTGAGAGGGCATTAGCCGTTGCAATTCCACCACCTTTGCCGAATAGATCAAGAGTCTCACCACAGTGTGGGCAGGGAAAGCCCGACATGTTCTCGACCACACCGACAATGCGCTGTCGCAATTGATGGGCCATCCGTCCTGCCCGCTCGGCGACTTCGGCTGCGGCAAGTTGCGGAGTGGTAACGACGATTATTTCTGAAGATGGAATGAGAGCACCCAACGACATCGCGATGTCCCCAGTTGCTGGCGGCATGTCGATCAGGAGATCGTCCAAATCCCCCCAAAGGGCATCGACAAGAAACTGCTCAAGGACTTTGTGCAACATCGGGCCACGGTATGCGACCGCCGCGTCGCGCTGCGGCTTGAACATCTCCAACGAGATCACTCTTACCCCATGGGATTCAAGCGGAATTATCATCTGGTCTATCACCGTCGGCCTCTGACCTACCAAGTCCATTAGCCGAGGAATCGAGTGACCATAAACATCGGCGTCGAGAATTCCAACCTTCCGCCCCATCTTGGCCAACGCTATTGCCAGATTCGCCGTGACTGAGGACTTACCTACGCCACCTTTTCCAGAGGCGATCCCATAAACGCGGGTGAGTGATCCTGGTTGGGCAAATGGGATACTCCTTTCACTGCCACCGCGCATCATCGTTCGTACGCTGTTCCGTTGCTCGTCGTTCATCACGCCAAAATCGATCGCGACCGTAGTGATACCGCTGACCTTGCCTACCGCCTGCTTTATGTCAGAGATGAGTCGCTCGCGCATGGGACAACCAGCGATCGTCAAGAGAATACGCAGATCAACGTGTCCGCCGTTAAAGGCGATTGTGTCGACCATCCCTAAATCTGTAATCGGGCGGTGAAGTTCCGGATCAATTACGGTAGCAAGGGATTGGCGAATTAAGTTCTCAATCTCAGGTGGCATCAGGATCAATCTTGGGTGTAGGGGGCGCGATCTTCGGCGCAGGAGGGTCGATCAGGGCATCAAAATGATCTTTAAGAATGGTCTTGGGTCGGATATCTGTAATCTTGCGGACTTCGCGTAATTCTTCAAACACTTGAAACTCATCACCAACTTGGCTACGAAGATCCGCGCTGGCATTTGCGTACATCACGCGTAGTTTGCGAACGAATCGGGCCGCGTCGACGGCAACCTTAGGCAGGCGATCGGGTCCAAAGAGAATCAGCCCCAGTACCGCCAGGCCAAGAATCTCACCGCCGCCTAAGTCGAAGAACACAGAGCCAACTCTAGTCGGATCGCTATTTCACGCAGAGCCGACCCTAGTCGGATCGCTATTTCACGCAGAGCCAACTCTAGTCGGATCGCTATTTCACGCAGAGCCGACCCTAGTCGGCTGGCTACTTAGTTGAGCCGGCGAGCGTTACATCTACTTTGCGCTCGGCACTCTTACCACGAATATAAGTAAGAACGACTCGATCCCCCGGAGAATGGGTCCGGATCGCCACGATTAGCTCGTCAGAATTGGCGACCCGCTTCCCATCGATGGCCAGTATCAAATCGCCAGGTAGAAGGCCCGCTTTCGCCGCTGGAGAGCCAGCACTGACCGAACCTGGAGTGGTAGCGATCCGGGCTCCAGGGCCTTGGAAAGAAGCATCGAGCGAGACTCCGATGATCGGATGCGAAGAGACACCAGTACGGATCAACTCTTCTGCCGTCCGCTTAGCCTGATTGATCGGGATGGCGAAACCAAGCCCGATCGAACCTGATTGTCCGCCAAACGATGAACCAAGTGAGGCGATCGCTGAATTCACGCCGATCACCGCGCCGGATGCATCAACTAATGGCCCCCCTGAATTTCCAGGGTTGATCGCGGCATCGGTCTGCAAGGCGTTAATGAATGAGTTGGCTGGACCGGTAGATCCACTAGTTGTCACTGCCCGATTCTTGGCGCTGATGATCCCCGTCGTCACTGTTCCGCTAAGGCCTAGGGGTGATCCAATTGCGATGACGGGATCACCTACCTGAATCTTGTCGCTATCACCGAGCGCGAGTGCGGTAAGACCAGTGACGGCCACTTTCACAACTGCAAGATCGTATGAGGCGTCGCGACCAACGATCTGCCCATCCAAGGTACGCCCATTACTGAGTTGGACCTTGAGCACACCTGCCATCTGAGTGCCATCGCTACCAATCGCATCGGCAACAACGTGATTGTTGGTGAGCAAATAACCATCAGAACGGAGGACGAATCCTGAACCGGTGCCGCCTCCGTCTGGCGTGGTTGTCGTAATGGAAACAACTGAAGGAATAACCCGAGCCGCAAGGGCCGCCACCGAGTCGGGACGTCTTTCGATTACCGATTTGACGCTGCTCAATTTGGCGTTTATGTCAAAGAGTGAACCACCATTCTGGGCAGCCGAGAAGCCAATCGCTCCGCCAACACTGCCGGCCAGAACCGCCATCGCCAGAGCCGCTGGGATTCCAATCCGACGAGTTGACTTTGCTATCGCAGGACGGAAGTCAACTGGCAAGCCTGCCGGAGTTGGCGGTGGTGTGTCCATCGGTGAAGTCGAAAAGTCAGGCAATGGAGTCGTTGGAGTCGACCACCACGGGGTCACCGGTGGTGTCCCAATAGATGGCCCATGAGGCGTTTCTGGCGTCTGTCCTTCGTTGCTCACATCTAGCTCCTGCGATCTTTTAAAGTCGGGAGAAAAACCCATCTGCTTAAGTATGTCCGCTTCATCTAGAGCAAGCACCAAAGTGTCTGTGTAATTACTGAGTATCAGGAGTGACGAATCGCCAGCAACAACCCCTCGCCCACCGGCAGCAGGAGTGGCTTCCATCTGTCGAAGTCCGCCCGGATCGACTTGCCCAATTCACGCATCGCGATCGTGAGTTCATCGCGCTGGGCTGGATCAGGAACTCGACCTGACCAGAGGGCTCGGTCAACAACCAGTACCCCGCCAGCGCGGAGGAGTCGATGGGCATGGTCTACGGCAGTGGCTAGGTCGCGCGGTTCATTCCGCAGAATCACTAAGTCATAAGCTCCATCGGTTAGGCGCGATAAGACCTCGAGCGGGTCTCCGGTGATCAGCCGAACCCGATGCTGACTTATTTCGGCATCCCCGAGAGCTTCACGGGCTAGGCGTGCGTACTCGGATTCGGCATCGATTGAAGTAAGCGAGGAATCGGTTGGCATTCCACGAATCAGCCAGAGAGCACTAACGCCACAACCCGTTCCACTTTCTACGACATTTCTTGCATCGACAAGGCTGGCCAGAAAGCCCAGCGTTGCGCCAGCAGCGGGCGATGGCTCGTATGAACCTACTTCGCTCGCTCTTGCACGCGCGGCGATAATGGCCGGGTCTTCGGGTAGGAAGGCCTCGACGAAGGCTCCGACATCACCGCGATTCAGGAAGGAGTTCATAAAGAAGCCAGCCAATCGATTAAGAGTCGAACGCCATAACCCGTGCCACCCTTTGGATTTTCGCCTGAATCCGCATCGCTGCGGGCAGGACCGGCAATATCAAGATGGGCCCATCGACGGTTACCAACAAACTTCTCAAGAAAGAGCGCGGCCGTAATTGAACCTGCTTGGAATTTGCCTTTGATTCCATTGTGATTGTAATCGGCGATTTCACTTTCGAGGGCAGAGTCATAATCATCCACGAGTGGCATCCGCCAAGTCCGATCGCCACTCTGCTCACCTATTTTCATTAGCGTCTTTGCAAGTTTCTCGTCACGCGTATAGAGAGCGGAGTATTGACGTCCTAGCCCTAGCGAGGCGGCCCCGGTGAGCGTTGCCACGTCTAACAAGTAATCGGGTTTTAATTTCAAATCTGCATATGCCAGAAGATCTGCTAGAACGAGCCGACCCTCCGCGTCAGTATTGATAATTTCAACGGTGGTTCCTCCGTACTGATGAATGACATCCGATGGACGCTGCGATGTAGCAGATAACGCATTCTCCGCACAACCAAGGAGCGCGGTGACACGGACCTTCGGCTTGATTCTCGACATCGCAACACACGCCGCAAGAACTGCTGCCGC
>JGI1356J14229_10003432_pt1 | contig 12108 bp, 9 predicted proteins | sample Subgrocontami58m_FD_14229 | JGI IMG/M metagenome (IMG submission 14229) | reverse complement strand
ACAATAAATCCAAATTTAGTAGAATGTTTTTCGCTGATACCACTCATCTTTTCAGTAATTAAAGGGCGTATTAAAACACTTTTCATTTTTTAAACCAGTTTAATTAATTGAGCTTTCTAAAAGATTAACTGCACTTTTTTGTAAAACTAAAATTTGATTATTCAACAGATCATATGCTGAAGCTTTGTTTGCTTCAAGAATATTTATCTTAGGAACATTTCGTCCTGATTTATATACATTCTCCTGCGTGCCATTTGTAAGCAGTAAAGTCCTTTTACCTTTTACTTTCAAAGCATTCAAAATTGAAATAAAATCTTTTGTCTTTGGCGCTTCAAAATTGAAATCTTCAACAACAAGAATTTGATTAGCTTTTGCTTTGTACGATAGAGCTGATCTTCTTGCAAGAGCTAAAACTTTTTTGTTGAGTTTCTGTCTGTAATCTCTCGGTTTCGGGCCAAATATTGATCCGCCGCCAATCCAAAGAGGAGAACGTGTTGTACCTGCACGAGCACCGCCGCGACCTTTTTGCTTCCAAGGTTTTTTACCGCCGCCTCTAACTTCACTTCTTTCTTTTGCTTTGTGAGTTCCTTGACGTTGATTTGCAAGGTACGCTTTGACCGCTAAGTAAATCACATGATCGTTCGGTTCTATTTCGAAAATCTCTTTTGAGAGTTCTACAGTCTCGCCAGATTTTGTACCGTCTTGTTTATAAACTTCTAATTTCATCTTATTCAATAATTATTTATTAATAGCAACAATTGAATTAATAGAGCCTGGAACAGCTCCTTTTACCATAACAATATTTTTATCGGCAATTACTTTTACAACTTTAAGATTGGAAATGGTTGTATTCTCAAAACCCATTCTTCCGGCCATACGCTGACCTTTGAAAACTCTTGATGGATAAGAACTTGAGCCAATAGATCCGGGAGCTCTTAATCTATCGCTTTGTCCGTGTGTTGTACCGCCAACACCGCCAAAGTTATGTCTTCTCATTACTCCTTGAAAACCCTTACCCTTATTCTTACCGGAAACTTTAACTTTATCACCGATCTGAAAAATATCCACTTTAACTTCATCACCAATTTTAAATAATGAAGATTCAAAGTTTCTGAACTCTTTTAGAGTTTGTGGAATTTTCAATCCGTGTTTTTTATAATAATCGAGCTGAGGTTTACTTGTTCTCTTTTCTTTCTTTTCACCGAAACCAAGTTGAACAGCTTCGTATCCATCCTTTTCTTTTGAACGAACAACATAAACATTGCACGGACCGGCTTCCAAGATAGTTACGGGAATAATTTGACCGTCTTCCGAAAATATATTTGTCATTCCTAATTTTTTTGCTAGCAAGCCAGGCATTTCATTAATTCCTATAACTTAATCTCTATATCGACGCCGGCAGGAATATCTAACTTGCTCAATGCGTCTACTGTTTTGTTGTTTGAATTATGAATATCAATAATTCTTTTATGAGCTCTGATCTCAAATTGTTCACGTGATTTTTTATCAACGTGCGGAGATCTTAAAACTGTAAAAACGGTTCTGCGTGTTGGCAGCGGAATTGGACCGGATACAACAGCGCCGGTGCTTTTTACAGTCTTGATAATCTTTTCAGTTGATTTATCAATAAGAATATGATCGTAAGACTTCAACTTAATTCTAATTTTCTGACCAGGCACTTTTTCTAATCTCCTTGTTCAACATAATGCCCCGCATTAGCGGGGCTCAAATAATTTATTTTACTCTATAATCTTTGTAACGAAACCTGCACCAACTGTTCTACCGCCTTCACGAATAGCGAATTTTAATCCTTCTTCCATAGCAATCTCAGAAATCAGATCAATATTAAGTTGTACGCTATCACCAGGCATAACCATTTCTGTACCTTCTGGTAATGTTGCAATACCAGTAACATCAGTTGTTCTGAAATAGAACTGTGGTCTGTAACCATTGAAGAACGGTGTATGACGTCCGCCTTCATCTTTCGAAAGAATATAAACTTTACCTTCAAATTTCTTATGTGGAGTAATAGACCCGGTTTTTGCTAAAACCATACCTCTTTCAATTTCATCTTTATCGATACCTCGTAAAAGAATACCGGCATTGTCACCAGCAATAGCTGCATCAAGTTCTTTACGGAACATTTCGATTCCGGTAACAACTGTTTTCTTATGAACTCCTAAACCGATCAATTCAATTTCTTCTTGAATTTTAACTTGACCTCTTTCAACTCTACCGGTAGCAACAGTACCACGACCAGTAATTGAAAATACATCTTCAACAGGCATCAAGAACGGTTTATCAACACTTCTTTCGGGAATAGGAATGTAAGTATCAACAGCGTTCATTAATTCCCAAATACAATTATATCGTGGATCTGCTGGATCAGCACCAGATGCACCAGCTTCTAGTGCATGCAGAGCAGAACCTTTAATAATCGGAATTTCGTCTCCAGGGAATTCGTATTTGGTCAATAACTCTCTTAATTCCATTTCAACCAGGTCAATTAATTCTTGATCATCAACAGCATCAACTTTATTCATAAAGACAACCATTTTAGGAACACCCACTTGACGAGCAAGAAGAATATGTTCGCGTGTTTGAGGCATAGGACCATCAGTAGCAGCAACTACAAGAATTGCACCGTCCATTTGAGCAGCGCCGGTGATCATGTTCTTAACATAATCTGCGTGTCCAGGACAGTCAACGTGAGCATAGTGTCTGTTCGCAGTTGAATATTCAACGTGAGCAGTAGCGATTGTAATACCTCTTTCTCTTTCTTCAGGTGCATTATCAATACTGTCAAATGTTCTTATTTGAGATAAACCTTTTTTAGCCAGTGCCATGGTGATAGCTGCAGTAAGAGTAGTTTTACCATGGTCGACGTGTCCGATAGTTCCAACATTGACGTGAGGTTTACTACGGTCAAATTTTTCTTTTGCCATCTTAAATACTCTCCTTAATGTGTTTTATTTCTTTAATGATTTATTTATTGTCTAATAGGATTCAACATGTTTCTTTGATTGAGATTTTTCCTGAATCTCTTCGGCAACAGATTTTGGTACTTCGGAATAATGTGCAAATTGCATTGTGTAAATTGCACGTCCTTGTGTGGCAGATCTTAGTGTTGTAGCATAACCAAACATTTGTGCTAACGGAACCATAGCTTTAATAACCTGTGCATCTTTTCTGGAAGTGAAACCTTCAATTTTGCCTCTTCTGGAATTTAGGTCGCCCATAACATCGCCTAAGTATTCTTCAGGAGTAATAACTTCAACACTCATCATTGGTTCAAGTAAAATAGGACTAGCTTTTAGTGCACCTTGCTTAAACGCCATAGAAGCAGCAACTTTAAATGAAATTTCATCCGAATCAACATCATGGTAAGAACCATCGTATAATCTTGCTTTTACATCAACAACGGGATAACCAGCCAATACACCATTTCTCATAGAATCTTGTAAACCATGCATAATAGGATTAATATATTCTTTTGGCACTACTCCACCGACAATATCATTTTCAAATTCAAAACCTTTTCCAGGTTCATTCGGAGAAAGTTCAATCCAAACATGTCCATATTTACCACGACCACCGGATTGTTTAACAAACTTACCTTCAGCCTGAACAGTTTTAGAGATTGTTTCTCTATAAGCAACCTGAGGTTTACCAACATTAGCTTCTACTTTAAATTCGCGTCTCATTCTATCAACAAGAATTTCGAGATGTAATTCACCCATTCCGCTAATTAGTGTCTGACCAGTTTCATCATCAACTTTTACCTTAAATGTTGGATCTTCATCAGAAAGTTTTGCTAAGGATTCAGAAAGTTTATCCTGATCCGCTTTAGTTTTAGGTTCAATTGCAATTTGAATAACAGGTTCTGGGAATACCATTTTTTCGAGAACAATAGCATCATCTTCAGTACAAAGAGTATCTCCGGTTCTTGTATGTTTCAAACCAACAATTGCAGCAATATCACCACATCTAATTTCTTCTAAATCTTCCCTTGTGTTAGCATGCATTTGAAGAATACGACTAACTCTTTCTTTTTTATCGGAGACAGAATTAAAAATATAAGACCCAGCTTTTAATTCACCTGTATAAACTCTAATAAATGTTAACTTACCAACATATGGATCTGTCATAATCTTAAAAGCGAGAGCAGCAAATTTTTCATTGGAAGCTATTTTTCTTTCAACGTGATCATTCTTAAAAATATGATGTGCAGAAAGCGATCCTGAATCTAAAGGAGATGGAAGAAAATCTACAACGGAATCTAGCAATTGCTGAACACCTTTATTCTTAAACGACGAACCACATAAAACAGGAATAATTTTTCCTTGAATTGTGGCTTCACGTAAAACTTTTTTAATCTCTGTTTCAGAGATTTCTTTTCCCTCAAGGTATTTCTCTAATAATGTATCATCAACATCAGATACAGCTTCTAACATTTCGGTTCTATATTTCTGAGTTAATGGTAATAAATCCGCAGGAATGTCAACAACTTCGTATTCAGCACCAAGCGATTCTTCAATAAACATTATTGCTTTCATTTTCATTAGATCGATAATGCCTCTAAAGAGATCACCTTCACCAACAGGTAAATTAATTGGAACCGCAGGTGCTCCTAATTTCTCTTTCATCATTTGAACTGCATGAAAAAAATCAGATCCGACTCTATCCATCTTATTTACAAAAGAAATTCTTGGAACATTATATTTATCAGCCTGTCTCCAAACGGTCTCTGATTGTGGTTCCACTCCGCCTACAGCACAAAAAAGTGCAATAGCTCCATCAAGGACTCTTAGTGATCTTTCAACTTCAACAGTAAAATCAACATGCCCTGGAGTATCAATAATATTTATTTGATGATCTCTCCAAAAAGTTGTAGTTGCAGCACTCGTTATAGTAATTCCTCTTTCTTTTTCCTGTTCCATCCAGTCCATTGTTGCTGCGCCATCATGAACCTCGCCCATTCTGTGCAATTTTCCTGTATAATATAGAATGCGTTCAGTTGTAGTGGTCTTACCAGCATCAATATGAGCCATAATACCAATATTTCTTACTTTATTTATTTCGACACGTTTTGACATCTAACTTAAAATTTCCTTTCGACTACCATTTAAAATGTGCAAAAGCTTTATTGGCTTCTGCCATACGATGAGTATCATCTTTTTTCTTAACTGCAGAACCTTCACCATTAGCTGCTGCCATTAATTCAGAAGCAACTTTTAATGCCATAGATTTATCTTTACGATCACGCGCATATGTTTTAATCCAACGAAATGCTAATGCTGTTCTTCTTTCAGGCCTTACTTCCATTGGTACTTGATAAGTAGCTCCACCAACTCTTCTACTTCTAACTTCTACCAATGGTTGAACATTCTGAATCGCTTTTTTAAAAACATCTAAAGCAGGTTTTTTTGTTTTTTGTTCAATCAAACCGAAGCTATCGTATACGATGGTTCTCGCTGTAGATTTTTTACCATCCCACATTAAATAGTTAATGAATTTAGAAACCAGTATATCATTAAACTTTGGATCTGGTTTTAAATATCTTTTTTCTGATCTCTTTTTTCTCATAATAATTATTTTGCTTTAGGTTTTTTAGTTCCGTATTTAGATCTGCCTTTTTTTCTATCTTCAACACCACTTGTATCTAATGTACCTCTGATAATATGATAGCGTACACCAGGTAAATCTTTAACTCTGCCGCCTCTAATTAAAACGATAGAATGTTCTTGTAAATTGTGACCTTCACCTGGGATATATGCTGTAACTTCCATTCCATTTGTTAATCTTACTCTTGCAACTTTTCTTAAAGCTGAATTTGGTTTTTTAGGAGTTGTAGTATAAACTCTTGTACAAACACCTCTTTTCTGCGGACACGCATCTAAAGCCGGAGCCTTATTTTTCGAGGTTACAACTACTCTTCCTTTTCTAACCAACTGGTTTATCGTTGGCACGCAAATTCCTCCAAAATTATACTTTTTGATAAAAATTCAGACTTGGAATTTATTGATAATCGTTTGAATTGTCAAGCAAGCCTGTTCTAATTCTTTAATTATAATACATTATACTGATTCTTTTTCTGCATTCACTTCTTCTTTAACAATTGTTGCTTCAATCTCGTCACTAGTCAATATTATGTTTCGGTATTTCTTCAATCCAGTTCCTGCAGGTATAAGATGTCCCATAACAACATTTTCTTTTAAACCAATTAAATGATCAACTTTAGCTTCAGTTGCAGCATTTGTTAATACTTTTGTTGTTTCTTGGAATGATGCTGCTGAAATAAAACTCTCAGTTGAAAGGGCTGCATGAGTAATACCTAATAAAATATTATCAAATGTTGCTGGTTCTGCATCGCGAGTTTTAATTAGCTTTTTACTTTTTCTAGTTAGATCAGAATTAATTTCTCTAAGTTTTGTTTTAGAAAGCAACTGAGCCAATTTGAACTTTGATTGTCCAGGATCTTCTATATAAACCATTTGTTTCACTTTATCATTTTCATCTATGAATTTATTACGATCAACTAAATCATCTTCGATGAAAATAGTATCACCCGCAAAAATTACTTGAAGCTTTTGTAGCATTTGCCTTACAATAACTTCAATATGTTTATCGTTGATCTTAACACCTTGTAATCGGTAAACATCTTGAATTTCATTTACTAAATATTCTTGTACTGCATTAGTCCCTTTAATTTTTAATATATCGTGAGGATCAATCGGACCGTCTGTAATTTTTTCTCCAGCAGGAATTTCATCACCTTCTTGAACAAGTATATGTTTACCATAAGAAACATTATAAATTTTCTGAATTGAACCGTCTAATGATTCAATAATAATTTCACGCGAACCTTTCTTGCGAGCACCAAATTTAACTTTGCCTTCAATCTCAGAAACGACAGCTGGATCATGTGGACTTCTTGCTTCAAAAAGTTCAGTAACTCGAGGTAAACCACCAGTAATATCACGTGATTTAGTTGATGATTTTGAAATCTTGGCAAGAATTGTTCCTGCTTGAATCTCTTCACCTTCTTCTACAGAAAGATATGCACGTGTTGGAATATTAAATGCTTTTTCATTTCCCTTATTATCTTTAACAAGAATACTTGGTGTTAATGTTTTATCTTTTGATTCGATTACAACTTTTTGAACGTGACCGGTTTGTTCATCAGCCACTTGTTGAATTGTAATGTTATCTAATAAATCTATAAATGAAATTTTACCTGCATTATCAGCAACGATTACAGAGTTGTAAGGATCGTGGTTGTAAAGCGGCTGACCTTTTTTAATTTCCTGTCCTTCAGAAACCAATAATTCTGCACCATAAGGAATTTCAAATTTCTTAATCTGTCTATTATCTTCATCGTAAAGTCCGATTGATCCTCTACGACCGATAACAACTTTTACCTTCCCGAAGAAGTCGGTTTTTTCTACAAATGTAATTCTGTCAAACTTGACCGTACCATTTACATTTGCTTCAACTTGTGATTGAGATGCAATACGTGATGAAGTTCCACCCAAGTGGAATGTACGTAATGTTAATTGTGTACCAGGTTCACCAATTGATTGAGCCGCAATAATTCCTACTGCTTCACCGTTTTCCACTAGCTGACCAGTGGTTAAATTACGTCCATAACATTTTGCGCAAACACCGCGTTTAGCTTCACATGTTAAAACTGTTCTAATGTAAACTTGGTCAATGTTTGCTTCATCTATTTTTTCTGCGATATCTTCAGTAATCACTTCGCTTGCTTCTATTAACAAATCATCTGTACGAGGATCATAAATATCTTCCTGCGCAACACGACCAATAATTCTTTCTGCCAATGGTTCTCTTTCAAGTTCAATATCTTTAAGAGCAGAAATATAAACGCCTCTGATAGTACCACAATCTAATTCGGTGATAATAACATCTTGAGCAACGTCGCATAAACGTCGGGTTAAATATCCGGCATCGGCTGTTTTCAAAGCTGTATCTGCAAGACCTTTACGAGCACCGTGAGTGGAAATGAAATATTCAAGTACAGACAATCCTTCCTTGAAATTAGCGACAATTGGATTCTCAATAATTTCTCCGGATTGACCAGTTAAACTTTTCTGAGGTTTCATCATCAAACCACGCATACCAGCAAGCTGACGAACTTGATCTTGCGAACCCCTGGCACCTGAATCAACCATCATATGCAATGAATTGAATCCACCTTGATCTGTTTTAATTCTATCCATCAAAGATTTTGCAACGTTGTTTGTTGTATGAGTCCAAACGTCAACTATCTTATTATATCTTTCTGCATCTGTAATCAATCCTTGTTCATGTTCACTAAGAATTCCAGAAACTTTTTTGTTAGAATCATCAATCAATTTTACTTTTTCATCAGGAACAATCATATCGCTGAAGCTGATTGAAATTCCTGCTGCTGTTGCATAACGGTAACCGAGTTCCTTAAGATCATCTAAGAATTTGGCTGTAGCTTCGTTACCGATTTTAATAAACATTTTATAAATAAATCCCGAGAAACTTTTCTTAACAAGTAACTCGTTAATGTAGCCCATTTCTTTAGGAATAATTTCATTATAAATTACACGTCCTACTGTAGTTTCAACAAATTCTTTATCAATTTTAACTTTAACCTTCGCATGAAGATCCACTACTTTAGAATTGTATGCGATCTGAACTTCTTCAATACTGCCAAATATTTTACCTTCACCTTTTGCACCGGCACGGACTTTTGTCAAATAATAAAGTCCTAAAACTATATCTTGAGATGGAAGAACTATTGGTAAGCCATTTTGCGGAGATAAAATATTATGACTACTTAACATTAAAATTGATGCTTCGAGTTGTGCTTCGTATGATAACGGAATATGTACTGCCATTTGATCGCCATCAAAATCTGCATTGAATGCAGTACAAACTAACGGATGAAGTTGTATAGCTTTTCCATCAACTAAAATTGGTTGGAATGCTTGTATGCCAAGACGGTGCAATGTAGGAGCGCGATTCAACATAACGGGATGACCGTCAATCAATTTTTCTAGAATATCCCAAATAGTTGCATCTTTTCTATCAACAGCTTTACGAGCACTTTTTACAGTTTTAAAATTTCCACGTTCAATAAGTTTACGAATAATAAAAGGTTTGAAAAGTTCTACTGCCATATCTTTAGGCAAACCGCATTGATGTAATTTCAATTCAGGACCAACAACAATAACAGAACGGCCTGAATAATCAACACGTTTACCAAGTAAGTTCTGACGGAAACGACCTTGTTTACCTTTCAACATATCGCTGAGTGATTTCAACGGTCTATTGCCGTCACTTCGTACCGCACTTGCTCTACGAGAATTATCGAACAATGCATCTACAGCTTCTTGAAGCATTCTCTTTTCGTTTCTAAGAATTACTTCCGGCGCTTTGAAAAAAAAAAAAAAATCACTCTTCTATAAAGATCATTTAAATCTGATGTTGCAAATCTTCCGCCTTCAAGTGGAACAAGCGGGCGAAGTTCCGGTGGAATAACCGGCACAACATTTAATACCATCCATTCCGGTTTGTTTGGAACTTTTGTTTCATATTCACGAAAAGCTTCAAGAACTCTTAATCTTTTTAATAGATCAGCTCTTTTTTGTTGAGATGTGTCTGGACCAAGTTGAGATTTCAAATCAGCAAAGGTAACTTCAATATTAATCTTCTTTAATAATTCTTTAATTGCATCGCCGCCGATTCTAGCTACAAATTTTTTCGGATCTTCTTCTTCGAGTGAATCATTATCATGTGGAAGTGAACCCATAATTTCATAATACTGATCTTCAGAAATTAAATCTTTCTTACTCAAACCTGTTAGCCCGGGATTAATTACAACATAAGATTCATAGTAAATAACCTTTTCAAGTTCTTTTGTTGTCATTCCAATTATGTTACCAATCTTTGACGGCAGCGCTTTGAAAAACCAAATATGAACAACAGGAACAGCAAGCTGAATGTGTCCCATTCTTTCACGACGAACACTCTTTAACGTAACTTCAACTCCGCAGCGGTCGCACACAATTCCTTTATAACGTATTCCTTTATACTTTCCGCATGCACATTCCCAATCTTTAACGGGGCCAAAAATTTTCTCGCAGAATAAACCATCTTTTTCAGGACGAAATGAACGATAGTTTATTGTTTCCGGTTTGGTTACTTCTCCGTGAGATCTAGATAAGATATCATCAGGACTTGCCAAACTGATCGTCATTTTTTCGATCTGTCTAATTTTATTTTCTTGCGGTTTAAATCGCATTTTCTACTCCTTTAGTCAAACTCTTGGTTGATCCCGATTAAGTTAAACTCAATCGGAATATCTTAGTTAATTTTTATATCAAGACCGAGACCTTGAAGCTCTTTAATCAACACATTAAATGCTTCGGGAATATTTGGTTCAGGTAAATTTTCACCTTTAACNATAGCCTCGTAGGTTTTTGCTCTTCCTGTTACATCATCGCTCTTCACTGTTAAGATTTCNTGAAGAACATGCGCAGCACCATAACCTTCGAGAGCCCAAACTTCCATTTCTCCAAATCTCTGACCGCCAAATTGAGCTTTACCGCCNAGAGGTTGTTGAGTAATAAGCGAGTAAGGACCAATGGAACGAGCATGAATCTTGTCATCAACCATATGACCAAGCTTCATCATATATATGTAACCACATGTAACTTTCTGATGGAATTTTTCTCCGCTTCTTCCATCGTAGAGCCAAGTCTTACTACCTTCATCTAACTGAGCATTTTTTAACCAGTCTTCAACTTCGCTAACTTTTGCACTATCGAATATTGGTGTTTCGAACTTAACGCCAAGTTTATGACCAACCCATCCAAGAGCTGTTTCATATAATTGACCTAAGTTCATACGTGAAGGTACACCAAGCGGATTTAAAACTATATCAACTGGAGTTCCGTCTTCATGATGCGGCAAATCTTCAACAGGAACAACTTTTGCAACAACACCTTTGTTACCGTGACGGCCAGCCATTTTATCACCAACAGAAACTTTTCTCTTCTTAGCAACATAAACTTTTGCAAGTTGAGTAATTCCCGGAGGTAATTCATCACCGCTTTGTATTTTCAATTTTTCGCGTTTGTAATCTTCTTCAATCTCTGCAAGAAGTGTAAAATAGTTGGAATATAAACGCTTGATTAATTCGTTTGTGTTTTTTCTTTCGAACCAATCTTTTGTGTAATCTAATTTTGAAATGTCATCTATTTCTGCAAATGTTTCATCTTTAATTGATGTACCGCTTCTCAATACAACGCTGCTGTCCAAATCGCGAATACCAGAAGTTGTTTTTCCGTGAGTAATGCGTGTTAGTTTATTTACCAGTTTGTTGTAATGATTTTCTTTATGTTTTTTATATTCAGTTTCAAGATTATCCATCAATTTTTTTTCAACTTTCTTTGAATCGGCATCTTTCCTTTTGCGGCTGAATAATCTTGTTTTAATTACAACGCCTTTCAATCCTGGAGGTGCTTTTAAGGAAGCATCTTTCACATCGCCGGCTTTATCACCAAAAATTGCTTTTAATAATTTTTCTTCTGGAGTAGGATCAGTTTCACCTTTTGGTGTAATCTTACCTATTAGAATATCTCCTTCTTTAACTTCGGCGCCTTCCCTAATAATACCATGCTCATCCAAATCCTTTGTAGCTTCTTCACTAACGTTTGGAATATCTCTAGTTAATTCTTCTTCTCCACGTTTTGTTTCGCGAACTTGAAGTTCAAACTCTTCAATATGAATAGATGTAAAAACATCATCACTAACAAGTCTTTCGCTCAGTACAATAGCATCTTCAAAATTATATCCGCGCCAAGGCATAAATGCAACCGATACGTTTCTTCCAAGAGCAAGTTCGCCTCTATCAATTGCTGGACCATCGGCAATTACTTCACCTTTTTTCAAACGTTGACCGGTTACTACAATCGGTTTTTGATTAAAACATGTTTCCTGGTTGGTACCATTAAATTTTGTAAGAATATGTTCAACTCTTCTCTCGTCATCAAAACTTACTAATGTTTCAGGAGCGCTTTCATCAACATCATACTTAACAATAATTCTCTT
>JGI1356J14229_10003423_pt1 | contig 12128 bp, 9 predicted proteins | sample Subgrocontami58m_FD_14229 | JGI IMG/M metagenome (IMG submission 14229) | reverse complement strand
CGAGACCCCTTCAAAGTACTTCGGGTTCGGCGCAGGATTGGCGCTGGGCTTCTAACATCACTTCAGCACGATCATGACCTTGGTGGCGGAGAGCGGCTGCTCGGAGGGAGTTCCAACTGGCTCGGCTCTCATGCGATAGTAGTACGCGCCAGAAGACAGGTTTTCCGCAGTGAATTCTGCTTCATGTTCCCCGGCGTGTAGTTCTCCAGCAACGAGTGTTGCCACTTTTCTTGCAAGAATGTCAAATACTTCCAGATTGACTTTGCATGTAGAAGGCAGCACGAATCGTATTCGTGTTGATGGGTTGAACGGGTTTGGAAAGTTTTGGTGAAGAGAAAACACTTCGGGGACTCTGTCTGTAGGAGACACGAACGTCGTTCCCCCATTTGTTGTTGCGAGAATCGTTCCGTTCTGACCCACTGCCCAACCATGAAGGCTATCAACAAAACTGACTGACTCAAGTTGCTGAATTGTTGGTGAACTCCCTGCGTCTTGCTTGTGCCAAGTTTCCCCACCATCCGTCGTCGCAGCGATGAAAGCCTGCGGTGAAGCATATCCTCTACCAACGGCCCAACCCTTGCGAAGATTTACAAACTGGACTGAGTTCAATCTGCTGACTGGAAAACTTGGCGGTGCGGGATCGAAAATTTGATGTGTCCAGTGTTTTCCCCCGTTGGTAGTTTTTGCGATAACGGTTACCTCTGAAATACCTCCTACGTACCAACCATGTTCTCTATCAACAAACCATATGGAACTCAGAGGAACGCCGACCGTATGAGTGAATAGAGTGTCTTGTTCTTCCCAAGTTTCTCCGCCGTTCGAAGTTTTGAAAAGCGAGTTGAGTCCTACTGTCCACCCGTTTAGCGAGTCGAGAAAATGACCAGAAAGAAGATACCAATGTGAAACTATCCTTTGTTCAATCCAACTCACCCCACCATTCGTTGTCTTAAGGATTTTGCCTTCGTAGAACCCTACTTGGCCAAACGTCCAGCCAATTCTTGAATTAACAAAGAAGATACCATTGATGAATCCACTATTGCTAGGTGTAACGTCCTGCCAGGTCCTGCCACCATTGACTGATCTGATGATCCGAGAGCCAGCACTCCAACCAAGGCTGTCATCAGCGAAGAATATGCTAGTGAGTATGACTGGAAGCCCTGCCGCTGATGGAAGCCATGTCGAACCACCATTTGTTGTCTTAAGCACAGTATCATTAAAAACAGACATACCAACCCTTCGATCGATCATGCTGACTGACCATAACGTGCTCTGAGTACCTGAAGCCTGTTGCACCCACTGTGCTTCACCGGTCCCAAATGTTAGCAACAAGAGGATTAGACTGATCTCGTGCGTTCCATAAAAATTCATCTTTTCCTCCTTATGCGATTCTGAACGATAGCACACGAAGAAGAGATTTTCTGTATTATGGACAACTAGTTCCACAGGGGATAGGTTGGGGCGTACAACAATTCTGATAACAACACTGGTACGTTGCTGCCTCAGGTCCGCCCGCCGTAAATGTAGCAGTGTACACTCTTCCTTGGTAAGTAATTTCTGCACGCAGCGTTTGTTGCCAAGTTCTGTCTCCGGGAACGAAACACCGAGTTCCATCAGTTTGCCATGTCTGTTCTGTCATCGACGTCCTCAGAAATTGAAATTCTGTTTCACCATAGTATCTGTTGGACCAAGTCACAGGTGCAATTGGATATGAGTAGTTTTGGCCATTAGGGCGAGAATACCCTAGTTCCAATCTTGCAAAGTAATAAAGCTGCCATTCATTCCACTGAGGTGTGAAAACACACGGTCGGCCATCCGTTGGGTATATACGCGCTACCCATTCACTGCCGATAGGCTGGTTCTGGGCGGAAGCTTGAGTCGAAGTTGCGATGATTAGAATTACAGCACAGCACAGTAATACTGACACTTGGCGCTGCAAGGAATTTGTTTTCATGGTTGTTCTCCTTTTGTGAAATGAGGTCGTGTATGTCACTGGATAGTTTAGGAAGGACAGGTTCGCGTGAAAACTTACGCTGATGAATGGTAAGAACTACTCATTCAAAAGTCAAGCAGGTCAAACAAATCTATCTCTTCAGCTCATTCCTTATTCAAGCCCGATTTTCGTACATTTGTTTAGCAGAATGTGCTAGATCCGCTCACTGTGTTCACTTCGTTCACAATCAGATGAGATAATGATTGCACGCTACACATGCCCGACAATGGGCAAAATATGGGAAGACGAAAACAAGTTTAAGATTTGGTTGGAAATTGAATTGCTCGCCTGCGAAGCACAAGCAGAGCTGGGCGTTATCCCGAAAGATGCTGTTCGAGTAATGCGAGAGAAGGCATCGTTCAGCGTTGCGCGGATTGACGAGATAGAGCGGGAAGTGAAGCATGACGTGATTGCATTTCTCACGAACGTAGCCGAGTATGTNGGACCTGAAGCNCGGTTTATGCATCTCGGCATGACGTCGTCGGATGTTCTCGACTCGTGTCTTGCTGTGCAAATGATGCAGTCGGGTGAGTTGTTGCTGGATGATTTGAAGAAGTTGGAGACTGTACTTGCGCGGCGGGCAAAGGAATTCAAGTACACAATTATGGTCGGCAGAACGCACGGTATTCACGCTGAGCCGACGACGTTCGGGCTGAAGCTCGCGCTTTGGTATGACGAGACGAGAAGAAACATCGCACGACTTCAATCTGCAATGGAGAGAATTTCCGTTGGTCAGATTTCCGGTGCTGTAGGAACGTTCGAGCATCTCAGCCCGAAAGTTGAAGAGTATGTTTGCGAAAAACTCGGATTGAAGCCTGCACCAGTTTCGACGCAAATTCTTCAGCGGGATAGACATGCGGAGTTTATGTCTGTTCTTGCCGTGATTGGCAGTTCGCTCGAAAAGTTTGCGACGGAGATTCGTCATCTCCAAAAAACTGAAGTGCTTGAAGCTGAAGAATATTTCTCGAAGGGGCAGAAGGGTTCATCAGCGATGCCGCATAAGCGCAACCCGATTACATGCGAGCGGATCGCCGGGCTTTCGAGAGTGCTTCGGGGGAATGCAATGGCCGCGATGGAGAATGTTGCGCTCTGGCATGAACGGGATATTACGCATTCGTCTGTTGAGCGGGTTATCATTCCGGATAGTTGCATTCTTCTCGATTACATGCTCAACATCATGACGGATGTCCTGGACAAGTTGTTGGTGTATCCAGACAATATGATGAAGAATTTAGAACGAACACACGGGTTGATTTTTTCTCAGTCGGTGTTGCTTGCATTGACGAAGAAAGAAATGAAACGCGAGGATGCGTACAGCATCGTTCAATCATCGGCAATGGAAGTGTGGCAGACGGGAAAGGACTTCAAAGACCTGTTGCTCGCCAATGCTGAAATCGTGCGAGTGCTTGGCAAAGAGACGATTGAAGAGTTGTTTGATTTGAAGAAGAGTATTCGAAACGTTGATTACATATTTGGACGAGTTGGTCTTTCATAATCAGGAAGGATGTACCGATGAGTACAACCATACGGGCAACGATAAACAGCAAGATAGCAAAGCGTCTTGCTAAGGCTTCTAAGGAGCAAGATAAGTCAAAGTCACAGTTGATTGAATGGGCGCTTGAACAATTTTTGCCGGACCCTGATGAGGGTCTTGAGCTTCGGCCGGAAGTGGTAAAGCGCCTGCAAAAGCCTCTGAACAAACGACGCTTCATAAGCGAGGATGAATTCTGGTCAAAGGTTCTAGAAGCACGGTCGAAAACCCATGAAAAAAAAATTAACCGCAGAGACCGCCGAGAAAAGAATCGGAATAAAAAATAAGGGATCCTTTCTCCGCGATCTCTCCGTTCTCTGCGGTTCAGGCTTTTCAACTGCGCTTCTAGCGAAACGATGACCAGGTATCGAGTCATCTTCGACGACAAAGTTGATGACGACATAGGCGCAACTGTTCTTGCTGATATAAGAGGGAAGATTGACTGGATTGCTCTGGATGCAAAAGAGATTCGTCATCAGGCACTGAAAGGGAATCGTTACAAGGGAAAGTACAAACTTCGAGTCAGCGACTTCAGAGTTGTTTATTCGATTTCACATCGTGAAGAGCTGATTCGAATCGAAGAGATTGCACATCGGAGCAAGATTTACAAAGAACGATAAACACAAAAGGAAATTCCATGGCAAAGACCATAACAGCAAGGGTGAACGATAGAATTGCGAGGCGACTCGCAAGAGTTTCAAAGGAAGAAGACAAATCGAAATCTCGACTCGTAGAAATGGCACTTGAGGAATTTCTATTCGATCCAGACGAAGGATTGGAGCTACGACCCGAAGTTGCAAAGCGTCTAAAAAAACCTGTTGACAAGAAGCGACTCATCAGCCACGAAGAATTCTGGTCGAGAATCCTCAAGTGAGCGGTTACGCTATCAAGTATGAGGGTTCTGTTGAAGAACAAACCAAAGGAATCGACAAGACTATACTTGGTAGGATTCAACGCAAAATTGAGGAGGTGGCTTTACATGCAAATGTTATTCGACACCAAGCCCTCAAAGGAAAAGAGTATAAGCATCATTACAAACTGCGAGTAAGTGACTTTCGCGTAGTCTATCTCGTCTCCCATTCTGAACGCCTGATAACGGTTAGAGAGATTGCACATCGAAGCAAGATTTACAAAGAACGATAAACACAGAGAAAGACAACATGGCAAAGAAATTCAAAAACTTCATTAACGGAAAATGGGTTGAAGCAAAGTCAGGTCAAACATTTGAAAACAGGAATCCTGCAAACTGGGGTGACGTGCTTGGTGTCTTTCCAAAGTCCGGGAAAGAAGATGTTGACGAGGCAGTAAAGGCTGCACGCAAAGCATTTGAGTCATGGCGCCTCTTACCTGCGCCGAAGCGGGGCGATATTCTCCGCAAAGTCGGCGACATCATGGTCGCACGAAAGGAAGAACTTGCCAGGCAAATGACACAAGAGATGGGAAAAGTTCTCGCTGAAACTCGCGGTGATGTGCAAGAGGGAATTGACACTGCGTACTACGCAGGAACCGAAGGTCGCAGACTTTTCGGTCGCACGGTTCCGTCCGAATTACCCGACAAATTCAATATGGCAATTCGTGTTCCTGTTGGTGTTGCCGGAATTGTCACGCCGTGGAATTTCCCCATGGCAATCCCGACATGGAAGATTTTCCCCGCGTTGCTTTGCGGCAACACTATTGTGTTCAAACCGGCGTCGGACACTCCAGCGTCCGCAACATCGCTTGTTGAAATTCTTCTCGAAGCCGGCGTGCCTGAAGGGGTCATCAATATTGTGCATGGTGGTGGCGGCGAAGTCGGTATGGCAATCGTCAGTCATCCTGATGTTGACCTTATCAGCTTCACCGGTTCAACGGGAGTCGGAAAGAAAATCTCTGAAGTTGCAAGTCAAACGCTGAAGCGAGTATCGCTCGAGCTTGGCGGCAAGAATGCTCAGCTTGTTATGCCGGATGCTGACATGGACCTAGCTCTTGATGGCGTTCTGTGGGGCGCATTCGGAACGACTGGCCAGCGCTGCACAGCAACAAGCAGGTTGATTCTTCACGAGAAGATTCACGATGACTTCTTGCAGATGCTCGTCAAGCGAGTCGAGAAGCTGAAGCTTGGCGACGGCTTAAAGAGAGATGTGGACGTTGGCCCGTGTGTCAATGAGGGTCAGCGTAAGACTGTTCAGTCGTATGTTGACATCGGATTGCGGGAAGGTGCAGAGCTTGTCGCCGGGGGCGAGATTCCGAAAGACGCAAGCTTGAAGAAAGGCTGGTTTTACAAGCCGACCGTGTTCAGCAACGTGAAGCCTGAACATCGTATTGCGAAGGAAGAAATCTTCGGTCCTGTTCTTTCCGTCATAAAGACAACGTCGCTTGATGAAGGCGTTAAGATTATGAATGACACGGTATATGGTTTATCCTCGTCAGTCTATACGAGAGATGTGAACGGCGCATTTCGTGCGATTCGCGATATTAGAGCGGGTATCACGTACATCAACGCGCCGACAATCGGAGCTGAAGCCCACATGCCGTTCGGCGGTGTGAAGCAAACAGGCAACGGTCACCGCGAAGGCGGCTGGGCTGTGTATGATTTCTTCTCGGAATGGAAGACCGTGTACATAGATTACAGCGGCGGGTTGCAGCGCGCACAAATTGATAACTACTAAAGTGTATCTTGTTTCCTAACGCGGCAGAGACGCAATGAAAGAATTCACCACGAATGAACACGGAAACATACACGGATTTGCGCGAATAGCGCTTAGAACTTCAGAAACATCCGTGTGCATTCGTGTTCTTTTCGCGTCATTCGTGGTGAATAGAATCCGTGCTTTGTCTGTGAAGATGCAATTGTAACGTACTAAGTGAGCGATTCAGCGAATCGCTCTACAAAAAATACTATGCGAATTCACGAAGCCATACTGATGTGTTTATACGAGCATAACGAATTCTTCTGACTGAAGATGATGTGCCGTCTTGCCGACGGTATGTAGTTGTTCACTGGCGTTGCGTGAGATGAAGGGCTTTATTGTTTTCGTTAAAGCCCTCAAAGTCCCTCTCCCTTTGGGAGAGGGATTTTCCCGAAGGGATTCCTTCGGAAAGGGTGAGGGGTTTGACAAAAGAAAAAACTTTCCTTGTTCAACGTCAGTCATTCTTTCTACTCACATCATTCTAGAAAAAGGAGAATTACTATGTCATTAGAAATTATGACGCCGACGAGAACCCATGTTCCAGCGGAACGCGTGTTGCCCACGCTTGCCAAGCACATGCTGGTTGATGGGTTCGATATTGTTGTTGATCTGAAAAAGAGCCAAGGCTCGTTCATTATCGATGCAAAGGATGGCAAACGCTACCTCGACTTCTTCACGTTCGTTGCATCGTCGCCGGTTGGTATGAACCATCCGAAGATGACAACTCCGGAGTTTCTGGAGAAGCTCGCCTACGTTGCGGTCAACAAGCCGTCGAACTCGGACATCTACACTGCCGAGCAAGCAGACTTCCTTGAGACGTTCGAGCGTGTTGCGATTCCGTCATATCTACCGTATGCGTTCTTTATCGAAGGCGGCGCACTCGGAATCGAGAATGCACTGAAGGCGGCGTTCGATTGGAAGGTTCGGAAGAACTTTGCAAAAGGGTACAAAGAAGAACGGGGAACGCAAGTCATTCATTTCAAACAGTGCTTCCACGGTCGCACGGGTTACACACTCTCAATGACGAATACCGATCCGGTGAAGACGGATTTGTACCCGAAGTTCAACTGGCCCCGCGTACTGAATCCGAAGATCACGTTCCCTCTAAACGAAGAGAATCTTGCGCGGGTGATTCGTGAAGAGGAGATTGCCGTCAATCAGATTAAGGAAGCGTTCCGCAGCAACAACGATGATATTGCTGCCATCATCATTGAGACTGTGCAAGGCGAAGGGGGCGACAACCACTTCCGCGGCGAATTCCTCAGGGCGCTCCGCCGGCTTGCTGATGAGAACGACGCGATGTTCATTATTGACGAAGTGCAAACAGGCATCGGTTTAACGGGCAAGATGTGGGGGCATCAACATTTTGTCGAGCCGGATATGATCGCGTTCGGCAAGAAGATGCAGGTCTGCGGTTTTCTCTGCAGCAAACGGATTGATGAAGTGCAAGAGAATGTCTTCAAGGTTCCGAGCAGAATCAATTCAACGTGGGGCGGCAATCTTGTGGACATGGTGCGCGCACAGCGCTATCTCGAGATCATCGAGGAAGAGAATCTCGTCGAGAACGCTCGCGTCATGGGCTCGCATCTCGTTAAAGAGCTGGAGAATCTTGCCGCAGAATTCCCTTCTGTTGTGTCGAATGCTCGCGGTCTTGGCATGTACGCTGCATTTGATGTTGTAACTCCGGAAGTCAGAACAAAAATTCGGAATCTCTGTATGCAGAAAGGATTGATCATTTTACCGAGCGGCGAGCGCTCAATTCGCTTCCGTCCGCCGTTAACGGTAAGCAGGGAAGAGCTTGATCTCGGACTTTCAATCATCAGGTCTGCAATCAAGGAATCATAACAAGTCATTGGTATGGAAACAGAAAAGCCTCGGAGAATTCCTCTGAGGCTTTTTCATACGAGCAAGGAATGCCGCTCGTTCACCAAATGGCACTATCTAAGCAACAGCATCCTTTTCGTCAGCGTGGCGCCGGACGTTGTCAGTCTGTAGAAATACACGCCGCTTGACAAGCCAGCTGCGTTGAATGTTGTCTCGTAATTTCCCGTCTTCATCTCTTCATTCACCAATGTCGCCACTTCTCTTCCCAACACATCGAACACCTTCAGCGTCATGTGACTGACCTCTGATCTCTGACCTCTGACTTCTCCGTAAGGAGTCCTTTGGACTGATATCTGAAATCTGATCTCTGTCGTTGGATTGAACGGATTCGGATAATTCTGTTCGAGCGCAAACGATGTGGGAGTTTGCACTCTATCGCCGACTGCCGTGGGCAATGGTCTCACGACTTGCACTGCGTCAACACCGATGAAATCCCCGCTTCCGCTTGTGGGCAGCACGTTGTAGAGAAGATACCGGAATGCAACACGGACAGTTGAGTTTGTGGGGACGCGGCCCGTGAGCCGATACGCCTTTCTCGTCCAACCGGACTTCGGCACAGCGAAATAGTCGAGCAGCGTTGTGAAGCTCGATGTATCTGTTCCGCCTGTTGAGAGAAGAATCATCAACGAATCGGGAAAGTTGATGGCTGGAGGAGGATTATTCATGGAACGAGCCCAGAAGACGAGTGAATCAACTCGCCCCACTTGTCCAACGCCCGTTATCGGTGGGGAGATCAGATAATCGTCAAGGTAGCCGCTGTTTGCCCGCTGGAAATTGTTTGCAGCGAAGCCGCTCCCTTCAAACGGAACAAATGCCGACGTGTCTGCACCGCGGAACCAGGGCGCGAGCGCACCGCCGTCCCGGTTGATGACAACCCAATTCGGCGGAGGAAACGCTGAACCGTTGAAAGATTCATAAAAGACTGTTGCGGTGTCGAGAACTTGAAACGTGAGCCTCGTTGTATCGTTCGTTCGCGTAGAGTCGGTGGAAAGCACTGTCCAGGCAGTGAGAGAATGCACACCGGCGACGGGCGTTGACCACGTGAGTGTTAGTGTATCTCGTCCGATGCGAGCGGCGATTGGTCGTCCGNCAACAGGAGTTTGTTGTTGCAAGTCGATTCGCCAAGAAACGCTATACGAGTTTTCCGTGAACGTCCCGTAGTTCCGTATGATTGCACCGATATTTAAAGGAGAATCTGCGCCCACGCGAATTATAGACGGAGAGATGTCCTCAGTGCGTTCGGATTTTCCTGAAACAATTCTTGATGAAGTTGCCTCAGAGCGTGGTGAGGGAGATTGTTGTGCTTGAAGTTGCGGTCCATTGAACAACAACCCGTTTGTTCCAATGTCGTGAAATGAGGAATCGGCGACTCGAAATTCATCCACGAAGATATTGTTGCCGTACTTGCTCACGCCGCGCAAGCTCAGGAAAAGACGATTTGCCCCGCGGTAGGGATACAACGAGATGACCTCTTTGATCCACCGGTTCTCCGTGCGGGGTCTTCGAACGCCTGCAAGAGTTGTCCAGGGTCCGCTTACACTATCCGTTGTTGACGCTTCTACATAGAGTGAGTCGAACGCACTCAGATACTCGTCATCATGATACATCCAGAATGTGAGGAACGGATCGGTCGAGGATGAAAGATTGATTACCGGCGTTGTTAGCCGCGCTTGCTCGCCAACTGCTGCATCGAATGAATTGAACTTTGCCTGACCTGTTCCGGCATATGGAGGAACGGTCGGGTTCGATCCCGTGCCGACAAGACTCCATGAAGCCTGCACTCCTGAAAGGCGAACTTGATTCCAACCGACAGGTATCCCGGTTCCGTTAAATCCTTCGTGAATGTAAACGGCTTCAGGGGTTGCGCCATGCGCCGGGTATCCCGGCACGAGAGCGAGGAACACGATGAGAAATCTTGTTGGCTTCATGGCAATATCTGTGTTGTAGAATGAAGAAGGGGAATAGCTTGGCAACAATATATCAAAATGCTACAAGAACAAAAAGGCCAGGTGATAGGCTCCACCTCACAAGGCTTTTTAGGCAAGGGTGGAGTCCATCTCAAATAAGGAAGATGACCGTCACCTCGCTGCGTATTCCAAGGCAGGTGACGGTCATCTGCATGCTACAAAAACAAAAAGGCTCTGCCCAACATTGTTGGACAGAGCCAAACAACAACGGTAGAGACGTAGCACTGTCGAAGATCCGCCTTTGGCGGGCTACGTCTCTACGCAAGAAGAAATTACTTCAACAATAGCATCTTCTTCAAGCTGGTAAATCGGGCGCCGCCGTTGACAGGTGTTGCTTCGATGCGATAGAAATACACGCCCGTTGCAACTTGTGAGCCTGCCTGGTTGTGACCGTTCCACACTGCATTGTAGAAGCCTGCGCTTTGCACTTCATTCGTCAACTCGGCAACTCGCTGTCCGAGCAGGTTGTAGATGCTCAGGCTTACGTTTGCCGCTTCCGGCAACGCATAGCGAATTGTTGTCGACGGGTTGAACGGGTTCGGGTAGTTCTGAGCCAGATCAAACGACTCTGGAATTCCCGCTGCGACATCCTTCACGCTGGTAGGGATAAGTATGTTCCCTAAGCGTTGTACCCAGAAGCGTTGTGCGGTACGAGCAGCATTGACGCAGTTCTGCAGCGACGTGCCGCCCACCATAGCGACGCCTACCCGCTTCGTTGCTCCTGCTGCTACACTGTAAGGTCCTAGTCCGAATACTTGCGCATGATCTTGCGCTGTTCCTCCGTCACCGTTCGGGTTGGTTGCGCGATTGGAAATCATGTATCGCCATTTATCGCCATTGGTCATACGCGGTGGATAAACTTCACTACTCGAAATGGCAATACGGCGGCCACGGAAGTGAGCTTCGTTTAACGGTACCACACCCATCCAACTGTTGGGCGCAGTCCCTTGATGCAACTCCAACAAATCAAAGGCAAACGGGTTGCCACTGTTCACACCTGGAATTGTGTTGGTGGAATCAAGAACAACGCTGCCTCGATCTTCTCCGGTACCCGGGACCACATCCCAATCGAAAAAGCCGCCGGCATACATGGAGGTCCATGCTGTGGCTGACGTGTTGACGAGATCAAGCTCCACAATCAAGAAGTTGTTGATTCCCGCGCTATCCCAGCTTACTGTTCGCTGGTTCACTCGAACCCTAAAGGGTGTTTCTGCAAGTGAATCAGTGTATGCCGTTGTGATCACTCGCCGTATGCCGGAGGATGCCGATGAATCCAGATTGCTGAGGAATTTGAAATCCGCGTCAAACACTTGAGCTGCAGTCCGCGCACCGTCGGAGACGCGCGTGGAATCAAGCCCAACCATGATAGCGCCTTCGAACAAGCGCTGTCCCAGAGAGGTCACCGGGTTGAACATGAAGCCGTTGCCCGGACCTGTTCCCACGAACGCGTTCAACGAGCCAATGTTGCCTTCGTTCGTTACGCTTACGCGCATCGCGGATGTTACGTGGTCGGTCCATGCTTCGGTCGCCGGGGGTGCTCCAACGGGTGCCCCCACCACTTCAAACGGGAAGTCCTGTGCAGAGTCAGGGGCTGTAGTCGGGTTTCCTGCGTCAATCGCGTTGATCCATCCAGCCGCATTGTTTGCCGTCCGCTGACGTCCATTCCATGCAGCGTCGCCTCGTCGTCCAACGACTGTTACTAAAGGAGCAAAGTGCGCTCCACTTGCAGTGATCTGCGTTTGCCAATCGAGCCAATAGGTTCCGGCTCCAATGGTGGTTCCAACAACCAATGTGTTTCTCCAGATCGGACGAGTCGTTCCAGGTACAGTACCGGGCACAGGATACTTCGTGTTGAAGACACGATAGAGTGCCGAGTTAATTGATCCACCAAGCCGGTTTGTTGTTGTGTCGCCGAAGACCACAGTGTTAGCCAATGTATCCGGCACACCATTCCATATTCTCAAGTTCGCAGAGATGAATGGACTCGTAACACCGGAGTTGCCTGTCTGATAGGCGTATGTGTAGATGCTATCAATCCTCCACTGTTGACCTGCCGGAACTGTGAAGTTGTCTGCAAGTCGGAAGCG
>JGI1356J14229_10003420_pt1 | contig 12130 bp, 10 predicted proteins | sample Subgrocontami58m_FD_14229 | JGI IMG/M metagenome (IMG submission 14229) | reverse complement strand
CGCCGCAGGCGCCGCCACGACCGGCACGACCGCCACCACCAGCGCCACGCAGTATCCCGACACGACGCCCGACCGGCCGTATCTCTCGGACTTCCAGGTCTCGGACAACATCAAGTTCAACGACCGCTCTTCGTTCGGCACCACCGTCGATTACAAGCTGGGCGGCAACGACACCCTGTCGTTTTCCTATCAATACGGCGCCTTCGGCTCCGAGAACACCAACGACACGATCGCGTTCGCCACGAACCGCATTGATCCGGGCAACTTCTCGACGGTGTCAACGCGCGGCGTCACCGGCCGCGGCCAGGTGACGAACACGAACGGCGCGCGCTGGCGCACGGGGGAGACGCACATGCCGAGCCTCGTCTACCGGCACCAGGGACCGATTTGGCGCGCGGAGGCGGGCGCCGGCTACTCGCATTCGACGAATCACAACCGCGACATCGACCGCGGTTTCTTCGGCGCGCTCACCGCGCGGCGCAGCAACGTCACGGTGGCCTTCGACGACCTCTTCTACCTGCGGCCGCGGTCCATCAGCGTGCTCGACGCGCGACTCGATCGACGTGAAACGGAGCGCCTACGCCAACGTTCGGCGCGAGTTCATGTTGGCCGGGTTGCCGGTGGCGCTGAAAGGGGGCGTCGACGTACGCCAGGCGATGCGCGACATGCGCGGCCAGGATGCGTCCTTCAACTACGTGGGCCCGGCCGGCACCGCCATCCTGCTGCGCGACGACGCGATGTCGCAGCGCGTGCTGCCGTATGGGTTGCCCAGGCTCGAGGCGATGAGCGCGGACAAGGGCTGGGACTTTTACACTGCCAACCCGGGCTATTTCACCGGCGACGCCAACGCCCAATATCGCAGTGCGGTGAGTTTGTCGAAGCGGGCCCAGGAGACGGTTTCCGCCGGCTACCTGCGCGGCGACGTGGCGTTGTTCAACCGCCGGCTGAAGCTCGTCGGCGGCGTGCGACTCGAGCAGACCAACCTCGAGGCCGAGGGCCCGCTGTCGGATCCACCGCGCAACTTCCAGCGCGACGCGGCCGGTCGCGTCCTCCTCGGCGCCAACGGCCGTCCGCTCTCGATCACGACCGACGCGCTGGGCGCGTCGCGGCTCACGTATCTCGATCGCGGCATGCAAGCCGGGAAGGAATACCTGCGCTGGTTTCCGAACCTCAATGCGAGCTTCAACGTCCGCGAAAACCTGATCGCCCGCGCGGCGTTCTACACGTCCATCGGCCGGCCCGACTACAACCAATACGCGGGTGGGCTCACGCTGCCCGAGGTCGACAACCCGGTGGCGACCAACCAGCGGATTACCGTCAACAACGTCGCAATCAAGCCGTGGATGGCGCAAACGACCAAGGTGCGGCTCGAGTATTATTTCGAAGGAGTGGGGCAGGTCGCGGTGGGGGCGTTCCGGCGCGACTTCGAGAATTTCTTCGCCAGCACGCAGTCGGCCGCCACGCCGGAGTTCCTCGCGCTCTACAACCTCGATCCCGAAATCTACGGTCACTACGACGTGGCGACGCAGCGCAACCTCGACGGCAAGGTGCGGATGACCGGCTTCGAGGCGGAGTACAAGCAGGCGCTCACGTTTCTCCCGCCCTGGGCGCGCGGCGTGCAGGTGTTCGCGAACCTGACGGCGCTGCGCACCACCGGCGAGGCGGCGGCCGATTTCCGCGGCTATGTGCCGCGCACCTACAACGGGGGCGTGAGCCTGAGCCGGCCGAAGTTCAACCTGCGCGCAAACTGGAACTACCAGGGCCGCCGCCGGCTCGAGCCGATCACCGGGCGCAGCCTCGAGCCCGGCACGTTCAACTGGAGGCAGAAGCGGCTTAACCTCGATCTCCAGGGCGAGTATTACCTCTGGCGGCGCTTCGCGGTGTTCGCGAACCTGCGCAACGTCGGCGTCGCGACCGAGGACTTCGAGCGCGCCGGACCGAGCACACCGCCGGTCGCGCAGTTCCGCAGCCGCGAGGACTACGGCGCGTCGTGGACATTTGGAGTGAAAGGGACCTTTTAGATGCGCACCGCCATGAAAACGCTCGTCACCCTGGTCCTGCTGTCCGCGGCGCTGGCCGGCCGCACTCATGCCGCCGACGATCCCGTCGCGGTGTGGCGCAGCGCGGAGGTCCGGCCGCTCACCACCCAGCCCGGCCGGCACACGATTCACACCTATTATCTGACGCGGCCCGAGAGTCCCGACGGCTCGCGCGTGCTGTTCTACGTCTCGACGACGCGGGACGCTCACCACGGCGATTTGGTCGTGCTCGATCGCGCCAGCGGAAAGGAAACCGTCATCGCGCGCGACATCGACACCGAGGACGCGCATCGCGCCGCGTGCCAGCAGTGGATCAGCAACGGGCGGCGCGTCGCGTATCACGATGTGAAGGACGGCCGCTGGAGCGTGCACGTCGTCGATCTCGCCTCGCGCCAGGATCGCCAGCTGGCCGACGGTCGCCAGCTCTGTTTCGGCCGCGCGGTCGACGACGAGCTGCCGATCTACGGCTGCCACTGGAATCCCGGCGCGCACCGCGATCTCGAATTCCTGAACGCCGCCACCGGTGAGATCCGAAGCGTCGTGACGATCGCCGACGTCGAGCAGCACTACGGCGCGTGGCTGAGGAAACAGTTTGGCGATCGGCCGACCTCGATTTTTTTCCCGAACATCTCGCCCGACGGACAGCGGGTGTTTTTCAAGATGTCGGCGCCGGGGCCTGACGGCGCCTCGAATAATTTCCGCTCCGCCAAGGCGAGCGAGCGGCAGGGCACGGTGGTTTACGACGTCCGCACGCGGCAGCCGATCTTCATGCGCGAGAAATGGGGCCACCCCGGCTGGCATCCCGATTCGCGGCAAATCATCGAGGCGGGAAATCTGATCTTCGCGGGCGACGGCCAGATGACGCGGATCTCGGGCCTGCCCCAGATGGGGGGCGACCATCCGTCGGTGAGCCCCGATGGAAAGCTCTTCGTGAAAGACGGACCGTTGGCGACGCTCGGTGGGACGCCGGGGGAATGGGGCGTCGTCGTTTGCGATCTGCGCGGCGACCGCTACCACGTCCTGCACCGATTCAACAACTCGCGCGGCGCGAAGTCCTGGCGGAAGAACCATCCGCACCCAATCTTCAGCCCCGATGGCCGGAGGATTTACTTCAACGTCAACGAGGGCGACTGGACGCAGTTGATGGTGGCGGAGCTACCGGCGGGTGCGGTTGCGGGGCAGTGATTGGGGGGCAGTTTCTGCGCCGTTCGCGCCCGGAAAGCGCCCATCCGATGAAAAGGACGACACGGAGGTCGCCTCTCCATGGGCAATTCCCGCCAGGTGGGCCGGCCTTTCGACTACTCCTTCGTTGCCCGGAGCGGGATTAGCGTCACCGGGCCGAGCAATCCCGACGGCATCAGCGACCAGTTCGAGGCATCGAACGGCCGGTAGTTGATGTTCACGAAATTGATCTCGCGCATGATTTTCCAGTTCACCTTTCGCTGGTCCAGGTCGCGAATCCGGTTGGCCGCGAGGTTCGTGACATCGAGTTCGAGCACGTTGCGGCCGGGCTGGAGGAATTGGCCGACGTGCAGCTTGAACGGAATGCTCCACGCGGTGCCGACCTCGCGGCCGTTCAGCCGGACGCGCGCGGTTTCGCGAACGTCGCCCAGATCGAGGAGCCAGTCGGCGGGCTTCGCGGTCGGTGCGTCGAACTCGAGTCGATACCGCGCCGTGCCGGCGAACCGCTTCGCTTCGTCGCCGCCGAGGTCGGTCCATGATTTGAGCTGAGTCGTCTCGAGCGTGGGCGGGAGATCCGGCCCGCCTTTGGTGAACGTGATCGACCATTTGCCTTCGAGCGGTACGGGAGCGCCGGCCGGCTCGTAGTCCGACCAGGCGGGCGCGTCGGCGCCGACGCCCGGGGCATAAGCGGCCAACAGCAGCGATTCACCGGGCGCCAGGCGGAGGCGAACGCGCCGCGGTTGATCGCGCGTCGTGGAAAAGGTGCTGTCACCCGCGCGGCCGGTCAGCGGATCACTGATCGCCACGCGCCCCGCCGGAACGCCGAGTTCGACCGAATCGTTGAGCGTCTGCGCCGAGAGATTGGCCAGGAAGTAATAATGGGCGGGTGCTTCGTTCGGTCCTGACTTGCGCCGGATGAAGCTAATCTTCGCGTCCGCGATCGGCTCGCGGCGCGCGTGTGCGCTCACGGCAGTGATTACGTCCGCGGTTGTGGTGGTCTGCCCGAGCTGCGCGAGAGCCTGCTTGAATTGCTCGCGGCGCGGCTCGAGCCGGCCGTAGCCGGGCACGTCCTCGGGCCGGCGTTCGAAAATCACCCTCGCACCGCCCTGCGCGAGTTTCGCGATGTGCTGCAGCGTCGCGATCGGCATGCGCCGCGCCGCGGGCACGACCAGCACTTTGTAGCGACCGCCGCGGGTCACGAGTTCGCCTTGCTCCGCGCGCGTTTGCTGCAGCTGCGCATCCGAGATGTAGTCGAAACTGTAGCCGCGCTGCACCAGGGCGTCGGCGAGTTTGCCGACGGGTTGCCCGGTCAGCCATTTCACGTTGTGCACCGCGAGCATCTTCATGAGCCCGTCGGCGTCGTCCCAGATGTCCGCAATGGGCCAGTAGAGCAGGATGTCGTTGTCGGGCTGGCCGCGCTGCAGGACCGCCTGCACGCGGGCGACGTAGCGGTGCAGCGCCGTGAGGTCGTCCCAGAGCGGGTTGTTCGGATTCATCTGCGTCGACGCGTAGAACAGCCACCCGGGCCACGGTGCGTCCTGCGGCGAGAAAACCGTGCCGTGATAGAAAATGTGGTTGATGCCCGCGACCAGGATCCGGTCCAGCTCCGGCTTCATGTACGAGGGCGATTCCTTCCAGTGCTCGCGCAGCCAGGTGAGACTCTCGCTCGACGCCAGGTTGTGGCCGACCACGTGCGCGGCCGACGACGCCATGCGGACGACGAGCGACTCGGGCAAGTCCTGGTCGTTCCCGCTGCGGATTTCGTCGGCGTTGCGGCGCAGCCCGGGAATCGGAAAGGGCGTCGAGCCGAAGATCTCCGTCTCCGCGACATCCACCGTCGCGTAGAGATCGAAGATGTTCGCCGGCGCGCCGTGCGATTGGTTGCGCACGAGAAAGCCGTGCTGGTGCGACCAGTCGACCCAGGTGCGGAGGTAATGGAGATGGAGCTGCGCGAGCGTGTCGCGGTAGTCGGCCTTGACGCGTGCGAGCGTGTCGCGGTCGACGTCCTTCACGTCGGCGGAATTCCGGGCGGTGAGGGCCGCGGCGAACTGTTGGATGTCGTAGCCATGCATCTCGCGAAACACCTCGGGCAGCCGCTCGGTCCAGCTCGCGTTGAAGTACTCGAACGAATCGTGAAACTGCCCGCGAACGAGGCCGCGGGGAAATTTGGCGAACGCCTGGTCGAAGGGCGCGAGGTAGCGGCGCAGGGCGTCGGGCGAGTAGGGATCGACCACGAGCCCTTCGTCACCGGGCGCGGCCCGCTTCACCATCATCTTGTTCGGTTCGCCGATGATCTTCCCGTCGCGCAACACCGCGCGATGGATCCCATGCGCCTCGTCGATCCACGGCCCGCCGAAAGGCCAGCCGGTGCCGGTGGCCATGTCGACACCGAGCCCGAGCCGCTGCGCTTCGCGGCCGGTGTGCTCGAGCATCGCGAGCCATTTCGGCGAGAGAAAATCGATGTAGCGATCCTCGTAGCCCTTCGCGCCGTAGATGGGCGTGATTTCCACGCCGCCGATGCCGGCCGCCGCGAGTTGTTCCAGTTGCCGCGTGAGGCTCGCCGGATCGACCGCGCTCGCCGGCCACCACCACCGCGTCCAGGGCTTGGCGTCGCGCGTGGGCTCGGGCCAGGCCGGCGTGGGCGCTTGCGCAAACACGGACAACGTCAGGGCAGATAGAGCGACGAGGAATCGCGAGTTGCGCATGGTGATTCAGTTTAGATGGTGGCTACGAGTGGCAATCGAAACCATCCCGGACAGTCCTCTCTGAAGCGCTTGAATACGCGCTGGTGGCAAATAGCGTTGGACCATGATCCTCGATGCCCTTCGGAATCTCAATCAGGCCGTGCCATTCAAGCCCTACGTGATCCGGATGGCGAGTGGCGAGCGCTATATGGTCGGACATCCCGACTTCATCTCGATTTCGCCTCGTGGCTCGCAAGTCGTGCTGTTCGATGAGGCGGAGCGGATGCATATGCTGAGTCCGCTTTTGATGGAAGCCGCGACGCCCGGGAACGGCAACGGCTCTCATCGAGGGCGGAGGAAGCGCGCGCGTTAACGCGGGGCGAGTCACCCGCCCAGATACGTCGCCTTCAGCCGCGGGTCCGCGCGGAGCTGCTTGCTCTCGCCCTGCATGACGATGTGGCCGGTTTCCAGTACGTAGGCGTAGGTCGAAATCTCGAGCGCGAGGTTGGCGTTCTGCTCGACGAGCAGGATCGTGATGCCGCGCTCGCGGTTGATTTCGACGATCTTCTCGAAGATGGTGCTGATGAGCCGCGGGGCGATGCCGAGCGAGGGTTCGTCCAGCATCAGGAATTTCGGGTTGCTCATCAGGGCGCGGCCGATCGCGAGCATCTGCTGCTCGCCCCCGGACAGCGTGCCGGCCGTTTGCCGCAGGCGTTCCTTGAGCCGCGGGAAGATCGAAAACACGTAGTCGCGATTCTTCGCGTTGAGCGCGGCGTCCTCCTGGAGGTACGCGCCCATCGCGAGGTTCTCGTCGACGGTGAGGTTGGAGAAAATCATCCGGCCCTCCGGCACCTGGCAGAGGCCGCGGGCGACAATCCGGTGCGGCGGCACCGCCGTGATGTCCTCTTCCATGAAGGCAATCCGGCCGGAGCTGGAACGCAGCAGGCCCGAGATGGTGCGGAGGGTCGTGGTNTTGCCCGCGCCGTTGCCGCCAATCAGCGTGACGATCGCACCCGCCTCGATTTTGAACGAGATGCCCGCGAGCGCGCTGATGGCGCCATAGGAAACGTGGAGATCGGATACGCTCAGCATTTTTGATTTTCGATTCCCGATTCTCGATTTCCCGGCGACGCGGCCGCCCGCGAATCGCCTGGATCGCGGAGGTTGCACCCGGCGATCGCTGGCCAGGCGCGCATGCCGGGACCGCGACTCTCAATCGAAAATCGAGAATCAAAAATCGAAAATCTCATCAGTGGTGCGTAATCGAGTCGGCTTCGCCGAGGTAAGCCTCGATCACCTTCGGATCGGACTGGATTTCCGCCGGCGTGCCCTCGGCGATTTTCACCCCGTAATCGAGCACGGCGATCCGCTGGCAGCAGCTCATCACGACCTTCATCGAGTGCTCGACCAGCAGAATCGAGAGACTGAACTGCTTCTGGATTTGCTGAATCAAGCGGACGAGCTCGACCTTCTCGGTCGGGTTCATGCCGGCGGCGGGCTCGTCGAGCAGGAGGAGTTTCGGCTTCGTGGCGAGGCAGCGAACGATCTCGAGCCGCCGCTGTTCGCCGTAGGGCAGGCTTTTCGCGTTGGCGTCGCGGAACCGGCGCAGGTTGAAAATCTCGAGCAGCTCCTCGACCCGGTCCCGGATCGCCGCCTCGTCGCGGCGAAACGCGCCAAGCCGCACCAGCGCCTGCGCCGCGCCGGTGTCGCGGTGCAGGTTGCAGGCGACGCGCACGTTGTCGAAGACCGAGAGCGAGCCGAACAGCCGGATATTCTGGAACGTGCGCGCGATGCCGAGTTCGACGATCTCGTTCACGCGCCGGCCGGCGAGAGGGCGGCCAGCGAACGACACCACCCCATCGGTCGGTTGATACACGCCGGTGATGAGGTTGAAGACAGTGGTCTTGCCGGCGCCGTTCGGTCCGATCAAGCCGCAGAGTTCGCCTTCGTGCACCGCGAAATCCACCGCGTTGACCGCGGTCAGCCCGCCGAACCGGATGGTGACTTTCTCGAGTTGAAGCAGCGCGGGCATTACGACGTCGGCGGCGGGGCCGGGGGATCGATTTCGAGATCGCGCACGCCGCGCCGCATCCGCATCCGTTCGGTGTGCGTGCGAATCTGGTCCTTCAGCCACGCGGCCCGCGGCACGGCGTGCAGCCTGAATTCCGGCGTGGTCCGATCCGCCGTGACCAGCGCGACATCGCCGCAGCCGACCAGCCGGAGCCAGAACGGCTCGACCACGGAGTAATCGCGGACCCGATACAGCTCGAGCTCGTTCATCCGCCGTGAAAACAGCCCGGTCGTGACTTTGACCCGTTCGGTCGTGACCTCGTACCGATGGCAGCGCGTCCCAATCCAGCGGCTTAGCGCCCAGAGCGCCGGCACGGCGAGCCCGAGCAAGACCCATGCTTTGCGCGGATCGGGCGACAGGAGGAAATACGCGGTCACCACCCCCGCCGCCAGCAGCAGGCAAGTCAGGTAGCTACCGCAGTTGGTCCATTGCGACGGCGTGCCGCGCCACACGAGCGTCTCGGGGGATTGATCTTCGGGCGTCATGCGGTGGGAGTGGCGGCGGCGGATTTCTGGCGTGAAGGGCGAAAGCTAAAATTAAACAAGCCCTGCGGGCGCACAAGCATGAGGACGATCAGCAGAAAGGAGTAGATGATCATCCGGAATTCCGCGATGGGCCGCAGGAGTTCCGGCAGCAACGTGAGCAGGATGGCCGCGAGGATCACGCCCAGGGTGTTGCCCATGCCGCCGAGGATCACCATCACCACAATCTCGATACTCTTCGTGAAATCGAAGCCGGTCGGCGTGATGGTGAGTTTGAAATGGCCGTACAACCCGCCGGCGATGCCCGCGAAGAATGCGCCGATGACGAACGCGACGATCTTGTAGCGCGTCGTGTTCAGCCCCACCGCCTCGCTCGCCACCTCGTCATCATGCGTGGCCAGAAATCCGCGGCCGTACGTCGAATTCACCAGGCAGTTCACGACGAAGACGGTGAGCGCGACGAAGCTGATCACCCAGAAGATCGTCGTGAAGGCGGGAATGCCGTTCAGTCCGAGCGCGCCCCCGAGTTTTTCCACGTTTTGGAAGATGACGCGGATGATCTCGCCGAAGCCGAGCGTCACGAGGGCCAGGTAGTCGCCCTTGAGCCGCAGCGAAGGGACGCCGACCAGCAGCCCGGCGAGCGCGGCACACAGGCCGCCGGCGCACAAGGCCACGAGGAAAAAGCCGCCCTGCTGCCACGCGTTGCCGCCGCTTTCCCCCAGGATCGACGGGGCGAGAAACAGGCTGACCGCCGCCGAGAAATACGCCCCCACCGACATGAATCCGGCGTGCCCCAGCGAGAACTGGCCAGTGTAGCCGTTCACCAGGTTGAGCGAAACCGCGAGGATGATGTTGATGCCGATGCCGGTCAGCACATCGAGGTGGTAGGGATCGATCTGATCGGAGAAATGCGAGATGCCGTACGCGACGGCAATCGCGACGAGCAGGGCCGCGTGCGGCGCCGGGACCACTGACCATGGACCACGGACCACGGACCGCTTCGCATTCGAACCGCCTGGGCTCCCGGGCTCTGCCGTTTCGACGCGCTTCGCTTGCGCAAGGCCCTGAGCCTGTCGAAGGGGTCTCTGGTCGTTGGCCTCTGGTCCCTCCGCGCTCATACTTTTTCCACCGTAAACTTCCCCAGCAACCCCGCCGGCCGGAAGAGCAGGATGATGATCAGAATCGCGAAGGCGATCGCGTCCTTGTAGGTCGACCACTGGCTGCCGTTCACGAACGTTTCGACCGTGCCGAGGATCAGGCCGCCGAGCGCGGCGCCGGGAATGTTGCCGATGCCGCCGAGAATCGCCGCGACGAAGGCCTTCAGTCCCGGCATCACGCCCATCAGCGGATCGATCGAGGGATAATTGAGCGCATAGAGGATGCCACCCGCCGCCGCCAGGGCCGAGCCCAGCCCGAACGTGAAGGAAATCACGACATCGTTGTTCACGCCCACGAGCTGGGCGGCCTGCGGGTTGAGCGAGACCGCGCGCATCGCGGTGCCGATCTTGGTGCGATACACGATGAACTGCAGCGCGATCATCAGGAGCACCGCGATGAGGATGACCGCGAGTTGGTTGGTCGAGAAGACGAGATTCCCGACCTGGAAATTCTTCATCGGGAAAATCGACGGGAAAGTCCGGGGCGCGGCGCCGAAGAAGACCTGCCCGCTGTATTCAAGGAGCAGCGACATGCCGATCGCGGTGATGAGCACGTTCAACGTCGCCGCGCCCCCGGAGGTCTTCCAGACGACGAACCTCGGTTTGATCCGCGCGCCCAGCCAGCCGAACGTTTCGGCGCCGGCCCACGCGGACACCAGCCGCAACGCCGGGGTGAAGTCACTGACGTTGCGACCGGCGATGATCCGGTTGCACAGAAAATAGCCGGCGATGGCACCCACCACCATGCCGAGGATGGTGAAGAGGTTGAAATCGGTCGGTTCGCGCAGCGGACGATATGCGCTGCGTTCGATCCGGATGCCGAGCAGGGCGCAGCCCACCATCGCGATCGTGAGCACGAGCAATCCGCCCCACAAGGTTCCCTCCGGGACCAGCTTGCCGGCGTAATAACCGATGAAGGCGCCGACCATGAACACATCGGAGTGCGCGAAATTGATGAACCGCAGCACGCCGTACACCATGGTGTAGCCGAGCGCGATCAGGGCATAGATCGCGCCCAACGACAGCCCGTTGAGGAGTTGTTGGAGGAATTCGGACAGGGGAACGGAGGAGTTGAGAGTTGAGGGTTGAGAGTTGAGAGAGCGAGCCAGACGTTGTCACTCCAGAGATTTACGGAGGCCGCTGAGCATCCGGGCGATTTCCTCGCCGTCCACGTAGATTTTGCAGAATGCTTCTACTGCTTTCAACCTCAACTCCGCCGACTCTAAGCTATGGGTGTCTCCCGGTTGACGTAGCGTTGGGCTCTTCCAACCGCGCCTTAATGGGCGCGGCTACCAAGCAGTATTCGTAGCCGCGCCCATTAAGGCGCGGATTCGAACGCGAACGTGAAGATGCGCCCCTAAGCTCTAGACTTCCAGTTCTACGGCGTGACCTGCTCGAAAAACTGCGTCTTGCCACTCCGCACCACGAGCATCACGCCGGGTTTCGTGCTGTTGCGCTTCTCGTCGATGCTGGTCTTGCCGGTCACGCCTTCGAAGTTCTTGGTCGCGGCGATGGCGTCGCGCAGCTTCCTGCCGTCGGTGGAGTGGATACGCTCCATTGCGGCCGCGATGAGGTACAGCGCATCGTAGCCGAGCGCGGACACTCCCTCCGGGGTTTCGTTGTTCCATCTCGCCTTGTAGCGCTGCACGAATGCCTGCACTTCCCGCGCCTGGTTGTCGGCGGAGAAATAGGTGCAATAATAGGTGCCCTCCACTGCCTTGCCCCCGAGTTCGGTGAGTTGGGGCGCCTCCCAGCCGTCGCCGCCGATGATCGGCACGTTCAGCCCGAGCGATCGCGCCTGGACGCAAATCAGCGCGGCTTCGCTGTAGAAACCGGTCGCCGCAATCACGTCGGGCGTGGCCGCACGGATCGCGGTGAGCTGCGCGCGGAAGTCCTTGTCGCCTTCGGCAAACCTCTGTTCCGCGACTATCTCGCCCCCGAGCGCCTTGAACCGTTCGCGCATCACCGCCGAGAGGCCGACGCTGTACGGCGAGTTCGTCGACGTCATGAGCGCGAGGCGTTTCGCGTGCAGCGAAGTGTGCGCGAATTTCGCCAGCACCGCGCCTTGGAAAGGATCGACGAAGCAGATGCGGAAGATGTAATCGCCGATCTCCGTCACCTTCGGGTTGGTCGACGAGATCGCCATCATCGGGATCTTCGCGTTCTGGCAAATCGGCGCCGCTTCGAGCGAGTTGGCCGAGGCGTTGGCCCCGATCACCGCGACGACCTTGTCGCGCGAGATGAGTTTCTTCACCGCCGTCGCGGATTCGCCCTGCTTCGACTGGATGTCTTCGACCAGGTACTCGAGCCTGCGCCCGAGCACGCCGCCTTTTGCATTCAATTCTTCGACCGCGAGCAGCACGCCCTTGCGTGTGGCCACGCCGAACGCCGCATCCTTGCCGGTGAGCGAACCGTAATGGCCGATCCGGATCGGGTCCTCGGCCGCGCGCGCTGTTGCGAGAATCGCAAACGCCAACAAACACAATGCCGATGTAGGGCGGGGTCGCCTGACCCC
>JGI1356J14229_10003405_pt1 | contig 12173 bp, 18 predicted proteins | sample Subgrocontami58m_FD_14229 | JGI IMG/M metagenome (IMG submission 14229) | reverse complement strand
ACACTTGAGCGCGTCATAAGGATCCTTGACCTCCTGGTCGATGCGCCAGCCGAAGGTATCGGTGTCAGGTCTTCGGCTGAAGTAACGGGGCTGAGCAAAAGCGCTGTTCAAAGAATTCTCCAGTCACTTACAGACCTGGATATTGCTGAGAAATTGTCTGTTGGCCGATATGTGGCTGGAGGCAGATTCGCGCAGTGGACGGCATCGTTCGCCCGGTCATCCTATTCACTGGCCGCTGCGGACCAGGTTATGCAGGAGGTTGTTCGGGAGTGTGGCGAAAGCGTGTACCTAACGCGGTATTTGCCGGCGGCTCTCGAGACCGTATTTGTGCATGTGGTCGAGTCTGAAAAGCAATTCAGGTACATGCTCCCTTTGGGGCTGCGTGTTCCTTTACACGCCGGAGCCGCTGGTAAAGCAATCCTAGCTCAACTTGAGGATGACATCATCGGAGATCTGACGTTGACGAGGTTCACTAAGGATACGATCATTTCGAAAGCCAAGCTCAGCGCTGAGCTTCGATTGATCCGGGACCGCGGTTTTGCAGTCAGTCGCGGTGAACGAATAGAAAATGCTGCGGGAGTCGCGGCCGCCTACACGATAAATGGGATCGTTGTTGGATCTATAACAATGACAGTCCCGTTGCAAGATCTTGACGAGCATCGCTTGAGTGTGCTGGGAAACGCCATTATGAATGCTGCCCATCGAATTTCCTTTCCCCCAACGAACAAGTCGGATAAGGGCGCCACTGGAATGAGCCGATGATCACTCCTGTATAGGTCCACACTCAACCGGTGGAGATCAAGGATTCTAGGGTGAGCGCCGCATACTGGAGTTCAATAGAACGCAGGGGGATCGAATGACAATCATTGACTTTCATTCTCACTTCATTCCACCGAACTGCACAAATATGCAACTTGATGGACCAGGGGGAATGGCAGGGTGCCACCACGACATACCGAGGATGAAAGTAACGATTGATGGCCGCCTAAGACGACTAGGATCGACTTCTGAGCAACTGTGGATGGCAGCAGATCCTTCACCGCTCATCTCAGTTGCCGCCCGTCTGGAGTTTGTGCAAAAGGCAGGCCTAAACATCCAGGTTCTCTCTCCGCCACCGTATTTATCATTGTACGAAACCAATGCTTCCGCAGCGTGGCCGCTGATTCGTCGGCTTAATGAGGAACTTGCTGCTGCCTCACATTCATCGGAATAGTTCAGCGCATTTTGCACTGTTCCGCTTCAAGATCCGGCGCTTGCCGCCTGCGAACTGGAGTGCACTGTCAATTCGCTAGGGTTTGTTGGTGTCCAATTGTTGACCCATGTAAACGGGGACGACCTGGACTCGCTGGCATTGATCCCTTTCTGGGAAACTGTCGCGGGCCTTGACGTTCCAGCGTTCATCCACCCCCATCGAACTACCGGCTCAAGTAGGTTGTCCCGTCAATACTTCGTCAACCTCGTTGGCAATCCCGTGGAGACGTCCATAACTGCCGCGCATCTGATTTTTGGAGGGGTGCTCGACAGACACAGCAATTTGAGAATCATTCTGGCGCATGGTGGTGGGGCAGTACCTTCAATATGGCATCGATGGAGGCATGCGAGCACCCATATTCCCGAAGCATGGACGGCTTGAGAGGATTTCGACAGCTATCTGGGCAACTTCTATTTCGACTCGTTGAAGCGTTTGGTCGATTTTGCCGGGGCTCAACGTGTCGTGATCGGCACGGACATGCCCTACGACATGGGCGATCCCTTTCCGCTCGATAAGTTGCGAATGTGCGCTTTCGATGATTTGACTGCAGACTCAGTCGCAGACGGTGCTGCTCTTTTGCGTAGCAGAAATAGTGATGTGGCTCACCAAGCGAACAAGGTTCAGGGCGACAATGAAGGAGCAAGTTGACATGACGGACGATGCCGCAAACGACAATGAACGTGAGTTGAAAGCAATGCACGCATCTCAGGATTGGCAATCTGAGTTGCTAGCCTCGGTTGATTCGGCAGAATCTCTTCCGCTACTTGCGATGTCGAATTGGCGACCGGCAGCTTTGGTTATTGACATGCACCGAGGGCATCTTGACTAGTCGCAGGCAACGATGCTTGTTGCGGATCCGGCTCCGCTCCTCAAGCGGACAGCAAGTTTTCTGGATGGGCTTCGCCTTCGTGGAGTGCCGATAATTTTCACAGTGCTTGAGAGTCGCTATATCCCGGGACTCGGCCGTGACGCGCTGAAGAATTCCTATCGCCGGGCTACGCTGACCGCCGGTGCTGGCGAGAAACACGGATGGGACCTTGCCCATCACAACATGGAAGGCTCCCCCCCAGAGTGAAATCATGCCAGAACTGGGGCCGGATGAGCACGACTTTGTGGTTCGAAGCAAGCGACGGTTTGGATCCTTTTACGGCACGGACTCGGAAGTACTTCTTCGCTCTCTCGAGATTGACACACTGTTCTTTTTGGGCGTTAACACCAACACGTGTGTCACTTGTGCGGCATTTGAGACGTACAACAGGGATCTCCAGGTGGTTTTGGTCGAAGATTGTGCAGCAAGTGGCTACGATTTGGCACTTCACACGTTTGCAGTTGAAAACATACGTCGATACATGGGGTGGGTTCGGCGGTCGGCCGAATTGCTCCACAAACTTGACGCCAACTCTCCCTCTTCCTGAGGGAGAGTTGGCGACTGCTCGAATCCGCGAATGGGTGGTCACAAGTGGAAGACGGCCTTGCTAATTGAGTCTGCGGGCCGACGTGAGTTGGTCCTGTTCCGAACGGTGAGGATGTTGATTGGGTGTCGCAGATGCCACTGCAGACGTCAAGCCGCGAACGATTTCTATTTTCCAATTGCCTTGCCGAATTCGTTGGTGAATGTGGGCCAGGTCAGTGAGGTTCAGTCTCCATCCTGAACCTTGCACTTCTGGCGCAGAGCAGTGTCAATGTCCAATGGTTTCTGCCCGCTGGTGGCCACGAAAGATACCCACCTGGTGTTTAATGGCGCTAGCCATTCTCGGTTGTGGTATAGCGGCTCATCGCAGTGACTCCCTTTCCGGCAAAGGCTGGGCAAGATGAATCGAATCGCCCGAGGCTCGGTAGAGATGGGCGTGGTGCAACAACCGGTCGACGGTCGCCGTCAGAAGGGTTTTCAGCATCAGTTCCTCACACCTAACTGAAGAGAGTTCCCATAGGTTCACTTCGGTGGCTTCTGCCGCTGTCGTGTCTCGAGACATCGTTCATGGTTGTCTCCAGACTTGGTTCACGTTTCTCTCTCGGGACTATCTCGTTAACGGTGTTTATTATTTGGCAGGCGGCTGCGCGTCTCTACTGCGATTGAAGCGGCTCAATGACCATTGCTGTGCGCCGCGCTCGATTTCCAGCGCGGCTGACCAAGGTATCAATGGCGGGCTGGCGGAAAGTCGTAACGAAGTGAGAGTCATTTGTACCAATTCCCGGTCGATTGCCACAGACTTGGCCAAATCGAGGCATCGCCCTAGTAACCTTTCATCTGGTACAACTTCCCAGGCCAGCCCCTTGGCGACGGCACCAGCACCATCAAGTTCTTGGTCGAACAGAGACATCGCGGCCGATACGTCCGGCCCTGAAGCAACCGTCAACAGATGGAGGTGCCCTCCTCCGGGGTGCAGCCCAATCCGGTGGAAGCCGGAAATCAAGCGAGCACTCTCACCAACGACACGAATTGTAGCGGCTAAGGCCAAGTTGAGTCCGGCACCGACTGCAGCGCCGTGTACGGCCGCGATGCTAGGAACCTTGAGTTGTCCGAGTCGGGCGAACGCTTCATACACGACTGAGACCTCAGCACGCGCTTCGTCCGACAACGGGTCCCCTCCCGATCTCGAGAGGAGTGACAGGTCGGCGCCTGAACAAAATGAGTTGCCTGAACCGTGAACCACAAGTGCCCGCACGAGGGGATCATCGTCGACTTCTTGGAGGGCATTAGCAAACTCACGTGCCATATTGGCAGTCAGAGCATTCCGCCGTTGAGGCGCGTTCAAAGTGAGCAGGGCAACTCCGTCTTTAATTTCGAGTATTATTTCTCTCAATTTTCACCACTTTCATCAGTTGGTTGGGCAGTGTTTTGTACAACGTTTTGTACGACTACCAACGGCGATTAGGTAAAAATGTGCCACGGCTGCGGGCTACCGTTGTGGTTGAGCCGGTGATCGTGGCGTCAGCCAATGAAGACGCTTTCCCCGTTCGAACCGCACGACCGACGACGTTGTAGTGCATCCCGCACTGCGCCGGTGAGAGAAAATCGATCTGAATTTCGAGCGTTATATGATGTGCAAAGAGGTCCCGGTCAGACGCAGCAGCGAGCCCGGCGGCCATATCTAGGACCCCTGCGATGAAGCCGCCATGGATAGATCCAGCCGGATTCAACAGCAACTCAGGCGGTTCCCAAATCATATGGACAAGCCCGCGCTCGGCTGCGACGATTCGAACCCCAAACACCTGCGAATGTTTAGGGTGTGGTCGATCGCCAGAAATGAAGGATCTGAGGTAATCTACGCCTCCATTGCGGCGGTCATTGCCCTCAGTTACGTCTAAAGTACGTTCCATGCACTACCTGACTTTCTCCCCACGAGAGGGAAGTGTGCTGTCTACACCTCGGATTAGATGCCACCACCAATAGCCGGAGCACGCTACGAGGGCAACGCCGGCGCCGAAGAAGGCGTGCCTGTACGAATAGCGGTCGATGATGACGCCCATCGCAAAGGGGATTATCATTCCGCCCAACTTGATTGGTATGAGAGAAACCCCTGTTGCGAAACCCAGTCCACTTCCTGCGGACAGTTCTGCCAAGCGGGCGAAGTAAATTCCGATCCATGCTAACGCGACGGCACCACCGCAAACCAAGAGTGTAATGTGTAGCAACACGGGCAACGCCAATGAGCTTGAGATCATCAATAGGCCTACGGCGACCGCTAACAAAATGAGGTACTTCGTGCGGTCCTTTGCAACCCAGACGTCCGACAGCCATCCGAGTGCGGGTCTAGTTGCAATTGCTGCTGACTGAATGGCTCCGAGGAGTATGACAGCTTGGGAAAGTTGCAATCCATCAGAGTCTATGGCGAATGGAACAATGAAGGTCATATAGGAGTAAGTGATGCCTTGGAATACGAATCCGATTGCGAACAATGAACGCATCGCTGGTGATCGAAATGATGCGACAAGGCTCATGCGAAAGTCGCGGAATGCCTTCGCACGATTCTGTCGGACAATGACGGGCGGTTTGCTGTCGCGTAGCCTCCAAACGATCAAGATTCCTGCACCCGCCGTCAATACTGCCGCGAAAATGAGGGCAACGCGCCAATTTGTGTGAACCGCTATTGGCGGTAGGAGTATTGCGCCGAGCAACATGCCAATCGTTACTGACGACTGTTTAATGCTGTACGCAGTACCAAGTCGATGCAGAGGAGCACTGGATGCCAGCATGCGATTCGTCATTGGACCAACGGCGACGAAACTCATCCCGAGGAACGAAAACCCTAACAGTACGCCTGCGAAAAGACCGCTCCCGCCTGCGATGAGCATGCCCAAGACCGCGCTTGACAAGATCACTCGTGCGACAACAGTTGGGTTAGCCCGATCGACCCACCAACCGGCCAATGGAGCGAGTGACAAGCCGGCCCCCTCCAAAACAATTGGGATTAAGGCAAGCTGCACGGCGCTAAGTGTGAGATCCCGGCGAAAGAATTCGACCAACGGCGCATAACTCCAGAAGGCCATGGCCAAGACGAGCTGCAAAGCAAATATGAGGAGGGATTGCTGCCAGGACCTTGGACCAATCGGATTTGTCACGGCTAACTTTGCGCGAATCCGCGCACGGTATTCGTGAGTCGGCCTACCTGTTCAATCTCAATGCTGACGACATCGCCGTCGCGAAGCCAACGGCGAGGGTTCATCAGCGCACCAATTCCCGATGGCGTGCCGGTGGCAATGACGTCGCCGGGGGACAAGGTCATCACGGTTGAAAAGAATGAAACAAGCTCAGGGACTCCGAATATGAGATCGGAGGTTCGGGCGTCCTGGACGATTTGTCCGTTTAGCGTCGTGGTCAGACCCAGGTCATTTGGATCGTCAATTTCGTCAAGAGTCGTCAGCCAGGGGCCTATGGGCGCAAATCCATCAAAGGTCTTTCCCAACATCCACTGCGATGTCTTAAATTGATAGTCGCGTGCAGTCACGTCATTCGTGACCGTATATCCGGCGACATATTCCATAGCTTCGGATGTCTCGATGTCCTTGCACGAATGTCCGATAACGACAGCCAGCTCTCCCTCCCAATCGATTCGATGGCTCACTCGTGGGATTGGGATGAAGTCTTGTGGGCCTGACACCGCGTTAGGCAGTTTTACAAAGAACGTTGGGACTTCGGGCAGATCCATGCCGGCCTCTCGTGCATGGCTCGCGTAGTTTAAGCCGATGCAAATGAACTTATCGGGCTGAATAATCGGCGGCAGGAGCCTGATGTCAACCAGTGATTGAGATTCGCCCAACTCCAGTTCCTTGAGCGAAATGCCCGATGCTATAAGAGCTCTGAGCGGATCGCGCTGGATCCCTAATCCCTTGAGATCATTAACCTCTCGTACCTGCTCGCCGTCGACGACACCTACTCGGATTATCCCTTGAGCCGCAAAGTCTTCCACCAGTTGGAAATTGCAAAGTCGCATAGCCTTTCCCTTCAGTCCGCGGGGAGCGCACGTAGATAACTTATGTGCTCTGTTGAGGATCGGAAATCGTTCTCGAGCGCATGTCGAACTGCACGCTTGGTACGCATGAGTGCTGCCCTACTATTTGACGCAATAGTGCTACTTAGTTGTTGCACCGTGTCGTCCAACTCGCTGTCTGGAACGACAACATTGACTAGGCCGATGGCGAGTGCCTCGTGGGCGCTCAAACGTCTACCTGTCAGGAAGATGTCCATACTTCTCCGGTAGCCGACCGTTCTCGGCAGCCACCATGACGAAGAACTCGGACACATACCGGCCGATAGGTGTCCGTCCACGAAGTAGGCGGACTCACCGGCAATGACCATGTCTGCCATCAGCACCATTCCCATGCCCCCACCGACCACGGCCCCCCGTGGTGCAGCAATCACCGGTATGTCGATGTCAGCTATCCGATGCGTTGCGTGACCGTCTCTTACAGGGAGATCGGATGATCCTGAAAAGATATCGACAAGTTCTGCGGTATCTCTCCCGGAGCAGAATGCCCGGCCTTTCCCTTTGAGGACAATCACCTTGAGTTCATGATCGCCGTTAATCGCTCTTACGGCATCATCGAGTTCGCCCAGCATGGTCTCAGTGAGAGCGTTGAGCCTTTCCGGACGGTTGAGGCACAACGTGCCGATATGCCCGGCTTTGACGAACTCAACTTGGGGCGTGAGAGCATTCGGCGGCATACTCATCACGCAGTCTCGATAAATTCGTACTGTGCGCGGCTATCGGGGATTCGACCGTTTAATGCGTCACTAAGCCAGTCATAAATCCTCGGCAACGCATCCGAAATAACCCCGCCCAGGGGATGGAATTCACCTTCATAGACCCACAGTTCCTTGGGACAGACCAATTCATTGAACAATTCGTGGGCATCCTCGACCGGACACAATTCGTCCAGTTCCCCGCTTACGAGCAAAGTGGGACAGGCAATTTTAGATCCGAGCCCCGCCATGGTCATGTCCTTAGCCATCACATCAAACTCTGACTCATCCTCAAGTCCAGCCATGTACATGTAGCGGCGTTTGAACGTGGGCTGAGCTTCGTTGAAGATCGTGTTCTTCTGCATGAACACACCCAGCGCACCAACGCACGCTGCAATGCGTCTGTCATGAGACGCGATTCGTGGAGCCCAATAAGACCCCATGCTTACTCCGAACACCGCGATCCGCTCGCCGTCAATGTCAGGGCGTCCGCGCAGATAGGTGACGCAGGCCGCGCCAGCCTCCTCGTAGTTTGTGAGGGTAACTTTCAGATCACGCAGGTGGCTTTCGCCTTGGCCGGGTCCATCAATCGCAAGGACTGCCATCCCACGCTTTATCAAACCGGCGTTGTTGACGTCCGGATAGTCCTCCTTCGTCATGTCCATGCCTGGCGTAAACAACACGCAGGGCACGGGACCGTGGACGTCTTTTGGCAGATGGAGTAATCCGGCGATGGTCGTATCGCCAAACGGGACTTCAACTCGTTCAATTATATGGTCCGTGTGAAACTCGATGACCTTGTCATAAGCCCTCGCGCACCGGTCCATCAGCATGCGTTTTCTGTCGTTCGTCTCGAAGATGGACCATTGAGCGCGTGTGTAATACAAGGCGGCGCGGAAGTAGGCTTCCCGTGCTGTTACTTTGTGCCCGTACTGCTCTGCTGTAAGAGCGATTTCTTCCTGACGGTTAGCTGTCTTCTCCCATTGCTTGGAAGAATCGCGGAAACTACGAATGCGAGAGAAAGTGCGTTGCAGGTCCGCCAACTTATATCCGCGCTCGACCCTGAAGGCATCAACTCCTGGGAAGAGCACGTCATTTCCAAGGGTTCTAAGGAGGTTATCGAGGATCCATTGCTGTCCACTACGTTGCATGATCACCTTTCTTGGGGTCTCGCCGTTCGGTTTTGCATCCAATTTTTTGCCAGGTATTGAGGTGGGGCGTTCTGCGCTCTCGTGATGCGACGGCTCCGGTTGTTCGGAGAATTTCTGTCTATTTGGGCCCAGATTCGTGACGGAGCCAATCTCTCGCCGTGGGCCCCTACATCGACGCTCAACTTGAACTCAACGCTCGGGTGAATTCGAGGACATTCACTTCGAACCGCCAAAACCGGCGCTTCCCGTCTTCGCTTCGTCGGTTGTTGCTAGCGAAAGCGCTTCCATAGCCCCTGCCCATTCGCGGACATGATCTAGGGAGTATTCCATCCCCCGGCGCAGAGCACCTCTTGCTGTTTGGAGTGCGAAACGTGGTAGTGCAACAAGTTCCTCGGCCATGGACTCAGCAGCGCTCATCAGTTCATCGTCGGGTACGACGGACGAGACGAGACCGTGGGCTAGCGCCTCTTCTGCATTCACACGGCGGCCCAACATGACCATTTCTGTGGCAAATCCGAGTCCGACAATTCGCGGTAGGTACCATGCCCCGACGCTGGGCGTCAAGCCTCGAGCTACGTGGGACTCCACAAAAAACGCCGATTGTCCTGCTATTCGGAAGTCCGCGAGGAGCGCAAGAATCAACCCGGCTCCAGCCGCAGGACCATTAACCGCGGCGATGATCGGCATTTCAGCGTGAGCCAGCAACGGCAACTCACGACCCGCTCGATCGGGGACTTTGGCGGCCACTTCATCCTCGGCCCGACGGGCTAAGAAGTCACCAACGTCTGCGCCCGAGCAAAACCCTCGACCGGCACCTGTGAGAATAAGGACGCGGACATCAGCCTCCCCGTTCAGCGCAGTGACGGCGTCCGTAACTTCGGTGAATCCCTTCTTGCTCAGCGCATTCAGTCTGCTGGGATTGTCGAAGGTCAAACGTGCCATGTTAGGAGCACGCTCAAGTCGTATAGATTTGAAACTTTCCTCATGCGGTTGCCAAGGCTTCCATTCAACCATTTGAACTCACTTTCCTATTTTTAGGCACGGGGCCGATTAAGCTTTCGCGATGTTGATCCAACTCGGGCGCGAGGTCGTGCTCAGCCAGTTCCATCTCTGAGAATCGGACCGGGTTTGCTACTGTTTTGATTTCGCCAAGGTCGGGGTGTGGAGTCGAGCGAACAATGCCATCGGGCCGAAGGATCTCGGCATCGAGCGCTTCGGGCACCGTTCGGACTTTGGCCGCTGGTACGCCGGAGTCGCTGAGCCGTTTCAGCCAGCCATCGGTGTGATCGGTGAGAAACTTGGCCGCCAGTATAGATTCGAGTTCAATACGATTCTCAAGCCTAGATTTGTTCTCATGGAATCGCAGGTCATCGATAAGGTGCTCCATCCTCATCGCTTGACAGAGCGCTACCCAGAAATGATTTGCCCGAATAGCAACAACGATCCAACCGTCAACTGTGCGAAAAGCCTGCCAAGGAACGACGTGTTCATGAGCCGACCCCATCCGTTGAGGCTCGACTCCTGCAGTGAGGTACATCGTGGCTTGATATGTAAGGAGGCTCAGCATGCATTCATACATAGAGATATCGATCTCTTCGCCTTGGCCCGTAAGATGCCTGCCTTGAAGTGCGGCGAGAATGCCGTATGCGGCAAACAGTCCAGAGGCAAGATCGGCTATGGGAATACCCATGCGAGTCGGGGGATCTGACTTCTGGCCATTGAGCATCATGAAGCCGGTAAGGGCCTGATGAACAAGGTCATACGATGGCTTCTCTGACTCTGTGGCTTCGCTGCCAAAACTAGAAATCGTGCACGTGATAAGCCGTTCGTTTTGACGTCGTAGTGAAGCAGAGTCAACTTTCAACTTCCGCGCTGCGAGCGGAAGCAAGTTCGACACCACGACGTCAGCGCGTACAACCAACTCCAAGAATGTGGCGTAGTCGCCGTCGTCTGATAAATCGAGGGCGATGCTCTTCTTGTTTCGGTTGAATGTCAGAAACGTTGCGCTCTGGCCGCGCATTCCCGTTACTTGGGGATCTCTTGCACTATCGCCAAATGGAGGACGTTCGATCTTTATTACCTCGGCACCCAAGTCTGCGAGGAGTAATCCGGCATACGGTGCGGCGACGACCTGACCAAGTTCGAGGACAAGCACGCCTTCCAGGGGTTTCATTCCTTCACATCACCCTGATGAGGTTGCACGAGGCCCACGAAGGGTCGGGCTCTAGTCGAGTCGTATGCCACCACGTACGTGCCCTTCTGTTCGACATATGCCAGAAATTCTGTAGAACTCCATCTTGTGTCCCGTATATCGGTACACACGTCCCGCTCGCTCAGCCTATTTGAACATATCACAGCAATCTTGTCCATAGCATGCGTTGATGCTCCTATATCTTGACTGAACAGGCGATGCGATACTGGGGTGGATCAAGAGATCTTGGGCAGTTTGGCGTGCTCCAAGTTTTCCGGACTTGGGATACTGAATTTGGTCCTAAATCTGAAAGGCTTATTTCAGGCCAAATTCCTATCCAGTTGAGTTTCGTTTAAAGGCCATTGCGTTGGTGCGTGCTGGCAAATGATTCCTATCACGACGAGGAGTTGGGGATCAGCAAAGGGACCTTGTATGCGTGGGTGGATCAGGATCTGGTTGATCATGGCAAGCGGGTGGGGCTCACTACAAGGGAACATGGTGAACGTGTCGCTGACAAGCGTCGAATTCGTGAGTTGGAAACCATGCTTGCGATTGTGCGGCGGAATCAGAGTTATTTAAGGCACTGATGCCTGCCCAAAAGGTGCTTCCCGGTAGTTGATTAACTGGCCGCCGAAGGGTTTGTAGTTGATGCATGTTGCCGGGTTTTAGGTGTCAGTCGTGCTGGTTTCTACGAATATCGCTCACACCCACTTTCGGCAACAGCGCTTAGGCGAGTCTGGCTTTCAGGATCGATAACCAAAATTCATACCCGCAGCCGTGGCACTTATGGAGCCAGGCGGGTTCACGCTGAAATAACCCTTGGCATGGGAATGAGCATCAGCAGCCTGCCCATTATTGGGAAGTTGAGGCGCATTGCAGGTGTGTAAGGGATCCTCACGCGTAACGGCGTGAAATCTGTTAACGACGCGTCACAACAACTGACCTGGTGAATAGGGAATTCTTGCGCACCCAACCCGGGCTGATACATCTCGACGGGTGGGTAAGAATCCCCACGCCCGCACACCATTAACGAATCCTAGGGGCAGACCCCAACTCGCAGAGCAACCCAGGACCAGCCGGAAGACTGATGCCTTTTGGCGACGAGAGAGGCGCTTTGAATGTTCACCGCCGCTCTTAAACCCTCACATAAAGTTGGTCCCCAGCCCTCAGTCCCGAGCGCGATACCTGAAACAGTAGTCACTCAACTTCAATAGTTTTGCAACTCACGCCTTCACGCCTTGCTTGTGCTAACCATTAAAGAACCCAACCGCCAATGACGCAGCCGGTAGACCAACCGTAGTGCCTCATGTCAAGATGCTCGCGAAATCTGTTTCGGTGCCTCACCTATTTTTGCTCGCGAAACGCTGGCGGTGAGTGCTTCGGTTTTGTCCTTGG
>JGI1356J14229_10003390_pt1 | contig 12203 bp, 6 predicted proteins | sample Subgrocontami58m_FD_14229 | JGI IMG/M metagenome (IMG submission 14229) | reverse complement strand
GCACGCGTACTTAAAATTCCAATTCCAACAGTAGAAAAAATTACAAAATGGATTCCATCAAAGTTTGGACGAGTTTACGATCTCGATCAAGCATTAAATGAAGTACCTGAATTAACTTGGGTAAAAAAATCAGATGACCCGATAATTCAAGAACTTATTAAGTACGCTAAAATTCTTGAAGGAATGAACCGCAACGCATCTAAACATGCTGCAGGTGTTGTTATCACTCCCGGTGATGTAAGTGATTTTGTACCTCTTGCAATTTACGGTGATGATAATTCTATCGTTACACAATTTAATATGAAGGATATTGAAGACGCCGGATTATTAAAAATGGATTTTCTTGGACTCAGAACTTTATCAATCATTAGAGATACGATTGAATTAGTAAAACAATCCCGCAATATTGAAATTGATATTGATAATATCCCAACCGATGATGCTAAAACATATGAGATATTCAGCAAAGGACAGACAACCGGAGTGTTCCAATTTGAAAGCGCCCCGATGCGTGAGTATCTAAAAAAACTTAGACCAAACAGTATAAATGATCTTGCTGCAATGAACGCACTTTATCGCCCGGGTCCTATGGAATTTATTGATGACTTTATTGCACGCAACAATGGAAAGAGACAAATAAAATATTCACATCAAGTTCTTGAGCCGATACTTAAAGAAACAAACGGAATTATTGTTTATCAGGAACAAGTAATACAGATCGCAAATAAAGTTGCAGGAATGAGTTTAGCAGAAGCCGATCTTCTTCGCAGAGCTATGGGTAAAAAAGATTTAAAAGCAATGGCTGAACAGAAAGAAAAATTTACTGAGGGTGCAGTTAAAAATAATATCAGAAAAAAAATTGCAGAAGAAATTTTTGAAGCTATAGATAAGTTTGCAAATTACGGATTTAACAAAAGCCACGCTGTTGCTTATTCTATAGTTGCATATCAAACAGCATACTTAAAAGCTCACTACTTAGAAGAATTTCTTGCAGCTAATCTTTCCAACGAATATGGCAACACAGATAAAGTAACTAATCTTCTTGAAGACTGCCGTAAGCTTAATGTTAAAGTTCTTCCGCCGGATATCAATAACCCATCTGTAAAATTTGGGGTTAAGAATAATCAGATTATTTTCGGTATGAGTGCGATTAAAAATGTTGGAATTAATGCTGTAGAGATGATCAAATCATCGCATGAAAAACTTGGAAGAAATTTTAAGAACATTTATGATTTCTGTGCGAATGTTGATAATCGAATTGTAAATAAACGCACTTTGGAAGGATTAGTTCTTGCCGGTGCGTTCGATCTATGCGGAGGTTCTAGAGCACAGAATTTTTTAGCGGTTGAAGAATCTCTTAATTTTGGAAACAAAGTGCAATCTGTAAAAGGTTCTCTATCGGATAGTTTATTTTCCAGTGATTCCGATGCGATGCACATTTATGAACCAAAACTACCCGATATTCGTCCATGGGAAACAAAAGAACGTTTGGCAAAAGAAAGAGAAGTTCTAGGATTTTATTTAACCGATCATCCGCTTAGAAAATATGAAATAGAATACAACTCATTCGCAACTGTTCATCTTGGAGAGATGGAAACTTACAAGTTTAACGAATCAGTGAGGGCATGCGGAGTTGTAACGGAAGTTAGGACAAAGATAGACAAGCGCGGAAATCAAATGGTGTTTTTTAAGTTAGATGATTTCAGCGGGTCGTGTGAATGTTTGATGTTCTCAAAAGTTTTTGCAACATGTGAAAACCTAATTGTACTTGAGTCAACTATTCTTGTAACAGGTAAATTAGAAAGCAGCGGAGATGCTGTGAAGCTGCATGTTGACGAAGCAATTTCACTCGACGATGCAAAACAAAAACTTACTAAGAGAATCGGAATCATTATTGATAAGAATACAAATCAATCAGACAGTGTTACGGAAATAAAAAAATTAATTGAAGAGAATGAAGGAACAATGCCTGTCCTTATCTGCATAAAAGACAATGGTATCATACGGGAATTTCATATCAATTATAAAATTTCATTCAACTCAGAATTCATTCCTAAAGTAAAAAAACTTCTTGGCGAAGAATCAATTGTTTATCTGGTTACTTAATAATTAATGATAGAATTAATCTTCTGATATCTAACAAGGTGTATTGATTTGATTTCATTTTCGTATTTCTTAAGTTTGTGCCGTTATAAATAAAAAAGGAAAATTTAAATGGAAAAAAAGTGGGCGCTAATACTTGGAGCTTCCAGCGGATTTGGAGGTGCGTCTGCAGTTGAACTTGCAAAGAATGGCTACAATATCTTTGGTGTTCATCTGGATCGCCAAGCAACAATGCCGTCAGTTCAACAAGTTATAAAAAAAATTGAAAAGACCGGACAGAAAGCTGTCTTCTTTAATATAAATGCAGCAGACCAAATTAAAATCAACGATACACTTGACGAAGTCAAAGAAAGATTTGCCACCAAAGAACATCCTCATGTTCATGTTCTTATTCATTCACTCGCTTTCGGAACATTGAAACCATACATCACAAAAAATCCAAACGATTGTATTTCTCCTGCGCAAATGAGTATGACTCTTGATGTTATGGCTCATTCATTGGTTTATTGGACTCAAGGATTAATCCAAAGAGATCTGTTTGCTAATCATGGTAGAATATTTGCTCTTACTAGTGCGGGTTCACATACAGTTATACCAAATTACGGAGCTGTATCTGCTGCAAAAGCTGCATTAGAATCGCACATCCGTCAACTATCGGTAGAGCTCGGACCCATGAGTATTACATGTAACTCAATTATGGCAGGTGTTACTGATACACCCGCAGGTAGAAAAATTCCTATGTTCGATAAAATGCTTCACACTGCTAAATTGAAAAATCCCCGCGGCAGACTTACCACACCTGAAGAAGTAGCAAAAGCAATTATACTTTTATGTGATGAAAAAGCTGATTGGATTTCGGGAAACGTAATTGGTGTGGATGGCGGAGAATACATTGTAAATTACATTGGTGAAAAAACATTTAACAAATAATTTCCGGAAGGATTGATGAACGAATTTACTCTAACTGAAGAACAACAAATGCTTCGGGATATGACCCGAGATTTTGTTAACAATGAGATAAAACCAATTGCTGCTAAAATAGATGTTGAAGAAAAAATTCCTAAAGAACTAATTCAAAAACTTGGTGAGCTTGGATTTTTAGGAGTAGTCTTTCCCGAAGAATATGGCGGCGGCGGATTTGGTGAAGTCGGTTATTGTTTGATGCAGGAAGAAATAGCTCGCGGGTGTATGTCTACCGCAACTTTTATTGGCGCACATCAATCAATCGGCGCTAATGTAATTTTTCTTGGCGGTAATGAAGAACAAAAGCAAAAATTTCTTGTTCCCCTTGCTAAGGGAGAAAAGATCGGCGCTTTTTGTTTAACTGAAGCGCAAGCGGGCTCGGATTCATTCAATGTAAAAACGCGCGCAATTCTTGAAGGCAATGAGTGGGTTATTAATGGTGAAAAATTATGGATTACTAACGGAGGGATTGCAGATATAGTTTCTGTATTTGCAAGAACAGATAAAGGAATTAGTGCATTTATTGTTGAGACAAATACCCCCGGTTTCAGTGCTGGTCCTCCGGAAAAGAAAATGGGAATAAGAGGAAGTACAACAAATGCAATTACCTTTGATAATGTTCGAATACCAAAAGAAAATTTAATCGGTACAGACGGCCGTGGATTCATATTAGCTATGAAGACCTTAAATGCAGGCAGATTAGGATTAGGTGCTGCGTGTTTAGGTGCTGCAAAAGAACTATTAGAAATGTCCACAGAATATGCAAAGCAACGAAAACAATTTAACCAAGCAATCTCGAATTTCCAGGCAATTCAATTTATGCTCTCTGAAATGGCGACATTGTTATATGCTATGGAATCAATGGTTTACCGTACTGCTGTAGATTATGATGCCAAAATAGATGTTAATCGTCAATCGGCTATTGTAAAATTATTCTGTTCAGAATCTATAGATAAAATTGCAGATTATGCCGTACAGATTCATGGAGGAATGGGATATTCGCGGGAACTTCCGATTGAAAGATTTTACAGAGATTCTCGTATTAACAGAATTTTTGAAGGAACAAATGAAATTCAAAAAGGAATTATTGCAAGAGAAGTTTTAAAAAAGAACGGTGCAGTATAAAATATTTTTAATAATACATTTTAGGAGAAGTTAAAAAAATGAAACCTTTTACTTTTACAGATGGAAACTTTGATGCAGAAGCATTAAAGTCAGATGTTCCGGTAATTGTTGATTTCTGGGCTGCATGGTGCGGGCCTTGCAGAATGATAGCGCCAATCATTGAAGAATTAGCTGGTGAGTATGAAGGCAAAGTAAAAGTCGGCAAACTTGATGTAGATGAAAATCAACAGACGGCAATTAAGTACGGGGTAAGAAGCATCCCCACAGTTTTATTTTTTAAAGGCGGAAAAGTAGCTGAAACAATTATTGGTGCTGTTCCTAAATCTATGTTCGCTGAAAAGATTTCTAATTTGATTTAATGAATTTTGAGAATGATATTTAAAAATCAATTAATCAAAATCCTTTTAACGCTATTACTTTGGAATAGCGTTTCATTTTTGCAGACCGATAATTGGCAACATTTCGATAAAGAGAATAGCGGACTTCCAACAAATACAATTCGTTGTGTAACACAAGATAAAAAAGGAATTTATTGGATAGGAACATGGGATGCAGGTCTGGTAAAATTCGACGGCAAAAACTGGACTGTTTATAACATGAAGAATTCCGGTTTACCAAATAATTGTGTCTATAGTATTACTTTTGATAAAAAAGGAAAACTATACATTGGTACAATGGGCGGGGGACTGGCAATTTTCGACGGGAAAAAATCATGGAAAATATTTAATGAAAAAAACTCTAAGATGCCCGAGAACTGGATTTACTCAGTAGCGCTTGATAAAAAATCTAATATCTGGGTTGGTACTAACTCAGAAGGTTTAGCAATATTCGATGGGAAAAAATGGCAAGTGTATAATAAAACAAATTCTATACTACGTGATAGTAAAGTAACTTATATAAATATAGATAAGAATGATGATAAATTACTTGGTAATCAATCAGAACTAGTTTTTATAATTGATGGTAAATGGAAAACGGAAGCAGATATGAGAATTGATACATTAGAGGGGAGTGCGTATTGGATCTCTGAAACAAGTAGCGGGAAGAAAATTATTAGTTATAAATACGGTGGGATAACAATTTTTGATGGAGAAAATTTTCAGATATTCAAAAAAAATAATTCATCAATACCAATAGAAGGATTTTATTCAGCAATAGAAGATCAACAGGGAATCATTTGGGCAGGCAGTTTTGGAGAAGGTGTTGTTTTTTTTAATGGTTCTGTTTGGGAACATTGGAATAAAAAAAATTCGCCATTAAAAGATGATATTGTATTTAACATATTCGCCGATTCAAAAAACAATAAATGGATCTCTACTTATTTTAATGGAATTTATATTTATAATGAAGCTGGAGTAAAATTTTGATTATTAATTGTTAACAAAAATAATTCTCTAACTGCAATAAAATTTCTCAACCCGTTTATGATTAGAATTAATTACTTTTTATTATACAGATAAAATAATGCAATAAAATTGATCCATTGTAATTAAACCTTGACAAATAAAACAGATGGTATTAAATTCAACTAAAAATAAAGGGCTTCTAATAAAAACACACAAAAATCACAATTTTGCTCTTGATTTAGAAATCACATTAGTTTATCTTGGATTCGCTTCAAACAAGAGAAAAACATTTTTCGTGTCATAGCATAGGACTTTCAAAGGAAGCCATTTGTTCCGTAAATATTAGGGCAAAATTACGGAACTGTTATTATTAAGTTTTCTGTAAATTAAAATTAATAATTCACTTCTAAAAAAAAGGAGGTAGTGGTTGGCATTTTTTTTACAAGTTTTAACATTTCAAAAACCCTTTCTTAAGTTATTCAACAAATAAGGAGTAAAAACATGCATCGAAAGATTTTTTACTTTTTGCTATTTCTTGCGCTTTGTCCTGTATTAATTAATGCAGGTACTAAAGGCAGAATCAAGGGAAAAGTAGTCGATTTGCAAACAGGCGAAGCATTAATTGGTGCCAACGTTTTAGTAGTTGGTTCATCAGCCGGTGCTAATACTGATGTAAGCGGCGAATACCTAATTCAAAATTTGGATCCAGGCGTTTATACATTAAAAGCTTCTTACGTCGGTTACCAAACAATAACTATTTCTAATGTAAGAGTTAATGCTGACTTGACTCAGATAACTAATTTTGAGTTACCAAGTCAAGATATTCAGGTTGGTCAAGTAGATATCGTAGCAAGACGACCGATCATTCAAAAAGATAATACAAACGCTGTTAGAATTACTACGAACGAAGATATAGCAGCACTTCCTGTTCGTGGTTTTAACAATTTCTTTGCTTTAACACCCGGTGTATCTGTACCAACAATAATGAGTTCCACGTTCGTGGCGGTCGTGAGGATGAAGTTGGTTATTACATTGAAGGTGTTTCTGTAAGAAACCCCCGTGGTGGCGGCAGAGCAGTAACAATTGCTCAAGATGCTATCGAAGAGATGCAAGTTCAATCTGGTGGTTACACTGCAGAATTCGGCGGTGCTAACTCAGGTATAGTTCGTACCACACTCAGAAGCGGTGGTTCACAATTAAAAGCAAGTGTTGAGTACATTACAGATAACGTTACTTTCAAGAGTGCTAAAGATGCTTTTGATGGTAAAAAAAGATTGGGAACTTACTGGTGGGGTTATGATGAAACCAGTGCTTCTTTAAGCGGTCCTCTCTTTGACCAAAGAATTAAATTCTTCTTTAACTTAAACTATCTATTTAATAGAAGCGGTACCCATCCAGATCAACCGGCAATTAATCTCGGTAATGTTTGGGATCCATCTGAACCAGCTTCTCAAAGAGATACTGTTAATTTTTTATTTAATAATGGTGCACAACCTAAATCTGCAAGAAAATATTATACATTAACCGGAACATTAAATTTTGATCTCAAACCATTATTATTCAGATTATCCGGTTCTTATTTTATTGATGAAAATAATTTCAACGCAACCGGACCTTTTAATACAATGAATGACAGACCCGGGCAGTATCAATCACATAACGGTACATTAAATTTGAAAATGACTCACGTTCTTAGTCCGAGTCTATTTTATGAATTATCTGCCGGTATGGTACTATCAGATTACCGTGAACAAGATGCAGCAATGGGCGATGATTTTTGGTCATACGGAGACAGCGTTGCAAATGCCGCTGCCGGATATGTATGGTCAAGATCACCGCAAGATCTTGCACGTAGTTATAAAGGCAGATTTGCAGCTCCAAGACAAATTGCTATTTATGATTGGCGATTCAATAAAACCGGAGCTGTTAATGCTACTTTTCAAAAACAAGATTATAATTCTTTGTCATTCAGCGGTGCATTGAACTGGCTGCCTAGTAAATATCATACAATAAAATTAGGCGGTGAATATCAGAATTGGACCTTCAGAGATTACAGACCTACAAGATCAATTGGATATACAACAATTGCTCAACGTGTTTATAACAATAGTCTTCCGGCAAACAACCCGAAAGGTTTAAGTCTTGAACAGATCAGAACCGATGTTCTTAGAAATGGCGGAGCTTCAATTTATGGATATGATTATTTTGGTAATAAATATGACGGTACTGATGATAAATTCCATGCTGCACGTAAGCCTGTATTTGCATCTGCATATTTACAGGATAAAATTGAATATGAAGATATTATCTTAAACGTAGGTTTACGTTATGACTATATTGACATAGACAATTTACAAATGAACGATCCTACAAGACCTGATCTTTCAATAAATAAAGCTGATAATAGTTTATTAGTTGATGGTTGGTCAAAAGTTCCAACATTTAGTGCAGTTAGTCCTCGTATTGGTATCTCTTTCCCGGTTACTGATAAAACTGTCTTCCATGCTCAGTATGGAAAATTTGTTCAACAACCGGATCTAAACGAAACCTATACAGGATATGATTATTATGCATGGCAATTAACAACCGGATTTTTCTTCAGCAATCAGGTTGGTTTAGGATTGAAACCAACAAAAACAACAAGTTATGAATTAGGATTTTCTCAGCAGGTAGCTGATTTTATGTCTTTCGATATAACAGCTTATTACAAAGACATTAAAGATCTAATTCAGATGGTTCCCCAGGTAGTTGATATTGCTTCAGGTTATACAAATTATTATAACAGAGCAAACGTAGATTTTGCAACAACAAGAGGTGTTGAAGTTGCTATTAATATGAGAAGATTCCAAAGAATCTCTATTAATGGCAGTATGTCATTCCAGGATGCAAAAGGAACCGGTTCATACCCGGCTTCTAATCGTGGTATTGTTGGCGCTCCTGTAGTTGCAGGTCAACCATATACTCCAAAAAATATTTCTCCGCTTGAATTTGATCGTCCATTTATGACTAATCTTAACATTGATTATCGTTTTGGTGATAATGATGGTCCTTCTTTACTTCATAATTTTGGTGTTAATGTATTATTCACTTTTCAAACCGGTCGTCCATTTACCAGAGCAATCGGAAACCCATCTCAAGTTGGTGTTTCTCGAAACCTGAGTGGAGATGCTAGATTTAGATCTCCGGTTGAGCCGTTAGGTTCTTCTCAAATGCCTGATTATTTCAATATAGACTTAAAAGTTGACAAGTCGTTCACAATTATTGACAGATTGAAAGCTAACATATATGTAACAGTATTAAATCTCTTAAATACTAAGACTGCTACCGAAGTTTATCTATTGACCGGTACAAATACTGATGATGGATATCTGAGCAATCCTACAACTTATCAACAACAGCTTGCAACTAAGGGCCAAACTTATATTGATATGTATAACTTGCTGACAGTACAACGTAATGGCTTATGGACAAGTATGCGTCAGGTTAGATTAGGCATCAGATTAGACTATTAATGGAATATTATAAAATAGAGGAGAAAGCAAAATGAAATTAATAAAAATAAGCTTTTATCTTGTTCTTACTTTGATTCTTTTAGGTACATTTGTTAATGTACAGGCTAAAGGAGTTGAAGGGACAAAAGGTAAAGTGCTTAATAAGACGACTGGCACTCCAGCAGCTACTAAGTTCAACATTAATAATATCTCTACATTTTTTGGTAATGATGGAATATCAGATCTTTCATACACGGGCGATTCGGGATTTCAATTCCCTATCGGCAGTGGTAAAACTGTATTCTATGAATCCGGTTTTCTATACGGTGGTTTGGTAAAAAATGAATGGCGTGTAAGCGGTTCAACTTACAATCGCGGTCAAGTTCCTGGAAGAATTCTTTCTGGCGGAGTTGGCGAAAACCCTGCTTTACCAAACGTAAGAATTTTTAGAGTACGCAGAGACTATAATGATCCTCAAGCAGATTATAGTAAAGAAATTCAAGATGAAGCTAAATCACAAGCTGCAATTAAAGCTCAATATGATACTGACTGGCAGCAATGGCCTGCAAAAAGATCAGCAGTAGATCCAAGTGACCAGGGCGCTCCATTTGATGATAAAGATGGTAATGGTTTTTATGATCCTGCAAAAGATATTCCCGGAGTACCCGGTTCAGATCAAACCATCTTTTTTGTTGCCAACGATACTGATCCTACTGTGTCACAAAAACTTTATGGTTCAGTTGGTCTCGGTCTTGAAATGCAAGCAACAATTTGGGGTTACAATCAACAGACTGCTCTTGGTGATGCTCTCTTCAGAAAATATACATTGATCAACAAAGGCGGAAATAAAATTGATAGTATGTATGTATGTATGTGGTCTGACCCCGATCTTGGCGGTGATGCCGGTGATGACTTTGCCGGATGCGATACTACATTGAGCTTAGGTTTTATTTATAATGCCGATGATTCAGATCCGTCTTATGGTCAATATATTCCTGCTTCAGGATTTGACTTTATGCAAGGACCGATCCTTCCGGGAAAAGCTACTGATAAAGCAATATTTAAAGGTAAATACAGAAGTGGTTATACAAACTTGCCTATGACAGCTTTTTTTATGTTTACACAAAATTTTCCTGTTTATGGCGATCCTGCTTTAGGTAACTATCAAACTGGTGCATTAGCAGTAAAAAGATTATTCGAAGGAAAAGTTGGTACTACAGGAATAAAATTTACTGATCCTTTAACCGGAAAAACTACAAAGTATTTCTGTCCGGGCGATCCTGTAACCGGTAAAGGTTGGGTTGATGGTATTCTATTCCCCAAACAAGATCGTCGTCTTGGCACAGTCTCCGGTCCATTTACATTAGCTGCCGGTGATACACAAGAAGTCGTAGTTGGTCAATTAGCGGCAGGTGGTGTTGCACCTGTAACACGTTTAGGTGCTGTTGCTAAATTAAAATTCCAGGATAAACAAGTTCAGAGAGCTTACGATAACTTCTTTGTTGTTCCTTCATCTCCAAAAGCTCCATCTGTTAACATAGACCCGGTAACAAAGATTGGTAAGGCATCTGAATTCGATCAAAAACTTATTATTTCCTGGGGAGATGATGACGCTTCTGTTAAACAAACAGAAAGCTATAATAATTTGGGATATAAATTTGAAGGATATGTTGTTTATCAATTACCAAGTTTAACGGCTCAGCTTACAGAGGGTAAAATTGTAGCAACATTCGATCTTTCAACAGATCCCGGAACGGTTATCAGTGTTACCTTTGATCCTAATACAAACCAGGAAACAAAAACTGTAAGTAAATATGGTGGCAATAGCGGCATTAGTAGAAGTATTGCTATTGATAAAGACTACGTAAGAGGCGGAATACCGTTAGCAAATGGAACTCAATATTACTATGTAGTTTCTTCTTATGTTGTTCATTCAGATCCCGATGCAGTTCCAAACGTTCTCGAATCCTTATCTGCAAGAATACTTGCTACACCTCATACACCTAATCCTGGTACTGCATATACTACTACAGCAGGTGCTAAATTAACAGCTACACATCCTCAGGGTGGTAGTGATGGAAACGTTACTGCTGTTGTTATTGATCCTTCAAAAGTAAAAGGTTATTCTTATGATATCAGCTTTACCGGAACTTCAGGTAATACAAAATGGAATTTGTTGAATAAAACAACAAACCAAACTGTATTGACCGGTNTTAGCGAAGGTCTTGGCAGCGCAGCACCAATGGTNGATGGTGTTCAGATTGATGTTAGCGGTGCACCNAATAATTATAAAGCTTTTATTGTTACTGCAAACGCCGGTGGAAAATTAGCAACTCCTGCCATGGGTACATTTGCATTTAACGCTAATGGATTNCCATTTTATGCTGGTCTAGACAGGCCCGCAGCAGGACAGATGAAAAACAGNACTGCACTATGGGGTATCAATACCGGTATGACGGCTGCAAATGATGGTACTTATGCATATTTCTTAACACGAGTACCACGCGGCGGTGCTAACTGGCCAAGAATTATTCCTTGGGATTTTGAAATTCGTTTTACTGCTGCAGGAAGTAAAGGTGAAATGGCATTTACAACCGGAACCATTACAGATGTTCCATTTGAACTTTGGAATACTGGAATTGGAACACCAAACAATACAGCAGATGATTACAAATTAGTTGCTTATGTTAATGACATTGATGGTAATGATAAATTCAATCTTGCCAAGAGTGATCACGTTCTATCTGGCGGTGATAATGATCCTGAAACAGATTGGATTTATTTCTATGATGTAACGGATAAAACACCGGGCACGAAAGGATATGATGCCGCTTTAGCTTCCGGATATACAACTGGTATGGGAAATGAAATTATGGCAAGAGTTGTATTTGTTGGTTGGAATCTTGGATCCATAGCTGCAACTAACTGGCCAGCTAACTTAGCAGCAACAATGCCTGAAACAGGAGCTATTTTTAGAATTGAAACAACAAAACCAAATCAACCAACTTCAGGAACAAGTGGAGATAAATTTGCATTCACAACTCCATCGGTTATTTCAAATAATGTTGATTTAGCATTACAAGAAGTAGAGAAGATCAATGTATTCCCGAATCCTTATTACGGTGTAAATCCGCGAGAAGTTAATAAGTATCAGCGTTTCGTAACATTCAGTCAT
>JGI1356J14229_10003384_pt1 | contig 12208 bp, 8 predicted proteins | sample Subgrocontami58m_FD_14229 | JGI IMG/M metagenome (IMG submission 14229) | reverse complement strand
GGGCGCAGCTTGCCGGCGACCTGGCTGGCGCGTTCCTGCCGCTTGGCGACAAGATCATCGTTGACTCCTTGCTGGAGCAGGGCGGGGCACTTGCGGGCATCGCTGCCTTGGAGGGGCGCACCGGCGCGCCGGCATGGACAGTCCCCGAGAGCGAGTACCAGGTGGAACACTTGGCCGGCGAAGGGGATGCGGTGTGGGCCGTGGAGAGCATGGGCATGGCCGGGGCAAGCGGCGTACGCGTGCGGAAGCTGGACCTTGCCACCGGAAGGGAGGTGGGGCGGCTGCAGCTCCTGGGGGGCGAAGCCTCAACGCCCCTTGGCGGGGTGGCCTTAGTCCGCCCGTGGCCCGCATTGCCCGGGCCGGAGCGCAGCCTTGTGGTTGGCCTGCGTGACCTCTTGCTGCCGCGCCTTTACCTAATGTGCCTGGACCATGACCTCAAATCGCGCTGGACGAGGCTCATTGAGGCGGCCCAGCCGGGTCGCGGCGGTGTCGTCACCCTCGCGGCCGTCCAGGGTCGTCTCCTGGTGTGCATCGCAGGCTACGGCAAAGGCGGGGACCCGCAAACGTCGTGGGCTTGCTGCGTTGACCTGGCGACGGGGGAACGTCTCTGGCAGCGCCAGTGCCCCGAAGACGCGCTGCTGACGGACCCGGCGGCTGCGCCCGACGCTCCGTTGGCCTACGCCATTGCCCACCGGGCCGGCCTGGAGCGCGAATGGCGGCTGGTGGCCCTTGATCCCAGGAACGGCGACATCCAGTGGCAAGGCCAGGTGCGGAAGTCGCCGCGGGGCAGCGGTCCGCTGGCCCCGGTGGTCACAGCGGAGCGCGTCTACCTCCAGGTACCCACGGAGCGCCTGAAGGAAGGCAAGTCCGGGGGCAGGACTGGCAAGGGCATGCTGGAGGCGCATCAGCGGAGGTGACACTGCAAGCGGTTTGCAAGGGAAGCGCAACGAATCCTGCGTCCCAACAGCAAACCCTCCTGCTAGGGTGTGGGTGCTAGCCCAACACCGAGCAAAGGAGGGCGCCGTGGGCCATCTAGCAAAGGTTCCAGCTTTCTTGAGGTTGTTCCTGCTGACTGGTGCACTCACCCTGGCAGTCGCATGTGAAGGCGAAGAAAGTCCTTTCCTCATACCAGATGAGAAAGGCGCCAGCCTGGAAGTTGAGGGCGAGGCAGGCGGGATAGTTACCCTCTACCGGGTCGTTGATTTCCCGCCGGACAAAGCGACTTCAGAGGGCCTCTTTCTAGGGCTCATCGAGGGGACCAGTGCCATGGAGCTTCCTTGGACGGTCGCAAGTGAAGGGAATGGTCGGTATCGCGTTCAGGTCCTCGTCAGAATGCCACCTAGCCCTGGCGTCGCCGCCAGAGGCGTATTGCGAGGTCGCCTAACATCATCCACAGGAGAGAGATGGTCAGTGGAAGTCCCAGTGGAACTGACGGCGATGCCTGGAGGTCTGCGTTCCGTTGACGTGGCCGCGCTTCTCATCCTCCTCATTCTATGGGGCGCGGCAGAGGCAACGATCCTGATGTCACCGAAGGCGTATGACGTCAGTAGCTGGCAAGAGCCAGAGTCTTGAAGCTAATCAACTCGGACTGCGAGAGGATGGGGTTGCTCGCCGAAAGGAGCGGAAGACTATCAGCGGTGACCTATCTACTTCGACGGAGGCGGAAATGGCAGGAGTTGATATGGGAACGGGGACCTTTCAGCAGGACGACTCAAATACTACCCGTGATGCTGCTACGGCTGGAATGGACATCGGGCGACGCCTGAGGCTCATAAGAGAGAATCTCGATAGCGGTGCGCTGGCGGGAGACGACGGACGCAGAGGGTCTGGGGAACAACCGTGGGGAGGCTCTGCCGCCCTTTGGCTCCTAATAATTGGCATCGCCGTACTCAGCGGTTTCGCGCTGGTAGTCAAGCTGAACATTCCAGAGACAAACATCTCAGCTATTCGGGAAACGCCGACGAGCGAATGCATAACTATTGCGGATTGCACTGCAGCCATCAACGCCAATCCCCAAAATGCGTCTGCGTTCCGTATCCGGGGCGATCAGTACCTTCAGCAGGGGAAGTTCGTTAAGGCTGTTGCGGACTTCGACATGCTGCTTCTCCTATCGTCCGAGGACATCGAAGGCTACCTAGGAAGGGGGAAGGCATATGTCGCCCTGTTGCGCGGCGAAAGAGCGCTTCAGGACTTTGACCGGGCGTTGGAGATGGACCCCCAAGAGGCGCGAGGCTACTACGGACGCGGGACCGCCCTCTTCGCCTTGGGATCTTACGCTAAGGCAAATGAGGCTTTTACGGAAGCGATCAGTCGCAATGCGGAATACGCTGCTGCCTACCTCGATCGAGGGGTCGCGAGGTACAACCTGTCTCAGTACGATGATGCAGTCAACGACTTCGACGAAACCATCCGGCTGATGCCGCAATCAGCCACTGCACATTATGATCGCGGGGTTGTTAACCTTGCCAGGGGTCAGTCCGCCCAAGCAGCAGAAGACTTTGGCGAAGCTGTCAGGTTGGATCCGGGCGGAGTGGCTGGCTACGTTGGCAGAATTGCTGCTTTCAATTCGCTTGGTGAGGGAGCCAAGGAGCAGAAAGACCTCCGGCGCATGAAAGAGCTCAAATTGCAGAGCGCTCAGGACTTTGTTGTTCGGGGTCGTGCTTTGGTTGACAGGGGAGAACTTCAGGATGCGGTAGCTGACCTGTCTGCGGCAATTCTCCGAGATCCGTCAATTGGTGAGGCATACGTGCAAAGGGCGAGAGCGTACAACGCTCTTGATCAAGGCTCGCAGGCACAAATGGACAAGGACAAGGCGCTGGAATTGGGTCTCTACAAGACGTATGTCGAGCAACGCAGCGTGGCTCCTTCATCTCTTGAAGCCCGGAGTCGGCCCACGATCTACTGGTGGTACTAAGGAGCACTCCGTGAATAGGAATTTCTTCTGGCTCGGGGCGGCGGTGCTGGTGCTGTTGGTCATCACCGGCTATACCCTTTGCCGGGATGGGAACTGCTTTGGCGGTGGGCAGGAGCCGGACGGCCCCGGCATACGTGCGAACAGTGACGGAGAGGGGGACGGCAAGCCGGTCATCAAGCTCCCCATCGCCAGCTCCAGCACCAAGAAGGCATGGATGGAGGCGGCGAAGACCAGCTTCAACGAGGCCTCCAAGCGTGACAGGCGCTGGCAGGTGGACGGCAGGCCCGTGGAGGTGGAGTACATCCTGGAAGAGATAGACCCAGGGGTCCGTGACCACTACCGCTCCGGCACTATGACCGCGGACATCCAGCGGCCCGATGGCGATCCCCTGAGTATCAGGCCCGTGGTGGCCTCGCCATCGGAGGCCTCATGGCTGGCTGGCCTGAACCGCGACTGGAAGCCTGCCCACGGCCAGGAAATCATACGCGAACAACCGGCGGTCCTCGTGCGCATTCCCGTGGTCATCGCCATGTGGGAATCGCGTGCCCGCGCCCTGGGCTGCTGGCCCACCGCCACGCCGGACTGCACGTGGGGCCGCATCCGCAAGCTGGCGGATAGCTCGGATGGTTGGGGAAGTTTCGGACATCCCGAGTGGGGCCAGTTCAAGTTCGGCTACGGGTACGTTGGTGAATCAAACAGCGGCACCATGACTGCCCTTCTCCTGTGCATGACCGGCGTGGGCAAGACCACAGGCCTGACCGTTGCCGACGTGGACACCGCCAACGGCTGCGGCCAGACGATCAGCACAGTAGAGAAGGCCGTTGTCCACCGTGGCAAGAAGAGCGGCTGGCTGCTGGACTTCATGAAAACGCGAGGGCCGGAGTACCTAGACGCCATGACGACCAACGAGCCGGACGTGATCAAGTTCAATTTGGACAACAGGGACAAGCTCCGGGAGCCCCTGGTGTCGGCGTACCCCCAGGATGGCACGGTGGTATCGGAGCACCCCTACGGTATTCTTGACGGCGCGCCGTGGGTGAACGCCGAGCAGGTGAAGGCGGCGGAGTTGTTCCGCGACTACCTCCTCTCGCCGGAGATGCAGACGAAGGCGATAGAGTTGCGCCTGCGTCCGGCGGACCGTTCCGCCGCTCTCAGCGCCCCCATTGACGCCTCCAACGGCGCGGACCCCGCAGCCGGGCTGGTCGCCGTCTCGATGCCTGATGCGATAGCCATAGACCAGGTCGTGGCGGTGTGGCACAAGGTCAAGAAACACGTGGCTATAGCCATCGTTTTTGACAAGTCAGGCAGCATGAGTGGGGAGCGTCTGACCCAGGCGGTCAAAGGCGCGCAGGCGTTCGTAAATTCCATGGACCCGGACGACTGGCTGAGATGGATGCCTTTTGACGCCAAGATCTATGGAGGCGCGGAAGGCCTTAAGTCCGGGAAGGGCGAGCAGCTCACCCAGGATATCCGTGGCACTACCGCAGGGGGCAGCACGGCGCTGTACGATGCCGTCTACTACGCCTACGAAGAGTTGCAGCGCCGGCGCCTGGCCTACGGCAACGTATGGCGCTATGGCATCGTCATCCTCTCTGATGGCGACGACACGGCAAGCACCAGGAGCCTGGCGCAGCTTGAGGCCCTGCTGCTGCCCAATGAGGCCAATCCAGCCAGCATCCAAATCCACGCCATTGGCATCGGCGAGGCGAACAAGGCGGTCCTCCAGAAGATCGCAACGGCGGCGCACGGCAAGTACTGGGAAGCCAACCCTACCGACATAGAGCGCGTGTACAGGGAGATCGCCCCGTATTTCTAGAGAGACAGTTCCCGCTCTCGGGATGACAGCACATGCTTCAGCCCCAGGACAGATACTCCGAGCTAGACCGCGACATGCGCAGCGAGCGCATGCGGCACACGCTGTGGCGCGGGCCGCTCATCCCCCTGGCCTCCATCGGAGTCATGGGAGAGGCCTTGCTTGCCTTGGTTTTGGGCGAGCCGTTCTTAGCCCTCTTCGCAATGGCGGCTGTCTTCGCAATCGGCGTGTTATACGTTGGAACGACGCTGCCCAGCAAGCAGACCTTTGTGTCCGCCGTGGGGTCCCTGCTGGACAAGCGGTTCCCTATCGGGGAGGTCCCTGATGCGCAAGCCCAGGCCGCCCTGGAGCGGACCAAGGAGCAGTTCATCGCCGTCGCGGTGCGCATACGTTCGCTGGACAACCATGGGCCGAGCGACCCCATGCGCCGGGCGCTGGCCGCCGCGTTCGGCTTGCTGGCCACGCAGCATGAGGCTGCGGCGAGAGGCGGGCCCGACCCAGGGAGCGGCGGCATCGCAGGCGAAGCGCTTCGGGAGCTGGAGGCGATGGCGCGCCTGCTGGACGTCATGCAGGACACGCCGCCAGGGGAAAGGGCGGCGATGGAGCTGCAGATTGCCAGAGAGTCGGAGGCCGCGCTGGTCAGGCTCTCAACCCAAACGGACACTGGCGAAGCCACCGAACTACAGCACATTCAACGACTGCTACAAAACGGGTTCACACGGCTGAAGGAAGAGAACGGACTACATGCCCTGCGGCAGCTCACGGAGGAGTACGACCGGCTGAGGCCCGGGCTCGCGCAGAGGAGCGCTACAGACCCTACGGCGCTGGCCCGGGCGCCTCAGGACGCCGAGGCCACCTTCCGCTTGGGGCTGACCCTCCTCCAAAAGGCGCTGCCCCTGGCCGATCATATCCAGCCGCAAGAGATAGCGCAGCGCCAAGCGGTGAAGGCCGGGCTTGAAAAAGAAATAGCTGCGTTGCGGGAGAATCCCCAAGAGTCGGACCGCCTGAGGCTGAAGGAAGGGGAACTGGCCAACGCCCAGAAGCTCCTGGACGAGATCCATCAGAACCAGTTCCGCTTTGACTGGCTCCTGCACAACTGCGGCGAGTGCGAGACGTCGCTGGCGTTGCTGCGTATGCGCCTAGCCGCCTTCCACGCCGACACCTCAGAGGGAAGCGTCAACGCCGTCGTTGAGACGCTGGAGAATATCATGGAGCAAGCCCGGGCGGTGCAAGAGGAAATGAGGAAACTGGGGCTATAGCCTGGAACAAGGAACCTCGTGCACCCTACCTGCAACTCCCTCGCAAGTGGTCCTGCAATGTTCGCGCAACCCCTGCTGTTACCTTTGCTTTGTACAAGGCGAAAGCGAAGGAGAGCAGAGATGGCCACCCCAAAGCGCCCCGAACCCCAGGATGAAGCGCCCCGTCAGATCATTCTCCTGAATGAAAAGGAGCCTGTGGCCCCCAAAGACATGACCGAGGCAGAAATAGAGGACCTGAAGGTCCGGACGGCAGAGGTGGTGGAACAGCTTCAGAACGCATCCGGCAGCCGGGAGCTGGCGGTGGTGGACAGCATCGCTGCCATGGGCATCCAGGCCCAGCGCCAGGCGGCTGGGGAGCTTGAGTTGCTGCGCGTCCGGATGAAGGACATCATGGACAAGGACGGGCCATCCGCCCGTATCCCTCAGGACCTTATAGATCTGCGTTTCACCCTCAACCAGATTGATCCTCACCAGGCGAGCAGCCAGAGCATTGTCCGTCGCGTCATTGACCTTCTGCCCTTCGGTAAGGACCGGATGCTCCGCGTCCTGGAGCGCATCGCCGTCCGCTACGAGCCCGTCTCCAAGCAAGTCGTGCTCATTGAGACGCGCCTGCGGGAAGGACGGGCCATGCTGGTGCGGGACAACATTGAGATGCGCAAGCTCTACGAGCAGGTGGAAGCGCAGCAGACAGTTGTGCAAAAGAACGCGTACCTGGGCGAGCTTGTCATGCAGGAGTTGTCCCAGGCCCTGGAGGACACGGAAGACACCCACAAACGCGAGCGAATGCAGTCCGCCCTCTTCGACGTGGCATCGCGCACCCAGGACTTGCGCCAGATGGAAGAGGTGCACATCCAGTTCTTCGTCAGCCTGGACATGACCAGGGAGAACAACATTCGCCTGGGGCAGGCGGTAGAGCGCACGCTGACCCTGGCAACCAACGTGGTCATGGTGGGCCTGGCAATCCAGTCGGCGTTGGAGCGCCAGCGCCGGGTCATGGAAGCCACCCAGCGCACACGCGAGTTCATCGGCAACCTGCTGATCGCCAACGCGGCAAGCATCAAGCGTCACACTATGGAGATCGGCGATATCTACAATAGCCCTGTAGTGGCCATGGACAAGGTAACGAAGGCCCACCAGGACCTACTGGAGGCAATAGACATGGCAGACAGGCTCAAGACGGAAGGCCTTGAGACGGCCCGCCAGAACATTGCGACGCTGGCCCGCCTGTCCGCGCAGTTGGAAGAGCGGCGGCAGGGTCTGCGGGAGCAGCTCGAGACGCCCTCGCTGGAGGCGTAGCCGCGAGTGAAAGGGCCTCTCGTCCGCTTGGTCAGCGCCGCACACTGCCCTGGGCATGTGCTCAGGGCAGTGCGGCGCTACTATCACGAGCGCGACCAAACGCAGCAGCAGGTCTTCGCGGACTCAAGAGCATGATGCCGGCCAGAGGCAGCTTAGCAGCTCTGTCCTCAGGAGCAGGCCAAAACGGAGCCGCAACTAACCCCTCTTGGGGTCTGTCACGTAATAACTTACCCACTATTTGGTAGAAACTACAGCTAGCAACACGTTCGTATTACACTGAGAGAAATAGGCATGTTATTCGTGACATACCCTTAGGCTGCAAGGAGGGCCGCTGTACTCGCTCAAAACGTTGGTACACCTCGCCCCCAAGCTACGCTTCCGCACCGGATGTGCTTTCACGCTGTTCGTTGTACAGCCTAAAGCCGACCTCAAAAGTTCTGCGTATTGTCCCCTCAGCTCCACCAACCTTCCACAAGTACTATCGGCTTTGAATCACCACAGGTTCATATCTGAAATGCGGCTTGAGTCCCCGCAGTTATTGAGTTATGCCGACTCAGCGGTGGTGATTCCCTCATGGTTCCTCACTTGTCCGGCCGCACCGGATATGACACCAAACCAGCCTTGCACCACCTTGCGGGATTGATTGGGTTCCCCTGTACCAGGCCAAACGTTGATCTCCCTGGCACCCCCCTGTCAAGTTGATGTTACCCTCTGTTCTGCTTGCTTAGGGACGCCACCGCACTCTGAAGGGTGCGACTTGATGGCCCTCTGTTCCCTTCCCGGACTTCGGCTACGGGCCGTGAACCCACTGCAGCGGCGTACGTCTTCAAAAAGCGAACGTGCGTCATCGCACCAGGCAATCGCCGACACATGTTGTGGCATATTGGTGTTAGTAGACTATAATAGGCCCGGCGTCAAAGCAAACCGCTTGCCGGGGCAGCAACACGTGACAGCACTGTCCTTCCCCACTGCCCTACGGAGATGGCACCAGCTTGGCCTGTGGCCCAAGCTGGCGCTTGCCGTGACTCTAGGCTTCCTGCTCTTGTTCGGCGTCTTCAGCCTGCTCAGCCTCAGGGCAGTCAATGACAGCACGGATCGGATCCTTCAGGAGAGGCTCGTCCTGGCGCAGATGGCTGCGAGAGAGATAGACCGCCTGGTGGAGCGGGGATTCTATGAGCTGGAGAAGGCCACTGAGTTTGCGCCTTTTGATCCACAAGGCCCTTCTTTGGCTGAAGAGTACCACCTGCTGGCCCACGCCTATGGCCGCGTGGGGGCATTGTCGCTGGGCGTCTATTTTCTTGATGCCGAAGGCAAAGTAGTGCTCTCAGAGCCTCCTGGCAAACTGCCGCAAGGCGCCGACCTGTCCGGGGAGGGCCACATCCGCGCCGTTATGGGGACGGGGCGACGGAGCGTATCTGAGCCGTTTGTTGACAGCACGACGAACCAACCCGCGGTGGCCCTCACCATCCCGATCTTCGGACCCGATGGCGCTTTGCTGTCCATGCTCAGCGGTCTGGTGGATGTGACGAGCGCCGAGGTCATGGGGCCTCTGACCCACGCGCGCGACCTGGGCCAAACCGGCCACGCAGAGCTTGTGGATAGCAGGGGCCTGATCATCGCGGCAACCGACTACGGAGGGTTCCTGCAACCGGGGGAGCACCTCCCGTTCTATTTGAAAGCATTCCGTGAAGGTGGGGCGGGCGTGGAGAACGTTCCGTACACCCCCTGGCATGCGACCTCGGATACAGGGGGGCAGGTGCACCACGTGATGGCCTTCGCCCCGGTCTCAACCGCCTCCTGGGGAGTGGCTGTGGGAGGCGTGGACTGGGAGACGTTTGCCCCGGTCACCAGGTTGCGCAACACAATCCTGCTGATTGGCGCGCTCTCCCTTGCGTTCTTGTGGACAATCACCCTCTTTGGCGCACGGCTGGTTGTGCGGCCGATACGGACCCTCACTGAGGCCGCTGAGCAGATGGCCTCCGGAAACCTCGATCGGCCCATCGCGTCCCAGGGCGGCGGTGAAATCGCCGTGCTGGGGCAAAGCCTGGAGACCATGCGGGCGCAACTGAAAGCCTCCATGGAGCGCGTGCGACTGTGGGGCGAGGAGCTGGAGCTGAAGGTGGCAGAGCGCACCGACGAGCTCGCGAAGCGCAACCGTCAACTTGCAGCAGTCAGCGTCATCGCCACGGCGGCCAGCGAGATACGAGACCAGGAAGGAATGCTCAACCGCTGCCTTGAGGTTGTCCTGGAGCATACACGGATGGATACGGCGGCCATCCGCCTGGTGGACCCAAGCGGAGGCCGACTGGTGGTGGCAGGAGCGTGCGGGGACTTCTCAGGATTCCCGTGCAAGGGTCTGGCGATTGACATGGGCGAGTGTCCTTGCGGGTGCGTTGCCTCGGACGGCGCGCCTGTTTTCCTCTCTGCCGATGAGCTTCAGCGGGTCCTGCCGCCGTGCAGGGCGCCACGGGCTCGCGCCGTGGCCATCCTTCCGCTGAAATCCGCAAAGGGGACGCTCGGCGTGCTCTCCCTTTCCCGTGGCCACGGGACCCCGCCTGGACCTGAGGAGCGGGAGACCCTGAACGCTATCTGCAACCAGATTGCCATCGCCATAGACAACACGCGCCTGCTTGGGGAGTTGGGGCAGGTGGAAGCGCAGCGCGCCCTGGACCAGATGAAGGCCGCGTTTATGTCGGAGATGTCCCACGAGCTGCGCACTCCCTTGGGGTTCATCAAGCTCTACGCAACGACGCTGCTCAGGGACGACATCGCCATAGACGCCGCTACCCGCCAGGAGTTCCTGACGATCATTGATGAGGAGTCGGGAAAGCTGCAACGCATGATTGACGACCTGCTCGACGCATCACGGCTGCAGACTGGACGTTTTCAGGTGGACCGGAAAAACGTGAGCCTGAAGGAAGTGCTGGACGCCACGCTTCATAAGGCAGCGCCTGCCATCGGCCAGAAAGGGATTGCAGTCAAAGCACAGTTGTCTCCCGATGATGCGGAGGTCTTTGCCGACGGCGGCCGGATTGAGCAGGTGCTGCACAACCTGCTGGACAACGCCGCCCGCTATTCCGACCCGGGGACGGTCATTGAGGTCACGGCCCAGGTGACAGGGCAGCAAGCGACGGTCAGCGTTGTTGACCAGGGCGACGGCATTCCCGCCCAGGACCGGGAGCGTGTCTTTGAACCGTTCTACCGTGGGGAGAACTCCCGCCGCCGGGGCGCGCGGGGGACGGGGCTGGGGCTCGCCGTCTGCAAAGGCATCATTGAGTCCCACGGTGGGCGGCTCTGGGTGGAGAGCATCCCTCCTCAGGGAAGCGCGTTCCGGTTTACCCTTCCCCTGGCTCGCAGTGACACGGCCAAGCCATAACCTGCCGGAGCGACATCATGGCCGGAGAGCGCATCCTGGTGGTTGACGACGAACCAAGGTACCTGCGCGCCATCCGGTTTAACCTGGAGGCCGAAGGCTACCGCATCACGTGCGTAGGAACCGGGGACGCCGCTCTGGGGACTCTGGCCAGCGAAGGGTTCCCCGACCTGGTGATCCTGGACATCATGCTCCCCGGTCTGGATGGGTTCCAGGTGTGCGCCCGCGTGCGGGAGGTCTCAACGGTCCCCATCATCATGCTCACCGCCCGTGGGAGCGACGGCGACAAGGTGCAAGGGCTGCGATTGGGCGCAGATGACTACGTGGTCAAGCCTTTCTCTGCCCAGGAGCTTCTTGCCAGGGTAGACGCGGTCTTGCGCAGGGCGCGAACGGCTGGGACGCCTGAACAGCCTGCCTCGCTTGCGGTGGGTGACCTCCACGTGGATTTCTTGACGCAGCGCGTGCGAGTGAAGGACAGGGAGGTGCGGCTGTCACCCACCGAGTACCGTGTTCTGCATTACCTAGCCGGCAACGCAGGAAGGACTGTGACGCAGGACGACCTGTTGGAGAAGGTGTGGGGAGCAGAGTACCGGGGCGAGCACGAGGTCCTCCGCGTCACGGTGTGGCGGCTGCGGCAGAAGCTTGAAGAAGACCCGCAGCACCCACGGTTGATCAGAACGGTGTCAGGCGTGGGCTACCTTCTGGCGAGCCTCGCCTAGCCGCCGCTAATCCGTGAGAGTACAAAGAAAGGGAGCCATCCGGCTCCCTTTCTCTTTACGCGAAGCTGTGCTCCACCTGTAACGGTTTTTCTGGCCGGCGTTACAGAACTGTAACAGGGCGCTCTGCTAAAAAGTGGGGGTGACTTAATTTAGCTGGGAGTAGTTGGAAAGGAGAACCCATGAACAGGCGACTGTACCACATGGTGATCATGGGAGGTTTGGCAACATTGCTCTTGCCTGCCCTCGCCTGTGGAACGGACATCAAGCCCGTTGAGGACAGGGTGGGGGCCGTGGAGAAGAGCGTGACCGAGGTCCAGGCAAAGCTGGCCAGCGTCGAGGCAAAGGCCGGTAAGATCGCCGCGCCGGCAGGCTCAGTGGAGTTCAGCGTGACGGGCGCAGAGCTGAAAGGTTCCACCGTCCTGAAGGACCTGGCAACACCCACCATCAACCCCAAGGACCTCTCGGACGGCTACCGGTACAAGAAGCCCGGGGATGCCGACAAGAACGACCCAACCAAGTGGGAGGTCTCCACGTACGTGTGGANCCCGGCAGCCATGACGGTGCTCCAAGGAGACAAGGTAGACCTGAGGATCTTCATCGTCAACGGCGACAAACATACCGTGTGGGTTGAGGGCCCCGACGGGAAGGAAGTGGTGAAGGAGCAGGAGCAGAACCGTGGACGGGAGTACATCGTCTCCTTCACGGCCTCGCAAAGTGGCACCTACAAGCTGACCTGTAACGAGCACGATCCCACGATGCGCTCAGTGATCACGTCCCTGCCCAGGTCGTAGCTAGACCCCGAGAGGGCCAGTGCGATGGGCGTCTGTCTGGTTG
>JGI1356J14229_10003374_pt1 | contig 12235 bp, 9 predicted proteins | sample Subgrocontami58m_FD_14229 | JGI IMG/M metagenome (IMG submission 14229) | reverse complement strand
GCCAGCGGTTGAGCACAATTTCGCGGGGGCCGAGGTCCGCGGGCAGAAAGGGCGCGGCGGCGGCCGTCGTGGCGGTGGCGATCGAGTAGGGCGCCGTGCGATCGCGGACGCGAAACTCGTTCACGAGATACGAGAGCACGGGCTGCGCGCCCGCCAGCGTGCGAAGGACGGCGTCGCCGATCGCCGGATCGATGAAGATCCGGTTCGAGGTCAGCTCGAACGCCTGCGCCGATTCGAGCCAGCGCAGCGTGAGCCCATAATCGGCGAGCTGTGCGCTGGCGCGGATGGCTGCCGGCCAATCGACCGGCGATCGCGTGGCCTCGAGTAACACGAGGTTCGCCTGGCCCGGCCGCTCGAGGGTTTCCTGCAATCGCGCGATCGGCAGGAAGACCGAAGGCGGCGGCACCTGCGTGCTTTCGAGACTGAACCGGCCGAACTCATCATCGGAGACGACGGCCGCGACCGTGCAGCGGAGCGATTGCAGCGCGCTGTCGGCGCCGGCGACGGGCGCGCTGCCCGGCAGGATGCCGGGTTTTTGCAGCCGCACAATGAGCGGATCGCCCACGTGGAGGTTGAGGCGCGCCGCCAGCGTCTGGTTAATCGCTGCGTCGGACTTGCCGAGTGAGCGCGGGCGCGGCTGCGGAGCGAATTGCCAGAACTCCGGCGTGACTCCGACGAGCTGCACGCGGTTCGTGGAGGCCGCGATGCTGCCGTGGGTCACCGTGCCGCGCAAATACAGCACGGGCGCCACGGCGGCGTTCGTGCGCGTGGCGAGGTCCGCGGCGAGTCCCTGGCGGAAGAATCGCTCGCCGCCCGTGAGCGCGTGAGTCGCGCGGCCGATCCGCAGATTAGCGATCCGTTTCAGCGACGCTCGTACGGAATCGCCGGCGAAGAGTGCACCGAGCAGCACGGTCGCGCTGAGCACGGCGCCGGCGAGCACGCCCGCGTACGCGAAGCGGTGGTGGACGACGCTGCGGGCGATGTAACCGGCGGGCGACACAGGGGCTAGCGAGGCTTCGCCTCGGACCAGGGACCAGGGACCAGAGACCAGGGACTAGGGACCAAGGACCAGGGACCAAGGACCAGGGACCAGGGACCAGAGGCCAAAGACCGAGAGTCCCAAGCCCAAAGGGTTTCTTTACTCGACCCGTTCACAGCGGATTTTCCGTTTCAAGTAGTCTGGACGGAATGTCATAAACATTTGCACATGTTTTGGAGGGCCCGCCTCTGTGCGGGCCGCGGACGACACGGAGGTCGTCCCTCCAGGAATGCGAAATCTTTAGTGGCGTCGTGTTTAGTTCGCTACGGGCTCAGCGCACCAGCCGGCCGTTTTCCAGCCGATGGGTCTTCCCCATGCGCGCCGCCAGCGCTGGGTTGTGCGTCACCACGACGAGGGCCGCGCCGGATCGCCGGTTGGTTTCCAACAACAGATCCGCGATGCGTTCACCGGTCGCCGGATCCAGCGAGCCGGTCGGTTCGTCCGCCAGGACAAGCTTCGGCTGGTTGATCAACGCCCGGGCAATGGCGGCCCGGAGTTGCTCGCCGCCGGAAAGCTGCCACGGCAGATGTGTCATGCGATCGCGCAGGCCGACCTGTTCGAGCAGCGCTTCCGCTCGCGCGCGCGTCGTGGCGAGCGGCTCGTCCCAGTCGCCGGCGAGCCGCGGCACGAGCACGTTTTCGAGCACGGAGCACTGCGGCAGCAGGTAATGGAGCTGGAAGATGAAACCGATCGTCCGGTTGCGGAACCGCGCGGCGCTTTCCACCGGGAGGCCATTCATCGCGCGCCCGTCGATCGTGATCATGCCGGTGGTGGGCTGATCGAGCGCGCCCAGCAGGTTGAGCAGGGTGGTCTTGCCGCTGCCGGAAGGCCCAACGATCGCGACGGTCTCCGCCGGCCCCACGTGGAGATCGAGATCACGCAGCACCGTGACCGCCCCGGCGGGGCTGTCGTAGGTCTTGGAGACGCGCGTTACGGTAATCATACGATCCGGATCTTACAGGAAGGCGCATAGGGCGCAGCGCGGCATACCGGCAACCGAAGGAGAAAACGAGCGGTGGATTACTGCGCCGCGCGGACCAGCGACCAGGGACCAAGGACCAGAGACCTCAGAAAGATGCACGCAGGAAAACATCACCTTCAAACATAGCACAAGCTGTCCGCCACCAATCAGAAGATTATTCGCGTTTCCTACAAAGGATTCTTTCGAGATGAACCGTTGCTGAACTTGGCGTTTTCCGCATGCATTTGCCATTGAACAGAAGGCAACAAAGGGAACGAAGAGTCGTTCGTTTTCGCACCCTTCGTTTCCTTCGTTACCTTTTGTTCAAAAGGATTGGGAGGATTGGATTTGGTTGCGGCTTTGCCGCGCCAGGCTCCCTCTGCGCCNGTAAAATCCTAATCCGTTTTTTTCCGATTCACGTCACAATCTTCCACCGTCTCGCCTTGAACTCGAAAATGGGGAGCAGTCCGGCCGGGACCTGTTCCACTTCGATTCGGACGGCAAACGTCGCCCGCAGGTGCTTGCGCAGCGCGTCGGCCCGATCGGGGGCCTCGCTTTCCGCTTCGAAGCGGATCCGGACTTCGGGAAGGGTCGGCCTCTTGTCGATCTCGACCTGATACTCGCGTACGCCACCGACAGCGCGCACGGCGGCATCGATCGCGGCGGGATAGAGGTTCACGCCGCGCACGATCACCATGTCGTCCACCCGGCCAAGAATCCCGCCATCCAGCAGAAACGCTTTTTCGCCGTCCGGCGCGTATGGTCGCACCAGGTCGCCGGTGCGATAGCGCAGCAACGGGCAGGCGGCGCGGCCGAGCGTCGTGAGCACGAGTTCACCGCTTTCTCCGGTTGCCACGCCCTCGTTGGTGCCGGGTTTCAGCACTTCGCAATAGTAGCGGTCGTGCATCAGCCGGAGCCGCGTGGGCTCGTCGACCGTGCTGAAGGAAACGGGACCGACCTCGGTCATGCCGTGATGATCAATCACGCGGGCGCCCGGCCAGCTTTGCTCGATGCGCGCGCGCACTTCGGGCACGCTGCCGCCAGGTTCGCCGGCTACCATCACGCGCTCGATCCCCGAGTTCCGCAGGTCGAGGGATTCCTGGCGCGCGACATCGGCCAGCCGAAGGGCGTAGGTCGGCGTGCAGCAGAGGATGCGCGGACGCTGCGCGAGGATGAAGCGGATGCGCTCGCTGCTGCTCATGCCGCCGGCCGGGATTGTCCGGAGTCCGAGTTGCTGCGCGGAGTCGAAGGCGGTCCAGAAGCCGAGGAACGGACCGAACGAAAACGCGAAGAACACGGCATCGCCGCGCACCGCGCCCGCCTGCTGGTAAATCGTCTTCCAGTTGTCGAGCAGCCACTGCCAGCTCTCGCTGTTGTCGAGCCAGACGAGCGGCCGGCCCCCGGTGCCGCTGGTCTGATGGTAGCGCGTGTAATGTTTAACGGGATACGTCAGCGTCGAACCGAACGGGGGATGCTCGAGTTGGTCACGCGCCAGCTCGGGCTTGGTGGTGAACGGCATCCGCCGCCGGTAGTCGTCGAGCGACTTGAACCCGGCGAGGCCCTGCGCCTCCGTCAGTTTGGCCCGATAAAACCGATTGCTCGCCGCGATTTCCGCGATGAGCCGGTTGAGAGCGAGGAGTTGTTGTTCCTCCGACGCGAACATGCGGTTCAGTGCTTGCCCGGCACCGCCGACAGGCCGGAGACGGTGGCCGACGCCGTCTTGGCCGCCGGCGCGGGGGGCGGCCGATACAGGCTGACCACGCAACCACCGACCGCCGCCATCACGATGCCGGCGTAAAACTGCCACGGCACCCCGGCGAGCCCGTCCTTCGGGGGGTGCATCCACGTTGCGACGACGGCGTTCACCACGGGCGCGCCGGCGAAGACGATGGACATCACGACCGACGGCGTGCCCTTCGCGCCGAACGCGAGCAGGATGCCGAAGGCGCCGACCGCGCCGAGCACGCCGGCGAAGAGCGACACCCACATGCCGCGCGCGGGAAAATTGAAGTTCGCCCCCTGGAGTTTCATCACGGCGAGGGGGGCGAGCACCGCCGTAATGACGTAGGCGATACCGACGAACAGGAACGCCTTGTAGCGGCCCGCGATCGGATCGTTCATCGCGAGCTGGCCGCTGTGGAGGAACACACCGTACAGACCCCAGGTGAGGACGGTGAGGAGGACGTAGAAGAGCCACTGCATGGTGTTTTGGGTGGTTGGGAGGGAGTTAGAGCATCAACAAACTGCGTACGTCATTCTTCGCTCTCGCGGTTGATGACGGGTGGGGCCGGTTCTCCGAACCGGCCTGAGCATCAGGCCCGCTCGGAGAGCGGGCCCCACCATTGGAGTGACACGCGGTGGAGTTGATTGGCATGCTCACTTCGCGGCGGCCGCCGCAACGACGTGCTCCAGCTTGGTTTTCAACGCGGCGGGGATCGGCGCCTTCCGGATTTGGTGCGCCTTCGTGTCGAGATCGACGTGGATGATCGAGCACGTGCCGTTGGCAATCAGCGCGCCATGCGGATCGTCGGCTGGAAAGATCCAGAACCCGTAGCTGAGACTCGTCGTCCGGATTTCGTCGATCCGCAGCCGCACCTCGAGCGTCTGCTCGAACCGGGCCGGCCGGTGGTATTTGCAGGAAACCTCGATGCGCGGCCAGCCCTGGTGATCGGCGCCGTCCGTCGTGTGCACGCGAAATCCCAGCGAGCGGAAGAACGCATGCTCGGCCGACTCGACGAACCGGAAGAAATTCGCGAAGTGCATGATGCCGGCCAGGTCGGTATCGGCGAATTCGACCATGCGGCGGTACGTGAAGTGAAAGTGCGCGGGGACGTCCATGAGAGCGTAGCGATCGGCCGCGTCACCGGGCGCGTGCCGCGGGGCGGGTCTCCGCTCCGCCCACCGGCACGGCCGAGACCTGACCCACGACGCGTTCCGCCACGCGGCTGAACTGCGCGGCCATGGTTCCCGCGCTGAAATGTTTTTCAACGCCCAATCGCGCGTTGCGCCCGAGCGTGGCGCGCCCTGCCGGATCGCCGAGCAGCTGCTGCCAGCCGCGCGCCAGCGCCTCAGGGTTGCGCGGGGCGACGCAGATGCCGCCGCCGGTTGCGTCGATCAGCTCGGGAAAGGCCGACGCCGCCGGCTGGACCACCGGGACGCCACACGCCATGGCCTCGATCACATACAGACCGAAGGCCTCGGCATAGACGGCTGGCACCGAAAACACGGTGAGGCGGCGGAGCAGCTCGACCTTGGCCTCGCGCGTGAGATTGGGCGTCCACCTCACGCGGGAGGCGAGTCCCGCGGCGGCGACCCGCTGCTGCATTTCTCGCACGAAGGGTTCGTCCCCTGCAGTCAGCGCGCCGGCGATCCTGAGCTGCGTGGTGGAGTCGCCGAGCCGTTGCGCGAGAAAGACGAAAGCCTCGATCAGCACCTGGAGGCCTTTGTCGCGATTCATGCGGGCAAGGTATCCGATGGTCGGCTGTAGGGCGGGTTCGCCCGACCCCACCGTGGTGCCTGCGGCGGCGGGGTCAGGAGACCCCGCCCTACTTGGATAATCCTCAAGCCGAATCCCATTCGGCACGACCTCGATGGCGCCGGCGGCCAGCCCGAGGCGTTCGCGCATGAAATCGGCGTAGAAGCGGCTCGGTGCCAGCAGCGCGTCGGCTCCTCCCAGCCGTCCGGCCAGCGCCGTCCAGCATTGGGTGCGATACGGTTCCGGCAGGCCGTCGAGAAACGAATCCTCGCCCTGGAAGAACGTCACCACCGGCACGCGCAGCCGCTGCTGGAGCGCCGGGATGAAGCCGGCGAGCAGCGCGTTCGAGAGGCACACGAGGTCCGGCTTTTCCTCGGCGAGCCAGCGCGCGAGCTTCTCCCACTCCTTGCCGAATCGGCTCTGTTCGAGGTTGAGCATCTCGAGGGTCATCTCGCCATGCTCGCGGGCCGACGTCATGTGGCTGTGCCGCGCCGCCCAGCGCAGGAGGCCCGGGGCGTTCAGCAATCGATCGATTGCCGCGGGGGTCTGGCGGAAGAGCGGGAGTTTCTGCTGCAGGTAAACGTTGATCCCGCCGAAAAAAATGGGCGCCCGTTCCACCGTCGGGATCGGCTCCTCGAGCACCAGTGGCAAATACATCGGCGCGACCGTCGTGTCGTGGCCCGCGCGATGGAGTTCCCGCGCCAGCGTGCTGTCGCGCATGCACGCGCCACAGTAGTAGCTGCCGGTGCCGGGCGTGAGGAAGACGATCTTCATCGCGGCCGTGCCGCAGACCAGAGACCAGAGACCAGGGACCAGAGACCGGAAGGCGCTCCCTCAGCGAGACGGCCAGCGGTCTCTTGTCTCTGGTCCCTCGTCTCTGGTCTCTTCACGGCGGCAGGATTTCGACAATCCACGCCAGCGGCTGCCCCTGCGGCGTGCTGAGCCGGTTGAACCGGCCGTAACACGTCGCGTCGGGTTTCACCGCGAGCGGCGTGGCCTCGAGCTGTTCGCCGCTGACGCTGAAGAAACCGATGGGCGAACTGACAAACTCGATCTGAAAGCGATGCAGCAGGGCGCCAAGCGGCGTCCGTCCCGCGAGAATCTCGCGCTGCTGGCTGGCCGAAAACCGGTTCAACGCGATTGCGATGACGCCATACTCGACGATCGCGTTGCGCCGCTCCGTGCGCAGGAAAACCTCGCGGAGGTACAACTCGCCGTCGCGCCGCGTCTGCAGCACGTCCGTCTGCAACGGACTGCCGTGGAACGCCGACAGCGTCGACGTCATGTCGTGCGGGTGCACCAGCAGCCGCAGCGCCGGTTCCGGCACCTCGCTCGCCGGCAAGGGGCGCAGCGCCGCCAGCGGCAAGTGGCAGCTGTCCCGAATGAAGTGCGCGAGCGTATCCGGAAAATCCTGCGCGACGACGGCGTCCATGGAGCGGGCGTTCAAGGCGGCACCTCTCCGTTACACGATTTGGCTGGTGCGATGTTGCTGCAGGAAGAATTCGTGCAACAGCGCGTCCACGCAGAGCAGGCCGTCGCGCGAAAGCCTCACGTCGGAATCGCTGACCGTCAGCAAGCCCTCGGCGCCGAGATGTTCGAGCTGCTCGGCGAACCGCTGGACGATATCCGCGCCGAATTTTTCACGGAAGTACTCCAGCCGGACGCGGCCCAGCTTCATCTGCAGGATGAACTCGCGAATCATCCGTTCCTCGGGCGAGGTGCGGAACGCGCGCTTGATCGGCAGTTCGCCGCTGCTGACGGCGGCGAGGTACGGTTCGAGTTCCGTGAGATTCTGGTAGTGCACGCCCGCCGCGTGCGAAAACGAGGCGACGCCGAGGCCGAGCAGATCCGCGCCGCTCCAGAGTTCGTCGCGGTACACGAATTTCGTGCGCTGCGGATTCAGCACCGCGGTGTAGCCGCTGCCGACGGTGTAGCCCGCGCTTTCAAGCGCGGCGAACGCCTCCTTCACCCAGCGCCGCTTCGTCTGCCAGTCGGCCACCGGCGCGACCAGTTTCCCGGCCTCTTTCATTTCCTTGTAGATGGTGGTGTTGTACGGGACCTCCATCTGGTAAATCGTCACGCTGTCCGGCCGCAGCTTGATCACCTGTTCGATATTCCGCTGCCACAGGGCTTCGGTCTCCTCGACCATGCCCGCGATGAGGTCGACGTTGATCTGGTCGAATTTCTCGGCCCGCGCGCGCTCGAAGGCGGCGAAGACTTCACCGGAGCGATGGGCGCGGCCGTTGATCTCGAGGACGTGATCATCGAAGTGCTCGATGCCGAGGCTAAGCCGCGTCACTCCAATCTGCTTAATCGCGGCGAGCTTCGCGGCGTTGAGCGTTCCCGGTTCACCCTCGAACGCGATTTCCCTGGCCTCGTCCCACGGCAGGATCGCCTTCATGCGATCGGTGAGCTCGGTCAGCTGCTTCGCGGAGAGGTACGACGGCGTGCCGCCGCCGAAATAGACGAAATACGGCTTGCGGCCCCGGATGAGCGGACGCTCGGCGAGCGACTTCAGCTCGGCGAGCGTGGCGTCGAGGTACGCCTGGATTTCCTTCGCGTTCTTGTCGGTGTAGACGCGGAAATAACAAAAGTGACACCGCTTCCGGCAAAAGGGGATGTGGTGATAAACGCCGAGCTTCGTGCCGGGCACCGATTCGGAATCCAGCGCGACTTCGACTTCGAACTTCTGGTCCTCCGACCAGAACGAGAATGGCGGATAGTTCGAGATGAAGTAGTTTCCCGCGAGCGTGGAGCTTTTCGTGCGCGCGGCCGGGGATGTGGGATCGTTGTTCATCAAAGATATCGCGACGCTCACTTGTCATTCTGAGCGGTAGCGAAGAATCCAGCCCGACGCACGCAAGCGGTCGCGCTACTGGATTCTTCGCTGCGCTCAGAATGACAAGAAGAGCCCTTTCATTTGGTGGGGGGTGGATGTGGGTTGGGATCGCAGGACGGTTCCGTGCCTAATTGGATGCACTCCGGCCGCGAATCGCAAACACAGTTCCTTTTTCGCCGGAAATCACAATCAGCTGGAGGCCAAACGCGGGGGACGCGACCAGAGGCTCTCCCAAGTCGATCTGCCACCNGGNTTTCCCCGCGGCGAGCTCGGCGGCATAGAGCCGGCCGTCGGCCGAACCGAAGACGACGGCGTCCTCGAAAACGATGGGCGATCCTTCCACCCGGCCGCCGGTCGCGAACTTCCACACGGGTTTGCCGGTCCGGCGATCGATCGCGTGCAGGTGCTTGTCGCGCGAACCGATCAGCACGAGCCGGTCGTTGACCGCGGGTGAACTGAAGAAGGGCTGCGAGCGGTCTTCGTAGACCCACGCGATCTTGCCGGCGGGCACGTCGAACGCGACGGTCTGGTTCGCGTAGTTGCCGCAAAACGCCATCGTGCCAAAGGTGCCGATCGAAGCCGGAATGTACGCGTCGGTCTGAATCCGGTGGACGAGCGAGCCGTCCTTCAGGTTCACGACATGGAGCTGCGCATCGCAGCCGCCGAAAACGAGGAAACGTCCATCGACCACGCCGGGCGCGCCGTTGATGTAATTTTCGGTCTGGTAACTCCAGACCAGTTTGCCGTCGGCGGCGTTCAGCACGCGCGTCGTGCCATCGTAGCCGTTGACGAGCACCCAGTCGGCCGCGCCATCCGGGCTCTTGATGACGACGGCGCCTGAGCTAATCTTCTCGTCGGTGGAAAACTTCCAGGCGGAGCTGCCGTCGGCCGCGTTCAGCGCGTAGAGTCCGCCGTCGTTCGAGGGGAGGAACACCTTGCCCGCGGCGATCGCGGGCGCCGCGGTGATCGCGTCCTTCGTTTCGAAGTGCCAGCGTTCCTTGCCGGTGTCGGCCGCGAGGCAGTGCAGCGTGCCCTTCATCGTGCCGACATAAACCCGGCCGTCGGCAATCGCGGCCTCGGCGGTGATCGAGCCCGACGCCGCGAAGGTCCACGCCGTGACGGGATCCGTCGGGACCGTCCGCGGCACGGCGCCGCTGAGCGATGGGCCGCCCCGGGTCATTGGCCAGCTGGTGAGCGGAGCCGAGGCCGTCTTGGCGGACGAAGATTTCGTGGCGGGATTGCCGGCGCGTTCGCCGCAACCGGCGAGGGCGAGGCACGCGATCACGCAAGCTCCGGCAATATGTGGGCGGGGTGCCCTCACCCCGCGGGAAACCGGTCCCGGCGGCATGCGGGGTGAGGGTACCCCGCCCACCTGGCAAGTCTCCTTGGTCAGACTCATGCAATTAAAGGGTTCCATTCACAGGGGCGAACACCGAACGGTGGACGGCGACCTCCGGGCGCCGTCTGGTCGCGTCCGCAGCAAGAACGCGCCCGGAGGTCGCGTTCCACCTGATCGACTGCACAATCCCGGCTTGGCCGCCATATCACCCGAGCGCACGCTCATACAATGCCACGTAGTCTGCACGCTGCAACGGCCGCGGGTTGAACTGGCCGGTCCATTGCCTGGTCGCGTCATCTGCCAGGGCGGAAAAATCCGTGACCATCCCGTTGAGCGACGTGAACCCGGCTTGCGCGACAAGTTCGGTGACCCAGTCGATCAACCGCAGCGTGCTGGCGCTCGTCTCCCGCAGGATGGCGCCGTAGCGATTGTAGATCGCGAGCACATGGGGATCGGCGGCGTTGTAACGCATGACGTGCGGCAGCATCAACGCAACGGCGTGGCCATGGACGACACTGTGCCGCGCAGTCAAGGGATTCGCCGCCGCGTGGGCGCCGCCGAGCATGCTGTTCTCGATCGCGAGGCCGGCGAGCGCGGCACCGAGCTGCATCCGGCCACGCTCGTCGAGCGACGCGCGACCGTTGATGACGGATTCGATCGCCGCCGCGATGTGGCGGAACGCGGCGTCGGAATACAGCGAAGACATCGCGTTGCGGCGGGTGCAGACGGCCGACTCCAGCGTGTGCGCGAGCGCATCGAGGCTCGTGTGCACGGCGACGGAGCGCGGCTGGGTCTCGGTGAGCTGCGGGTCGAGGATGGCCAGCCGCGCCCTGGCCTTCGGGTCGCCGCAGGCCATCTTCTCGTGGGTATCGTCGCGACTCACCAGCGCATAGGACTGGCATTCGCTGCCGGTGCCGGCAGTCGTCGGAATCGCGATGAAGGGCAGCATCGGTTTCGTCGCCTTGCCGTAGCCGTGGTAATCGCGCATCGCGCCGCCGTTCGTGAGCAGGAAATTGCAGGCCTTGGCGGTGTCCATGCTGCTGCCGCCGCCGAGCGCGACGATGCAGTCGAACTTCTGGCGCTGCGCCGCCGCGCAGCAGGTCGCCGCGTCGGTTTCCGTGGGATTTTCGTGCGAATGATCGTACACCGCCACGGGAATGCCGGCGCCCTCGAGCAGCTGGCGCGCCCGGTCGACGTGCCCAGCCTGCAACAGACCGGTATCGCTGACCAGAAACACCGCCGTTCCGCCAACTTCCCGCACGCCCGCCGGCAGCTCGCGCAGCGCACCGGGTCCGAACACGAGCTGGGGGGCCGGCCTGGAGGCGAACGGTTCGATCATTTACGGGGCGAAGGACGCGGGGAACGACAGGAAGGTGACAGCGAATCCGCGGGTTGGCGGCGACGCCAGCCCGACAAATTACGTCGGGGCGGACAAGGGTTTTTCGCCGGCGCGGGTCGTGCGTCGCCGTTCGCATGCGGGCCGGGTTTTTCTAAGCCGGAACCGTGTAGTAGAACGCGGTTTTCAGGAGGCAAAGATGGGGCGATTTTCGACTGCATTGCAGTTGGGAAACGGCGAGAGGATCTTCTCCCAAAGTCGTCGCCACCAGTCGCGTTCGCGAGGCGGCACGGCGAGTTTGACGGTGGTTTTGCCGGCCGGATGCGCGATGAGCCCTGGCGTGACGAACAACCAGAAACGCAGCGTGTGGATGGTGACCTTCTGCTGCCAGCCGAGGTGACGCTGGAAGAGGACGGTGAGGTTGTAGGTGAGCGTGGCGAGCGACAGTGCCGCTTCGGTGGCCCAGAACGATTGCAGGCACAGGCTGGTTAGGGCGAAGCCCAGTTGCAGCTCCTTGATCACGTTTTCGCAGTCGGCGCGACCATTGTAGTAACGCCATACCGTGAGCGGCGGCTCGCTGGCAGGCAGGCTGGTGACCAGCGCTTGGAACTGGTAGCCGGGCACGTCGATTAGTTTCTTGCCGCCCGCTCCGGGACGCTCGGCGACGCAGTGGCGGATCAAGATGAGGCGCCGTGGCTTTTCCCAGCCGAGCGTGCGATGCTGGAGTTCGGCGACGTCTGTGCCGGTCACCTCGGTTTGGGTCCAGACCAGATCACCGCGCAACAACGTCTTGATCGGTTCGGACAACTGCGCGGCCACCACATAGGGCAAAGGCAACCGCTCCCACAACGTGAGCAACTCCGGCAGGCAAAAGCCGCTGTCCGCGCGCACGCCGCGCAGCCGCAGGTGGCGCGGGAGGTTTTCCCACAGGTCGAGGAAGAACGCGGTCGTATTGTTGCCGCACGTCGCGTTGCCGGCGCGCAGCCACAGTTGCGCGACTAGCCGCACCTCGCTGAGGACAGCGAGCAGCGGGTGCAGACAGGGTTTGATTCCGATTCGGGTGTAGCCCGCGCGCACTCCGTCCTGATGGCCGTCCTCATGGAGCAGCCGGGTCGAATCGAGATCGAGTGTGTATCCCTCCTTCCGGGACGGCAGCCGCTGCACGCACCAACGCCACAGCGGCCGGAAACACGCCAGATTTTTGCCCGCCGACGAGAACCCGCCGAAGAAACGTGACAGCACCGAG
>JGI1356J14229_10003373_pt1 | contig 12237 bp, 18 predicted proteins | sample Subgrocontami58m_FD_14229 | JGI IMG/M metagenome (IMG submission 14229) | reverse complement strand
CCCGCCCCGCCTCAGCCAGATTTATGGCCGATGACTGCGTCGGGACGGAAAGAGCGGCGGGGCGGCCATTACGGCGCCTCTGCCAAAATTCCGTCTGGCAGTTTGTCGGCCGTCAGGGGGCGTTCGTCGCGGTCGAGTGACCGCAGTTCTGGGGACGAGTAGTCGCGCCCCCGCCCCCGCCGATGGATGTCGGCGCCACGTGGGAATGCCGAGGATTCTCGCGAGAGATCGTCTCGGTGGGTGGCGTCGGCATCCTGTCGGTTCCATGTTCTTTCGAGATTTCGATTTCGAGCGGGGAGGGAGATGTAAGTATGGGGGTTGCCCCCAGAACGCCCTGGCCAGGGTGGCCAGTCCCATCCCGTCTGGCGGTTGTCGGTGTAGCGGAAGTCCCTTTTACCGAGGGGATGGATGCTATCACCGCGGTTTACCCGGTCCCACACCACGGGTCCGGGTCGAGCTGCGGCGCACCGACACCGTCAGTAAAAAAATAGAGTTGCGGGTAGGGATAGCTCAGCGGCAGAGCAGAGCGGTGCATCCGCTCGGGTCGCGGGTTCGAATCCCGTTCCCTGCTTCAACTTTCTATAGGTTCACGGTGATGTGAGCCCGGCGAAAGGGCGCCGCTGGTACAGCGGTTGGCGAGGGTTCAATTCCCCGGCATCACCCCAAAACGCGGTCAGACGGAACTCGTCAGTAGAAAAGCGCGAGGGTTCCTCGCGGCAAGGGTGAAGAATCCTGCCGTCTGACCACCGGTCGAGGGAGACCAGGTCTCCCTCGACCGTAGTTTCAAAGTTCTTTCATCAAAAAGTTATCGAGGTTCGACCTCGACAATATATCGGGCGAAGTAGTATCACAGCTCTTCGCCTCCTCAATGAAGCCTATGCGTAGTAGAAGAGCATTCTATGTGCAGTGAAGGTCGACCCGCGAGGGCGACTGGAGCGCATAGAAGAGAGAATGTTGGCACGAGTAACCGCAAGTCCGGTGAGATACCGGACCGCCGAAAACCCAAGGTTTCCTCAGCAATGAACATCAACTGAGGGTTAGTCGGTCCTAAGGGTATGGTGAAAACCGGACCCGATGGACAGCTGGTTAATATTCCAGCACTTCGTATGTATTCGACGACGTGACGTGACGCAGTATGTTGAACGGATTATTGGATTTCACGTTCGGGCCTCGAGGATAGAGCGTAGGCAAATCCGCGCTCGAGCTCTTTAATGAGCGATATCCAAATGGGAGCGAGAATCGTGCCTCACTTTTGTGAGGCACCGCAGACAAACGCCGACTTTAATAAACGCAGACAAACGCCGACAAAAAGTGTCCGCGTAAGTCCGCGATAAAAAATTGTCCGCGTCGGTCCGCGCGTGACTCGCGAAAGCGAGGCACGAAACTCAACAAAGCGCGTCTCCGAGAAAACCGTCTAAGATTATTACATACGAAACCGTACCGGAAACCGACACAGGTGGGTTGGTCGAGAAGACCAAGGCGAACAGGTGAGTCCTCGTTAAGGAACTAGGCAAAAAAGCGGCCGTAAGTTCGCGATAAGGCCTGCCTCTCTTGTGCGTAGCACAAGGAAATTCGAAATTCGAATCTCGAAATTCGAAACAATAACAAAATTCTAAATTCTAATTTTCTAAACCCGTGTTTGGAATTTAGAAATTTAGGTTTTGGAATTTGTTTCGTTTTTCGGATTTCGTGCTTAGGATTTTCTCGCGCTACGCGCGAGTTGAGGCCGCAGCGAAAGTATCTCTGGCGACTGTTTACCAAAAACACAGGTCCCTGCTAACTCGTAAGAGGATGTATAGGGGCTGACGCCTGACCAATGCGAGAAGGTTAAGCATTTCGGTCGCGGAGCGACCTCAATCGCGGAACTACGCGGACTGCTCCGACTTATGTCGGAGGACGCGGACAGACGCGGACAGCTAAAAAGTGTCTGCGTAAGTCTGCGATAAAATAAGTCAGCGTAAGTCAGCGCTAGAGGCCGCTTCGCGGCTCTAGGTGCCAAGCCCTCGTCAATGTCAGCGGTAACTCTAACCGTTCTAAGGTAGCGCAATTCCTTTCCGGGTAAGTGAACTTGCCCCCTTGTTGAGTAATCAACATTGAAGCACTTGCTGTATCGGTGAAACCTAAATTCGCGCAAGCGAACATGGCAATACCGAGGGAACCCTTTGTTTTTAAAAGGGACTCCGTAGAGACTACACGCAAGTATCCATATAGAAAGTGGATAAAGATATAGTCCAATCCTTTTCGAAAGAAAAGAGTTTCGTATTATCCGCGTTTGTCTGCGATGGATTTTAAAGTCCGCGTAGGTCCGCGGTTTGCGAAGCAAACGGATGAAGTTCCGGAGCGCACGAAAGGCGTAACGATCGGAGAACTGTCTCAACGAGGAGCCTGGTGAAAATACAGTACCGGTGAAGATGCCGGTTACCTGTGGTTAGACGAAAAGACCCCGGGAGCTTTACTGCAGCTTGATATTGGCTTTAGAGTTTTTCTGCGTAGCATAGGTGGGAGAGATTGAAGTCGAGATTTCGGTTTCGATGGACTCGTCAGTGAAATACCACTCTGAAACGTTTTAAGGTCTAATCCTTTCGGCAAAACCGGAAGGCGACAGTGTCTGGCGGGCAGTTTGAATGGGGCATTTTCCTCCCAAAAGGTAATGGAGGAGCCTATTAAGGTCGGCTTAGGTCGGATGGAAATCGACCTGGACCTGTAAAGGGACAAGCCGGCTTAACTGCAAGAGGGATATCTCGCGCAGATGCGAAAGCAGAGCTTAATGAACCGATGGCGCTTGCTAGAACAAGGCCAAAGATTATCAGATAAAAGCTACCCCGGGGATAACAGGCTAGTTCCGCCCAAGCGTCCACAGCGACGGCGGAGTTCGGCACCTCAACATATCGGGGCGCCATGCCAGTAATGGCATTAGCCGCTCTATATATTTCGTTAGGAGCGAAATAGGTAGAGTAAAATAGTGGCTTATAACGGTGAAGCCCATATGATATAATATGGGTAATACCGTGGGAAGTTGACAACTAAAATTTCATTATCATGGAAAGAGAAGAAGGTCCATTATCTTATAGAGACCAGGATCAGATTGAACAAGAAAAATCCGATAGGATTAATGAAGAGTTCAAGGTGTATCTTGCTACAATCGAAGATATTGAGCGTTCTCTTAATCTTAATGAATTAAATTCAATTAAGAAAAAAGAGCTTAAGGAGAAATTTGAAGCTCTGATAAAGAAATTAGGTTGATAACCCCGTAGAGACTTGTCCTAAAATAATATTGAAGGACAGAGTTGTTTCCGTTGAACAAGGAAATAGCTAATACGCCACCGCCAGTTTACAGTTTAAAAATTGTAACTGGATGAAGATATAGTCCATGCTGTTAGTAATAACAGAGACACATACGATGTCGGCTCACCTTATCCTGGAGGTGAAGAAGCTTCCAAGGGTTGGGCTGTTCGCCCATTAAAAAGGTACGCGAGCTGGGTTCAAACCGTCGTGAGACAGGTTGGTCTCCTATCTACCACAGGCGTTGATACTTGAGAGGGCTCGTCCCTAGTACGAGAGGACCGGGATGAACGAACCTCTGGTCTACGAGCTGTCCTGCCAAGGGCACTGCTCGGTAGCTATGTTCGGTTGTGATAAGCGCTGAAAGCATCTAAGCGCGAAACACGCCTCAAGATTAGGTATCGCAGATCCGTAGAAGATTACTACGTTGATAGGCCGTAGGTGGAAGGCCCGTAAGGGCTTGAGCCGAGCGGTACTAATAGATCGTTCTCTTTCACCATCCGAGATTTTACAGTTTATTGACGTCAATACCCAACAGAATCCCACACAGCGTTGCTGGTGTGGGTTTCCTGGTGATTAAGTTTTGCGTGCTCCACCTTTTCCCATTCCGAACAGAGAAGTGAAAGCGCAAAACCTCGATGATACTTGAGCGCCTAGCGCTTCGGGAAAGTAGGGTTCGCCAGGTTACCCCTGCCAGCAATTTTTATTTGTTTCTCCGGCGGGGTGCCGGATTTATTTCCCCTATGATTCCCGTCATGGTATATTTTGATATATGTTCTCGTGGCGTTCCCAGAGGCGGATCGGAGCTATACTTGTCGTTTTTATATTCCTTGGCATCTTCGGGGCGGTTTCGTATTGGCGGTTTAGGGCGCCGCCGACCTGCTCGGACAATATTAAAAACCAAGACGAACTCGCGGTTGATTGCGGAGGCCCGTGCGGCCCGTGCGAATTGAAGAACCCGAAAGACGTATCGGTTATTTGGGCGCGAGCGGTGCCCGTCGTAAACACCGTCGTAGACGCTGCCGCGTTTGTGAAGAATACAAATGAAATACTTGCGTCTCCGTTGCTCGAGTATCGATTTACGTTGTCTGACGAAAAGGGAGTAGTGGCCGAGCGCGTTGGAAGGACATATCTCTATCCCCAGGAGCGGACGTATATCGTCGAAGCGAATATTCCCGTCGCCCGCACGCCCACAAAAGTGGAATTTTCAATCATAAAATCGCAGTGGCAGTTGTATGAAGAAAGCCCTCCCAATATCACTGTCCACGGGAAAGAATACAAGCTCGAGCAGGAGACCGCGTCGACCTCCCGAAGCGTTGTCGAGACCCAGCTTTTCAACGATTCGCCGTTTGATTTTCGCACCGTTGACGTCAGTTTTCTTCTATTCGACAAAAATGAAAATCTCATCGGTGTGAATAAAACGATTGTCGAGCGGTTTCTCACGAGAACCGATCGAGAGGTTCGAACGGTATGGCCCGGGGTCGTCGCCGGAGGGGTCGATTCTGTCATCGTCGCGCCGCGGGTGAGCACGTTTAGTCCGACGTGGCTTTTGCGGCCGCAGTAATTGTTGGAGTTGTTATATCTCCGTCAGCATAAAATGCAAACATTCCTTGAGCACTTTCGCCGTTTCGATTGGTTTCTTCTGGGAGCGGTCGCGGTGCTCATCACGATGGGGCTTGTGACGCTTTTTTCTCTTCGCGATGCGAGCACATTTCCGTTTTTCGAGCGGCAGCTCGTCTGGTCCGCGATAGGGTTTGCCGCGCTTGTTTCGTTGAGCTTTCTTGATTTCAGATTTTTCCGGGCGCAGTCCGGGGTCGTTCTCGGCCTCTATCTTATATCGGTCTTTCTTCTTATTTTCGTCGTTGTTTCGAAAGTGACATTTCGCGGGATTTCGGCATGGATTCAGATTGGAAACATTTTTATCCAGCCCGTTGAGATTGCGAAGCTCGCGCTCGTCATTCTCCTTGCAAAGTTTTTTTCAAACCGGCATATCGAGATTTATCGGATTCGGCACCTCATTGTTTCGGGTATTTATTTTTTGATTCCCACATTTCTCGTTTTACTCCAGCCCGATCTCGGATCGGCGCTCGTTCTCGTCGCCATTTGGCTTTCGATTATTATTTTTTCCGGCATGAAGTTGCGGCATATTTTTCTCCTCGGCATTGTGAGTGTCTTAGTCGCCGGGATCGCGTGGTCGTTTCTTCTGGCGCCATATCAGAAGGCCCGGATTACAAGCTTTGTGAATCCGTATAGCGATCCGAAAGGCGCGGGATACCAAATGATTCAGTCAATGATTGCGGTGGGTTCGGGCGGCGTGTGGGGAAAAGGACTCGGATACGGCTCGCAGTCGCATTTGAATTTTTTGCCGGAGGCGGAGACCGACTTTGTGTTTGCCGCGTTTGCCGAGGAGTGGGGATTTGTCGGGGTCTCGGCCATGTTTTTTTCGTTTCTAGTTCTTCTCGCGCGGATCATCTGGATAGGAATGAAGTCGTCCGACAGTTTTTCGCGCCTCTACGTTCTTGGGTTTGCGGCGTTTATCTTTTCCCAGGCGTTCGTTCATATCGGGATGAATATGGGCGTTATGCCTATTACGGGGATCACGCTCCCGTTTGTTTCCTACGGCGGTTCGAGTTTGGTGAGTATTTTGGCGGGCATCGGAATTTTGCAGAACATAAAGATTCATTCACGGAAGCATATTGAGGAGAGGGAATTTTAACTCGGTGCGATACGTGTGAGACCCGCTCGCTTCACTCCTGCGGTGAAGCTCACTAAGGAGTCGGAACGATTTTTCCTCGACGCTACGTCGAGGAAACCAAGCAAATCGTTCCGACTATTGTCTCACACATATCACACCTCGCTATTGGAAAAGAGAAAATGAAATGTATGCAGTTTTCTCGGTAACTCTCTTCGAAAACACACATGACCGCTCCAGCGAGCGGTCATGCTCAGTGATCGGCTGGTCATTCCCCCGACGTCGCGTCGCGAGGGAAACCATGCTGACCAGCCGATCAATGGTTTTCGAAAGAGAGCTACCTCGACGTACAAATTTTGTGATGGGGAATAAGAAAAATGTATCCGCCCATTGTCGCAAACTATACCGTCTCGCTTTTGGGAATATGTGGAATGGACGCCCGCTTTTTTGTTTTCTTGTTTTCGGTATAATGAAGATATGATATATCTTGGCGCGGATCATCGAGGTTTTAAGTTAAAAGATACGATAAAAAAGCATCTTTCGGATGGGAATATTGCGTTTGAGGATCTCGGTGCGATTACATACGACGAAGGAGACGACTATGTTGATTTTGCCGTTGCTGTTTCCGAGAAGGTCGCGGGAGAACCCTGCGAACACAAGGGAATTTTGATTTGCGGTTCGGGGCACGGCATGGATATGGCGGCAAACAAGTTTCCGGCGGTGCGCGCCGCGTTGAGCATTTCAAAAGAGCAGGCGATCCAATCCAGAGAACATGAAGATTCTAATGTTCTTGTTCTTCCTTCTGACTTGGTTCGCGAGGCCTATGCGAAAGATATTGTTGACGCGTGGCTCGCAGCGAAATTCTCGAAAGGCGAACGGCACAAGAGGCGTTTGGGGAAGCTGAAAGACGTTGAGATACGGAATTTCGATGTGCGCGCTCATTTTGAGTGTGATGATTAACCAATTAATATATTCGTATGAGCGAAGGAAAAAAAGTGGAGGGGCAAAAGAAGGAGGTAGTTTCACAATCGGAAGATGGAGGGCGTACGTATGAGCTTAATGTCGCGCTCGCCCTTGCAAAGACATTGATGAAATTGCATGAGGCGGCAAAGGACAACCCCTCGAAAAAAGAGGGTTTGCAGAAGTTTGATGATTTAGATCCGAAAAAGCAGGAAGATTTTTTTATTCTTTCTCGGCATCACCGGGTTCCGCAGGGCATCAAGGATTTTATAGACGGTTTCGGCGTGGGCAGTAATAAGTTTCAAGAATTGGTAAAGAAGGCGCACGAGGAGGACGAAAAAGCGCTTGGTAGGGATCCGGAGGCGAAAGAATATTTCCGGCGAGTAGGAATTGAAAATGGAAAGAAGGAGACACCGGCACCGCAAAAAGCCCGAGAGGAAGGAGCGAGAACAAAAAAGCCATTCGAAGACGACGAAGAGGTCATGAAATTCATACGGGATCTTGAGAATAAGAACAAACAGGGCGAAGGCAAAGCAGCATAATTCCTATGGTAGAAATCATTCCTTCAATAAACGCGAAAACGTTTGCAGAAGTAGAGGAACGGATAAAAAAAGTGGAGCCATATGCTAAATGGTGCCATATTGACGTTACGGATGGCGTTTTTTCGTCTCACGAGACGTGGCGAAATCCAAAAGATCTTTTGAATCTTGAAACCCCGTTGAATATCGAAGTTCATTTGATGGTTTCCAACCCCGATGAGGTGATTGACGACTGGCTTATGCCTCCCGTAAAGCGCGTTATCGTCCACGCAGAAGCAATACAAAACTTTGATCTCATTCGTGAAAAGTGCCGCGATCGTGGAATTGAGCTTGGCGTTGCCGTAAATCCGGAAACATCCGCCGAGGCATTTGAACCTTATATCGGGAAAGCCGACGTTTTTCTGTTTCTCACGGTACCGCCCGGCCCTTCGGGAAATCCCATGCACGAAAATACCATGGGGAAAGTCGCTTCCTTACGCAAATCCTGCCCGGAGTGCATAATAGAGGTGGATGGCGGCGTGAATGAGGAAACCGGAGCGGCGGCTGTGAAAGCAGGGGCAAATCTCCTTGCCGCCGGTAAATATATTTTCGATTCTCCGGATATTCAATCTGTCATCATATCATTACAAAGTATCGAATAATCTATCGAGGTTGAACCTCAATAGATAAAAATAGCTTCCTTACGCAAATCTTGCCCAAAGTGCATAATAGAAGTGGATGGAGGAGTGAATGCGGAGGTGGCAGATATGGTCGTTAAAGGAAAGTTGTAAAATTGAGGCGATGCTATATAATAAAGATATGAATAGTGCAACGTCAGTAAAAAATTTAGAGCGATTCGCGGGAAAATGGGTGGCGTTTCTCGATAGACAGGTAATTGAATCTGGGGGGACCCTCCCGTCACTGATGGAGAAGTTAAAAAGAAAGAAATTCAAGCAGAAGCCCTCCGTCATGCTGGTGCCAAGGAAGGACGAAGGCCCATATATTCTTGGAATTCTATGAGAACCGTTTTCCCTTATTTCCAAAAAGGGAGCACTTTTTATCCGGTAGTTGATATCACATTGGGAAATAAGAAGGGGGCGATTACCCTAAAGGCGCTCGTTGATTCAGGAGCGTCTTTCTCTGTTTTCAGGCCAGAAATTGCTGAGTACCTTGATATTACTATAGAGAAGGGAAAGCCATTCTATCTTGAAGGAATCGGCGGAAGAATTCTTGGATATCTGCACCGTATATCGGCCAGGGTGGGAAAAAAGAAATTTAGATGCACGATAGTTTTCTCCCGCGAATTTACGGTTTCATTTAGTTTACTCGGACGCGATAACTTCTTTGCAAAATTTAAAATCACTTTCGATGAGAGAAAAAAACAAGTGATTTTGGAATAAAAATTATTCACCCCGTACCTTTTGTACACCAAAGGTGCGGGGTCCACTTTCGAAAATCCTGCCCAAAGTGCATAATAGAGGTGGATGGAGGGGTGAATGAGGAGACAGGGAAAGAGGTTGTGCGAGCGGGTGCGAATCTCCTTGCCGCCGGTAAATATATTTTTAGTAGCCGCGATGTGAAATCATCAATTGAAATCTTACGAGGTTTAACCTCGTAACCTCGTAAATCTCATAAGTACTATGAATATTAAGAAAATTATTTATTATATCCTCGCATTACTTCCGGTATGGGTGGTGATTTACTTTAGAGCCGTCGAACCCGCCGGTGGATATGGATTAGGAGTTGCCGTTATAGCGCTTTTTATTTTTGCTCCAGCGGTCATTCTCGGAATCCTATTCCTTATCCTTGCGTTACGACAACCATGGTCATTGCAGTTCACGCAGACCAATAAAAAGATTCCAACGCCCGCTATTGTAATTGTAATTGTGGTTGTCGGATTTTTTGCGCTGATTTATTTCTTGTTTCTGGGCGGCTAGCGAGCGAGTCCATGCTTCCTCTCGTCGAAGAAAAAGTAAAATTTCTTGAAGAGCTCGTGGCAAAGATCCGTTACGATACCGTAGAAATGGTGACTCGCATCGAAATTATCGAAGTCGGACTTCAATAATTCAATAAATATAATGCAGACATACAAAAAAATTAGTGCAGCATTTGTAAAACGATATTTTTTATCGTCGCCTTGTCGTGAAAATCTTTTTCTTTTTGGGGTTTTGAATTTTCTGGGGTTGTCCACAGTCGTGGTAGTCATGGGGTTACAATTTTTTAGTGACGATCTCATATTGCTCCTTTTTACTTCCTTTTTTCCTTCCGCGTTGCAATCGCTTTTCGAGGAGTTAATTCAGCAAGGCCAGTATTCAGTAATTCCTGATTTTTTCGTGCTTTTACTTCCGTTCTATATTGTTTCGTTTTTTATGACTGTAGTTGCGTATAAGAATGTTGAAAAACATATTTTGGCTGGGAAAAATTTGATTGCCGCGCTGTTTATCTTTATCAAATTTTATTTGTTTCTTTTGGTTGCTGTATTTATATATGGTTTATTTTTGGATGGGAGATATTACCATTATCAAGACGGAATAACATTCGTTGCATTTCAGGAAGATGTACTATTGTTTATGTTTATTGTATATGGTGCGCTTTCGTTTATTTTCGGATTGCGATTAATCGTTCAGACTCGAACAGGCGTTTTACTTGATTGAAGTTATCGAGTCGGACTTCAATAAATTTACCAAGCAATCAAATCATATGTCTCACGTTGAGATAATCCAAAATGGCGTCGTGATCGTGAAGCCGGATCCGCGGATGAAACGGGCGATCCGCATCGCCCAGCAATTCATCAGTCGGGTGGGGAAGGCCGTTCCCGGACTTCGTTCCCTCATCCGGCACGAACTGATTCTTCACTGGCTTCACCGCGAGCTCCGCGACTTCGCCGTCCGGCAGAAGTATCGCGGCAAGACCGTCTATGTTGCGCTTGACGAGAAGCTCCTCGTCGGCGCGGTGGACCTTGCCGCGCTCGTTCGCGACAACGCGAAACGCTTCCTACCCATCGTTCAGTTTGAAAGCGGCATTAGAAATGCCTTCGGTCTGATCGCTCGTGAGAAGACCGCAAGCGTGCAGAAGCGCAAGGGCAAGAAACGTGTGCAAACCTACGGCGAGCCGTGGCAGCACCGAACGAGATAAAAAGGGACAACAAAAATGGTACCGGAGGAAGAAATAAAAGAAAAACTTATATCAGCAATAAGCGCGTATGAGGATTTCTCCGATGCGGAAAAAGCGAGCTGGATAAAGACGCTTGATGCGGTTCCTGTTGATTATCAGGTTTTTTTACTTGGGCTTTTTGAAACGTCCCCGGAAGATATATTGAAATTGAATGAAAATATTAAAGCAAAACAAGAGATTTTGGAAAGCGGGGATGAGGCGGCGTGGAAAGAATTGTTGGAGAAAGAAAAAAAGGAGTTAGAAGAATTGGCAGCTAAAGGGGAGGAAAAATAATATGGCAGAACGTCTTCCAAGTAAAAAAGAAAATGTCGAAGGCGGAGAGGCATTTTTTGAGAACATGCAGAATGGTGAACGTGATGCCGCAAAAGGCGTTCTTTCAACAATAGATAAGATTCCGAAAGGACTTCGAAAGGGAATTTTGATGCTTGCGGCCGCTGGAACAATTTTGTCTGCGACTGAGGCGAGCGCCTACCACGATTCGAGGCATAGGAATACGAGTGAATGGGATAGGGTTATTGGAGTTGCGGCTCAAGTCGCCATCGAAGAAGTCATAAGGCAGAAAAATCCATACGAGAATAGACGCTACGAATCAAGCCGTGAGTATCGGATGCAGGCCGAGGCGCTACGGCAAAAGGCATATCAGGAGTATCATGCAAGTATTCAGAGGACCGAATCATATTTCCGTCAAGAAATGAATCGTCTTGATAATACGCATCTGCCTCCGTACGAGAAAGCGCGTGCGCGCAATCAGCTTATAGCACAGCGAAATGACGGTATTGGCGCCGCGCGTGAGGATTTTGCGATGAAAATGCGGCAAGCCGGGGAATCAGAGCGGTATGCAAATGAAATTGACCGCGGCAACAGGCGCTAAATAAATGTATGCCTTCTCTTATCGAAGACCCCGCACTAAATTCCGAACAAAATTAATCTTGTATGCAAGAAAATAAATTATGCTGAATTCCTTTAGAGATAAAGAAAATCCATCATCTGTCGTGGACGAAGACAACCCCTCTTCTAGAAGAAAAAGAATAGCCTTTTATATCGGAGGAGCGTTTTTGATAAGTGTTTCATTACCAATCTTCATAGGTTTTGTGCAGACCGATTTTTTGCCTAATGGGGGCCAGGATTTTGGATACCTTTTTTTGGGATTGCCATCAGCGCTAATTGCTGCGGTCATTTTGTCCCTTGGAATAGTGTTTCTGCTGTATGGTTTTTTCTTCGGTCGCATTAGAGAAGAAGTTGTTACGCGGCTCCGTTTTTATAAGCCGGTGTTGTTGATTGCTTTTGGACTTCTCTTGGCCGTTTTGGATATACTGTCATATATGATAGAGAGTACCACATTAACAACTTTTTTCAGTTTCGGGTTTTTTGTCGGGGGACTATTTTTTATCGCTGGTATACTGGTGTGGTTAAAGAGATATTTGGGAATTTTTTTTGTAAAGAAGTTAAGATAATCCGGACACATCTTATCTTAAGGTAATATATTATGTCGCATTTAGAAGAAGGAAAAATAAAATTTCTTGAGGAGATTGCCTGATTGTGTTAATTTTTAAAATATGGTAATATGATTACGTATGTTAAGCGAATACATTGTTAAAAAATTGAAAGAGG
>JGI1356J14229_10003368_pt1 | contig 12245 bp, 9 predicted proteins | sample Subgrocontami58m_FD_14229 | JGI IMG/M metagenome (IMG submission 14229) | reverse complement strand
GGAACGACAGAGATAGCGATTATTTCATTGGCCGGCATAGTATTCTCTAAATCCATCCGCATCGGCGGAGACGAGATGGACATGTCGATTGTTGAATATATAAAGAAAAGTTATAATTTGCTTATCGGCGAACGCACGTCAGAAGATATAAAAATAAAAATAGGTTCTGCTTATCCTCTTGAAGAAGAATTAACCCTGGAAGTGAAAGGCAGGGATTTAGTAGCCGGTCTTCCTAAGATGGTTACTATAACCAGCGAAGAAATCCGGGAAGCGCTGAAAGAACCGATTCGCGCCATAGTTGATGTTGTGAAGTTGAGCCTGGAACGCATACCTCCGGAATTGGCTGCGGACTTGATAGAACGTGGCGTTATGCTTGCCGGAGGCGGAGCGCTTTTAAGAGGCGTAGACAGGCTGATAGCAGAAGAGACTGGTCTTGTTGTCCACATCGCCGATGATCCCATGACCGCGGTTGCCCTGGGAACCGGTAAAGCGCTTAGTGAAATCAAATATCTTAGGCGCGTGATGGTTAATATCAAATCCGAGTTGTAGATTCGAGAGATTGAAACTCCCGCAGCAGGTTTTTGCGCACTCCAAAAAAATAAAGTGTGATTAAATTAAGTAAATTCATTCCTTTAGCTTCGTTTTTTCTCCTTCTTCTTGTCATTGTTTCATTATCTACAAATTTGCCCCAACGTATCGTGGCCTTTGATTTTTTAAAAGTGCCTCTGGCGATTTTTGTTTATCCGGCCCAATCAGTCAGAGAAATAATATTTTCCTATAGGACCGAACGGGAAAATATCAGGTTAAAGAGAGAAAATACTATCCTTAATTTCGAAATGACACGCCTTGAGCAATTGCAAAATGAAAATAACCGCCTCAGGGAATTGCTGGACCTGAAATCAACAAATAAATTTTCTATAGTCGCGGCTAATGTTATCGCCCGCGACCCTGATAATTGGGCATCGACGATAATAATCGACAAGGGCGCGCAGGCAAGAGTGAAGAGCGATTGTGTTGTTATCGGGCAGCTCGGCCTCGTAGGGATAGTGACCGAGGCAGGTTTGACTACTTCACGGGTAATGCTTATTAACGATCCGAATTTTAATTGCGCGGCATTACTCGAGCGCTCGCGGGCTCAAGGATTATTGTCGGGCTCATTATTCGGGGGTTGCCGTATGCATTTTTTTTCCCGCGAGGATGATGTGGTAAAGGGCGATACCGTTCTTACCAGCGGCCTGACCATGGAATCCCGGCAAAGCCTTTTTCCAAAGGGTATATTAATCGGCAGGGTAAAATATGCCGGCGAAGAGTCTTCGGGATTAGGTAAATATTGTCTGGTAGAACCCGCGGAAAAACTCGTGAGGCTGGAAGAGGTTCTGGTAATCATTCCTTAAAAATATTATTTTTTAAAAAATGATCAACGTTGTTTTAGGGCTGGCCTCGTTTTTGCTTTTATTTATCTGGCTTATGTACCCGCCAATCCTGGTATTTTTTTCCGTTAAGCCGGACCTGCCGATTATTTTAATCATTTTTTTAAGCCTCTATAGTAAGGGAAAGCGCACTTTTTTCTGGGCTGTTCTTTTGGGCGGCTTAAAAGATTTTTTAACCACTGATTTGATAGGTATAAATATTATAAGTTTTTCGCTTTTAAGCATGATCCTGGGTAACCTGGAAGCGAGATTTTTTTTCCGGGACAAAAAATCATCCTTGTTTATTTTAGTATTTTGCGTTTCTTTGGCAAATATTTTATTGGTTAACTTATTGCACGGTCTTTTCGGCGTAAGCCCGTACAGCCTATCGGCGATCCTGCGGATAATTATCCTAGAATCTCTTTATACCGGCCTCTGGTCGCTGCCGATAATCTTCTTACTAAAAAAATGCGTTTTAGAATTTTCTACACATCAATAATAATCGCTTTCTGTGTCGTTGGCTTGCGTCTATTTTTCATGCAGGTTATCAGGGGCGGCTATTATGGTATTCAAAGCCAGCGTAATGCGATCAGGATAATACCTCAGGAGGCAGTAAGGGGCAGGATCCTGGATAGAAACGGCGTATGTTTGGTCGAGGACCGTCTTTCGCTCAATGTCGCGCTTATCCCTCAGGGCCTAACGCATAGAGAGGCTGTAATCAGGGAATTAGCAAAGATGTTAGGGGAAAGCCCGCAAGCCCTGGAAATAAAATACAGAAGGAATGTGTCTGCGCCGTTTGCTCCGGTAATCATTGCCGAGGATATCGATAAAGAGAAGGCCTTGCTGATTTCAGAAAGGCTTAATAAATTATCCGGGGTGATCATAGAGCAGGAGCCGCGAAGGAATTATAATTTTGGTCCGGTGGCAAGCCACGTGTTGGGTTATCTGGGCATGCCTCAAACCGTAGGGGCAACCTTAGGCGACTATGGTTATTCCGTGGTGCGTTTCGTCGGCGTAACCGGAGTTGAAAAATACCTTGATTCTTATTTGCACGGCGAAGACGGAGGTATGCAGGTTGAGGTTGATAACCGGGGCAGGCAGGTAAATTTACTTGGAGTAAGCTCGCCGGTTAAGGGGCAAGATGTCAAGCTTACCATAGATGTAAGAATTCAAAAAGCCCTGGAAGAATTATTGGCCGACAAACGCGGCGCGGCAATTTTTATGAATCCGTTTACAGGAGAGATCCTTGCCCTGGCCAGTTCACCGCCTTTTGATCCGAATGTTTTTGTCAGAAAAAAGGATTCGCGCCTAAGAGGAGAATATTTAATAGATAGTAAGGCGCCTCTTTTTAATAGAGCTATAAGCGGCCAGTATCCATCAGGCTCGGTGTTTAAGATTATTACGACTTACACAGGCTTAGCTACAAAAAAGATCGAACCCGAAACACATTTTTTTTGTCCGGGTTATAAGTTGATCGGCAGGCGTGAGTTCAAATGCTGGTCCAGGCACGGAGAGCAGGATTTAAAAAATGCCTTTACGCATTCCTGTAACGTATTTTTTTATAATGCCGGCTTGACCGTCGGGGCAGAAAGTTTATCAGAATATGCTAAAAAATTCTTTCTCGGCAGGCTAACCGGGATTGACTTACCTCAGGAACAACCCGGATTTGTGCCATCGCCGAATTGGCAAAGCGGCAAGCCTGAACGTTCCTGGTATCCGGGCGATACGGCAAACCTTGCAATCGGCCAGGGCGGATTATTGATGACGCCGGTACAAATATTAAGGTTGGCCAGCATCGTTGCTAATTACGGCTATGTAGTAAGGCCGCATGTAGTTAAAGAGGTGGCAGGCAAAAGAATCATTTATAAGGATGCGCAAAAGACGGATCTAAATATAAAAAATTTGACATTTATAAGACAGGCGATGCGTAACGTGGTCCAGGATGAGACAGGCACAGCGCGTATTTTAGAATCAAAAAACTGGCAGGTTTGCGCCAAGACCGGTACAGCTCAATACGGAGCAGGCCACAAACACGGCTGGCTCGCGGGTTTTTTGCCGCTCAACGCTCCTAAGGTTGCATTTGTTATATTTTTAGAGGATAGCCAGGGCGGCGTTGCCTGCAGTATGCTGGCAAGAGATTTATTTAACAAACTTACTCAAGATAAAGTATATCCTTTCGACGAATAAGGAAAGAATATGGGCAGGGATCTTGACTGGAAATTATTGGCGATCGCTATAATCCTTAGTATCATCGGGCTTATGTCGATTTACAGCGCTACGCATTATAGGGGAAGCGCGATGTTCGATTCCTCGGGCGATCTTTTTAATATATCCAGCAGTCTTTGGTTCAAGCAGTTAATCTGGCTATTAATAAGCCTTGTGGTGGCAGTTTTTATGGCTAATTTTAACTACCAAAGATTCTGGGATCTTGCCTGGTTTTTATACGTAACCAGCCTTGTTTTATTAATCCTTGTGCTTTTAATCGGAGAGGAAAAGTCCGGAGCTAAACGCTGGCTTGATTTCGGGCAATTTTCAGTTCAACCGGCCGAACTTGCAAAGATATCCATAATAATACTTTTAGCCAGGTATTTTTCTAAATTGATGTCTTATCAGTTTAGCGATAGCGCGTATCGCTCCAGGGCTTATGTAATTTCTAAGACGGTTCTTGTCCCGATATTAATAGTTTTTATCCCTGTGCTATTGATTATAAAACAGCCGGATTTAGGTTCAAGCATAGTGCTTCTGCCGATTTTGCTTATCATACTTTTTTGCGCGCACATACCGCTGAAATTATTTTCGGGATTAATAGTTTTGGGGGCGGGGGTTATGCCGTTCCTTTGGCATTTCTTGAAACCTTATCAGCAAAGGAGGCTCCTGGTATTTTTAAATCCGAATATGGATCCTTTGGGCGCGGGTTATACCATAACCCAATCCAAGATCGCAATAGGCTCGGGCCAGGTCCTGGGTAAGGGCTGGCTCGCAGGTTCGCAAAACCAGCTTAATTTTTTGCCCGAGCGCCACACCGATTTCATTTTTTCCATTATTGCCGAAGAGTGGGGCTTTTTGGGGTCGTTGGCAATAATGTGCCTTTATTTCTTATTAATCTGGCGGATTATCGAAATTATTTCAAAAACCAATGATCTTTTTGGCCGGCTTATATGCGTCGGCTTAGTCGCGTTCCTATCCTTCCAAATCCTGGTCAATATTGCAATGACCAGCGGTATTATGCCTGTCGTGGGGTTACCTCTGCCGTTTGTTAGTTACGGCGGGTCATCATTACTGCTTTCTTTCTTCTGCATTGGGATAGCGCTTAATATTTCCAAGCAGCATATTTCCTTTTGAGCCTAATAATTATGCAAGATCCATTACTTAAGGTCAAGAAACCCGGCCGCTATATCGGCTCTGAATTTAACAGCGTAGTTAAATCCAGATCCAATGTTGCGGTTAAATTCGCGATATGTTTTCCTGATTTTTATGAAGTCGGCATGAGTAACTTAGGCCTGCGCATAATCTACGGCCTTTTGAATAAAAGAGAAGATTGCCTCTGCGAAAGATTTTTCCTGCCGGATATGGATATGCTCGGGCTTATCCGGGGAGGCGAATTCAAGTTTGGTTCTATTGAGTCCGGATGCGGGATGAAGGATTTTGACCTAATCGGTTTTTCCATTTCGCACGAACTTACTTACACGAGTATCTTGCATATTTTAGATATTGCCGGGATACCTTTTTATTCTAAAGACCGCGATGAGCAGCATCCCTTGATAATTGCCGGAGGGCCGGCATTAAGTAACCCCGAACCGGTTGCTGATTTTTTCGATCTTATTTTAATCGGGGAAGCGGAGGATGCCCTGCCGCAACTTATTGATGAGTTTAAAGCCTGGAGGAATAAATTAAGCCGCAAAGAACTTCTGTTAAAATTATCAAATATAGAAGGTATTTATGTTCCTTCACTTTTCGAGCCGCAATATAATAAGGACAATTCTTTTCAGTGCCTTAAGCCTGTGCTTGACGGCGCTAATATTGTTAAGCACAGGTCGGTAAAGGACCTCGATGCCTCTTTTTATCCCGTGGATTGGCTGGTTCCCTATGTCGCAATAGTTCAGGACAGGATATACCTGGAGGTGATGCGCGGATGCCCGCACGCATGCCATTTTTGCCAGGCTCGGGTATTTTATTCTCCGTTAAGGTTTAGAAGCAAAGAGCGCATACTAAAGCTAGCCCTAGAGGCGCAGGAAAAAAGCGGTTACGAAGAACTTTCTCTATTAGGGCTTTCTTCCTCGGATCATCCGGAAATCCAGGAAATCGCCAGCAGTTTAATAGATTGCCTTAAAAGCCAATGTTTCAGCGTTTCCCTGGGGTCATTAAGGCCGGACGTAAAGATCGAGAAACTTTTAGAAACCATAGCCGGGGTAAAAAAAACCGGATTGACCCTGGCGATAGAGAGCGCAAGCCCCAGGTTACGCAAGCTTATAAATAAAAAGGTGGATTTAGAAGCCTTGAAAAAGCTGGTAGCTTTTTCTTACAGGCGCGGCTACCGCAGGATTAAATTATATCTTATGTTTGGCCTGCCCTTTGAGACGCAGGAAGATTTGTCTTCAATACCTGAGCTTATACATGAACTCGGGCGTATTGACGGGGCCTTTAGAAGAGATTTAAATTTTACCCTTTCTTTAAATCCGTTCATTCCAAAGCCGCATACTGTTTTCCAATGGCATGCTTTTGAGGGCATGGATTCTCTAGAAAAGAAACAGCAATTTTTAAAGTCAGCTATTCTAAAAAAGATGAGGAATGTAAAAATCGATTTTCGCTCTCTGCAGGGGAGTTTTATCGAAGCCATACTTTCCCGCGGCGATAGAAGATTGTCGAAATTTATATTCGCAGCGTTTAAAAACGGAGCGATACTTGATTCTTACTCGGATCATTTTAATTTTGATTGCTGGCAAAAGGCTTTAGAGTCTTCTAATGTAGACCTGGATTATTATCTATATCGGCGTATACCTCTGGAAGAAAATTTAGCCTGGGACATCATAGAAATGGGCGTAAGCAAAGAAAAACTTAAAACAGATTTTCTGGAGGTTCTGAATCAGGCAGGAGAAGGAAAGGAAAAATAGTTTAGCCTAAGCAAAAATTGCCCAAGGGTAATAGAAACCTTGCGAATTAGGCATAGGAATATATTGACATTTAAAAAAATATCCGTTATAGTAAATTAAATTAAGGTAAACTCAAGTCTTTTAGTGCTTTAGAGCTAAATTTAAGGAGATATTAAAATGGAAAAGAAGACTAAGGGTTCTAATTTATCCTCAAGAAGCTTGAGCATAAAGCTCAAGATTGCTTTTTTCCTCTCTTCCGTAATCCCGATCTTAATCTGGCTGAACATGATTTTCCCGAGCCTATTTAATTTTAGCCCGCGTGTCAATGAGATCGCGCCCATAAATATTAATAAGGGGATTATCTTGGCCATTACCCTGGTTATCGTTTCTTTTGGTTATTATATCCTTAAGAAGATGATCGACCCTATAATTTCTATCAGCCAGCAGGCCAGCCAGATCGCCAACGGAGATTTCGGCAGGGTGATTAAAATCGGCATAGACAGAGAAGACGAAATCGGCGATTTGAGTTCTGCTTTGGATAATCTTACAATGCGTATTCGACAATCTATGGATGAGTTGAGTAATTACGGCGAAAAGACAAAACTCATAAACTTAGAGATACATAAGCGCGTTCTGATTTTAAGCAATCTCTTGCAGATAAGCAATTTGATTTCCCAGGGCTCAAAATTAGACGATATCCTTAAGATAAGCGTAGATAAGCTTATGCAGGTCGGCCAATCCGACTTGGGTTTACTTATGGTTATCGAAGAAAATCAGGATATGATGTCAATGAGATGCGCCCGGGGAGAAACGGCAATAAAATTCGCTGACCACAAAGTCAGGCTGGGCCATGAGCTTTTAGGAAATACAATTTTCAAAAAAGAAGTTTTTATCCTGGATAAAAACAACAAACATTCTTCGCCGGACATAAAAAGTTGGCAGGAAAAATTCGGCATGCGTAACGGAATTTTTATTCCCCTGTTCGCGCGCGGCAAGGCTTTAGGGATAATCAACATAGCCAACAATACGGACGATTTCGCTTATACGTCTGATGACCTGGAAATAGTCGAGATATTCGTAAAACAAATCGCGATCGCCTTAGAGACTGACTTCCTGCATTTTCGCGTTCAAAAATTAGAGATAAAAGACCCGCTTACCGGCCTTTACAACGACAGGTTCATCAAGGCGCGCTTAGATGAGGAAATAAAACGCGCGGTAATCTACCAGCGGCCTTGTTCGTTTTTATTGTTTAACGTTGATAACTTCAGGCGTTACCATACATTATTCGGGGAACTCTCCAGCGAGACAGCGCTAAAAAAGATTGCCCTGGTAATGGAAGATAGCGTAACCGAGATAGACAGGGTGGGACGCTTCGGCGACAATGATTTTGCCGTAGTCCTTCCGGAAAGGAATAAGAAAGAGGCTTTAAAAATAGCCGAAGAAATAAGAAAGAAGCTGGAATATTTATTCAGGGAAGATGAGGATATAAATAAACGGCTGACGGTTAGCGGCGGGGTAAGCGAGAATCCGATTGACGGCGTTTCCGGAGAAGAGCTGATCGTAAAAGCCAAAGAGTTGTTGCAGGAAGCAAAGGCGCACGGGAAAAATCAGATTAAGGTTTAATCTTTATTTGTTTTGTTCGGATACAATTTTCGGCTAAACAGAATTTAGATTTAAATATTAATTTATGAATACATTTAAAAGAATAATGACAAAACAATTAGGCGAGCTTCTTATCGAGCGGGGCGTTATCGGCGCCAAACAGCTGGAGAAGGCCTTGGAAACCCAAAGGGAAAAAGGCGGCCTTATAGGCGAGATCCTGGTCGACTTGGGGTTTGCGAAAGAAGAGGATATCGCTCACGCCTTAACAGCCCAATATGGGTTTCCTTATTTACCTTTGAAAAATTATGATATAGACGCAGATGTGGTTAAGCTTGTGCCCCAAAACGTAGCCAGTCAGTATTGCCTTATCCCGATTGATAAGATCGGTAATTCTCTTACCGTAGCAATGTCGAATCCTCTTAATGTCCAGGCGATAGAGGATATAGAATTGCTTACCAAGTGCAAGGTCCAGACATTCGTCAGCACGACCTCGGATATTAGAGAGTCAATAAAGAAGTATTATAAATAGCCTATGATCTCCTTAAAAGAGAGATTGACAGAAATACTGATTAAGAATAATTTAATCAGCAAGGATAATCTCAATAAGGCTATAGAAGTCCAATCTAAAGAAGGCGGCAGGCTTAGCGACATATTGGTGCGCTTAGGTTTCGTAGACCAGAAGAACCTGATAATTGCTCTTAGCGAGGGGTTGGGTTTGCCGCCCATAGACCTCGCGCGTTTTAAAATAGACCCTGAAGTAACCCGCCTGATTCCTCAAGAAACCGCACGGCATTATCAAATAATTCCTGTTTCCAAGATGCGTAATACCCTGACCCTGGCAATGGCCGACCCCTTAAATGTATTCGCCATAGATGCGGTAAAGACTTTGACGGGATTTGAGATAAATCCGATTATTGCCCGGCCCGAAGATGTCATGAACGCCATCACCCAGTGTTACGGCGAGGCTTCTTACCGGGCCATTGAAGATATTATNCAGGAGATGGGNAAGAAGAAGGATTTTGAAGTTATNAGAGAGGACCAGCAGGAACATTTGGATGTCCAGGAATTGGCGCGCCTTACCCAGGAAGCGCCGGTTATAAAGATAACCAACCTTTTTTTAAAACAGGGCATTGATGCCCGGGCTTCGGATATCCTGATTGAGCCGTTTGAAAAAACTGTACGCGTACGCTTGAGGATCGACGGAGTATTGAAGGAGATTGAGGCAGCGCCAAGGGCATTGCATCCGTCTATCGTGTCCAGGATTAAAGTTATGTCCGGATTAGATATCGCAGAACATCGTTTGCCTCAAGACGGCAGGTTTAAAATAAAAATCGAAGGCAGAGAGGTTGATTTCAGAGTTTCAGTCGTGCCTTCGAGTTTCGGCGAAAAGGTCGCCTTAAGAATTCTTGATAAGTCCACGGCGACATTGGACCTGGATAAGCTGGGATTTGAAAAACAATCCCTGGATGCTTTAAAGAAGAGTTCGCTTAGGCCTCACGGCATGATTTTAACCTGCGGGCCGACAGGAAGCGGAAAGACCACCACTCTTTACTCAATACTGAAATTCATTGATTCGCCTGAGAAAAACATTATTACGGTAGAAGATCCGGTTGAGTATCAGCTGCGGGGGATTAATCAGGTAACCGTTAATACGGAAATCGGGCTTACTTTTGCGGGTTGCCTGCGTTCAATCTTGCGCCAGGATCCGGACATTATCATGGTCGGAGAAATCCGGGATTTCGATACCGTAGATATTGCCATTAAAGCCGCTCTTACCGGCCATCTCGTTTTAAGCACGTTACATACGACTACTGCAGCCGGTTCCGTAATCAGGCTTGTAGATATGGGGGTAGAGCCTTTCTTGATTGCCTCAAGTGTTTTGGCAATAATGTCTCAAAGACTATTGCGTAAACTCTGCGAACGATGCAAGGAGCCTTATGATATCAAGGATGAACTCGCCAAGAAATTGGGCATAAAAACAGGCAGCCGTTTTTATGCTCCCAAGGGGTGCAGGAATTGTTTTAATACTGGTTACGCCGGCCGGGTCGGAATATTAGAGATATTAATATTAAGCCCTAAAGTAAAAGAGATGATACTCAGCCGCGTACCGGAATCGGAAATAGAGGTTCTTGCCAAAAAAGAAGGCATGAAAACACTTAGGCAAACAGGTATAGAAAAAGCCATGGAAGGCATGACTTCCATTGATGAGGTTCTGCGCCTGACCGTGCCTGACAAAAAACAAGAGTAAGAGGATTTATGGAAGGTTTAAACGAAAAGATATTGAATATTTTAGTTAAGACAAAACGCATCAGCGTAAAACAGAAACAGCAGGCTGTATCTCTCCAGAAACAGAAAGAGGCGTCTATAAGGGATATCCTGATTAATGAAGGCATGATTTCTAGTAAGGAATTATTGGCGGTTTTGTCGGAAGAATTTAAATTGCCGCCTTTTGATATTTCAAAATTTAAAATTCCTGCGGAAGTCGTAAGGATAATTCCTGAGCGCATTGCCAGGCAATATCATTTGATTTGCGTTTCCCAGATAGGCTCTACTATCACTGTAGCGATGAGCGATCCTTTAAATATATTCGCAATCGACGATTTAAGAATGCTTACAGGTAAAGAAATAGATCTTGTTTTGGCTACGGAGAGCGATATAGCCAAATCTATAGAAAAGTATTACCGCGGCGATACCACGGCTATTTCTTCTTTACTTGAAGAGGGACAGGAAGAGGCGTCTCTTTTAAGCAGCGACGGTGATCAGGCGGAAATCAGCGCCGTAATAGAGGAAAGCCAGAAGGCGCCGATCGTAAAAATAGTAGATTTATTTATTGCCGAAGGCCTTTATAAGAGGGCTTCAGATGTTCACGTAGAGCCGGTGGAAGAGGGGCTACGTGTGCGTTACCGCATAGACGGAAATTTACATGACATCTTGACCCTTCCGAAAAGAAATCAAAACGCCATACTCGCGCGTTTAAAGATTATGAGCGGTCTGGACATTACGGAATCGCGCCTGCCTCAGGATGGGAGATTCAAGATTAAGCTGGAAGGAAAAGAAATAGATTTCCGCGTCTCGGCTTTACCTACGACCTTTGGGCAGAAGTTTGTCTTGAGGGCCCTGGATAAATCAAATCTATCTCTGGGGTTGGAACATTTAGGCTTTTTCCCTGAACCCATGGCTTTATTTAAAACAGCGATAGAAAAGCCTTACGGCATGATTCTGGTTACCGGCCCGACCGGCAGCGGTAAATCCACTACGCTCTATTCAATACTCAACCAACTAAACAGTATTGACAGGAATATTATAACCATTGAAGATCCNGTAGAATACCAGATAGAAGGTATAACCCAGATACAGGTCAAGCCGGAGATCGGATTGACATTTGCTACNGGNTTGCGTTCTTTGTTNCGCCAAAGCCCGGACATCATCATGATCGGAGAAATCCGCGATTCTGAGACAGCTGATATTGCCGTGCGCGCATCTTTAATCGGACAGCTTGTTTTTTCGACCCTGCATACCAATGATGCCGCAGGCGCTATTACCCGGTTGATAGATATGGGGGTTGAGCCGTTCCTCGTGGCTTCTTCTCTTGTAATGACTTGCGCCCAGAGATTAAGCCGCAAGATTTGTAACGCCTGCAAAGAACCAGTAAGCGTCCCGGATGAAATATTAAAAAGGTTTTCCATTAAGCCTGAGAAGGGCCAGGTTTTTTATACCGGACGCGGCTGTAGCCATTGTAGTGACACAGGTTATTATGGACGCGTTGCGGCTTTGGAAGTTTTGATGTTTGATGATATAATCAGGGGTATGATATTGAAGAAATGCTCAAGCGACGAGATAAAGGAATACGCTATAAAAAATCAAAACATGCAGACCATATGGGATGACATGTTGCGTAAATTTAAACTCGGCATTACCAGCTTTGAAGAAGTCTTGCGAGTGGCGAGTGAGAACTAAATTAAGCCCAAACTTACGGGGCTAAGATGTTCGTAAGTTTGTTGGCTGAATTTATCCCGCCCTTTTGGGCGGGAAAACAATAGTTATAATTTCTAAAAAAGGGCGGGATAATTCGCGCAAAACAACTTAGCTCGCTGCAAAAATTAGCTCGCTAAATTGTGCGCTCATTAGAGGAGAATAAATATGG
>JGI1356J14229_10003358_pt1 | contig 12256 bp, 10 predicted proteins | sample Subgrocontami58m_FD_14229 | JGI IMG/M metagenome (IMG submission 14229) | reverse complement strand
GTTCTCCCCGCGATAGAGCGGCTCGAGGACTTTCAGCGCGGCGCGGACGAGCTCGTCGTTGCTGAACACGCTGCCGAGGCCTACCCGGCCGTCGTCGGTGTGGACCGCGACGAGCGTGTGCACGCAATCCTCCGGCCGAAGCTCGTTGCTCCAGCCGCCCTCCGGCGTCGCGCCGTGCAATCCCGCGCATCTGATCTCGCGAATCTTCACGGCGGTCCCGGGTCGAGCGTCACCTGGCCTGCAAGACCGCGTACGTGCGCTTGCCTTTGCGCAGAAGGACGTACTGGCCGAACAGGAGATCGGCCTGCGAAATCGAGCGCGTCACCTCGGCGGCGCGAACGTTGTTCACGTAGATTCCGCCACCCTCGATGTCTTTTCGCGCCTGCCCCTTGGACGGTGCGAGCCCGGCGAGGACCAGCGTGTCGATCAGCGATGTTCCGGCGCCGGCGAGTCGGGCGGACTCGATCTCCTTGTGCGGCGCCTCGGCCACGACGTCCTGGAAATCCTGCGCGGACAAACCATCGAGCGCGCCGCCAAAGAGCACCTCGCTCGCCTTGAGGGCGCCGGCCAGTCGATCCGCGCCGTGCACGAGCTGCGTCATTTCACGCGCCAGCGCTTTTTGGGCGGCCCGCGCACCCGCGTTCGCCTTCATCTCGTTTTCGAGCGAGGCGATTTCCTCCGGCGAAAGGAAGGTGAGCGTCTTGAGCAGCTTGATCACGTCGGCGTCGTCCGCGTTGACGAAGAACTGATAGAAGCGGTACGGCGACGTGCGCTGCGGATCGAGCCACACCGTGCCCGTCGCGGTTTTGCCGTACTTGGTGCCGTCGGCCTTGGTCAGCAGCGGGAAGACCAGGCCCCAGACCGTGGCGCCCATCTTCTTGCGCGTGAGCTCCGTGCCCACCGTGATGTTGCCCCACTGGTCGGTGGCGCCGATCTGCAGCTCGCAGTTGTACGTCTTCCGCAGGTGATAGAAATCGAAACCCTGCAGCAGCATGTAGCTGAATTCGGTGTAGCTGATGCCGGCGTCGCGGTCGTCCATCCGCGAACGAACCGACTCCTTCGCCACCATCGCGTTGACCGAAATGTGCTTGCCGATGTCGCGCAGGAACTCGAGGACCGACACGGGCGCGGTCCAGTCGTAGTTGTTCACCAGGCGCGCGGGGTTCGCGACCTTGGGGCTGAAATCCAAAAACTTCGTGAGCTGCGCCTTCACACAGGCGATGTTGTGTTCGACCTGGTCGGGCGTCTGCAGATTGCGCTCCGCCGATTTGCCGGAGGGATCGCCGACCATGCCCGTGGCGCCGCCGGCGAGTGCAATCGGATGATGACCTTGCAGTTGAAACCGCCGCAGCGCGAACAACGGGACGAGGTTCCCGACGTGCAGGGAGTCCGCGGTGGGGTCGAAGCCGGCGTAGAGGGTGATCGGACCCTGGCCGATGCGCTGCGTGAGCGCGTCGACATCGGTGCAGTCGGCGAGGAGACCGCGCCAGCGGAGTTCGTCGAGGATNGTCATTGGGGTGAGAGTGAAAGTGAGAGTGAGAGTGAAAGTGAGAGGGAGAGTGAGAGTGAAAGTGCGAGGGAGAGAGGCAATACCCGTTCGCAGATGCGCTGATAGCTTTCCCCCGCTCACCTTCACTTTCACTTATCACTTCCAAAAACCATTTGCGGCGGCCGGTCGCGCGGCTCAACGTCGTAGTTTCCTATCCGTGCGACGGTCGCGCGCGATCGGCTCCCAATCCAACTAAACCTCCTCCTCCCATGCCTATCGCTGTTGGCGCCAAAGCCCCCGACTTCACCCTGAAAACAAAAGCCGCTGACGGTTTGAAAGACGTCAAGTTGAGCGAAAACTTCGGCAAGAAACAGACCGTGCTGCTGTTCTTCCCCGCGGCCTTCACCGGCGTGTGCACGCAGGAAATGTGCGACCAGACCGGGGGCATGGGCGAGTACGAGAAGCTGGGCGCGCAGGTCTACGGCATCAGCGTCGACAATGCGTTTTCGCAGGAAGCGTGGGCCAAGCAGAACAAGATCGGCGTGACGCTCCTTTCCGACCTGAACAAGACCGTGACGAAGGCGTACGACGTGGTGTTTCCGAACCTCGCCGGCATCGGCGACACCTCGGCCCGGGCGGCCTTTGTCATCGGCAAGGACGGCGTGGTGAAATACGCCGAACAGACGCCAACGCCGAAGGATCTGCCGAATTTCGGCGCGATCAAGGCGGCGCTGGCCAAAGCTTGATCCGGTAGCGGCGGTCCATGACCGCCGTTTTTTTCGTTCGCTCGGCGGTCATAGACCGCCGCTCCAATTTTTTCGCACAATGGCTCTTCCGACACACCTCCCGAATCCCTTCAACACCCTGCAGACGTTCAACGTCGGCGGCGCGGCGCACAGATTCTACTCGCTGCCGGCGCTGGAACAGTCCGGCTTCAAGATCTCCCGGCTGCCGGTGTCGATCCGGCTCGTCCTCGAGTCGCTGCTGCGCAATTGCGATGGCAAGCGCGTGGCCGATGGCGCGATTCGCGACCTGGCGAGCTGGCAGCCGAAGGCACCGCGCACGGAGGAAATCCCGTTTGTCGTTGCGCGGATTGTGCTGCAGGATTTCACCGGGGTGCCGTTGCTGGTCGACCTGGCCGCGATGCGCTCCGCCGTGGCCCGCATGGGCAAGAATCCGAAGATCATCGAGCCGCTCGTGCCGGTGGATTTGGTCGTCGATCACTCGGTGCAGGTGGACTTCGCCGGTTCCGCCGATGCGCTGAAGAAGAACCTCGAGCTGGAGTTCTCGCGCAACCGCGAGCGGTACCAGTTCCTGAAATGGGGCATGCAGGCCTTCGACACCTTCAAGGTCGTGCCGCCGGGCATCGGCATCGTGCACCAGGTCAACCTCGAGTACCTCGCCAAGGGCATCCTGACCGACGAGCACGGCATCCTCTATCCGGATACACTGGTCGGGACGGACTCGCACACCACGATGATCAACGGCATCGGCATCGTGGGGTGGGGCGTCGGCGGCATCGAGGCCGAGGCCGGCATGCTGGGGCAGCCGGTGTATTTCCTCACGCCGGACGTGGTGGGCGTGCATCTCGCCGGCGCGTTGCGCGAAGGCGTCACGGCGACCGACCTCGCGCTCACCATCACCCAGATGCTGCGCAAGGCGAAGGTGGTCGGGAAATTCGTGGAGTTCTACGGCCCGGGCGCCCGCGCGCTGCCGGTCGTCGATCGCGCGACGATTGCGAACATGGCGCCCGAGTACGGCGCCACGATGGGCTTCTTCCCGATCGATGCGGAGTGCAGCAATTACCTGCGGGCGACCGGCCGTGACGAAAAGCACGTCGCGCTCTACGAGGCGTACTACCAGGCGCAGGGCCTCTGGGGTATTCCGGAACGCGGCACGATCGATTATTCGCAGGATCTCGCGCTGGATCTCGCGACGGTCCAGCCGAGCGTGGCCGGCCCGAAACGGCCGCAGGACCGGATTGAGTTGCCGAAGCTGCGGGACGAATTCGTGTCGGCGTTCTCGAAGCCGGTCGCGGAAAATGGCTTCGCGAAACCCGCTTCCGAACTCGACCGCACGGTTCACGTGGAGGGCGGTGGCTGGACCAGGCCGGTGAGCGGCGGCGGCCAGCAGGAGACCGAATCACTCACTCCGGTGAAGACAGCGGCGGTGGGTTCGCTCGGCAGCGACACCACGGCCGCGAATACGAGCATCAGCACGGAGCGGGAAATGGCGAACAACCGCCCGACCCCGAATCCCGTTTCGGTCAAGGTGCGGCGGATCGACGGCGAGGTGGGCCACGGCAGCGTGCTGATCGCGGCCATCACCAGCTGCACGAACACCTCGAACCCGAGCGTCATGCTCGCGGCGGGATTGCTGGCGAAGAAGGCGGTCGAACGCGGGCTGCGCGTCAACCCGGTCGTGAAATCGTCGCTCGCGCCCGGTTCGCGCGTGGTCACCGCTTACCTCGAGCAGACCGGCCTCCAGCCGTACCTCGACCAGCTCGGCTTCCAGACGGTCGGCTACGGTTGCACGACGTGCATCGGCAACTCCGGCCCGCTGCATCCGGCGATCGAGGAAGCGGTGACGAAGAACGATTTCGTCGCGGCGGCGGTGTTGTCGGGCAACCGCAACTTCGAGGCGCGCGTGCACCAGAACATCAAGGCGAACTTCCTCATGTCGCCGCCGCTGGTCGTGGCGTTCGCGCTCGCCGGTCGCGTCGATATCGATCTTTCGACGGAACCGCTGGGCACCGGCCGCGATGGCCGCGAGGTGTTCCTGCGCGACCTCTGGCCGACGCTGCAGGAGGTGCGCGATCTGCTGCAGTCCGCCCTCAAGCCCGAAATCTTCCGCCGACTTTACAAGGATTTTGCGCAGCAAAATCCCAAGTGGAACGAGATCCCGGCGACGACCGGCAACGTTTATCAATTCGACCAGAAATCGACCTACATCCAGGAGCCGCCGTTCTTCGCCAATTTCTCGATGGCGTCGGGCACGGTCGACGAAATCATCGGCGCGAAGGCGCTCGGGATTTTCGGCGACTCGGTCACGACCGATCACATCTCGCCGGCCGGGGCGATCAAGAAGACGGCTCCGGCGGGCCGCTACTTGATCGAGCGCGGCGTGCCATTCGAGGAATTCAATTCGTACGGATCCCGCCGCGGCAACGATCGCGTGATGGTGCGCGGCACGTTCGCCAACGTGCGGATCAAGAACCTCATGCTCGGCGGCAAGGAAGGCGGCAGCACGATTTACCAGCCAACGGGCGAGGAGATGTCGATCTACGACGCGGCGGAGAAGCACATCGCGAACAAGACGCCCCTGATCGTGATCGCGGGCCAGGAATACGGCACCGGTTCCTCGCGCGACTGGGCGGCCAAGGGCACGAACCTGCTCGGGGTGAAGGCGGTCGTCGCCCAGAGCTTCGAACGCATTCACCGCTCGAACCTCGTTGGCATGGGCGTGCTGCCCCTGCAGTTCAAGGACGGCACGACGGCGCAGACGTTGAAACTCGACGGCTTCGAAACCTACGACGTCGTCGGTCTCAGCGCGGCGCTGAAACCGCAACAGGACGTGTGCCTGCGCATTACGCGGCGCGACGGGGTCGTCGAAATGGTGCCGGTGCGCTGCCGCATCGATACGCCGATCGAGATCGATTACTATCAGCACGGCGGCATCCTGCCCTACGTGTTGCGGCAAATCATCGCCCGGAGCTGAAGCCAGTGCGGTGGGACCGGACGGGCCCGCCTCGCTGCCTTTCAACNCCAGAGCGGGTCTCGCGTCCGGCTTGCGGCCGACCGCAACCCGCGCTCCCTTTCCTTCTCCCACCACGCATTCCCTCGCATGCCTGAACCCGCCGGCAAACCGGTTTTTCTCGTCGACGCGTACTCCGACCCGGTCGTGGTGCGGATCGACGGGCGCGCGAGTTTTCAGAACAGCGGGTGCCTGCGCGATTTCATCACGGAAATGCTCGCGCGCGGGAAGACGCGCTTCGTGCTGGATTTCGAACATTGCGCCAGCATGGACAGCACGTTCCTCGGCGTCCTGGCGGGAGCCGCGATCGAGCTGCGCAAGACGGCGCCGGCCGGCAGCCTGGTCGTGACGCGGGTGGGCCAGCGCAACCTCGAACTGATGCGCAACCTCGGTCTCCACCGCCTGCTCACGATCGACGCCGGCAATTTCCCATTGTCCTTCCAGAAGTGCGACACGCCGCTCGAGGCGAAGCAATGCACGGAAATCGAGAATGCGCGGATGGTGCTGGAAGCGCATGAAAGCCTGGTGAATGCCGACGAAGCGAACCGCTCGAAGTTCCAGGACGTGCTCGCGTTCCTGCGCAACCGGGTGGAGCAGAAATAGGATTGGGTTTTTGCCGCAAGAAAAACCATGTTCTGGTATCTGCTGATCGGCGCGCTGCTCGGGCTGCTGCTCCTGCTGGTGCCGCTCGCGCGCGCCCGCGCGGAACTCGATCGCGTGGAACAGGAGAACCTGAAGCTCGCGCAGGATCGGCAGCGGCTGTTCGACTTCATGCACCTGATGACGGAGGCGCTGGGCGAGGGCCTGTCGCGCCAGGAACTGCACCAGCGCATCGTCCACGCCGCGATCCTGTGCACCGGCGCGCTGAGCGCCTGCATCTTCGAGCAGACGGAGCGCAAGACGATGCGCGGGATCGCGATCGAAGGGCTGTTTCCGCCGCACCGTCCGCTGAGCGAGGCGGGCACCGCCAAGCTCGCGACCCGCGCGAAGTTCATCGAGCAGGTGCTCAGGTCGGAGGAGTTTCCCCTCGGGGAGGGGATCGTCGGCCGAGTCGCGCAGAGCCGCCGCGGCGAACTGCTCGTCGATGCCGCGGCGGATACGCGGATGGTGAAGCATGACGATCCCGCGCTCGCGGTGCGCTCGGTCATCGTCGTGCCGCTGATTTTCCGCGACCGCTTTTTTGGCGTGCTGGCGGTGACGAACCCCGCCGGGGATCAGCTGTTCAACGAGGGCGATTTCACGTTGATGCAATCGCTGGCCGAGCAGGCCGCGCTCGCCCTGCACAACGCCGAGTTTCTCCATCTGCAAATCGAAAAGCGACAGCTCGATCTCGATCTCTCGATTGCCAGTGGGATCCAGCAGATGCTGCTGCCGCGCGGCACGCCCCGCCTGGCCGGTCTGGAGATCGATGCGCGGTACCGGCCGGCGCAACGCGTGGGCGGCGACCTCTACGACTTTTTTCCGTTGTCCGACACGCGGCTGGGGGTGGCGGTGGCCGATGTATCCGGCAAGGGGATTCCCGCATCGCTGCTGATGGCGATCTGCCGGACCAACCTGCGGCAAATCGCCCCGCGCCATGCTTCGCCGGCCCGCGTGTTGACCGAGTTGAATGCGGCGCTCGCGGCGGACATTCAGTCGGGGCTGTACGTGACGATGCTCTACGCGATCGTCGATGTCTCCACCAACGAGGTGACGCTGGCCCGCGCGGGCCACGAGTTGCCGCTTTTCGTGCGCCGGGATCCCACGAACGGCCTCGTGCGGACAGATTATGTCGGCTCGGAAGGCATGGCGCTGGGCATGGTGCCGAACGCGATATTCACGGAAACGATTGCCGAGCAGCGGGAGCCATTCGTCGCGGGCGATGCGCTGGTGCTTTACACTGACGGCGTGACCGAGGCGGCGAACGACGAAGGCAAGGAGTTTTCCGGCGCGAGGCTGGCCGACGTCGTGCGGAGCTCGGCGGCCGCCCCGCCGCGGGCCGTGAACGACGCGATTCTGGAGGCGGTGCAGCGTTTTGGCGGCGACGAGGCCCAGCGCGACGATTTCACGCTGCTCACGCTCCGGCGGACAAATGGAATGCGCGGGACCTAGCCATTCGCGGACCGGGGCCGGATGGATTCAGTTCAGGAACGAAACTCCGAAATGGAGCCGGCGCGCGGAGATGCACAAATTCGCGGCGAACTTTGGAGGGCCGCCCTCCGCGGCGGCCGTGAACGGATGACGAAATGCATTTTGCGGACGGCGCGGAGGCCGTCCCTCCAACCCGAAAGGCCGCGACACCCCAGCCGAGACGGCTTGAGTTTCCGGTTTGCCTCGGTTTCGGGGGCGTTCTCAGTCTAATCCGACCATGCCCGCCTCCGCCCCGCCGCTCCCACCGCTCGATCGTCTGTCGTTGCCCGATGCCGGCGGGCATTTTGGTCGCTACGGCGGCGTGTTCGTGCCGGAGACGCTGATGACCGCGCTGCAGGAACTCGGCGCGGCGTACGAGTCGGCGCGGAAGGATCCGGCGTTCCAGCAGGAGCTGCGGCATCACCTCAAGGAGTTCGCCGGCCGGCCGACGGAGTTGTATTTCGCCGGGCGGCTCACGCAGCACTGCGGCGGCGCGAAGATTTATCTCAAACGCGAAGACCTCCTGCACACCGGCGCCCACAAGATCAACAACGCGCTCGGCCAGGCGCTGCTCGCGCGCCGGATGGGCAAGCAGCGGATCATCGCCGAGACCGGCGCGGGGCAGCATGGCGTCGCCACCGCCGCGGTCTGCGCGAAGTTCGGGCTCGAATGCGTCGTCTACATGGGCGCCGTGGACATGGAGCGGCAGGCGTTGAATGTTTTCCGGATGCGGCTCATGGGCGCGGAAGTCCGCGGCGTCGAGGCCGGCCAGAAAACGCTGAAGGAAGCGATCAACGAAGCGATGCGCGACTGGGTGACGAACGTGCGCGCGACGCACTACATCCTCGGCTCGGCGCTGGGCTCGCATCCGTATCCGATGATGGTTCGCGATTTTCACCGCGTGATCGGCCAGGAGGTGCGCGAGCAGATTCTCGCGCGCGAAGGCCGGCTGCCCGACGAGATGATCGCGTGTGTCGGCGGCGGCTCGAACGCGATCGGGTTCTTTTTCGAATTCCTGGAAGACACCAAGGTGCGGCTGATCGGCGTCGAAGCCGGCGGTCGCGGGATCAGGCGGGGCGACCACGCCGCGCGATTCGAGGGCGGCAAGCTCGGCGTGTTGCAGGGGTGCAAGACCTACATTCTGCAGAACGAGGATGGGCAGATTGAGCTGACGCATTCCGTCAGCGCGGGGCTCGACTACGCGGCGATCGGACCGGAGCACGCGTTTTACCGCGACCGCCACCGCATTGGTTTCGCCTACGCCTGCGATGACGAGGTGATGGAAGCGTTCCAACTGTGTTCGCGGCTCGAAGGCATCATCCCCGCGCTCGAAAGCACCCACGCGCTCGTTCACGGCCTGAAGCGGGCCAAGCAGATGCGGAAGGACGAGATTCTGATCATCAATCTGTCGGGGAGGGGAGACAAGGATGTCAATCAGGTCGCCAAAATCTTCGGCGAAAAAATTAGTTAGCGTCTAAAATCCCAAACGCCAAAGGTCCAAACGCCAAAGAAACTTCAATGGCTGAAAAACCAAAGGACCTGGAGGAGCGTTCTGCAGTTTTCGCCGAAATGGTGCGATTGTTCGTGCGCGAATTGCCGCGCACGATTTCGAACATCGAAGACGTCAAACAGCTCGTGCGGGCCTCCGGGTCCGTCGCGGCCAATTGTATCGAGGCGAACGAAGCGCTCGGCACGAAGGACCGCGTGATGAAGTTTCGGACGTGTCGCAAGGAAGCGAAGGAGTGCCAGCTTTGGCTGCGGTTGGTGAATGTTGGCGAATCCGCGTCCGGGCGGGAACGCGCGATCGAACTCCGGCAAGAAGCCCATGAGCTGAAGCTGATCTTCTCATCGATTGTGAAGAAGCTGGAATGAATTTTGGGCGATGAGATTTATTTGGCGTTTGGCCGTTTGGCGTTTGGAATTTGGCCTATGCGAAGCATGACGGGCTACGGCCGGGCCACCGCGGCGATCGAGAACTTCACGCTCACCGTCCAGGTCAGCTCGTTGAACCGGAAGACGCTCGATCTCACCATGGCGGTGCCGGAGGCGTGGGAAAGCCTCGAACCGATGTTGGGCGGACTCGTGCGCAAGTTCGCGTCGCGGGGCAAGGTCCACGTCGACGTCGAAGTCACGGGCGACACCGCGGCTTCCGAGGCGACGTGGGACGAGGCGGCGGCATCCGCGGCCTTGGAGCGGCTGCAGGCGTTCGCCCTGCGGCAGGGCGTGGAATTTCGGCCGACGCCGGAATTGCTCTGGCAGGTGGCAAATTCGCAGCGCCGCGCCACCGAGCTGCCGGGGGCGGAGGCGGCGCAACGGATCGTGTGCGACACCGTCACCACCGCGCTGCGCAGCTTCGCCGCCATGCGGGCGCGCGAAGGCGAGTCCTTGATGGTCGATTTCATCCGCCGCAGCGAAATCCTCCACCGGCACGTCGAGGCCATCGCGACGCGCGCGCCGCAGGTGACGACCAACTACCGCGAACAGCTCATGAAGCGTTTGCGCGAGGCGGGACTCGAGCTCGATGTGAACGACGAACGCGTCCTGCGCGAAATCGCGTTGTTCGCCGACCGCGCCGATGTCACCGAGGAAATCACGCGACTCCGCAGCCATTTCGAGCAATTCACCGCGTTGCTCCGCTCCGATGGTGAAATCGGCCGGAAGGCCGAATTCATCCTCCAGGAAGTCGGCCGCGAGGTGAACACGATCGGCAGCAAGGCAAACGATCTCACGATCGCGCGCGCGGTGATCGAGCTGAAGAACGAGCTCGAGCGCGTCCGGGAGCAAATGGCGAACGTCGAGTAAAGTAACAAGTGACAAGTACCAAGTAACAAGCAGCCGGCGCGCCGCGTGCGGCCCTTTCAGGGCGCCGGAGTCCTGGTACTTGGGACTTGATCCTTGTTACTTCCGCGCGCCTCCGGCGCGCGGAGCGATTGCCAGAGGTACAGGATGACCCCGATGCAGATCGCCGAGTCGGCGACGTTGAACGTGGGGTAGATGTAGCTGCGCCCGAAGTGCAGATCGAGGAAGTCGATCACGTGCTGGTGGAGCAGCCGGTCGACAAGGTTGCCGACGATCCCGCCGCACAGCAGGCCGAAGCAGACCTGCGAAACGCGGTCGCGCAGGCCCAGCGCGTGCCGCCAGAAGAATATCGCGAAGAGCGTGGCGGCGGCCAGCGATGCGAGCAGCACGCTCTTGCCGGAAAACATGCTCCAGGCCGCGCCGGTATTGCCGACGTGAATGATGTAGAAGAACCCCGGAATGACCTCGGTGTCGGCCCCCGCCCCATGGGAGTGGAGCGGGTTGAACGGGATGTGCGAAACGATCCAGAGCTTCGTCACCTGGTCCACGACGAACACGGCGAGGCCGAGTGTCCAGAGCAAGTGGTAGGCGCGGACGCGCTGGGCTAGCGATCGCGGACCGCGGAGCGCAGAGTGCGGATTCGCGGACACCGCCGGCGCAGCTTCCGACTCGTCGGCCGAAGAACGGGCGTCAGGGGTATTCAATCCGAAATCCGCAAGGTGAATCCGCAATTGGGTCAATCCTCGCCGCCCCCGTCCTCGTCCATCATCTTGCCGCCGCCTTCTTCGCCCAACTCGCCGAAGAGGCCCGCCTGCGTGCGCGAGCGATGGCGGTTTCGTTCGAGATCCTTCTGCGCCTCCGCCGAGTAGCGGGTGAAGGGCACCGCAAGCAGCCGCTCCTTCGCGATCGGCTTCTGCGTGATTTCGCAGATGCCGTACGTGCCGTCGTGGATGCGTTTGATCGCGGCGTCGATTTCGGAGAGCGCTTCCTGCTCGCTCGCGACCATGCTCAACGCGAAGTCGCGGTCGAACGTGTCGGTGCCGGCGTCGGCCATGTGCTGGCCGTACGCGGAGAGATCGCCGGCGTCATCCTTCGCCGAGCGCTTCAGCGTTTCCTCGGAGTGCCGCTCGATGCCTTCGGTCAGGTGCGTGCGCAGGTCGACGAGCAGTTTGAAGTAGCGCTTGAATTTTTCCGGCACGTCCTTGTCGCTCATCGCCTCGGGGGCCGGTTTGCCCCGCTTCGGGTTGAAACCGAGAATGTCGGCGAGCGACGCGGCCTTCACATGCTGCGGCTTGGCCTTGTCGCCGCCGGGCGTGATCTGCTTGTTGGCATTTTTCCCGCCGGCCTTGGCGGGGAACGGCGAGGCAGTCTTGGTGGTGACCGTCTTGGCGATCGCGCGGACCTCATCGAGGCTGAAGGCGATGGGCTTGATGGCGGCTTTGCGCTTCAGGATGCTGTCGCGCAGGGCCGTTTTCTTGGAGGGTTTTTCCATGGGTGGAGAACTTTTCGCTGCTTTGCCGTTGGGCGCAGCCTTGACCGCGGCGGACCGGCTGGGTGCCGGGGAGGTTTTCTTCGCGGCCGGCTTGCGGGCGGTTTTTTTGGCGGGAGACTTTCGGTTCTTGGCCATGGGGAGTTTGGGGGTCAGTTGAGCTTAGAATTTCAACGCCTCTGCGCATCGCGGACAGACCTCGCCGTGCGAACTCGCTTCCAACCCCGGCACCCAGCGCCAGCAGCGCGGGCATCGGACGAAGCTGAGTTCGCTGCACGGTCGGACAGTGACGTGAAGCGCGGCTCCCGCCTTTGCCGTCTTGTCCGAAGCTTCAGCGGAGGCTTCCACCTTCGCCATGGCTCCGGCGGACAAGCCGGCGGGCAGGCCCGTGGCCGAGCCTAACGTGACATGGGACACGATGAAAAGTTCAGGGAGAAAATCGCGATGTTTTTCCAGCACGCGACCAGTGGGATCTTCCGGTGCGGTGGTCAGAGTCACCGCGGCGTCCAGCGACTTGCCCAATTTCCCGGCCGCGCGTTCCGGCTCGATCGCCGCCGTGACCTGCGCGCGCACCCGCAACAGGGCCGCGACGTCCGTTTCGGTCGACGCATCGGTCC
>JGI1356J14229_10003342_pt1 | contig 12275 bp, 12 predicted proteins | sample Subgrocontami58m_FD_14229 | JGI IMG/M metagenome (IMG submission 14229) | reverse complement strand
TATGGTATAAGTTTTGACATAGAACATCTAGAACAACTCTTACAGATTAATCCACAAGATAAGGAAATCAGGGACAGAATAGGAGAATTATACGAAAGATCAGGATTAAGCCGGTTAGAAAATATAAAAGAGAGAAATAAAATGCCCGGACCAGGATTGAAGAGTGAATCGGCAAATAAGCAAGATTTAGAACTAGCTATTGATGATTTTAAAAAAGCCCTCGAGTATAATCCAAATCTAAAATTAGCTGAAGAAAATCTTCAGTGGCTTCTCAATTCACGACTATAAAGGTGCTCACTCTGCTCACCTGGGAGGTGGATCAGATAGGCCATCCAGGGAATAATAAGCAAATTGGCATGCAGTATATAATAAACTTATGCCATACAACAAACTGACCTCTCAAGAGGAGGAGATTATTAAAAACAAAGGCACAGAGCCGCCATTTTCCGGGGAATATGATGATTTTTATGAAGACGGCACCTACATTTGCAAGAAGTGCAACGCTCCCCTGTTTTCATCCAAGGCTAAGTTTGATGCCGGTTGCGGATGGCCGGCTTTTGATGAAGAATATCCCAATTCCTTAAAAAGAGTGCCTGATGGGGACGAGCAGAGAACAGAAATACAATGTGCAAATTGTGAAGCACATTTAGACCATGAATTTACGGGAGAACATTTAACTGACAAAAATACCCGCCACTGTATAAATTCCCTCTCCATTAAATTTATTCCTAAAGGAGAAAAGCTCTCCAAAATTCTTCAGGAATAATTACCTAGGAAAATTTATTGACTACGCCTTACCCGCTTTCACAGAATCTATAATTTCATGAATAAATCGTTCTTGCTGTTGTCTATGCTTATCTAAATCCGGTATTCCAAAATTCTCTGCTTTGGGATCGGGAACTAGGAAGTAAATAGTCACAATAATCTGATCTTTTTGAGAAAAAATTAAAGCCTGTGATAATATTTCCGTTTTTGATACACTGCTAGCTTCTCTGGAGTAATATTCATACCCTTGATAACTACTTTTATTTACTAAACTTTCGTTTCCGTGGGTAGCATACTTGATCTCGTCAATTGTTAGTAATGTATATTTTTCATAATTTTTAGCTTCACTTTTATCAACATGCGTTTTAGCGAAATAATCTCTGGCTGGAGATCTATAAATTGCTCTATATCCTTCAACTACATTAATTTGTTTGTCTCCGTCTTTTGTTGTAACTTGCCTATAATTTAATGGGTAAGATCGTGTTTTAGACAGTTCGAAGAGATAGATTCCGCCAGCTAATTGTTTTAGGATGTAGAAATTAAACGGTTTATCCAAAGTAGACCCAGGTTCAATATCTTCGGAATAAAGTTTTTGTGGCTTATTCTGATTAGTATTTTCTTGTGGTTTATTCTCAAGAATAGGATTAAATTTGATATATGAGAAAATACCTATTATTACAAGTACTCCAACCAAAATTATTCCTAAAATTATTTTTATCACTAATTAATTAGAACAAACGTGGACCCCCTTGTCAAGCACAACTTCCCAAAAAACCGCCTAATCCTGATCCAGAAAAATCTAAATCCCCCCTGGAAGGTGGAATGCTATTGACTTGAACCACTTTTTTTTGCGGGTAATTTCCAGATTAAAATTCCGCTTTTTTAAATATGCCGGAGTAACTCATTGTGATAATTTCATTTAGAATTGGCAGTTTAGAAATAAAATTTATTTCAATTTCTTTTTGGGGCAGTACAATGCAATATCGCTCATCAAGAGTTAGCAATTTCATCGCCTGAATTATCTTTTTAAATTGCCTCACCCCTATTTTGTTAAGATCTTTAAATTGATTAAAAAGATGCTGGGGTAAATTTTTGATAGGCAATGTGGAGTTTAAGACAATATATTTAGTAATAGAGAGAGGTAAAAGCTGAAAAGGTAAAAAACCCTTCGGAAATCCTAGGGCGTATAAATGATGTCCTGTGGGATAAGCGTAATAAGGAGAAAACTCAATAAAAATTAGTCCTTTATCCTTGGTAACCCGTTTTGCTTCCTTGATTGTTTTGACTGGATCTTTTACATGTTCCAATACGTCCAACAAAAAAACAATATCGAAATATTTATCTTTGAAAGGTAATTTTTCCGCGGAAAATTTTGAAATTATTGCCTTCTTGGCAATCTTTTTAGCTGACACTACAGACGAATGCTCTATATCTCCTGCAAAAACCTTGGCCTTTTTTATCTTTGATAAAAAAGAGCATAATGGTGCTTGCGCTCCGCACCCTATATCTAAAACCTTCTTTTTACTAATATCAAATAGTTGCGGGAAACGTTTTTTTAGTCTTTTTACTTTTTCTAACCGCCACTTAAAATAAGATTTCTGATTATTAAATATATCTCTCAATTTCACTATTTTAATATATCACATGTATTCCCACATCCGAGATGGGCTGGATTTCTGCTTTGTTAGGTGGTAAAATACTACAAGTACATTAACATTCCCCTGTAGCTCAATGGTAGAGCAATCGACTGTGTTAGCAGCTCCCGATAGAAATATCGGGATGAGAAGCGGGTGAATTCAGGGAACGGTCCGATGTTCATCGGACTAACCCTGAGCCAAGGTCGCCTTAGGCGACAAGGTGCAGAGACTAGGTGATTACACCATTAAGCGCCCGCCACCTAAACCGAAAAGCATGGTGATGAGATAGTCCATTAAGTGTAATCGATTGGTTAGAGGTTCGAATCCTCTCGGGGGAGCCAATGTGCACGAATAGAAGAAAGAGCCTCTGTTTGTGCCGTCGTAACAAGCTCTTTACTTAGTTCTAACCCTGCGTATTCCTTTTCCAATGCAGGATAGCTATTTTTGATAGGAACGAACCACTCATTTGCTTCAATAAATAGCTTTTCACCCTCAATTATCGGCGTTTTTCCGAGTGCCAGCAAAATCTCTTTTTTCAGTTCTAACCCTTCTTTCCCTTTTGCCATCAAAAACGCCTTGCGGGCATAAGTAGCAAAGCTAAATGTCTTTTCGGTTAGCTCAAGCCATACCTCGGCTCGTGTTTCTGTTTCTCGTAGGTTTTCCTTTAATTGAGTAATTTTGCTTTGAAGCGTGTTTTTCTCCTTGATAAATGTTTCGTCATCAATAAGCTGGCGGTATCTCATCTTGGTAAGCTCATCCAACTCTTTCTGGGTTTCAACTAGTGTTTTGTGTCGCATTTCATAAATCTTTGTCCTATCCTCAATCTCGGTGTCATTTTTCCTATTCAATCCCTCCAGTGCCCACTCTAAAAATTCTGGCAGAATGGTATATTTTTCTATCTCTTTCTCAATCGTAAGTTCCAAGTCGTCCACTGGGATACTTTTCCTCTGGTTGCATTTAATCTTTGTCGTCCTTCTCGTGCAGTGGTAATAGGTATATTCTCTGACTTCACCCGTTGATTTAATGAGCTTTTTTTTGGTTTCTGCAGTATAAAGACAGCCGCACACACCGCACCGAATAGAGCCGGTAAAAGCAAACTCGTGGCGTTTTGGTCTTGGTTTGCCTTTTCTGCCGAGAAGCATTTGCACTCGGTCATATTCCTCAAGCGTAATCATCCGTTCGTGTTTCCCTTCATATTGAACACCCGCATTTTCAATAATCCCTACGTAAAACAGGTTCGTAAAAATCTTATAAATACCGCTTCGTGATAATGGGTTGCCGCCTATTCTTTTAGTTCTTCTTGTCTTAAAACCCCACTCGTTATTGGCAATATCCAAAATCTTTGGCGGGGTATAGTTACCAGTGAGCATTAAATCCCACATCTTCCTGATAAGATTAAAACGCTCTGGGTCATTGATGATTATTTTGTTCTCTTTGTCGTTGAGATAGCCCATTGGTGCTACGCCTGTTTGCCACCCCTTTTCTAACTTGCTTATCATTCCCCGTTTTGTGTTTTTGCTTAAATCCAAAATGAATTGGTTTGCTACGCCGCTTTCAACGCTAAAAAGCAATACATTATCTTCTGGGAGATACTGTCGGTCTATTGTTTGGATTGATTTGAGTACCCCTTGTTGTAAAAGCCAGCTTATCTTGCCACTGTCAATGGGGTTGCGGGACAGTCTGTTTATCTGCCAACACAAAATGCCTTCAGCGTCGCCGTTTTCAATTCGCTGTAACATCTCGTCAAAAATTGGTCGGTTATTCGGCTTCTTTGCTGATTTTGCCTCAATGTAAGTTTTCTTAATATCCAAATTCAAATCTTGGGCTAACTTTTTCAGCCTATTTATTTGGTCGTCAATGGATTGCACCTGCCGGTCTTCGCTCTCTGACGACTTTCTGGCGTAGAGGAAGTATTTAATTTTGGACTGTTCTCGGTTTTGAGACATATTATTTTGTTTTTACTTTATTCAGAAAGTTATTAAATTCTTGCTTACCAATACGGAACTCTTTGCCTATCTTGTATGCCTTAATTTTGCCTGCCTTAATATAGCGGTAAATTGTCATCTCGGAGACTTGAAGGCTATCGGCGAGTTGGCTGACGAGGTAAAATTCTTGTTCTTTTTTGGCTTTTTGCGTTTTCATGAAAGTTAGTAGCTATATTTAAGTAATTCTTTTTTGGCTTTTTGCGTTTTCATGAAAGTTAGTAGCTATATTTAAGTAATACTATAAATGATAGTAGCATAGTTAACAATGGTTTACAAGTTCATAATTCATTTTTTGGTTTAATAACTTCAAATTTCTCGTGTTCGGCTCGCAGGAAATCTATCAAATTCGGCACATTCCCGCTTATCTGACCGAGTTCTTGAAGTATCAAAGCAATCTCTTTTTTACGGCGGTCAATGCTCCCACCCCTGTATTTTAACTTTAATTGCTCCCAAGTTCCGGCAACCCCAAAGTTGGTAGCCATACGCACCCAATAATACAACTTCTCCTGCTTTGCCTGACTTAATCTGGAGCTTTCTAAATACACCCGTAGCTTATTGTCTTCCATTTGTGAAAGGGTTATCAACCCTACCGCAACATCGTTGAATACCTTTTCAAATGCATCGCAAAGAATACTGCGTGCAAGGTCTCTATCAAGTATTTCTTCCAGATAAAAATCCGTTTTCTTCCCTGTTTTAATTCGCCTACTTACGACTGCCTCAAAGCTATCTTTTCTTTGTAGGGATAACTCAAACTTCACGGCGTTCCTCTTGAGCTTGCCTTCCTCGTAGAGCCTTTTTAGTGTCATTTCCTGCTTGGTATATCCTTGGCTCAAAATTTCCCCAAATTTGTCGTAAATCGCATATCCCTGCGTGCTATTATAAAATTTTATACTTATTCCTTCATTCCCCTCGCTATATTCACTTAACCGAAATTCCGATTGTGATTTGTAATTAAATTGTGCAAGCAAACGGATAACCTCGTCTGCTTTTCCTAAATAGTCGGGTAGTTTAATAATTTTTGAAAAATCTGCCCGTCTTACGATTGCTTTTCGCAACTCCTCTTTTGTAATATCAACGCCCAATTCATCAATAAAAAATAGTAATTTCTGGAAAATAGTGTCTAAATCGTCCCCATCTACATCAAACAAGTTTGTTCCGTGCACAAGTTTTTGCAAAGAAACTTGAATTTCCAATACTTCCTGTGGCTTAGCAAGTCCTTGTGCTCGTGTTGAAAGTCCGAATATCGGGCAATAAGTGCCTCTTTTTTTCCACGATTTAGCGTATTCACTGCAATACCTAGTATCCACGCTAAAACCCCTGCCTTGTTGTTTTTTAGCCTCGTTGAAGCGGTTTTTCTCTCGTAGCTTAAACTGTCCGCTATGCAATTGTAATACAGCACTATCAATCATAATCTTGTTTCTTTGCGACGCTTTTGAACCATTGCGTATTCTTTTTCCGTCATCGGTTTATAAATCAACTCAACCAGCCGGATGAGCTTTGCACCTTTCTCATACGCTTCCTCACGGCTGATGTCTTTACCGAATCGGTTTTTATAAAGCGTCTGGAATTTAGTAATTTGGTCGTTTGATAACATAGATTTATTCTGAATAAATGCGGTTTTTCAACATCTTGATATTGTCAAAGAATGTCCGTGCTTTAACTTCCAAACGGTCTGCCCAGTATTCGTCCACGACCTTTTCAATGCCGACTTCTCGGCGAAAGATGAATTGGACTTTGCGAGGATTAGTTTTGTCCAGAGAAACCAGCTCAAATCCAGCACTTATAAGTGCGGAGCTACAGCCTAAATCGTAGGTGAAATAGTAGTCGTTGGTATTTAATTTTTGTTTGGTCATAGTAATTATCTATGACCTCATTCTTTCAAGAGATAGATAACATCTCAAACAAGCATGATGAGAAAAATCAGGCTAAACTTTTACAAAACGAAGGTAATGATGAGAAAAAATAGCCTCTTGTTGAGTTTTACGAGGCAATAAATTGTCAGGAGTTTTCAGAAGAAAGGAGATATTCAAGTTGATAGGTTGCTTTTCGCCCCCACCCGCCCTTATCGGTCTTTATGTTAAAACCTGTACCATTGAGCTTTTTTTGGATACCAGCTTTGAGCTTTGTACATGCCTTAGTAGTAACTTCTTTGCTGATTTCCTCTATTGTTTTAGGCTCAAAGTCTTTTACAAGATATTTCAAGAGAGCCCTTTCTTTCGTACCCCATTCTCCAGTTCTTATGATTATATTAAGCTTTTTTCTTAGTTCTCTCTTGGTTAGCGGAGAAGTGATTGGTTTTTTTTGCTTCGTTTTTGCAATTTCTTTTAATCCTTGAATTTGTAACTCTGGCATTTTGGTAATTTCAATCCTTGTAGCTGGCGGTTCTTTGGTGTTATTTTCCTTTCCTGCTTCTTTTGTTTTTTCTTTTAGCTCTGACAGGTAAAGCATTACATCGTTCAATTGTTTCTGCTTATCTGGTTCTGCCAAAATGTCGCTGGCATTTACCCGTTGGTATAGGGTTTCAATTTCGCCAAACCTTGCAGACATTTCTCGTCGTATTACATCCCAGTTTATATCCCCGTCTAATTCTTTCTCCGCCGAGAACAGGTTTGTGAATGGTCTTGGATATTTCTTGTAGTTTTCAAAAGTCCCACCAAGCTCTAACTCATCAATAATGTCCCATACAGTTCTATCCAACGCTAAGTAGTGTTTATTCAATTCAACGATTTCCTCTTGGGATAATCGCAAGAAGTTACGGCAAAATAACTCTACAACTCCCATTAGAGCTTGGTAGGTTTTTCTCAATAGCGAGATTTTTTCTTTATTTTCTGGTAGGCAGAGAAACTCTATTGCTTTTTTTACTCTCTCATCTAGCTCTGCTATTATTTCTTTCTTTTCATCTTCTGATAGTGGCTCAACAACTTCATAGATGCCTTCCTTTTTATTGTAGACAAGCTCAAGATTATCGTACCTTAAGTACTCATTAAATTTGCCTTGTAGCATTTCGGCAGAAACTGTGTTGCCCCCGTGTATTAGAGGGTGTACGGCATTACCAATTACCTTGAATAAAGTTTCTTTGTCTCTGTCGCTTTTAGAACAAGCAAGCTCAACTAAAACAGCATAAATCATCCGCCATTTTGTGTTCGGATAAACAATAAGCCTTTTATCAACACCACATTCAATTAGAAAATTGACTAAGTTGTGTCCAGCGTCCAACTCTCCAATGGCTCTTGCGATGAGTTCCAGCGATTTCAGCCTTATTGTGGGCTTTTTTCTTGGAAGAATTTTTATATGCGGAGAGTCAGACCCGTTTTCAGTAATTTCTAAAAACCCAGTAGAGGTAAGGTATTTAAGAATGTCTCGGTGTTCACTCTCACTGATAAAGACATTATAAGTGTTCAATTCCTCGTTTTCTGTGGCAAATTCATTGATAAGATAAGCAAATTCATCGCCCCAGTTTTTTTGCCACCTAGCAATGTTTTCCTTGACCTCTTGTGTTTGGCTTAAAAAGTCCATAGTAATTTCGGGTAATAGTAATTTGATATTGCAGACAACCTTTGCCTGTTGTATGATGTATGATAATGTTATCAAATGTGAGGTTAAAACTCAATGGATAAGGAAGCTAAATTACCAGAATTACTGACACTTGCCGAAGCCTGCCAGATTTTGAAGTGCCATCCCAATACGCTCCGCCAGTGGGACAGGAAGGGTATATTGGTTGCAGTTCGTTTTGGCGAAAGAAAAGATAGGCGTTATCGTAAGGAAGATATAATGAAATTAGTTAATAATAGAAATAAGCCGTAAATTTGACAATTTAATTGCCTAACCCTTGCGAGTTGAAACTCCAAGATATGGCACAAAAACTATCCCTAGTAGTAAGCTCCTCGTCAGAGCACTAGGGATAGTCATAGTCCGAAAGGATTATGGGTAGCGAAAGCTACCGGCTGGCGGGGGGCTTTTTGTTCCTCAAACCAGCAAGACATAAATAAAACTATCCCTAGTATGTCTAATAAATTACAATTACAATCGGCGGCAAAGTCCGCCACAAACAATTTTGATATTGAGAAAGCCAAAGGCAGACCAATGCTTCAATGGGTTGGTAAAAGACCTTTGGACAAAGTTGAATACTATCCCGCCCAAGAGAAAGAGATTTACGGCGATAAAAACTCAAAGGATTTTAATAAACTTTTCTGGGGTGACAATCTCCAAGTTTTAGCTCATCTCCTCAAAGAATATCGGGGCAAGATTGATTTGATTTATATTGACCCGCCGTTCGACAGCAAGGCGGACTATATCAAAAAAGTAAAGGTCAGAGGAAAAGAAGTGTCGGGAGTTGGGCAGGGTCTTTTTGAAGAAAAACAATACACCGACATCTGGGAGAAAGACGAATATCTCCAGTTTATGTATGAGCGTTTCGTGCTTATGCGAGAGCTTCTTGCAGAAACAGGCAGTATTTACGTGCAAGTTGATTGGCATAAAAGTCCATATATGAAAGTGCTGATGGATGAAGTTTTTGGGGAACAAAACTTTCAACGAGAAATAATCTGGCGTATCGGATGGGTTTCTGGATATAAATCAATTGCAAATAACTGGATTAGAAATCACGAAACTATACTTTATTATGCAAAAAATACTGGGATGCAAGTTTTTAATAAGAACTATGTTCCTTATCCGCCAGATTACGAGCGATGGGGAGGAAGACCGAAAGGCAAAGGATTACCAATAGAAGATGTATGGGGTGTTTTTCCGCAAGAAGGAGTTACTTCGCTTCAAGTTGTTAGTTTCTCACAACAACTTACCGATTATCCAACACAAAAACCAGAAGGCTTGTTGGATAGAATTATAAAAGCGTCTTCAAACGAAGGCGATTTAGTCGCTGACTTTTTTGTTGGTTCTGGCACAACTCCTACCGTCGCTCAAAAACTCGGCAGACGCTGGATTGCTTGCGATATAAACTTGGGAGCGATACAAACGACAACAAAGCGACTAAATCAAATAGTCAGCGAACAGCAAAAGAAAAAGAATAAAAACTTCAAAGGTTTATACGCTTTCAAGGTTCTCAATGTGAACGATTACGATGTTTTTAAGAATGAGCTTGAAGCAAAAGAAATTGTAATGGATATGTATGGCGTAGAGCCGATAAAGCGAAGCTACTTTGACGGCGTTCTGGATAATAACTTCGTAAAAGTAATGCCGATGAACCGAGTGCTCAATAAGATGGATATAAGAGCAGTGCTGAAAGAAATTGAGAAAAACATCAGCACCTTTTCTGTTAAGAAAAAATCAAAGATTGGCGAGCCAGTGTATGAGGAAGGCGTTTTGATTATCGCCTCTGGCGTTGAGCTTGATGTGTCGGATTTTCTAAAAAAAGAAAATAAAACCGGCGTGAAAGTTGAAATCCGAGACATCCTTACCGATAAGAAAAACCTTATTTTCAAGAAAAAGCCCGAAGCTAAAATTGATGTGGAAGCAAAAGACAAAAAGCTATCCGTTGAACTTAAAGAGTTTTACTCGCCGATTTTAATGAGAAAGCTGGAGCTTGAAAACGGAAAAGTGCTCAAAAAAGACCGCCAAGCAAAGGTTGAGGACTTCAAGCAAATCATAGACAGCGTGGTGATTGATATTGATTACAACGGCAAGCTATTCAACGCCGAGGTTATGGATTTGCCGACCAAAAAAGAACTTATCAAAGCGAAGTATAGCTGGGAGTATCCGAAGAAAGGCAAATATACAGTTGCCGTGAAAATCGTTGATGTGCTCGGTGAAGAATACTTTGAGACATTTGAGGTGTCCGCATAGCGTATGGAAAATCCTTTTTTACAACACATCCAGCAAAAAGTCGCCGCTTGGCGAGATGACGGCTATAAGGGCGTAGAGCGGGAGACGCTGAACATTTTGACCCACATAAAACGAGTGGGCTTTTTGCATAAACCGCAGGTTGAGGCATTGGAAACTTATATCTACCTTAAAGAAATTGTCGGCAATAAATCCTCTCTGGAAGTATTCAAATCTCTTTTTGAAAACGAAAAAGATATGCTCTTGGGGCTTGGTGTCTCACGAGACGAGGCATTTGACTTGCTCGGCAATAAAGAAAAAATTGAGGAGTTGATGGCGGATAGGTTCGGTGTCTCGGATTATCCAAATCAGGTATATGCCCTCACGATGGGTGCAGGCAAAACGATTTTAATGGCGGTGATGGCGACTTATGATTTTGTGCTTTCATTCTATCATCCGGACGACAAACGCTTTGCTAAAAACGCTTTGGTATTTGCTCCCGACACAACGATTATAGAGAGTTTGAAAGAGATTAAAACCTTTGATTATACGAGGGTTGTGCCGAAGGAATACCAAAACATACTTTTGAATATAAAATATCACTACTTGGAAAGCCCAGAAACGCCGCTTTCTCCTATCGGCAACTATAACATCATTGTTTCAAACTCCCAGAAAATTATCTTAAAGACGAGGAGAACCAATAACAACCACACGCAACGGCTTCTTGGCGACTGGGGCGAACTTGAGAAGCGTGAGATTGAAAACAGGCGGCTTGCCGCACTGCGGGGTCTTTCAAACCTAGTGGTGTTCGTAGATGAAGCCCATCACTCCTACGGCAAAACTCTTGAGGGGACACTGAAAAAGACGAGACAGACCATTAACTATCTGCACGGCAATGCTCCGCTTGTCGGCGTAGCCAACTTCACAGGGACGCCGTATGTAAGCAATAAGATGATTGCCGATGTCGTGTATCATTTTGGTTTGAAGCAGGGTATAGAAAAAGGCATTTTGAAACAGGTAAGGTTTTTTGAATACACGCAGGTAAAAAGCGGCAAGTTTATACAAGATGTCATTGATAAGTTCTGGGGCGAATATGGCGAAAAGCGGGTGGAGAGCAGATTGCCTAAAATCGCTTTTTATTCGGCGAGCATTGATGACTTGCAGAAAGAGTTGAGACCAAAACTTGAGAAGGTTTTGGCGGGGCGTGGTATTGCTTTGGATAAGGTTTTGGAATATCACACCGAAGCGGAAGAAAATAAAGAGGAGTTTTTGAATTGCGACACCATAGAAAGCAAAAAGCAGTTTATTCTGCTTGTCGGCAAAGGCACAGAGGGTTGGAATTGCCGCTCGCTCGTTGCGTGTGCGTTATACCGCAAACCAAAAAGTGCAATCTTCGTGCTTCAATCATCCACCCGATGTTTGCGAAGCATAGGCGACAATTCAACGCTCGGCTCAATCTTTCTTTCAGAAGAAAACTACCGCATTTTGGACAAAGAATTGAAAAACAATTTTGCGACCACCATTGAGGAGTTATCGGCACAGGAAACAAAAACCTTTGAGCACACGCTGAAAATTGAGAAAAAGAAGAAGCTCAAAGTTACGAAACTGCTTAAAGAAATACTAGCTATCCAAAATCAGGATTTGAACAAAATCAGGATTGATGTAAGCAAGTTTAAGTCAGAAGATTATAAAGCCCTTGTTGGGGTTGGCGGTATATTCTTAATTGAGGGACAAGCGGGTTATAAAAAAGCACAAGCGACACAAGAACTGAAAGAAAACGGCAACCTCACCTTTTATGAAATAGTAGAGCTTATCAACCGCTACACGCACTTGCCGTGTCTGGATATAGAAGAAGTTTTGGAGAAAAACGGCTTATCCAGAAAAGACATCACCGAAAAGGTAAATGAGAATATGGCATTTTTGCCATTTGTAATCGGCGGCATTTTAGCGAACGCCTACCAGTATCAAGAAAAAATAGAAACCATTGAGGAAGAAATAGAATTAACGAAGCTATATCCTTTCAAAATAAGTATTGAACGGGGCAGAGACATTCTCGTAGTTTATAAAGACAAAATGGAAGAAGCATACGGCAAAAGCCGCATAGGTTTCCATA
>JGI1356J14229_10003321_pt1 | contig 12311 bp, 12 predicted proteins | sample Subgrocontami58m_FD_14229 | JGI IMG/M metagenome (IMG submission 14229) | reverse complement strand
GATCGCGCCGAACCCGCCGAAACGATCGGGGCTGCCCTCGATCTCGATGCGGTGCTCGCCGAACGCGTTCCTTCCGACAAGGTTGACGCGGTCGTCATGGAACGGCGACTCGCTCCGACCTTGATGGTCGGCGATGGCATCAACGACGCCCCGGCCCTGGCCGCGGCCGATGTGGGCTTGGCCATGGGCGCGCGCGGCGCGAGCGCCTCTTCGGAGGCGGCGGACGCGGTCATTCTCGTCGATCGTCTCGATCGCGTCGCTGACGCGGTTGCGATTGCCCGGCGCACGCGGGCCATCGCAATGCAGAGCATTGTCGCGGGGATGGCGCTCTCGGGCGGGACAATGATCGCAGCCGCTTTCGGCTATGTGACGCCGGTCGCGGGAGCGCTCATACAGGAGGCGATCGACGTAGCGGTAATTCTCAATGCGCTGCGCGCGCTTGCGCCGCCCCACGCTCTCGGTCACCCGCCGATGTCGGAGGCGGCCGCGGCGATTCTTCGCGAGGATCACGAGAGATTAGCGCCAAGTCTCGAACGCTTGCGTCAGATAGCCGATGCGCTGGATGACGCACAAGGGGCCGAGGCGGTGGACTACATTCTGGAGGCCAATGGGATCATCGAAACAGTGATCACCCGGCACGAACGCGAGGACGAGGCGACGATCTATCCGCGCGTGTCGAGCTATCTCAAGAACGGCCATGGGTTGAGCGCCATGAGTCGCGCGCATCGCGAAATCTTGCATCAGGCCAGACTTCTGGGCCGCCTATCGGATGGGCTGCGGCCGAGCGACGTTGAGCCCTATCTGGTCCGCGACGCCCAACGCATCATCGAGTCAATAGAGTCCCTCGTGCATATACACAACGCGCAAGAAGAGGACATCTACGAGGACGCTGCAGCGCAATTGGATATCGAGTCGCAGGCGCCTGACAAAGGGCCGAATACCCGCGAGAACCGTGGCGTAACGGCGTTCGAACGAGCGCTCGAACTCGCCTCCGATGGCGGACGACGTTGGCGAATGTCCGCAGGCGTGCTCGTCACCCTCGCCTTCGCCGCCGCCGGCGTTTATCTGAGCTGGGATTACTTTGCTCGCTTTCGCCAAGGCGCGCCGGAGCCCGAGAGCGGGTGGAGCGAGATCATGACCGCGCACATCACCAGCGACTCGACGGCCATTGGCGTCCTCACCTCTGGCGTCATAGACGTCGTGTTTTGCGATGTCGGGTCTATCGTGAAGGCTGGACAAGTTTGTGCGCAAATCGACGCGCGCCCATACCGGTTCATTGTTGAAGGCGGCAATGTTGATCTCAGCTTGGCCAACGGACGGCTGGAGAAATCCAGGGCCCACTTGACTCGTGCGCGAGGCAAGTATGAGCGAAATCAGAGCCTCTTTAAGCGCAAAGCTATCGCGCTCAGCGCGCTAAAAGTCTCGCAAAATGCCCTCGAGCAAATGCGAGCTGAGGTCGCCGACGCAGAAGCTGCTGCCGCTTTAGCCCAAGCGGCGCTCGCCGCCGCTCAGAGCAATCTTGAGCACACCTCCATCGTTTCGCCGATCGCGGGGACGGTCGTCACCCGGAACGTGACGGTTGGCCAATCGGTCGTCGCCGCGCAGACGGAGCCCTTGTTTCGCGTCGCTGCGGATCCCGGCACTTTGAAAATCAATGTCACCGCCGATTCACGAGTGGCCTACGCGCTGCGACTGGGCGACGCGGTGTCGGTAAGCCTCGAAACGGATTTGAGCCATCCGTTTGTCGGAAGACTAACGCAAATTTCGCTTAACCCGAAACCGAGCGAAGCCAACGCGAACTATGACGTTGTCATCACGACGACAAATCGGAATCTCCGGCTCAAGCCGGGCATGACCACAACGATTCGGATCATGCCCAGCGGCGCGCATCGGCCCACAAAAAACCAAGTGTCTTCGTCGCCGTCATGATGACTCGGCGACCATGCTTCTCAAGGCTGGCGCTCACCGAGCGTCCGGTTGCGCTCGGCAGCATTCAATCGCAGTGATCGTGTCTCGTAATTGGTCGTGAACTCATTCCCCGGGGGACGGCCGCTCTTAGCGCTTTGCGGGAACATTCGACTGATACGTCTCGTGTGCTGTTGGCGGCATCTCCGATTCGCTGATTGCTGACACAATTTGCCGTATCGACTGTCACCATTCGACTCAAATTTGCCGAGGCGAGGACCAAGTCGTTTGATAGAGTTCTGCGGAACGCTCGGGGAGGCCCTCAATGCAATGGCGCAATTCTCAGCATGGCTATGGCGCAGCCGTGCAACTAGTTCATTGGCTTTCGGTGCTCCTTGTGGCCCTCGCTTGGGTCCTTGGGACCGCGGGCGAAGATCTTCCTCGGGGGAGCACCCGGGATCTCGGAGAATTTATTCATGTTTTTGCAGGTGAGTTGATCGCCATCCTATTGGTCGTTCGTATCGGCTGGCGTCTCATCGACCCGCCGCCGCCTTTGGAATCGACGCCTTTGGGAAGCCTGGGCGATATTGCCGCCAAGGTCGTCCATGTTGCGCTATATGCGTTGCTGGCCGCTGTGATCGTCTTTGGCGTCGCGACGCAATTCGCGGATGGACATGCGCTTTCCTTGCTTGGGATTGTCGATATCGCGTCGCCATGGATCAAAGACAAAGGCTTTGCGCACAACATGAAGGAAATTCATGAAGCTCTAGCGAATGGGCTTATCATCCTCGCCACGATCCATGCCAGTTCGGCATTGATCCATCACTTCGTTTTTCGTGATCGCACTCTGGGCCGAATGGCGCCACGTTTCTCGAAGTCTCGCTAAGCGAGAACTACAACTCAAATCGACCCTGCGCCCGCTTATGGCGAGAAGCGGCCGTCCGCGAATGGCTATTCCTGACCCGAAGCGGACTGTGGCCTCCGGGGAACCCAGCCGCCTGCGCGCCAAGCAAACTAAATAGTGCGGGCGGCGCCCATGCCGGCGGGTCAGCGAAGAGTGCCAAAGTTGGCACGCGAGCGACGTCTTCGAAAACAGTGGGCCTCCAAATGACTCTCGCTGATGCTGCTGTCAATTCAACTACAGCGACTTCGAGCATGCCTCAATTCCTATATTATTTTTTGGGCCTCTACTTTGGTTTACTCGTAGCCCTTTGGCTGAGGCGTCGATTTCTTATGCAGGAGAAGTCCAAGGCAACGCCCAAGGCGTCTCATGACGATTCCGCTTGGTGGCTGAAGCCCCTTGCAAACCACGAAGCGAACTTGGCTACCGATGCGGCTGGCTTGACAAGCGCCGAGGCACGTTCGCGTCTCGCCGAATTTGGCCCGAACCTGTTCCACGACCGTCAACAACAGTCGCTGTTTGTGCAATTTCTCTCACGTTTCAAGAATCCTCTGGTCGTTCTGCTGCTCGTGGCAAGCGCGATTTCGGCCTTCACTGGCGAAGTCGCCAACTTTCTGATCATCTCGGCAATCGTCCTATTCAGCGTAACACTCGATTTCGTCCAGGAGCACCGCGCCGGAAAAGCAGCGGAGAGCTTGCGCCAGTCCGTATCGGTGCGGGCCACGGTGATTCGGGACGGCAAACAAGTGGAGACGCCGGTGGCCGACGTGGTTCCCGGCGACCTCGCCGTGCTATCCGCAGGCGACATGATCCCGGCCGACGGTTTGGTGCTGGAAGCGCACGATTTGTTCGTCAAGCAGGCGCTGTTGACCGGTGAGCCCTATCCTGTCGAGAAACGTCCCGGTGCGCTATCGGCCGATGCGACCGATCTACAGGATGCCGCCAACGCTGTGTTCATGGGCACCAGCGTCATCAGCGGCAGCGCCAGAATGCGTGTGGTAAAAACAGGCGCCAATACGGCCATCGGAGCCATCGCCGACAGCATTGGTCGCCAACCGCCGCCAACGGCCTTCGAAATCGGCACGCATCGTTTCGGCCTGCTCATTATGCGCCTCACTATCCTGCTGGTGCTGTTCGTGCTGTTGGTGAATGCCCTACTGCATAAGCCATGGCTCGAGTCCTTTCTGTTTGCTGTCGCGCTCGCAGTAGGCCTGACCCCCGAACTACTGCCGATGGTGGTGTCCGTCACCTTGTCACGGGGCGCGCTGCACATGGCGAAGAAGCGCGTCATCGTCAAACGCTTAGCCTCCATCCAAAATCTTGGATCGATGGACATCCTGTGCACGGACAAGACCGGCACGCTGACCGAGGCGAAGATAAGGCTGGAGCAGCATGTGGACGCGGAAGGGAGGCCCAGCGACCGCGTGCTGGAATTCGCTTATCTCAACAGCTTTTTCGAGACGGGCCTGAAGAGCCCGCTCGACGACGCGATCCTCGACCACGAAAACATTGACGTGAGCGAGTGGAAAAAGATCGACGAAGTCCCGTTCGACTTTGAACGGCGTCGCGTATCGGTTCTCCTGGAGAAAGGCGACGAACGATTGTTGGTGGTCAAGGGCGCGTCTGAGGAGATCATTGCTCTTTGTAACCTCTATGAAGAACAGGGAAATAAGGTCCAACCTCCTCTCGATGCTCCCACCCTTGGGCGGATACACGGGCAGCGCATCGCCCTCGAAAAGGAAGGCTTTCGCTTGTTGGGCATCGCTTGGCGGCAAGTTCCGCGGGACCATCCCCATGCGGTCGTCAGCGACGAGGCGGAACTGGTGTTCGCGGGTTTTGCGGGGTTTCTCGATCCGCCCAAGGAAAGCGCCGGAGCGGCGCTTGCGGCGCTTGCCGAAAGCGGCGTGATTGTGAAGATCGTTACCGGCGACAGCGAATTGGTCACCCAGCATGTCTGCGCGACCTTGAACATAGCAGTGCAGGGAGTGCTGACCGGGAAAGAAATCGGCGAGATGGATGACTCGGCCTTACGGGCCAGGGTGGAACAGAGCAATTTGTTTTGCCGGGTCAACCCGTCCCAAAAAGATCGGGTGATCCTCGCGCTCAAAGCCCGCGGTCATGTGGTTGGGTATCTAGGCGACGGCATCAACGATGCGCCGTCGCTGCACTCGGCCGATGTTGGCCTGTCGGTGGATTCAGCCGTCGATGTCGCCAAGGAAGCGGCCGACATGATCCTCCTGGATCAGGATCTGTATGTCCTCCATGACGGCGTGCTGGAAGGTCGCCGCACCTTCGCGAACATCATGAAGTACATAATGATGGGCACCAGCTCCAACTTCGGCAACATGTTCAGCATGGCCGGCGCCTCGCTATTTCTCCCGTTCTTGCCGATGCTGCCAACCCAGATCCTTCTCAACAATATTCTCTATGACATTTCGGAAGTGCCGATCCCTTTGGACGACGTAGACCCCGAGGACGTCCGTGGCCCGCATGTTTTGGACATGAGCTTTATTCGCAATTTCATGCTTGTTATCGGGCCGATCAGTTCGGCGTTCGACTTTCTGACTTTTTATGTCATGTTGGTCGTAATGAAAGCGGACGAGGCGTTGTTTCACACGGGCTGGTTCGTTGAATCATTGTCCACCCAAGTTTTGGTGATCTTCGTCATCCGCACGCGCGGCAATCCTTTCAAGAGCCGCGCGCATCCCGTCCTGGTCGCGACGTCCCTAACCATAGCGGCGATCGGCGCGATATTGCCATTTACTCCTTTGGGACCCTATTTCGGGTTTGTGCCGTTGCCCGGTCGATTTTATTTCATACTGGCGGCGATCGTGGTCGCCTATCTCCTGATTGTCGACGTCGCCAAGAAAGGTTTTTACCGTTGGCTCCGAGGATCCCCCGGTTCAAAGCGCGCAGAGTTGATCCGGCTATAGCGTTCGCTCGCATTTGAGTTTTTTGTCGCGGGAGAACGCCGACAAAGAAGACAAGTTGAAAAACGTGATCAGCTTCACAAAGTGCTTTTTGGAGCTTGTTAGAAGATGCATATCGAAGTGGAATGCGCGCCGCTGAAACGGCCCGCGCATTAGAGATACGTCCGCCCGAAGGCGGGAAAGTCCATTTTTTGGGGGATGTTCGCCACATTCTTGTTTGGCGGGCTACAACGCACAGACCGCCCGTTGCGCACGATCGTGAACCATGGCGACGTTTGTGTGTGGGGCGGTCCGTCTCGGCTCGCCTTTCATGGGATCGGCCCAATCAAAGAAGGTGAACATTCGACAGGCCAGTCTCGTGTCAGTCTGACCTTTCGCAAGGCCACAAACTGACCGGCACTTCCGCTCATGGCGCTAAGCTGACTCCGACGCGTCAACCCCTTCAGGCTCGATTAGCACCGGATCAGCGTCGCCGACGCCCGAGCGATTCACGCGCGGAGACACGATCCATTCCTGCAAGGCGTGCTCGGGCGGCGGGCGCAGCAACGACCCGTAATCGCCGGCAGCCATCCATACGTTCGCATCGCGCCAATCGAGAATGACCGGCATTCGGTGGTGAAAGACGCCATCAAAGCAGATACTTGTGAGACGAACTTGGACTTCCACGGATTCCGGGGCAGCGGACGCCCCCTCCGCCAGTTTGCCGGCTGCGGCGCCGCAACCGCCGGATATATTGAGCTTGTGAAGTTGCGTCGCTCCCGCATCGTGACTTTGTCTGACTTATAAAAACCTTTCGGTTCGAGTGCCGACGCAATCCCTGTCCACGGCGATTTCCACCTTCGGGAAAAGCTGCAAGGCGAAGCTCGCCAACCGAGCCGCCGCCGGCGCGCCCGAGGATCAGTTGCGCGCGACGCATCGGGCCGCGCCGAACATATGACGCTGTGGCGACGATTCTTGGCGGTGCGAGCGCGTGATCGAAACATGCCGACATGATCGCGCTCCTTTCCGTCAAAGGGAACAGTCCGACTCTACGCTGGCGCTGGCTTCGCGATTTCGGCGGCGCGATCGCGGATGCGGCCATCGTCGGTTGCATCAAGGTAGCGCCGGCGCGCATCACCCGACGGCCTGCTTCGCCCGTTCGATACGCTTGCGCTCGCGAGGCGAATGCGTCGCGTCCCATAAATCGCTACGTCTCTGCACGTTCAGCCAGAAGTCGGGACTGTCGCCAAACACGCGAGCGAGAATAAGCGCCGTCGCCGCCGTTACGTTCCTGCGGTCATTGCGTGTCGGCTATGCATGGTTGTCGCTGGGATGGCTTATCGAGAGCTTTAACGGCTTTTTTCAATTGCTGCCATAAAAAGCCACGCCGCACGCGCTGACTGTTGGCGCAATCGGAACGATGACGCTCGCGGTGATGACGCGGGCGTCGCTGCGCCATACTGGCCGCCCGCATACCGCAGGCCCCCGAACGACTGCCATCTACGTCCTGATAACTCTCGCAGCGATACAGCGCCTATTTTCGTCGGTCGCCGGAGCTCAAGAACCAGCTCTGCTATTGGCTGCCGGCGCCGCATGGACCGCGGCGTTCGCCTTGTTCACACTGTTCTATTTTTCGCTTTTAACGCCCCCGGGTCGGTCCGGAAAGGCCTCCCGATCTGATCGTGAGTTCAGACGGGGCTCGTCCGCTCGGCGTGCTGGACCGCGTCAACCGTTGTGCGCCTTTGTCTCGCGCCGATCCAGATCTTTTCCGACCGGAGAGGGCCCTCCAAACATCGGAGGCCCGATGGATGGCTTCGCTTCGATGTTGATGCTAACCTTTGCGTGCAAGCCGTTTTCCGTCTGTCACCCGTACCGCAAGATGAGACAACGATCAAACTCCGAGTGGTTATTGGCCCTACGGGCAGGCGATCAGAATCAGGCCGTTGCGCTGGCTGAGCTGCGTGAGCTCGTGCTCGGTGCGATCATCAAATTTCTCTCGCGAAATGAAACGCCCGGAAGTTCATCGCTCGGCCACGATTTGCATCAAACGGCGGAGGACTGCGCCCAGGAGGCCATGATCCTCATTCAGTCGAAACTCGACCAATTTCGTGGCGAGAGCAAATTTACGACATGGGCCTATTCGATCGCTGTTCGCGTCACTCTTGGGGAGCTTCGACGACGGCGCTGGCGGAAGGCGGTCGTGAATCGTGCGCGTCTTGGCGAAGATATGCCGGTCTGGCCGACGGATGCTCCAGAACCCGAGCGTAGTCTGGAACGGCGACAAGCGTGGGCTTTGCTCGTCCGCCTTATCGAGAACTCTTTGACGCCACTTCAGCGAAAAGCGCTTGTTGCTCACGCTTTTCAGGGCATGCCGCTCGATCTTGTCGCCGAGTGGCTCGGCGGCAATCGCAATAGCATATACAAGCTTATTCATGATGCACGAAAACGCCTCAAGGCCGCGCTACTTTCCGAAGGCGTTACGCATCAGGACATCATAGCTACGTTCGACTCGCCCCGGCGCAAAACTCATCTCAGCGATGATGGTAAGATTTTCCCGTCTCAGAGCGTCTCAAATACGGTTGAGTCCGGAAGCTAAGAATGAAACAAAACGACTTTGCCCGCCTACTCGATACGATCTTCGCCGCCAAAAGCGGGGAAGAGATGTCGTGTACGGATTATTTCGATAGTCTCCCGCGCTACGCCGAGTTGGAAGCCTCCGGCTTGGACGCCGCCGCCACGCTCCCCGAAGTTCGTCACCACATGCATCAATGTCCCGAATGCGAAGAAGTGTATCTCGGATTGCTGGCGCTTGTGCGCGCCGAAAAGGCGGCGGATCGCGCGTGAGCGGGCGATCTCTTATATGATTTGAATGTCCTGCGGGAGGCATTTCTCCGAGCGAAAAAATCTCGCCGGTCGAAGTAAGATTCTCCACGCCGCGGCGTCTAAGAGACGTCCGGGCCGAAAAATTGGCTCGCTAAGGTCGGCAACAGGGAGAACGCAAGGCATGTCAAATCTCTACGAGCGCCTCGGGGGCGAGAACGCCGTTAATGCCGCAGTTGAGCTTTTTTATCGCAAGGTTCTCGCGGACGGTCGCATCGCGCAGTTTTTTGATGGCGTCGACATCGATCAGCAAATCGCCAAGCAGAAATCATTCCTGACCATGGCGTTTGGGGGGCCAAATAATTACACGGGAGCCGACATGCGCAATGCGCACAAGCGTCTCGTCGCGAAGGGCCTCAATGATTCACATGTCGACGCGGTGATCGAAAATCTGAACTACACGCTCCGTGACCTTGGTGTGCCAGATAAAGAGGTTAAGGAAGTCGCCGCGATTGCAAATTCCGTACGTGATGACGTATTGAACCGTTGATCCGATGCTGAAGTTCGAGGATCGTTCGGTCGAACTCAGGCTAGGTGAAACGGTGCTTGAGGCGCTGGAGCGCGCCGGCATCGACGCGCCTTCGTCGTGCCGGTCCGGCAATTGTCAGACTTGTCTGCATCGCGCGGTGGAAGGCGTTCCTCCGCCAGAGTCTCAAGTTGGATTGACACAGGGTCAGAAGGCGCTCGGCTTTTTTCTGCCCTGTGTCTGTTTGCCGACGTCGCCGCTGACGATTGCGCGGCCGGACGACGTCGGAGCGCGTCGGGATGCAGTCATTCGAGCGATTGAGCCGCTCGCGCCGGATGTGATCCGACTTCGTGTCGATGCAGATGATTTTGCGTATCGGCCAGGTCAGTTCCTCGAACTTGTCGCGGATGGCGATTTAAGACGTCATTACTCGCTCGCGAGCCATCCCGAGGAGGATCCATTTCTCGAGATGCATATCCGACTACATGAAAATGGCCGAATGAGCCGGCGGCTGGGAGAATTCAAGCCGGGCGACCGCTTGCATGTCGCGGGTCCGTCCGGGACATGTTTTTACGAAGGCGTTTACCAGGATCAGCGGCTGCTGCTGATCGGCGCCGGGACGGGTCTCGCGCCACTCTATGGCGTGTTGCGAGACGCTCTGAAGCGGGGCCATCTCGGTCCAATCCGTCTTTACCACGGCGCACGCAGCCGTGATGGTCTCTATCTTGATGAAGAGCTGAAAGCGCTGAGCCGGACGTGGGCGCATGTCGACTACCGGCCATGCCTGCTTGATCCAAATGCTCCGGCTGGAGGAGACGTTGCGGCGACAGCCCTGCACGCCGAGCAAGACGTCAAGGACAGCGCAATTTTTCTGTGTGGCGGCGAAAATCTGGTGAAACGGTTGAAGCGTGATTTCTTCATGCGCGGAGCCAGCATGAAAAACATTCGATCGGATGCGTTCGCGCCGTCGGGCTAACGTTTGGCGAATTGGTGTGGGGCGAAGTAGCAGCTTCAGGATTGACGTATCCGTGACGCCGCGCGCAGGTCAGCAAGAGTGGATATTCGATCCGCGCCGCCATCGGAGCGCCCGCGAGTTCGCGTTTTGCGGCTGCATGCCTGCTTCGGGCGCTGCTGACCGGCTCTCGCTTTTGGGGCCGACGGCGTCGCCTCTTGCAGCCATCACGGACAGCCATCGCAACCGGGGCAACCGTCCCAACGATGGAGAGCAAGATGAAGACATTCGCAGAATTCCAATTGGAAAGACAGTCGTTCCCGTCGACGGGTCAAAGTTCGCGCAGCGAGTAGCTCGTGCTGCGGCCGCCCGCGGCGTCCTTGATCAGGATGCCGCGCTGGAGGAGATCGTCGATATCGCGGAGCGCGGTGTCTTGCGAGCATTTGGCGAGCTTCGCCCATTTCGAAGATGTGAGCTTGCCCTCGAATCCATTCAGCAGCCGATTGATGATGGCGCGTTGACGGTCATTGAGCCGCTCTCCGGCTTGGGCGTCCCAGAAGCGCGCTTTTCGCAAGACGGAAGCCAAGATCGTCTCCGCTGCGTCGAACGCTCGCTCCAAGCACTTGAGGAACCATTCGAGCCAGGCGGTAATGTCGAGGTCGCCTTTCTGTGTCGCCTCCAGCATGTCGTAATAGGCGTTCCGTTCTAAGCGGATTTGCGCGGACATGCTGTAGAACCGCTGCGGCGTACCCTCGGAACGCGTGAGCGCGAGATCGGCGACGGCGCGGGCGATTCGGCCGTTGCCATCCTCGAAGGGATGGATGGTGACGAACCACAGATGCGCGACGCCAGCTTTGATGACGGGGTCGATCGCGACGTCGGCCTCGAACCAATCGAGGAAGACGCGCATCTCTTTCTCGAGCCTTCCTGCGTCGGGCGCCTCGAAATGCACATGCCCGCGCCCGATCGGACCCGAGACGACCTGCATCGGACCTGACGCTTTGGCGCGCCATGCGCCCACGATGATCTTGCGCATTCCGCTGTGGCCAGTCGGAAACAGCGCGGCATGCCAGGCGAACAGCCGCTCATTGGTCAGGGGCGTCGTATAATTCTGGGTCGCGTCGAGCATCATCTCGACGACGCCCTCGACGTTGCGATCGGCCGGCACAAGACCAGCGACGTCCATGCCGAGGCGACGCGCGAGGGACGAGCGCACCTGTTCCTTGTCGAGCAGCTCGCCTTCGATCTCGCTGGATTTCAGCACTTCTTCAGTGAGAGTTTGAAGGACCGCTTCCGCGCGCAGCGGAAAGCCGAGCCCCTCCATGCGTCCAATCAGCCGTCCCTGTCGATGGCGGACGGAAGCGAGGCGGTCCGCCAAGCGTTCCGGGCTCCATCTGAAGGCGGGCCAGTCCTTGCGTTCATGAATGTATGTCATAATCACCGCATGATTTACGGCGATTATAGCGCCTATTCACCGCAAATCGCAACTATTATCGCCGCATGAAATGCGGCGATAAGGTTCCAAATTCACTGCGTCGGATGTAGCGCACCCAAGCGAGATTGGGGCGAACAGCGAGATCGCCTTGATGCGGATTTCGGCGACGCCGCTGGGTCCATAGGCGACTTGCGGACAGTCGTGAGTCGCGACCTCGATGCCCTTTTCATCATGAAGCGGTTCGATTCGAGCTCGTCGAGCGCGGCGTCAAAGTCGCCAATCCGCTAGGCCACCGGATCGTTGGCGGCAGCAGCCGGTTTTGCTTGACCGTCATCACCGTCTTCATTTCCGATTTTATCGAGGAAGGCGAAGCTCTGCGCGAGCACCAGCTCGAAGGGGGCGGCCAGAAGGCCGTTGAGGAGGCCAGGACTCGTCGCCGCCGGATAATCCTTAAAGGTCAGCATGGCTGCTCGGGAGTCGTCGCCATGGGTCGCGCCTCCATGTTCCTTAAGATGTGACGCCTGATCTGTCTGTCATTCCTCTGGTATGACCATGACTTCGGTCGTCACCGAGTTGGCGATGAAGCATTCTCGGTGCGCCTTATCGTGTAGCCATTCGAGATCCGCGTGCGTCGGTTGCTTGTCCCCGCTGTAAGTAATTCTCGGGCGCAATTCGACGTGTGTGATGGCGAGCTTGCCGCTGGCGTTCTTTTCAAGGCGCCCGACGGCGCTGTCCTGATAGCTGTCGACAACGAAGCCCTTGTTCGACGCCAGCGCCAGAAAGGTCAGCATGTGGCAGCTCGACAGCGCCGCGACAAAAGCCGCCTCTGGATCGACGCGCTGCGGATTGCCCAGATAGGCGGG
>JGI1356J14229_10003317_pt1 | contig 12319 bp, 11 predicted proteins | sample Subgrocontami58m_FD_14229 | JGI IMG/M metagenome (IMG submission 14229) | reverse complement strand
AGCATGCTGCCGATGCAACGCACCCCGCCACCGAAGAAATCCTTTAACCTTGCAACCGGACTTCCTGCCAAATGATTGGTACGGCTACAGGGGGCAGGTCACACTCAATAGATGAAACTGGGCACGGAGATCTGTAGAATGCTGACTGGATTATTGCATCGACGTATCCTTAGGGGGACATACCGCTAAATGCAGAATCCGAACTACACGGAATGGAAAGCCACGCTGCGGAACGGATGTGACTACTTCATCCTTGTTGCCGGGGCATTCATCGCCGGCATCGCGCTGATATCGAAACAGGACAAGGGTCAGTTCAGTGAATGGCCAACGCAATTACAACCCGTTCTCTTGTGGTTTTTGCAAAATAATTGGTGGTTCGTCCTTGGTCTGACCGCTCTTGCCGCAATCGCAAAAATTATTAAGGAACGGCTAGACAGGACGTGGGTGTGGACGGCTGTGCAGGCGATAGTTGACCGGATACAGACAGAAGCATTTGCACAACAGCCGGGCTATGCACATCATCACCGGGCCACGTTATTTCGACATCAACGCTGCAAGTGGTGGCCGTTCCCATTGCGCTATTTCGTAGATCCGCCGGGCAAGCGACGCTGGCCATGTTCGGGTTGGCTAGTTCCCGCGATTCGTTCGGGGCACACGACGCAACACACTACGACGTACTTCCTGGCACCAGATGATGCAGACAAGGCCGAGGGTGTTGTCGGCCATATCTGGGCAAGCAACAAGGAAGTGGCACTTGCGGCCGGAACTGCATTGCGAAGGAACGCAGACGACGTGGCGATTGCAGATTACGCGGGGAAGACGTTCGTTTCTGCAACTTGGGCAAAGCACGAACTGTCAAACGACAAAGTCTTGGCTGCTTCATTTCGAGGTATTCCGGTGGAAGGGAAAGCCGGACGGAAATGGGGGGTATTAATATTGGACAGTCGAGATCCAGATGCTGCCATGAAAGCGAATCTTAACATTGCGCCGTACGCCTACTGTCTCGGAAAGCTGCTAGAGAGGGTATGACTATGCCTGAGAAGCGGTGGATTACAGTTAACCCATCAAACTTTCGTCGACCAGTGCATCAACAGTTTGGCACAGCTACGGTTGTGTCATCTGCATCTCCGTACTCTGTTCCACAAGCTGTCAGCACGTACGACGATGAGATCTCTGGCAACTATGTGCTCGAGCTAAAGTACATCGGCACGGATGAACCGGTTGAAATGGTCACTCTAGATAGCTCGCGCCTGTTCTTCGGCAAGAATAGCAAGCGGGTATTCAAGGTATCCGTGAGTCATGGCCCCGGATTGGGGAACAGTGCGAATGATCTTGCGACAATCAAGAAGGCTATTGCATGCGCAGCAAGTAATCAAACCTTGCCTGCTGAAAATTGCGAAATAGTGAATGATGTGATCGATCAAAATAGAAATCAGCTTCTTATCCTCGGACCAGAGGACAACCAAGGACAGAAGTAGCTTCCGCGGGGAGACGCAATCCGGCTTGGTGGGTCGATCCGCGGCGAGGGCTAGGCACATTGCCCCTACCGAAGGCGTGGAAGAGCATGGCGTCGACGGTGTCATCGTCGGCATGATGAATGTCGACAAGACTGTCGTCGATTGCATAAAGTACCGCAATAAGAGTGGTCTCGACGTTGCGCTGGAGGCGCTACGCGAAGCTTGGCGGGCAAAGCGCATCACCAGCGCCGATATTTGGCGCTATGGGAAGATCTGTCACACGACCAATGTGACGCGCCTCTACCTGGAGGGTCTGGGATAACTTCAACTTGGCCGGACGCTTGTCAACCATTGCACGATTCGCGATGTTCCATCCCGGTACTTGCGCTAATGTTGTGCGAGCGCATTGCCGCAGAACGGGAAGCCTAGTAGCCTAGCGCCATTTGTACATGGTCTTGACCAACCAAGCTAGGTGATGGCAGCGTTCGTAGATTTGTTCTGTGGTGGGGGATTTGGCGCCAGGGGTGCACTCCGTGGTGGTGGCGTTCCGCTGCTCGGACTGGATTCCTGGGAACTTGCAACCCGAACCTACAAGGCCAACTTCCCCGACGCGGAAATCCTGACCGAGCACATCGAAAAGGTGGACATAGCGAAACTCAGCAAGCTCTATCACCCGGATGTCCTCCTGACCTCACCGGAATGCACTTCCCATTCGATCGCACGCGGCGCAAAACCCGGGTCCGAGCGCAGTCGGGAGACGGCCTTCTGGATCGTCCCTTGGGTTAGATCCATGCAGCCTCGCTGGGTGATCGTCGAGAATGTGAACAGGATGAAGCAGTGGGACCGACATGATGAAATGGTCGAGACCATTGAGAACCTGGGCTATGTCGTCAGCGATCTCTATCTGAATGCTGCCGACTTCGGCACGGCTCAGGCACGAAAACGGATGTTCCTGATCTGCGACCGCGATGGTACGGAAGTGACCAGGGAAGAATTGCTCGCTTTATCGAAGAACAGGCCTTCAACTGCGCGTGACATCATTGAATGGGGTGCCGAGTATCCCACTGCCAAGCTGTACAAGAAGGGGCGTGCCCAGGCGACACTTGAGCGTGCGGAAAGGGGCTTCGCCACACTTGGCCGAAAGGTGCCATTCATCATTGTCTACTATGGTTCAGATTACGCTGGGGGTTGGCAGACTCTCGACGTACCCCTTCGCACAGTAACCACCATTGACCGTTTCGGCCTTGTCACCTGGGAAGGAAACACTCCTCATCTTCGAATGCTGCAGCCTAGCGAACTGGCAAAGGCAATGAGCGGGGGTAGAGGCCACAAGCTTCCATATGGTAACAGGCGTGAAAAAGTGAAGCTGTGCGGCAATGGGGTCTGCTCAAACGTCATCACCGCAATCTTCCGATGGATAGACTCCGACCAACTACGAGCACGTGGAAAACGAACCCACAGATAGTGGAATCCGAATCCCTTGCGCCTTCCCGGAATCGGAAACCGATCCATTTGTAGTCCCGTTCGGCACGAAACCGAGCTTACGCGTCGAGCATCAAGGTGAGCTCAGCGTCTTGGTCGCTCCAACCATTTCATCCGAGGACGCCCTACACGGCCTTTCCTGCCTCGGCGAGCAGGGATAGCCGATGTGGCTGCCAAAGCTGGGGAGAAGAACCGAGTGAGGGTTTTGGGTCGAAAGGACCAGTTCACGCTTTCGGGAAACGGACATTCCCGCTGGGCACCCTGATTGCCTCTCGAACAAATCGTCAGCGTCCGGTTCGGCCGAGTCGCGGCCATCTCCGGCGGTAATTCCATGCGGCCGCATTGGCTGGTTTGCGCCCTTCGACCTGAGAGTGCCGTGGCGATCAGAGTCGACTTTCTGCGATGGATCACTTGCTTTCCGCGTCGGAAGGCCAGCAGTCGGCGATAGCGTTCCGATCAACCGCGCCATGGATCAATCGGGGCACAGGATTTCGACCCCCTGGACCAGCCCGACGCGACCCCGGTTATCATTCGCGCATTCAATCGACCGATACCCCGGGAGCACGAGATGATCGTCGAGCGCATCTGGACCGGTAACGCGTATCGCAACTTCAACTATCTCATTGCCTGCCCCGACACCGGCGAAGCGCTCGCGATCGATCCGCTGGACCATCGGAAATGCCTCGCGGCCGCGAAGGCCAGGGGCTGGCAGATCACGCAGATCCTCAACACCCACGAGCACGGCGACCACACCGGCGGCAACGCCGCGGTGGTCGCGGCCACCGGCGCCAAGCTGATCGCCCATCACCGCGCCGGTGCGCGGATTCCTGGCATGGACCGGGGCGTGACGGCGGGGGACGTGATCAAGGTCGGCAAGCGAGTCGAACTCGAATGCATGGACACGCCGGGCCACACCATGTGCCACATCTGCCTGCGCTCGCGGTCCGACATGAACGCGCTGTTCTGCGGCGACACGCTGTTCAATGCCGGCGCCGGGAATTGCCACAACGGCGGGCACCCCGAGGAGCTCTACGCCACCTTCGTGGACCAGCTCGCCAAGTTGCCGGAAGAGACGCGAATCTACCCCGGGCACGACTACATCGAGAACAACCTGAAATTCACCTTGAACCGCGAACCGGACAACGCGGCGGCCCAGGCCTTGCTGCTCGAGGTGACGGGACACGATCCTGCGACCTCGATCATCACCACTCTCAAGCAGGAAAAACAGTTCAACACCTTCTTCCGCCTCACCAGCCCGAGCGTGATCGCAAGACTGCGGGAAAGTTTTCCCGGCCTTCCGGAGCAGCCGGATGCGAAGACGGTGTTCATCAAGCTGCGGGAGCTGCGCAACAAGTGGTGAGCGGCGGATTGCCCTCTTTCCGACCCCGCATCGCGGGCCTGCCCCACGCCCGCGTCTGATAAACTCGGGCTCCGGTCGTGCCGGCAATCGCGTCGAAACCCATAAGCCCCGGAAGGACGCTTCCATGCCCAGAATCGCAAGCGCCTTTTTTTCGATCATCCTTCTTGCCGCCTGCTCGATGACTCCAACCGCGCCCGCCCCCTCCGCCGCCGCCGTCGCCCAACTGACGCCCACGGGCAAGCTGCGCGCCGCCATCAACTACGGCAATGCCGTGCTGGCGAGGCGCGACGCCGCTACCGGCGAGCTCGGAGGCGTGTCCGTCGACCTGGCGCGCGAGCTGGCCAGGCGCCTCGGCGTCGAGATTCAACTGGTTCCGTTCGACGCGGCCAACAAGTCCGTCGAGGCCATCCGGAACAAGCAGGTGGATGTCGGCTTTTTCGCCATCGACCCGCTGCGCGGCGCCGACACCGACTACACCGCCGCCTACGTGGTCATCGAGGGCACTTACGTCGTGCCGCAAGCCTCCGGCATCAAGGTCAACGCCGACGTCGACAAGCCCGGCACGCGCATCGCGGTCGCCGCGAAAAGCGCCTACGACCTGTTCCTGAGCCGCGGGATCAAGCGGGCCACGCTGGTGCGCACCGCCACCTCGGCCGGCGTTGTCGACATGTTCGTGGCGCAAAAGCTCGAGGTTGCCGCCGGCGTGAAGCAGCAGCTCGAAAAGGACATGAGGCGCGTTCCGGGGCTGCGCATGCTCGACGGCCGCTTCATGGAAATCAACCAGGCGATGGGCACCTCCAAGGGCCGCGACGAGGGTATCAAGTACCTGCGCGCCTTCGTCGAGGAGATGAAGGCCTCCGGTTTCGTCGCCAGGGCGCTGGAGCGTCACCGCATCGAGGGTGTCGCCGTCGCACCACGCGCCGCGCGCTGATCAAGAGGAGGTTACGATGAAGCGACTGTGGGTCGGACTGGGATCGGTCCTCGTTCTGATCGCGATCGGCGCCTATTTCTGGCTGCGACCGGCGCCGCAGCCGCTGCCGCCGCCGGATACGGCGCCGGTGGTGTCACCGCCCGCGGTCGCGCCGAAGGAGCCGGCGATCAAGCATCCCATCCAGGCGCCGCCCGGCGCGACGCAGCCGCCTCCGCCCGAGCGGGCCGAGGATCTGATCAAGGAGCGGCTCACCGAGCTGCTCGGCGCCAAGGCCGTCAAGGCCTACATCCGGATCGAGAGCTTCGTGCGCCGCGTGGTGGCCACGGTGGACAATCTCTCCCGCTCGCTCGCGCCGCCGAGGCTGTGGCCGATCCACCCGACGCCCGGGCGTTTCAGCGTCGAGGCCGCGGAAAGCGGACATGTCATCGCCGCGAAGAACGCCGCCCGCTACGCAGCGTTCGTCGCGCTGGTCGAATCGGTGGACAGCGGGCGCGCGGTCGAGCTGTACCGGCTGCTCTACCCGCTGTTCCAGCGCGCCTACGAGAGCCTCGGCTATCCGGGAAAGTACTTCAACGACCGCCTGGTCGCGGTGATCGACCATCTGCTCGAAACGCCGGAGCCGCCCGGCCCGCTGAAAGTCGAGCTGCCGGAAATCGAGGGCCCGCTCAAGCCGAAGCGCCCCTGGGTGCTGTATCGCTTCTCCGATCCCGATCTCGAGCGCCTGTCGAGCGGGCAGAAGATCCTGCTGCGCGTGGGGCGGGAGAACGAGAGGCGGCTGAAAGCGAAGCTCGGCGAGATTCGCGAGCTGATTGCCGGAGGGAAAGCGGGTCGGTGAGAGCCTACCGGATTCAGCCGGCGGACGAAATGCCGGTAGACTCCGCCCGTCATGCCCGGCACCCCACGGACTTCCGCCTTCACCGGCACGCGCGACTACGCCTTCCTGCTGCTCGCGCTGGCGACCCTATTCTGGGGCTCGAACTGGGTGATCGGCCGCGCGCTGCGCGATGCGATCGGTCCTGTCTCGCTCAATTTCTGGCGCTGGGCGGTCGCGCTGTTGATACTGGCGCCGTTCGCGCTGCCCGGCGTGATCGCGAACCGGCACGCCGTGCGCCGCGACTGGGGCATGCTCCTGGTGCTCTCGCTCACCGGCGTGGTGGTGTTCCAGAGCCTGGTGTATCTCGGGCTGAGGACGACGACCGCCGTCAACGCGGTCCTGCTCAATTCGTCCTCGCCCATGTTCATGCTGCTGTGCTCCTGGGCGATCGAGCGCGAGCGGGCGACCGCCCGGCAGATCGCGGGCATGCTGATATCGCTCGCCGGGATCCTCGTGATCCTCGCGCGCGGCGATCCCGCGAGCCTGCTGCAGCTCGAGTTCCACATGGGCGATGCGTGGATCCTGCTCGCGATGCCGGTGTGGGGCGTCTATTCGGTGTTGCTCAAGCGCCGCCCGGTCGAGCTTGGCGGCGTGGAGTTCGCTTTCGTGATGGCGCTCTTCGGCGTGGCGCTGCTCGCGCCGATGTACGCGCTGGAGACGCTCGTCATCCCGGCGCGCTGGCCGACTGCGCAAGAGGCCGCCGCGATCATCTACATCGGCGCCGCCGCCTCGGCGGCTGCGCTGCTTTGCTGGAACCGGGGCGTGGCGATCGTCGGCGCGAACGCAGCCGGGTTCACGCTGCATCTGCTGCCCGCGTTCGGGACGGTGCTCGCCATGCTGTTCCTGGGCGAATCGTTCCACGCCTTTCACGCGGCGGGCGTCGCGACCATCGTCGCGGGCGTCGTCGTCGCGACGCGCGCCAAAGGAATGCGGTGACGGCTCAGCGCCGCGTCCTGTCCCTGCGCAGGCGATAGCCCCTGTACAGGAGCGCGAGGCCCGCCCAGGCGCCCAGGGCGGCCAGCGGGTACGCCAATGCAGGCGGGAAGACGGCGAAGAGCACCGAAGCCGCGCAAAGCACGAGCCCCGAAACGGTCGCCAGTCGCGCTTCGATCGGCCCCAATACGCGACGGTTCGTGAACGCCGCGCCGATCGCGTTTCCGACCCGGATCGCCCCCGCCGCCGCGCGGCTCGCGCTGCCCGCGCCGCTCCCCATGTGCCGGCGCCGCAGGCGCGGCTGGCCGGGCGCGGAGAGCCTGCGCCTGGGGCCGAGGACGATCTCGGTCGCGTTGGCGAGATCGCGCAGGTACATCTCCTCCATCCGCGCCGCGAACGGCGCATCTTCCACGACGGCGTCCAGTTCGCAGTTGCCGAACCAGCTTGCGAGGTTGAGGTTGGTCGAGCCCACGCGCGCCCATCGGCCGTCCGTGACCGCCGTCTTGGCGTGCAGCATCGTCCCGTTCCACTCGAACACGCGCACGCCCGCCTCGAGCAGCGGCCGGTAGCCCGAGCGCGACAGCGGGCGCAGCAGCGGAATGTCGGTCGCGTTCGGCACGAGAAGCCGCACATCGACCCCATCCTCCGCCGTCGCTCTGAGCGCCTGGACATACGTGGACGTGCCGGCATAGTAGGCGTCGGTCAGCCAGAGCCGCTCTTGCGCGAGGGCCGCGATGAGCTGGTCCAGGCGCAGCATGCCCGCGGTCGCCGGCTCGCTTGCCACGATCCTCAGGCAGACCTCGCCGGCGGGCGGCGGCGCATCGGCGGGCTTCCCGGGGATCGGCTCGCCCAGCGATGCCCATATGCGCCTGAACGCCCGCTCGATCTGCGCAACGGCGGGACCGCGGACCTCGATGCCCGTGTCGCGCCACGGCTCCATCCTGCGCGCAGGATCCCCGGTCCACATGTGCGCCACGCACAACCCGCTGACGAAGCCGACCTCGCCATCGACCGCGAGCATCTTGCGGTGATCGCGCGAGACCCAGCCGAACGGGCTGTCCAGCCGCGGCGGGTTGTAGCAGCGCACTTGCACGCCGGCCGACGCGAGGGAATTCCAGAAGCGCCGCGAAGCCTTGGCGAAGTTGCCCATCCAGTCATAGATGAGCCTCACCTGGACGCCTTCGCGTGCCCTGGCGTTCAAGGCATCCGCGAATTCCAGGCCGGTCTCGTCCTCCGAGATGAAATAGGCCTCGAAGTGGACGTGGCGCCTCGCCGCCCGGATCGCCTCCAGCCACGCGGGATAGTTCTCGCGCGCGTCCTCGAGCAGTCGCACGCTGTTGCCGCCGATCAGCGGCGCACCGGCCGCGCGCGAGAAGGCCTGGTTGGCCAGCTCGCGAAGCTGCGGCAGCATGGTGCGCTCGTCGCTCACGCCTTCACCGTGACGATCGGAAAGTGCAGGTTTCAACGCGGCTNGCCGCGGCNATGCGCTTGCGCGTGCCTCCCCCGAAATCACTCCGCCTGGAAGTTCACCTTCTTGTGGCTGCCGTCGCAGTAGGGCTTGTTCCCCGATCCGCCGCAGCGGCACANCCAGGTCTCGGTCGTGCGCAGGATCGTTCGGCNGGTTCCCGTCANGACCTCCAGCGGGCCCTCNACCTTGAGNGGGCCGTTGGGCTGCGGCGTCACGNTCACCGCGCCGTTGCGCACNGCGAGCGGNTGCGACTCCGCCGCCGCCGGTTCCCCGGTCGCCTTGAATCCGGCCGCNNNNTGGCTGCCGTCGCAGAACGGCTTGTTCTTCGATGCGCCGCAGCGGCANNGCGTGGCGCGAAAGCCGCTGTCGACGCCGCGAATCTTCAANTGCGCGTGAATCGCGAGCGGGCCATTCTCCCGGATGCGCACGACGTTGACCAGCGGCGGCGACTCGTTCGCCCCGCCGTCCAGCCGCTCGTAGGTGATCGCGCCCGAGGGGCAGTTGGCCGCCAATGCCGCCACTTCCTCAGGAGCCGCCCGGTCCGGATGGATCCAGTCCCCCTCGACGCCCGGCACGAACACGTCGGGGCGCCCGAGCACGCAGTTGCGCGAGTGCACGCACTTCGCGCCGTCGAACCGGATCACGACCCGGCGGCCGCGGACTTCCTCGATCTTGGCCATTGACGATCCTCCTCGACCGCACACGAGCAGTGTAGCCGCAATGACCGCCTACGGCCTGTCGAGCGCGCTGCGCCCGGGGCCGTGCGCGAATACGGTCAGCAGTCCGCCCAGGATCGCCAGGTTCTTCATGAAATGGATCTGCTGATTCAGGACCTGGTCGGCCGGAACGCCCCAGTACGCGTGGAAGATGAACGTGGCGGGGATCGTGAACGCGATCAGCGCCAGCGCCGCCCAGCGCGTCTTCCAGCCGAGCACCAGCATGGCACCGCCGATCACCTCGACCAGGGCCGCCGGCCAGATGAGGATGTCGGCCGCGGGCATGCCGTAGGCCTGCATGTACCCGATGTTGCCCGCGGGGTAGGCGAACTTGGTGTAGCCGGACCACAGGAAAACCAGGGCGAGCCCGATACGGCCCAGCAGCGGCGCCCAATCCACCGATATGACAGTCTTCGATTCCAGCGCTTGCGTAGTCATGATGCCTCCATTGAAGTCGTTCGCGAAGTCCATTCGCTGCGCGTATTTAATCAATTGCGTGCAATGAAATAAACCAGCAGAATGTCAATTTACTATTCCTTTTTATCAAACAATCATGGCGATCGACATCGTAGCGGGCATGCGGGTGTTTACCGCGGTGGTGGACGCCGGCAGCTTCGCCGGCGCTGCGGACAAGCTCGATCTCTCGCGCGGCATGGCGACGCGCTACGTCGCGCAGCTCGAGGCGCACCTGGGCGTGCGCCTGCTCAATCGCACCACGCGCAAGCTCTCGCTCACCGAGGCGGGCGGCGACTACTACCAGCGCTCGGTGCAGGTGCTCGCCATGGTCGAGGAAGCCGAAACCTCCGTCTCCCAGGAGGCCTCGGTGCCGCGCGGGACGCTGCGCGTGAACACCTCGGTCGCGTTCGGCGCCCGCCACATGGGCCCGGCCATCACCGACTACCTGCGCCGCTATTCCGGCGTGAAGGTCGATCTGACGCTGAACGACCGCGTCGTGGACCTGGTCGAGGAGGGCTTCGATCTCGCGATACGCGTCGCAGCGAACATCGATCCGGGGCTGGTGGCGCGCAGGCTGACGCGCGCGCGCATGGCGGCCTGCGCGTCACCCGATTACCTGAAGCGGCGCGGCGCACCGAAATCCCCGGATCAGCTCGCGGGCCACAACTGCATCACCTACGCCTACTCGAGCGTGCAGGGCGGCTGGCGCTTCAGGCGCAACGGCGCCGAGCGCACGGTGCCGGTCTCGGGAAACCTGCACGGCAACAACGGCGACATCCTGATGAACGCCGCCATCGAAGGCCTGGGCGTGATCCTGCTACCGACCTTCCTCGTCCACGAAGCGCTGCGAAGCAGGCGGCTCGTTCGCATTCTCCCGGGCTGGCAGGCCGACGAGCTGGGTGTGTTCGCGGTCTATCCGCATCGGAAGTTCCTGCCGCCCAAGGTGCGCAGCTTCATCGACTTCCTGGCCGAGCGCTTCGGACCGGAACCGTACTGGGATTCCCGCAGCGACAACGGGTGATTCTCCCTCTCCCCCCGGGAGAGGGCCGGGGTGAGGGAAAATCTCGACACGAAGCCGCGTCAGTCCACGGCGGCAACCACCAGCGCAAGCGCAGCAACCAGCGCGGCCGGTATGCCGTAGCGCTCCAGCTTCGACACCGAGTCGCCCGCGATCACCTCGACCGGCACCGAGGTCAGCTCGAGCACCTTGTTGGTGACCGAGCTCTCGACCCAGCGGGTGAGCGAGTTCTTGCGCGCCGTGCTCATCACGATCTGGTCGCAGCGCAGGCGGCGGGCCGTATCGGTGATGAGCTTGGCCTTGTCTCCCACCTCGGTGTGCACCGAGTAGGGAATGCCGAAGCCGTCGAGCATCTGCCGGATCGGACGCAGCGCCGTCTCCGCCTGGTCGCGTTGGTACTCCTGCAGCCCCTTCCTGCTGACGAAGCGCGCGATGTCCCTGCTGAACGGCATCTGGACGTTCAGCAGGTGAATCTCCATCGCCGTGTTGTTCATGAATTGCTTGATGACGTGCTTCACCGCGAACTGGCAATTGCTCGAGCGGTCGACGGGGATGAGAACTTTCAGCATGGCGTTTCCTCCTGTGGTGAGGCGCTGGGCGGATGCGCGGCCTGCGCCCTGCAGCGCGGCGCCGGGGATACCGGCGGCCTGCCCTGTCTCCATGACCATTGCCGAGCGCTTTCGGAAGTAGACCTTGAGCAGTTCCATTGCAATCGGCGAGGCGAAGAAGAACGGAAGCATGAACACCCAGTCGCCGAAGCTGAGCGGCACGGTGTCGAAGAACGGCCTCAGGAACGGCACGTACACCACCATGAGGACGAGCAGGAACGACACCCCGACGGCCCAGACCATCCAGCGNTTGGANAACACGCCGATGGAGAANACGCTGTGGTACTCGGACCGGGCGGTGAANGCGCGGATNAGCTCCGAGGTGCACAGGGCGACGAAGGCCATGGTCTGGGCCGCTTCCAGGTGGCCGGGGTAGCGCTGCATGCCCAGATAGAAGACCGANAGGATGGCGATGGCGTCGACAACCCCGATAACGCCGATGCCGATCGCCATGTCCCGGTTGATGACGGGCTCGGTCGGGGATCTCGGCGGGTGCTTCATGATGTCGGGGTCGCCCTTCTCCAGCCCGAGGGCGAGCGCCGGGGCGCCGTCGCTGACCAGGTTCAGCCAGAGCAGTTGGACCGGCCTCAAGGGGATCGGCATGCCCACCAGCATGGCCGCGAAGATGATGAGGATTTCCCCGACGTTGCAGGCGAGCAGGAAGTACACGAACTTGCGGATGTTGGAGTAGATGATCCGCCCCTGCTCGATCGCCGCGACGATGCTCGCGAAGTTGTCGTCGGTGAGCACCATGTCCGCGGTCTGCTTGGCCACGTCGGTGCCGGTGATGCCCATGGCGACGCCGATGTTCGCCCGCTTCAGCGCCGGCGCGTCGTTGACGCCGTCGCCGGTCATTGCCACGACGTGGCCGCGCGACTTCAGCGCTTCGACGATCCTCGTCTTGTGCTGGGGCGAGACCCGGCAACACACGTCGAGCCTGTCGGTCCTGGCCGCCAGTTCCTCGTCGCTGAGCTTTTCGATCTCCGGCCCGGTCAGCACCAGCCCGCCCGGGGTCA
>JGI1356J14229_10003314_pt1 | contig 12322 bp, 6 predicted proteins | sample Subgrocontami58m_FD_14229 | JGI IMG/M metagenome (IMG submission 14229) | reverse complement strand
GCCGCACGCTCGGGCCGCCGATCTTGCGCGTCAGCAGTCCGCCCGCCGCGAGATGCGCGTCGCGAATCACCTCGGCCTCGAGTCGCAGCCGGTTCTGCCGCGCGAGCAGCGTGTTCGTCGGATCGATGTCGATCAGGTCCGCGCGGTAGGCGGATGACTGACGGTAGGTCTGCGACGTGACGATGAGTTTGATCAGCGCCTTGCGCGACCAGCCGAGTTGCGAGAACTCCGTGGCGAGCCAGTCGAGCAGCTCGGGATGCGAGGGCTTCTCGCCCTGGGTGCCAAAGTTGTTCACGGTCGCCACCAGCCCGCGGCCGAAAAGATTCTTCCAGAGGTGATTCACCGTGACGCGCCGCGTCAGCGGATTCGCGTCGGCCACCAGCCAGCGCGCGAGGTCGAGCCGGTCGGGCTTTTCCGCGCGGGCCTTGAACGCGTGCAGCGCGGCGGGCGTGGCCGGCTCGACGCGCGGTCCCGGCCGCAGGAAGTCGCCGCGGATGTGCACGTGCGTTTCCCGTGGCCGCGTACGCTCGGCCAGAATCGCGGCCTTGGTTTCCGGATACTTCGGCTCTTTCTTCGCGAGATCCTGGATCGGCTTCCGCAGTTTCCGCGCCTCGACATCGACGTCGTCGCGATAGTAGGCGGCGAGCGCCGCTTTGTGTTTCGCCGTCCGCTGTGCCGCCGGCGTGTGCCAGGCGACCGCGACGAGATCGGCGGCGAGCGTGGGTTTGAGCGGCGCGGTCGAACTCGTCGTCGAGAGTCGGAATCGACCAATCGTGTGCTGGTTGCCGAACTGCTGATCGAGCGTGAATACGAGGTTGTCGCCGGGGGCGAGCACGAGCGGCTCGGCGCACTCGAACACCGCGACGTGCCGCTGCTTCGATTGCGGCACGATGGCCCAGCCGGTCTTGGCGTTGCCGTCGATCGCGCCCGCGACGGCCCATTCCTTCTGCGAGAAGTCCGCCGCGGCGTTTTTCAGCATGACGGTCCGCGGTTCGCCGCCATTCGCCGGCTGCACGCGAACGACGAATTCGGTCAGGACGAAGTTGCCGTTGCCCGAACGACCGGGACCGCCGGCTTTCGATTTCGCTTCCGGCAGCACTTCGAGGCGGAAGCCGGTGATGTGGGGTAGCGCCGGCATCCTGCCGGCCTCCGCGGCTGATGCCGGCAAGGATGCCGGCGCTACTACAACCGTGTAGGTCTCCGTCAAGGGACTCATGCCGGTCGCGGTAATCGACGCGTCCTTCTGAATCGCAATCGTTGCGCCCTCGGTGCCGGTCGCGGTCTGCGGCTCCAACACGTTCCACACCGGCAGATCCAGCATGCCGCTGGACTCCCAATCCGCCAGCTTGGCCGGCAGCGAGTCGCGGACATAGGCATCATACGCCAACTGCAACGGTGTCCGCTGCGCGTCGTAGGCCATCTTGGCCGCATGGTACTTCTCCAGCTCGGCGGCGGTTGGCGCCGGCAGGTCGGTGTCGTCGGCATTGTTGAAGAACGCGAAGAGCTGGTAGAATTCCCGCTGGGTCAGCGGATCGTACTTGTGCGAGTGACACTCCGCGCAACCGACCGTGAGCCCGAGCCACACCGCGCCGGTGGTGTCCACGCGGTCGACCGCCGCCTTGTTGCGAAACTCCTCCTGGTCGACGCCGCCCTCGCGGTTGATCAGCGTCTGCCGATGGAAGCCGGTCGCGATTTTCTGCGCCGGTGTCGCGTTCGGCAGCAGGTCGCCCGCGAGCTGTTCAATCGTGAATTGGTCAAACGGCAGGTCGCGGTTGATCGCGTCGATGACCCAGTCGCGATAGAGGTACGCGTACGGCCGCGGCGAATCCTTTTCGTAGCCGTCGCTGTCGGCGTAGCGCGCGAGGTCGAGCCAGTGCCGGCCCCAGCGCTCGCCGAAATGCGGAGAGGCGAGCAGCTCGTCGACGAGTCGCTCATAAGCGTCGGGCCGCGGGTCAGACACGAACGCGCGCACCTGCTCCGGCGTGGGTGGCAATCCGAGCAAATCAAAACTCAGCCGTCGCAGCAGCGTGCCGCGGTCGGCCTCGGGCGAGGGAGCGATCCCGCGCTCTGCGAGCCTCGCGCGGACGAAGGCGTCGATGGGGTTCGCGGCTGGACGGAGAGACGGCGAGAGGGGGGGACGGAGGGTGGCTCGGGCGGAGGGACGCGCAGTCTTGTTCTCTCCCTCTCTCCGTCGCTCCATCTCTCCGTCACCGATCATCGGCAACTCCGGCCGGCGGATCGGCTGAAACGCCCAGTGGCTGCTCCGCCTGGCCGCCGCAACATCCGCCTCCTCCGGCCAGGCGGCGCCTTCGTCGATCCAGGCCTTGATGAGTGCGATTTGCTGCGGCGAGAGCGGCTTGTTTTCCGACTCCGGCGGCATCAGCGCATCGGGCTCGCCCCCGGAGATGTGCGCGTACAACGGACTCTTCGCACTGTCGCGCGGCACGATGGCGACGCCCGAGTCGCCGCCGGCGAGCGCGTCCGTTTTTCGATCCAGCCGGAGTCCGCTCTTGTGCTTGTCGGGCCCGTGGCAGCCGTAGCAGTGGTTTTCGAGGATCGGCTGGATGTCGCGCGCGAAATCGACGGCGCCGCGCACCGTCGACCAAGTACAGCCCAGCGCACCACCGAGGGCGGCCAGGATGCGAAGGGCAAACGCGGGGCGAGGAAGGGGGTGGGTGGAGAGGATTTCCGCCATGTGGGCGTGGGCGGCCGCGCGCCGTGGGAATCAGCGCGCGGACGGGCAGATTCGCGGAAATTGCGCCGGCCATGTCAAAACGCAATCGAGCCGGGGGCTGGAATCGGGCGTGTTTGGAGCCGCGGCGCCCTCGCCGCGGTTGAAGCAACGCGGCGGGGGCAAGATTTCCAGGACTAGAACCGGCCGTTCATGCCGACCGTCACCGTGACGAAATTCTCGATGTGCCGGCGCAACCGGTTCTTGTAGCCAACGTACCACTCCTGCGGCTCGTTGAGGAGATTGGCGACGTCGACGCTGAAGTTCAGCGCTGGCCGATATTGATAGCCGACGCCGACGTTCACCGTTTTCATCGAGTAGCGGTATTGGCTGAGCGCGGGATTCGTCGTGTTCAGCGAAGTGATGTACTCACCGGTGAAATTGTAGAGCACGCGCGCGTTGAACTTCCGATACCGCCACGTGAGCGAGGCGTTGGCCGCGTACGGGATGAAGCCGGTCACTTCGCGCGACGTGAGGTAACGCGAGCCGCCGCGCGTGCCATGCGTGTCGATCCACGTGTAGTTGAACGATGCCGCGAGGCCCTTGAGCAGTCCGGGCAGGAACGTGAACTGCTGCTGATAGGCGAACTCCCAGCCCTGCGCGATCGCCTGGCCCGCGTTGATCGAGGTGCGCTCCGTGAATCCCTCGTACTCGCCGTCGTAGCCGTTGTCCAAACCGCCGGGGATGATGCCGACCTCCTGGTTCGAGATGATGAAATCTTTGATGTCCTTGTGGAACCAGCCGACGGTGAGGCTGCCGACCGGCTCGAAATAATACTCGAGCGTCGCATCCCAGTTCGTCGCGGTCTGCGGCCGCAGCGCGGGATTGTTCACCGTCAGCCGCCGGTTGGTCTCATCGATGGTTTCGCCCGGCAGCAGGTTGCTGAGACCCGGCCGGCCGTAGCTGGTCGACCAGCTCAGCCGCGCTTTCAGGTTCGGCGTGATGTCGTGGAACGCGTGCACGCTGGGGAAACCTTGCGTGTAGCGGCCTGCGAGGTCGCGGCGCGTATTGGCATAATCGCGCGCGGCGGCGCCGACGGGATCGGCGCGTTGTTCCGCGGTCGAACTCGGCCGGCGGGCGCGGACCCAGCCCCAGCTTTCGGTATCCACTTTTTCCCAACGTACGCCGCCGAGGTAACCGGTGCGCCCCAGCCAGCCTTCGCGGCCGAGCCGGCCTTGCGCCATCAGATAGGTGGCGCCGACGCGCTCGGTGAGCCCGCGCGTGGCGGTGTAAGTCTGCTGCTCGTGATAGTAGAGGTCTTCGACCCACTGCGAGGGATCGGCGGGACGACCGTCGTTCGTGACCATGTGCGACTGCCAGAACGGGATCATCCGGCCGGTCTGGATCATGTCGTAGCTGACGTAGTTCGGATCGTTCGGCAGCCGGAGGCTCGGGCTGTAGTTCACGGTGCCGAGGTAATTCCACCGGTGGCGATCCTTGCCCCATTCCTCCATCTCGAGTTCGCGCCAGTGGACGCCGGTCTTGAGGAAGAGCGGCGCCGCGAACGGCGTCTTGTACCGCAGGTCGTACCGGAACTGCTTCAACAACTGGTCGTTCTCGTTCCGCTGCTGTGTGAGTCCATCGTTCAGCCGCGGCAGATAGTTGTTCGGGTTGGTGAAAGCGACACCGCCGTTCTGCATGAACCGTGGGTGCAGCTGGTCTTGCGACTGGTCGAGGATCCAGCCGGCTCCACCGAAGACCACCTGGCTGCCGACCCGCTGGGTCGACGGATCGAACAGCCGCATGTTGAGCTGGCCGCCGCGGCCCTGGCCATTGTTCAGGTGGGTTTGCGCGACGCCGGCGGTGTATTCAATCAGCCAATTCGGGTAGTTGTGTTCGCCGCTGAAATCCAACCGGCCCATCCGGACGTAATAGTTCAGCGGGCCGTCCATCTGCACGTCGATGTTCGCGGCGTTGCTGCTCGTGCCCGACACGAACGGCCGCACGACGGTCACGGTGTCGCTGAACGCCCCGGGCACGATTCCGCTCGTGCCCGGCGCCGTGGTGTTGCCGCCGGTCGCGGCGGTCACGCGCACGCGGCGGCGGTGCCGCTCGAAGTTGTCGTTTTCCGTGAAGGCGAAGGAAAACCGGGGGGGGGGGCTTCGTCGTGGGCGACCACCGGTAATCAGCCTTCAAGTTCACGCTCATTTGCTTCCGGTTGTTCGTGTTGTCCCAGGTCTGGTAGCTGAAGACCGGCGCGGGACCGTTCGCGATATTGGTGCGGTCGAAAATCGTCTCCCAGCCGCCGACGGCGTTTTCGCTGTAGAAGAGGTTCAGCGAGACGCCGAGGTTGCGCTCGCCGCCGAAGACGCTGAACACCTCCTGGTGCGTGAGGTTGAGGATTGGATGCGCCCGGTGCTGCGAACGCAGCGGCGTTTGCTCGAGGAACGGCGGCGCCCACCGCGTGCTGAAGTTGTAGGTCGTGCGCCGCTTTTCCTTCATGCTGAAGGTCGAGCGCGTCTTGAAGTTGATCGTGCCGCCGAGCGAGTCGGCGCCCTTGTCCGGCGTATGGCCCTTCACCAGCTCGAGCGCCTCGAACATCGCGCCGGTGATGCTCTGCAACTCGAAGCTCCGGTTGGTGCCGAGCGTGGTCAACGAGCCGCCGTCGACCGTGACATTGTTCAGCGCCGGATCCATCCCGCGCATGTTGAACCGATACGCGAGGCCTTCATCGGTCGGCGAACCGGCCACGCCCGGCAGCCGCATCACGACCTCGCCCGCGCTCATGTTCGGCAGGTAGCCGAAGGAATCCATCGCGATGATGTCCTTCACGTTGTCGGCGTTCTTCTTCTCGGTGATCATCGCGGCGTTGCCCTCGCGCTCGCCGGTGACCTTGAACGCCTCGAGTTTGTAGATGCCCGACGTGAGATCGAAATCGCGCACCGACCGCTGGCCCGGGCCGATGCTCACCTCCGCTTTCATCGGATCGAGCCCGATGTACGAGACCACGAGCTCGTAATTGCCCGGCGGCACGTCCGCGATGACATAACGGCCGGCATTGTCGGTCAGCGCCGTGCGCCGGAGCGCGGGGATTTCCACGCGGACGCCTTCGAGGTGGTTGCCGGTTTGGGCATTGCTCACGTTGCCCGTGATCGTGCCCGGGCCGGTGTCGGCGGCGGGCAGCGGCGAGGTGCCGATGGCCACGGCGCTCGCGAGCAGCAGCAGCGGCCGCATGATGTTTTCCGCAAACCATCGCGCGGTTCGGGCGGGAGTAATCAGGACTTTGGTGTTCATGGTAAATGCACCGTGACCACCGGGCGCAGGCCGCCGGACGGGTGAGCGTCCAGGACGACTTCGAACGTAAAGTTCGCGCGCGCGCAGCAACGCACCTGCGCCAGCCTGTGGTTCGCAGCCAACAGGCGCAGGTCAATCCGCGCCTCGCGACGCCGAATGGTTTTTCACCGGACACGCGAGCGCCGGTGGTGGGGTGGGTCGCGAGAATCCGTGGCGCGCCGGCGGCGGCGTTCAATCTTTGGCAACTGATGATTCTGTCAGGATGTGGCGCGGACAACCAGGCCGCGAACAACTCGCTTGCCCGCGAATTCACGCCAATGGTCGCGAGTGGAATCCGGCGGAAGATCGGCTGCCTGCGTGAGGGCAGACTGCGAACTTCGATCAAGAACCGGCTCGATCGGAGAGGGCGCGGCTCTTTGTTGTCGGCGACCGCCGCGAACATGGAGGAGCCGGCTGGCCGGCGATTCTTCAATCCATCGCGAGCCAGCTCGCTCCGGCACGGCCAACCTGCCGATGCGCCCGCTCGGAAGCGCGGTCGAATTTTTGTGCCGACTCCGTTGCGGCGACCTGCTGGTGTCGCGCCCCCCTCACGTATGAACCATCGCGTCTTCTTGTTCAGCGCCGCCATCGCCACCGCGAATCTGACTGCCGCCGCCGAATCCTCGCCGCGATTCGACCTGCAGGCGGCCATCGCCGCGCTGCCGCCGGGCGGTGGGGTCGTGCGCGTTCCCGCCGGCGAGATTGAAATCAACCAGCCAATCGTCATCGCGAGCGGCGATGTCCGACTCGAAGGTGCCGGCGCCGCCACGCACCTCATCAACCGCAATACCCAACGGCAGCCCGCGATTCTGGTCCGTCACCCAAACCACGGCAAAACGCCGCGCGACACGAAGGCGCGGCTCTGGCGGGTGACGATCGCGAACCTGCGGATCAGCGGCACGAAGGAGAGCGGCGACGGCATCCGCGCGGAGGGTATCGACGAAATCTACGTGCACGGCGTCGCCATCGATCACAACGGCGGCAACGGGATCGCGCTGCGCGATTGCTACGAGGACCCGCGGCTGATCGGAAACATCATCACCTACAACGCCGCCGCGGGCGTGCTGCTCGAGGTCTGCCACGACATCGTCGTCAGCGCGAACCAGTTCGAGGAAAACCAGGATGCGCTGCGCTGCCTCGACAGCTTCAATCTCTGCATGACCGGCAACAACCTCGACGATCACCTGCGGCACGGCGTCGTGATCGAGAACACCTATGGCTCGATCGTCTCCGGCAACATGATCGAGGAGTGCGATGGCACCGCCATCATCCTCGATCGCGACTGCTACGGCATCACGGTCGCGGCGAACACGATCGCCCATCATCTCGGCGGCGGGGTGCACCTGCCGGACGCGTGGGGCTGCGCGATCAGCGGCAACACGTTTCCGCTCGTGCATTCCGATTCGATTCGCGTGGGGCCGGGCAGCGGGCGGCTGACGATCTCGGGAAACAATTTCAGCAACAGTTACATCGGCGGAAAGGACAAGCGGCCCGCCACCGGCAAGCAGCCGATGAGCCGCGATGCCGGCACCGGGATCATGCTCGACGGCACCAGCGACATCGCGATCACCGGCAACACGTTCGGCGGACTGACCACGCCGGCGATCACCGCGAAGAACGGCTGTCAGCGGCTCCTGATTACGAACAATGTGATCGTCGACGTGAACCGCGGCGCGGCGAGCGGCGCGAAAGCCATCGAGGCCGGCGACGCGAAGCAGAGCATCATCAAGGACAACATCGGCTCGTGAATCATCCGCGTTGCAACCCGGCTGGCGCGCGGGCGCGGAGCCTCGGCCTGTTCGGCCTCGCGCTGGCGCTGGGCGCCGCGACGGCGCTGCCCGCTGAACTGCGGCTCTCGCGGGCGGATTATGTGGACCGTGTGCACGCCATCTGGGCGGGGCAAATCATCGCGGTGCTGGTGGCGATGCCCTACGAGCACAAGACGGCGAGCGTGCTGCCGCTGGAGACGCGGCCGATGTTGTGGCGCGGCAAACCGGCGACGTGCGCGCCGGTGGATGACGACTGGTATTACGAGATGTCGGCGATTCGGGCCTTCGAGCGCCATGGCATCGGACTGACGGTGCAACAGCTCGGCGAGCAGTGGCTGGCGGATCGCTGCGGTTCCTGGGGCTCGAGCGAACAGGCGCGGTTGAACCTCGAGCGCGGGATCAAGGCGCCCGATTGCGGACATCCGCGTTACAACAAGCTGTGGTTCACGCTCGGGCCGCAGTTCAGCAGCGATGTCTACGGCGCGCTGGCGCCCGGGCGGCCGAATGTGGCGGGCCGGATGGCGCGCGAATTTGGCCACATCAACGGCTACGCCGAGGGCACGGATGGCGCGGTGTTCACCGCCACCATGATCAGCCTGGCTTTCGCGGAGCACGACCCGCGGGCGGTGGTGCGGCGCGCGCTGACGATGCTCGATCCGAGTTCGCCTTACCGGCAATGCATCGAACTCGTGGTGACGCTGGCCGAGGCCGGCCGCTCGTTCGAACAGGTGGTGAACGCGGTCGAAGATCGCTGGCACATCGAGTATCCGGCGACGAACAACGCCGTGGCGAATGGCGGGATCGTCGCGGCCGGGCTGTGGTTCGGGGGAGGGCAATTCTGGCCGACGGTCAACCTGATCGCGCGCGCCGCGGATTTCACCGACGCCGACTGCAATGCAGCCAACGCAGCTTCGGTCATCGGCGCGATGCACGGGCTGAAGGCGCTGCCGGCGTCGCTCGTCGCGCAACTCGACGATCACATCCGCGGCACGGGCATGGGCTCGGTGAAGGAGTTTCCCGCGCCCGTCGACGAGAGCATCAGCGGCCTCGCGCGCCGCACCGTGATGATCGGCGAGAAGATTCTCCTCGCGGCGGGGGCGCGCGGGATCGCCGGGGAACTGCTGATTCCGCCGGAGCCCATTGTTACCCAGCCCGCCGAGCGTTTCGCGCTGGGCGATCTGATGCGTTACTGGAATCCGGACTGGACGCTCGAGCGGGCTGGTCACGGCGGCGCGGGCGGAGGAATGGCGGGAATTCGCGGCATCACGCATCTCGCCGGCGACGTGCTGGCGACCTATCCGCGCGATGAAGTGCGCGGCTGCCTGCTGCGACGTACGGCGAGAATTGCGCCGGGCCAGCGGCTGCGTTTCGAGGCGGCCAGCGATCCGGGACGCGCGTGGGAGCTGGACGTCTACGCCGACCACACGCTGCTCGAGAAGCGGGTCGTCGTCGGTGACGCCGACGGTTGGCGGAAATTCGATTTGGATTTGAAAGCGTTCGCCGGCCGCGACGTGACCTTGCGCTTGTATCAACGCGTCCTCGTCCCGAATCGCACCGCCGGCAACGCGCTGTGGCGGAACCTGCGGTTGGAGTGACCCGTCGCCCCGTTTTCCAATGAACTCGATGTCTACCCGGTTCCGCCTGAGGTGCGCGCCAGTGGTGGCGATGGCCGGGCTGCTCGCGACGGCGCCTGGTCGCGCGCAGGAACGCCCCGGTCTGCTGTTTCGCGAGGACTGGAAGGAAACGCCCGCGGCCACGCCGGCGAGCCAGGAGCACGTCGCGAACCCCGACTTGATCGTGACGCGCTACGGTCCGTCCGAGGCGCTGATCAAGAAGAGCCATCACGACAAGCCGGCCGACGATCCGTTCTACATCTGGTCGGGCGATGCCACCGGCAACTGGGCCATTGCGCTGAAGCACCGCAATGCGTTCGCCGACCTGACCGGCCAGGCGAAGATTCGGTGGCGTTCGAAGCAGACCGGCTTTCGCCAGCTGCGGATCATTGTGAAGCTCGCCGACGGCAAATGGCTGATCGGCGACCAGGCGGACGGGCCGTCGGAGGATTGGCGCGTGCGCGAATTCAATCTGCCGGACTTTCGGTGGCGGACGTTCGACCCGAAGAAGGTCGTCGAAGGCCGCTGGGTCGAGAAGCCGGACCTCAGCAAAGTCGACGAGATCGGCTGGACCGATCTGATGCCTGGCGGCGGCACGCCCGCGTCGTCGCGCGTGGATTGGATCGAGGTGTACGCGAAGCCGGTGCCGCGAGGGTGAGGATTTTGTTATTGGCGCATGGCTTGGAGGGCCCGCTTCTGCGCGGGCCGCGGGCGACACGGAGGTCCTCCCTCCAAGAATCTGGTTTACGGCCGAAACTCGAACGCCCCCAAATCCGGCGCTTGGCCGGCGTAGGGTCGGCCCACGTCCACGCCGCGATCGATCGCGCCGCTCGCCGGCTTCAGGTGCAGAAAACGAATCTTCGGCAAGTCGCCGTTGGGTTGGCGCGGCTGCATCAGCTCCGCTTCGTCGAGGCTCTCGAAATCGTCGGCGGTGATTTTCACCGGGAGCGTGAAATAGTTTCCGCTCACGTCGCTGGCCCCCGCGTCGAGCTCGGCGACTTCGGTGCCGCCGTCGAATCCGAGGTTGTTCTTCAGCCGGTGGCCGCGGCCGGGAATCACCGTGCGGTTGTCCTTCGGATCGCGGCCCCGCAGGTTGAAGTTCACGCGATTGCGATACGCGGTGTTGTTCAGCCACTCGATGCCGCCGGTGTGGTGATTCGCATAAAAACCGTTGGCCTTGTTGCGCACCGCGACGCTGCCGCTGATGCGATGCCGCGGAATCGGCTGCGGCAGCCGGGCGAGCGGCGTGCCGGCGTGCCCGCCGCCCTTGAAACCGTTGCCGTCGCCGAGCGATGCGAAGGTGGTCGAGTAACCGTTGTAGAACGCCCAGCAGTTCTCGACCGTCGCGGTTTCGGCGGAGTTGATGAAGTCGAAGCCATCGTCGCTGTTGAACCACGCGCGGCAGCCGCGAAACACGTTGTTCACGCTGCCCGGGCGGCCGTGATACCCGAAGCCGTCGACATTTCCGCCCCGGCCGTTTTCGGAAACGCTGTCCCAATTCCGATACGCGTCGCAGTTCAGCACGAGATTGTCGGAGCCGTTGCCGATCCACATCCCGATCGCCATGCCGTCGTGCATGCTCAGCTGCTCGTAGACATTGTGGCTGCCCTGCGGTCCGCAGATCCATGCTCGCGAGTCCGGTGGGCCCCGCACCCATGCCGCGCGGACCAAACGCGCCCTCGACCTTCGCGTCGGCGGACAGGTGTTGCGCATGGGGGGAAGCAGACGGTGGGGTGGGGGCAGAATGGCCGGCAATCCGCCGGAATCAATTTCCCAGCGGTCGTGTTCCCTGCAGGCCGGGGCTCGCGGGCAGGGCGAACGCCTCCACCGGATCCGGGTGACGCGGATCGAAGCCGCGGAAGTCGTCGACGAGGTATTTCGCCACTTCGAGCTTCGCGTCGCGCAGGCCCTGCGCGATCGCCTTCGCGAGTTCGTAGGCGCCGTAGTTGTTGTGGTGCGTGTTGTCCTGCCCGGCAAACGCCCGCCGCGAGAAGTCCTTTCCGCGCGCCTCCAGCGTCTCGTAGAACGGCACACTGATCGCGTTGAGATCGATGAACGCGCAGGCGTTTTCGGTCGCGGCCTGCCGCGCCGCTTCGGCGTAGTCGGCGAGCGACCGGCGAACCTTGCCCTGATCGTCGAACGCGCGGCGCTCCATCGGCGATACGATGACGGGAATCCCGCCGCGGCTCCGAATCATCGTCACGTGCCGCTTGATGTTCTGCTTGTAGTTCAGAAACGGCCCCGTGCCCTCGCCGCGCTCCTTCTGATCGTTGTGGCCGAACTGCATCACGACCACGTCGCCCCGCTGCAGCGCGCTGACAATTTTGTCGATCCGGCGCCGACCGAGTGACGCGCTGTAGCTCTCGCCGGACTCGCCGTGATTGGCCACCGCAACCGCCGGCTTGAAAAACCGCGGGAGCATCTGGCCCCAGCTCGCGAACGGTTCCCGCGGCTGGTCGCATACCGTGGAGTCACCGAGCAGGAAAATCGTCGGCCCGTCGACGCGCTGGATTTCGAGGGTGCGCAAGGCCGGCCGCGCGCCGTTGATCTCGAGCGTGAGCTTCTCGTCCCAGGCCCATGCTTCCTGCTCGGTTTCGCGCGGCGCCTTCAACTTGACCGCGCCTTCCTTGAGGTCACCGGTCACGCCGATTCTCGGCGTCCGCACGTTCACGACGAAGCTCACCGTCTGCGTTTTTCCGGCCGCGATCACAACGTGCTCGATCATCAGCCGGCGCAACTCGGCCTTGATCGTGGTGTCCGACGCGGCGCGTTCGTCGCCGAGCGCGGCGGTGACGCGATAATTTCCTTCCGGCACGTCGGCGGAAAAGAAGAACGGTTGCTCGCCCGCCGGCTTCGTCCCCGCCTCGAAGCCGAAACCACGCTGCGGCGTGTACGCCATTTCCGGCAAAACGCGGGTGAAGCCCGTCGGCGGCCGG
>JGI1356J14229_10003299_pt1 | contig 12345 bp, 10 predicted proteins | sample Subgrocontami58m_FD_14229 | JGI IMG/M metagenome (IMG submission 14229) | reverse complement strand
GAGGAGGCGCTGCGCTTCCTGGAGCAGGCCCTGGCCCTCGAAGCTGCAAACGAGCCGCGTCAGGCGCTGCGCCTCCTGACTCAACAGACCCACGACACGGTTAAAAAGCTCAGGAGCTTTGAGAGCGCCCATTTTATCCTCTCGCTGGACGAGGTTAAGGACGGGATCCTGGCGCCGCACGCCCTGGATACATTGGAGAAGAGCTATCAGGCCATCGGTCAGGCACTCGGCTACTTTCCGCAGGCAAAGGTGCGCGTGGAGATAGCCCCGGACGCGGCTTCCTTCCATGCTATCTCTACCCTCTCGCTGAGGGACATCGAGGAGACCGGCGCGGTAGGGATCTGCAAATTCAATAAGATCATGACCATTTCCCCGCGCGCCTTGATGCATGGCTATCGCTGGCTCGACTCTCTCAGCCATGAATACCTCCACTATGCCATTGTCGGCTTGAGCGGCAACAAGGCGCCGATCTGGCTGCACGAGGGTATGGCCCGTTTTTATGAGACCCGCTGGCGCCATTCGGAGCTGTTGAAGGGAAACGAGGACTACCTCACTCCTTCCAACCGGACCCTGCTCGTCCAGGCGCTCGAGAAAAATAAGTTCATCGGCTTTAAAAGGATGGAGCCTTCGCTGATCTACCTGGAGACGCCGGAAGAGGTCCAATTGGCCTACGCGGAGGCTGCCTCTGCGGTTGATTTCATGGTTCAGCGGAAAGGCCACGACGGCATCCGCGAGCTCTTATCCGAGCTGGAAAAAAGGCCATCGCAGGAGGCCATCGAAAAGGTTCTTGGAAGCCCGTATGCAGCCTTTGAGATCCAATGGAAGGATTTCCTCAAAGCCAAAGGGCTCAAGGAAATCGAGGGGAGCCGGGTGCGAAGGCTCAAAGTCAAAGGGAATCAGAAGGAAGACGAGGAGGTCGTGGAGCTCAAAGAGATCCAATCTGTCGTCGCGCGCAACCGCACCCACTTGGGCGACCGGCTCTTGGAGAGAGGCAGAACTATCGCCGCCGTCCAAGAGTACCAGCGTGCCTTGCAGGCGAGCCCCCATTCCCCTATTATCCTTATTAAATTGGCGCGGGTCCTGGCCCAGCGGGAACGTTACGAAGAGGCGCTCCCCCATCTGAAAAAAGCGCAACAACTCGACCCGGATTCAGGAAACACTTATATTCAACTGGGGCATCTCTACCACGCAACCAAAAATTTCCCCGACGCCGCGGCCGCTTTGGAGGAAGCGATCCAGATCAACCCCTTTAATCCTACCATCTACCGTCTCCTCTCCGAGGTTTACGCCGCGTTGGGCAAACAGGAACAGGCCAAAAAATCTCAGGCGACCCTGGAGCGTCTCATGAGAGCAAGGTAAAGAGGTTAAACGAATGGAGCAAATCGAAATCAGGGACCAGGAAATTACTGCGATCGAAGAGTTCGCGGCTAAAAGAGACGCGATGCTGGGCGAAATCCGCAAGGTCATCGTGGGTCAGGATAAGGTGGTCGAAGAGGTCCTGATCGCCCTCTTCTCCAGAGGGCACTGCCTCCTCGTTGGCGTTCCAGGGCTCGCCAAGACGCTCTTGATCAGCACGCTGGCGGAGATTCTCGAGCTGGAGTTCAACCGGATCCAGTTCACCCCGGATCTTATGCCTTCGGACATTACCGGCACTGACATCCTTCAGGAGGATGCGACGGGTAAAAGAAAGTTTCAGTTTCTTAAAGGACCGATTTTTACCAATATCCTCCTCGCCGATGAGATCAACCGTACGCCCCCCAAGACTCAGGCGGCACTGCTCCAATCCATGCAAGAATACAAGGTAACCGCCGGCGGAACGACTTATCCTCTGGATCTCCCTTTCTTTGTCCTCGCGACCCAGAATCCGATAGAGCAGGAGGGAACCTACCCCTTACCGGAAGCGCAACTCGACCGCTTCATGCTCAATATCGAAATCCAGTATCCTTCCTTTGAGGACGAGGTACAGATAGTCATGCAGACCACCTCTGTGGGCAAACCCTCGCCGCAGAAGGTAATGGATGGACGCGCTATCCTGTACTATCAGGATCTCGTGCGCCGGGTCCCGGCCTCACCGTTTGTAGTCGAATACGCCGTTTCCCTGAGCCAAAAATCCCGGCCGCAAAATCCCGCGGCATCTCAGTTCGTCAAGGACTACGTGGAATGGGGCGGTGGCCCCAGGGCATCGCAGTATCTGATCCTCGGCGCCAAGGCGAGGACCATTCTCCAGGGACGCTTCGCAGTATCGATCGAGGATATCCAGGCTTTGGCCCCGTCAGTCCTGCGCCACCGCATCATCCCCAACTTCAAGGCCCAGGCCGAGGGGATCTCTTCTCTCGACATCGTCTCCCGCCTGCTCTCCGAGGTGAAGCCGTCGGAGGATGGGAGGGGGAAGAGGTAGTTAGGTCCGATTGACCGGGTTTGTTAAAAGCGGTCCATGCCGATCATTTCAACTTTTTTCGGGATTATTATCCGGATGTAATTTGGAGATCATAATCCTCCACACTTCCACGTCGAGTTTCAGGGAGAGAAGGGCACGTTCAATTTTGACGGCGAACTTATTACTGGACTTATTTCCTCCGGGACAGCACGGAAACTGGTTCGTGACTGGGCTCGTCGTCACAAACTCGAACTTATGATAAACTGGAAAAACATCGAGAGGGGACGTCCACTCAATCGAATTAAGCCCTTGGAGTAATGTTATGAATTATCTGCCGCAGGTGACCCGAGCACGCTATGTCAGCGGATTCATCGTCTCAACTCGTTTTGATGACGGAACTGAGAAGCACATCGATGTTTCTCAGAGGTTCAAAGGCCCCGTCTTTGAACCTCTCAAGGATCCGAAGCTTTTTAAAAAGTTCTTCATCGAAGGGGGAACGCTGGCCTGGCCGAACGGTGTCGATATAGCTCCTGAAGCCTTGTACGCCTCGGCCGACTCAAAGAAGCGGCACAGCAAAAGGATGGAGCGAACGCGCAAAACACGTCGCTCATCCTGAGCGGTGACACTCCACTTAACCTCTGGTTGCGAGGAAAAGTGGCCCAAGCAGCGCAGGGCAAGTAAGATGGATGGCGTTTGAGTGGGCGAGGTAAAGCCGTCGGAAGATGGGAAGGGAAAGAGGTAGGAAAAGTAAGAAACAAGCCCGTCCACGTGATCCCTTACCAGAGAATTTCCGTTCGCTCGAAAAGTTCTGGAGGTTCCGGGACGCCCATAGCACTGCTGACTATGAGGAGCTGATGGAAGACGTGGACCTGCGGGTGAACATTCGCTCTAAAGGAATGTAAAAAGCGGCAATGAAGTATACTGTCCCCGGAAATCTCCACCATTGCCTCTGTGCCCGGGGAAATTATCACCGGACACGAGTTTTACTCCTACGAGGCCAAGTATCTGGACGAAAAGGGAGCGGTCCTGGAGATACCCGCTGAACTCCCGACCGGGGTCACGAAAGAGATTCAAGACATCGCTATCCAGAGTTTCAAGACGCTCTGCTGCGAAGGGATGGCCCGGGTGGACTTTTTTCTCCGAGATAATCGAGAGGTCATCGTGAACGAGATCAATACCATACCGGGCTTCACCAAGATCAGCATGTATCCCAAACTCTGGGAAGCCAGCGGCATCTCCTACACGGAACTGATCGACAGGCTGATCCAGCTCGCGCTGGAGAGATTTAAAAAAGAGCAAAAGTTGAAAACTTCACGTTAGGGTCCCGCTCGTTCGCCAAAAGATGGACAACCTCCGTCTCGACGCTCACCTGGACAACGATGGCATAGGGCGGTATTATGAGGTTATGAGCAAGACGACAGACGATATCCTGAATAACGCTATGCGGCTCTCTACAGCCGAACGGGCAGAGCTTGCCGCAGCGCTACTCGCTAGCCTGGACGGTGAGCCTGAGGACGACGTCGACGCCGCGTGGGCAGCCGAGATTCAGCGACGTGTCGAGCGCGTGCGGTCCGGCGAGGCGAAGGGGCGACCATGGCCCGAGGTTCGCGAGCGCCTTGAACGTCGTCGAGAATGAGCCATCGTGCCATCGTCCTCGACGAAGCGGAGGATGAACTGATCGAGGCGCAGCGGTGGTACGAGACTCAGCTCCCTGGTCTTGGTCAGGAGTTCCGAAGCGCAATCGATGAGGCGATGGAGCGTCTTCTCAAGGCACCATTCGCTGCCTCACCAATCGTCAACGTCCCCGCGTCTATTGGCGCTCGGCGAGTTCTGGTCAAACGGTTCCCATATTCTATCGTCTTCATCGATCACAACGACGATCTATGGGTCGTTGCCTTTGCCCATCACCACCGGCGGCCAGGCTATTGGCGAGAACGGCTGAAGCCGTAGCTAGTCGCCATTCGGTCGCGCAAAAACATTGACAAGCTCTTGGAAACGACGGACAATCCCGACAGCCGTGAGAACGTCTAGAAACCATCATAGATCGACCATTATGCTCACTGGTTAGTCAGACTGATCGCGCGACCCGAGTGCGCGGTATACTGGCGCTGATGTGCCCAGGGAGGAAAAGCTGGTGCAAACTAAAGAAACTGTGAAGGCCGTGCTGGATCGACTCCCAGACGACTGCAGTTTGGATGACGTGCTCTACCACCTGTACGTTGTCCAAGCCGTAGCCCGCGGGCAAGCAGATGTTGAAGCGGGGCGTACACTCTCCCACGAACAGGTCGCCGGAGAACTTCGCCGGAAATGGCTGACCGGCAGATATTGCGGCCAATTCAGTTTTGAGTAGCCCGGCAGTTTCAGGAGATAGGCTGCCGGCGTTTGCAGCCGTCTAAACAGCTCACTTAATAGTTCGGCGCCATGACTACACACAAACTATAAAATTATGAACCGCCTATCAATAGATGACATGAAAGCATTGACCAGGGTGTATGATGGGAAATGCCTCTCTGAAGAATACGAGGATTCGCATACCAAGCTAATTTGGCAGTGTTCCCTTGGCCATCAATGGGAAGCCACACCTACCAATATAAAACAAGGCAAATGGTGTCCCCGCTGCGCGGAAAGGCACAAAACGATTGAAGACATGGCAGTACTTGCCCGACGGTATGGTGGAGTCTGTTTATCCACAGTCTACCGCACTGCAAGATCCAAACTCAAATGGCAGTGCCGCAACGGGCATATATGGGAAGCCAGACCAGATAATGTAAAGCATGGAAATTGGTGTCCGATATGCTCGCGGCGACGTTCGGCAGCAAAGCGTCTTGGGAATATCGAAGAGATGAGGGGTATTGCCGAATTGCGTGGCGGCAAGTGCCTGTCCGTGGACTACTTGGGAAATAACCTCAAACTGCATTGGGAGTGCGACAAAGGACATACGTGGCAGGCGACACCGGGAAACATCAAGAGCAGGAAGTGGTGTCCTCTTTGCGGGGGGACACAGCGTTTATCTATTGAAGAAATGAGATCATTGGCTGTGGCACATGGCGGACAGTGCCTCTCGGATAAATACGTAAACCGAAGGACAAAGCTAGCATGGAAATGTGAGCATGGACATATTTGGGAAGCGATGCCAGACAGCATCAAATCGGGAAAATGGTGCCCTGTCTGTGCGGTGAAGAGACGCGCCGACTCCAACCGCGACTCAATCGAAACCATGCGTACAATTGCTGAACAACGTGGTGGTAAGTGCATTTCGGAAATCTATAACGGGAGTCATCGGAAGTTGACGTGGGAATGTGCTGAGCGGCACACTTGGGAGGCAGTCCCCGGTTCTATCAAATCGGGCACGTGGTGCCCGGAATGCTCGGCTGGTCTTGGTGAAAGGATAAGCCGTGCATACATGGAACAATTGTTTGGGGAGAAATTCCCGAAGGATAGACCGAAATGGCTGAAGTCTCCTGAAGGCAACCAACTTGAGTTGGACGGATACTGTGCAAAACTCCATCTGGCGTTTGAGCATCAAGGTGCACAGCATTTTGAAAGTGTCGCGCGTTTCCATACCCGAGAGAAAGCATTTGAGAGGGCCCAGATGCTCGATGACTGTAAACGCCGGCTTTGTGATGAACATGGTGTTAGATTGATCGAAATACTTGAAGTGCCACGCTACATTCCGATCACTGAGTTGAGGGAATACATTAAGCAGGAATGCTTGCACTTAAAAGTGATGCTTCCTAACGATTTCGACACAAGGGTCATAGACCTAAGAGAGGCATACTGCCTTAGCGGACAAAGTAAGTTCTCTGAGCTTCAGGGAATGGCCGCAGGTCGGGAAGGAAAGCTACTTTCAGAGGCTTATTTCGGTGAGAGATCTAAACTAAAGTGGGTATGTCAGCAGGGTCATGTATGGGAAGTTGCCCCGTATGTAATACGACGTGGTTCTTGGTGCAAGAAGTGCGCATCCGCAACGATAGCAGATAGACAAAGAGGGAACATTGAGGAATGCAAGCGCATTGCCAAAGAACGGGGAGGTCAATGCCTGTCTACTGAGTATGTCAATGTCATGACAAAGTTAAAATGGCAATGCGACAAGGGACATGCTTGGGAGGCTGTGCCAAACAATATTAGGAATGGTCAATGGTGTCCTATTTGTGGCATCGACAAGCGAGCTGCTGCCCAGCGAGGCACCATTGAGGAGATGCAAAAAATTGCTGAAGATCGTGGGGGGAGATGCCTTTCGGATAAATATATAAACAGTACCACCACATTACACTGGCAGTGTTCTGAAGGGCATACATGGGAAGCACGCCCTGGCAACATTAAGTTTGGCCAGTGGTGCCCAATTTGCGCTCGGAGAAAAATAAAAAGTGGCGAGAGCGTCGAACAAGGCGCTGCACCTGACCGCTATTCCGCTACGCTTCATAGCGGCAGGTGAGCTTGGTCGTTGAGGCTGTAGGAAAAGGTAGATCGAAAACTTTACGAAAAAACGACCTCCGTATTTGGCTTTTAAGCGACGATCTCGGATCGAGAGACAATTTTGGTACCCCTAATTCGGACGTTTTTTTACGGGTTGGGACTTTTTCTACAGACTCGTTAGGCCTATTCAGATGTTGTCTTGCTGACGATGAGGCAATGACCATGAAGACGACAGGTAATGTTCCAGATCACTTGCGTGACCGTGTTTGGTACACAGAAAGTTCCGCGTATGCGTTTCTGGTCCATGCGCCTATCGCATTTGGACATTCCCAGTTGACGGTTTCGATTGCCTGCGGCATTCACGAGGAGGATGCGTTCAGCCTTGCCGCAAAACACATAGCCATATGTATCGGGAGATTTCGTTTGACCTTTATGAACCTTGACCTTAGAGAGTGGGGCCCTCTGGCCCAGTACACGGGAACATCGGGGCACTATGTGAAGACGCTGGTCCTCAAGGCCAGTGCAAATGAAGACCAGGGAGAGTACAAGGTTCACCTCGTCCCCTGCTTCTCGTCCCACATTGAAGCCGCTAACGATCTGTTCCAGGCGCGATTCGGTAAGAGCGACGCGGGTGGATTACTGCATTGGATTGGTGAACGCGAACACCTCGTCGACTATGACACGTTGCGGTTGAATGCCGTAGCGGAGGAGCGCATCCAGTCCTTCTGCCTCACGGGCCTGGCGGCAATCTTGCGATCTCCGACGTAACCGGCGGAGACGGCCTAACTTTAGCGTTGAGGCTGTACGAAAAGTTAGATCGAAACATTTACAAGAAAAACGACTTCCATATTTGGCGTTTAAGCGACGATCTCGGATCGGGGTGCCATCTAGCGCTGGTCCTACTTCATCAGAAAAGTCTATCAGACAGATCCTTTCACTTGCCCCAAGAAGCTGAACACTGAGTGCTGATGGCTAAACGCCTTTAATCCATCTGTTTCCTCAAAAACGTCGGGATGTCGAATCGATCCTCGTCCTCTTGACTGAATTGCATTGAGACCTTGTCGCTGGTGACGGTTTCGACTTCTCCGGTATCATGTTTCTTTCGCTGCCAGGTAGGAGAGTCGAGATCGTCCACGATAGTGCCGAGGTGGACCACTTTCTTGCCTTTGGTGTCTTTGTTCGGATTATAGGTAACCGCGCTAAGGACCGGCTTGCGTTCCTCCTTTTCTCCAAAACCGGTCGCGATGACGGTAATGCGGATCTCATCCTTCATCCGCTCGTCGATCACTGCTCCGAAGATGATATTGGCATCATCGTGGGCCTCTTCCTGGATCATCATGGCTGCCTCGTTGACCTCGTAGAGACAAAGGTCCGGGCCGCCCGTGATATTGATCAGCACCCCCCTGGCACCATGAATCGAGATATCTTCCAGCAAGGGGCTCGAAATCGCCTTTTGCGCCGCTTCGACGGCGCGATTCTCGCCCGAGGCAGAGGCCGCGCCCATCAAGGCCAGGCCCATCTCGGCCATCACGGTGCGGACATCGGCAAAATCGAGGTTGATCAGACCAGGAGTGATAATGAGATCGGAGATGCCGCGCACGGCCTGCAAAAGGACATCGTCCGCCTTTTGGAAGGCCTCGAGCATCGTGGTAGTCTTTGCCGCGATGCTGAGCAGACGCTGATTCGGAATAACGATCAAGGTATCCACATGCTCTTTGAGCTCGTGGATGCCATCCTCGGCCTGGCCCATCCTCTTCTTGCCTTCGAAGACGAAAGGCTTGGTGACCACCCCGACGGTGAGCGCCCCGACCTCGCGGGCAACTTTGGCGATAATCGGCGCTCCCCCGGTGCCCGTCCCTCCCCCCATTCCGGCGGTGATGAAGATCATATCGGCGCCGGACAAACAACCTTTAATTCGCTCTTGATCTTCCAGGGCGGCGCGCCGGCCGATTTCAGGATTGGCCCCGGCACCCAACCCTTTGGTGATTTTCTCACCGAGCTGGATCTTCACCGATGCCCGGCTTGCCTCGAGCGACTGGGCGTCGGTATTGGCGACAATGAAGTCCACTCCGGTGAGTTTGGACGAGATCATGGTGTTGACCGCGTTCCCTCCTCCGCCGCCGATCCCTATCACCTTGATCCGGGCGCCCAAATTAACGTGCTCTACGAGTTCAAACATAGTTTATCCTCCTTCTTTAACTTTGCCTTTTGTTAAAAAAACTCGCTAAACCAATCGACCATCCGGTTTCTCACCTTGCCAAACAGGTTGTTATCACGGATGCGGAAAAAGTTTTTATCCTGGCGCTTGATGCCATAAAGAACCAATCCCACGCCGGTCGAATAAATCGGACTGGAGACCACATCGATAAGACCGCCGACATGGGTAGGGACGCCGAGGCGCACCGGCATTGCGAAGATCCCTTCCGCCATCTCGATCATGCCGGGAAGCAGCGTCGAACCTCCGGTCATCACCATGCCTGACGCCAATGACCCCTCATAACCTGACCTGGTGATTTCCCGACGAATGAGCTGAAAAATCTCCTCCAGGCGAGGCTCGATTATCTCGCACAGGATCTGCCGCGAGATCGCCCGAGAATTTCTCCCCCCTACGCTCGGCACCTCCACCGTTTCGTCCTTCGTTACCATGGAAGTCCTGGCATAGCCGTATCGCTGCTTGATCCTCTCGGCCTCGCCGATCGGTGTGCGCAGTCCGGCGGCGATGTCGCTGGTCAGATGGTTTCCACCAATAGCCAGAACGGCCGTGTGCTTTACCGCATCATCATGAAATAGGGCTATATCGGTGGTCCCCCCTCCCATGTCTACCAGGGCGACCCCGAGCTCTCTTTCTTCCGGGGTCAAGACTGCCTCGGCCGAGGCCAGCGGTTCCAACGCGATATCCGCCACGTTCAGCCCCGTCCGGTTGCAGCACTTGATGATGTTCTGTGCCGAGGTAACCGCGCCGGTTACAATGTGCACCTTGGCCTCCAACCGCACCCCCGACATACCCAAGGGCTCCTTGATGCCGTCCTGATCGTCGATGATGTATTCCTGGGGAAGGATGTGCAGCACCTCTCGATCCATGGGGATGGCCACCGCTTTAGCCGCGTCAATAACCCGGTCGACATCTCTCTGGGTCACTTCCTTATTTTTCACCGCCACAATGCCGTGGCTGTTAAAACCCTTGATGTGACCTCCGGCGATTCCCGTAAAGACCGAGTTGATCTCACATCCGGCCATGAGCTCGGCCTCCTCCACCGCCTTCTTGATGGAATCCACCGTGCTCTCGATATTGATGACCACTCCCTTGCGCAATCCCCGGGAGGGATGGGAACCCACGCCGATAATCTCCATTCCCCGCTCGGTCATCTCCCCGACGACGGCGCAGACCTTCGAAGTCCCGATATCCAGGCCTACAATAAGACTGTTCCTGTTCTTCTTGGCCATGACCACTTCGCTCAGAATCTCAGCTTTTCATTTCGAATTTCGAAATTCGAATTTCGCAATTGTCTTAACGCCCTTTAACCCTTTAACCTTCCGCTGTTTCGTAATTTTGCCACTACCCGGTCGCGGAAACTTAAGTCCAGAGAAGCGAGCCGGGCCTCTTTTCCCTTCCACATCTCCAAGACCCGCTCGAGCCGCTGAACCTTTCCCTGCCAATCTCCCCAACCCACATGAAGGGCAACGGGGTAGGCCATCGGGTAAAGAACCGCTCCTCCCTGAGGAGAAAAATGAATTTCAGAAAGGGTAAGGGAGCCTGCCGCCATCAGCTCCCCTAGCTTCAGGGCCTCCCGAATCTTCTGACGAGTCGCATGGCTTTGGGAGGTAAGATCCGCCTGCTGCAGCCCTGTGAGCAGCAGAAAGTCCGTTTTTTCTCCTTCTTCAACCTCTTTGAAGACAGACCCCTCAGCATCAACATAGTAGAGCTTTCCCATCACCACGATTCCTTTGACCTCGCGCTCCTCCACCTCGATCACGACCCGACGGGGCAGTTCCCGTCGCACCAGGACTCGTTTGACCCAGGGATGCTTTCCTATTTTCCTCTCTATGGTTGCCGGATCGACCTTCCAGATGTTCATCCCCTGGCTCATTCCCGCCATAGCCACGATCTCGCTCCCTCCCACCTTTTCCCCCCCGCCTACCTTGATCTCCTGTACGGAGAAATACGAATTGGTCAGCATAGACTCGCGCAATCGATCCGCCAGCCGGCCCACTGGACGCCGGCCGACATAGAGGGCCAATGCCGAAGAGAGCGAGGCCACGACAGCGACCCAGACGAGAAAGCGCGCCCGGCTCCTCTCCGCTGCCTTTTTTTTGTTGTCCTTACGACGAACAAGAATCTCCATAGCCTTTACTCGCCCAAGGAGCTGGAAGACCATTCTCCCAACAGCCGGACTTCCGGCTCCAGCTCGATGCCAAATATTTTTTTAACTTCCTTGCGAGCCATTTCCATCAAGCCCCTGACATCCTCTGCCCTCGCACCACCGAGGTTGACGATAAAATTCGCGTGCCGTTGGGAGATCTCGGCCTTGCCGATTCTTTTCCCTTTAAGTTCCGCGGCCTCGATCAGCCGCCCGGCAAAATCGCCNGGGGGATTTCGAAACATCGAGCCGGAATTAGGATAACCCGACGGCTGGCTTTTTTTNCTCCTGGCCACCAGTTCGCGCAATTTTAGCCGCGCCTCCTCTACCTTTCCTTTTTCAAGACGGATACGCACNTGGGTCACTATGNTCCCTGGCGGGAGGTGGGCGTCGCGATAGGAAAAGACCATCTCCCNTCTGTCCAAATGTACCGGCTCCCCCTTCCGGCTGACTCCCTCGACNCGATCGACGATTTTTTCCATCTCAGAGCCATAGGCGCCTGCGTTCATCACGAGCGCCCCGCCGACGCTTCCCGGTATCCCCTCGGCAAACTCCAGCCCGCGGTATCCCCTGCGCACTGCCTCACGCACCAACCGGGTGACCGGATAGGCAGCCCCCACCGTCACCAACACTTTCCCATCCTCTTCTCGCCACTCCATTTGTTGGAACTCCCTTCCCAAATGGAGCACGGCCCCGCGCACTCCCAGATCGCTCACCAGGACATTGCTCCCCTTTCCCAAGAGGCAGAAAGAAACTCCGTAACGGTCGAGAAGCTGTAAAGTCTGGCTCAGGGCGGCGCGGCTTTCGACCTCGAGAAAATAGTCCGCCGGGCCGCCGATCTTGATCGAGGTGTAGCGCGCCAGCGGCTCGCCGACACGGACCCTTAAGCCGGGGATTACTTTCAACTCCTGGATTAACTCCATCTCGACCATTTTTTTCGTTAACGCTGCAGTGCCTCAACGATCTCTTCTCCTACTTTGTAAACATCGCCGGCGCCTAGAGTCAGCACGATATCCCCGGCATTGAGCTTCGGAACCAACTGCCGCGCGATCGCGCTCTTATCGGGAACAAACCCGACCTCAAGATGTCCTCTCCGTTTGACCGCCTGATAGAGCGCTTCCCCGCTTATCCCCGCGATCGCCTCCTCCCCCGCCGGATAGACCTCCGTGAGGATCAGCCGGTCCGCCCCTTCAA
>JGI1356J14229_10003291_pt1 | contig 12364 bp, 10 predicted proteins | sample Subgrocontami58m_FD_14229 | JGI IMG/M metagenome (IMG submission 14229) | reverse complement strand
CGCCCGCGTCTACGAATCGGACATGCTGGCCAAGCCCGACCCTTCTACTTTTACGATCTTGCCGTGGCGGGCAGAGGCACCAGGAACAGCTCGGATGTTCTGCGACATTCTGCTGCCCGACGGCTCACCCTCATACGCCGATCCACGATATGTACTTAAGAGAACCCTGAGCCGGGCAGCTGATATGGGCTTCACTTTCTACACTCACCCAGAAATTGAGTTTTTCTTATTCGAAAAGCGGCCGAAACCAGGCAAGGCCCCGATCCCAGTTGACGCTGGAGGTTTCTTCGATCACACACCAAATGTGGTCGGCCACGATTTTCGTCGGCAGGCAATCACGATGCTTGAGGCGATGGGTATCAGTGTGGAATTTAGTCACCACGAAGGCGCCCCAGGTCAGCAGGAGATCGACCTTCGTTATGCGGACGCCCTTAGCACTGCAGATAACATCATGACGTTCCGGTTGGTCGTGAAAGAAGTTGCCCTTGAACAGGGGGTCTACGCCTCTTTCATGCCAAAGCCTTTTGCCGAGCACCCGGGGTCGGGCATGCATACTCACCTGTCTCTTTTTGAAGGCGATCGGAATGCGTTTCACGAGGCTGGTGCGCCATATCAACTCTCCAAAGTCGGGCGCTCATTCATCGCCGGGCTTCTGCACCACGCGCCTGAGTTCACAGCAATTACGAACCAATGGGTGAACTCTTACAAGCGACTCCACGGCGGCGGAGAGGCCCCTGCGTATGTCTGTTGGGGGCATAACAATAGAAGTGCCTTGGTGCGCGTTCCCATGTATAAGCCTGGCAAGGGAAACTCCACACGAATCGAACTCCGATCACCCGACCCCGCCTGCAACCCCTATCTTGCTTATGCGGTCATGCTTGCGGCCGGCCTCAAGGGGATTGAAGAGGGATACGAATTACCAGATAACGCCGAAGACGATGTCTGGTCATTGACTCCGGCCGAACGTCGAGCCCTTGGAATCATGCCGCTCCCCACTGATCTTGCCGAGGCCATCGCCGCAATGGAGCAGAGCGAACTTGTTGCCGAGACCCTGGGTGAACACGTATTTGACCACTTCTTGCGCAATAAGAGGGCCGAATGGACCGAATATCGCCGTCAAGTCACCCCTTACGAACTTGATCGCTACCTACCGGTGCTCTAACCTAAAGATATGTCGCGCTCGCTACTCCTTAGTAGCCGCAGTGGGGTCCTCTAAGAGGTCGGTCCCCTCGCTGCGGCGTATTGGCGTGCCGGCCCTAAGACGCGACTAAAGGACCCAAAGTGAGCAAAGCAACTAGACCATTCTCAGCAGTACAACACGTAACTGGCATGCCAATCCATAAGTACTCTGCCTTTCCCAGCATCGGCCTGGCCGATCGCACCTGGCCGTCGCGGGTGATCACTAAGGCGCCACAGTGGTGCTCAGTGGATTTGCGCGATGGCAATCAAGCGTTGATCGATCCAATGAACATTCCGCGTAAACGGGCGATGTTCGAACTGCTTGTGCGTCTTGGCTACAAGGAGATCGAAGTCGGTTTTCCAAGCGCCAGCCAGACGGATTTTGATTTTGTGCGACTCTTGATCGAAGAGGATCTCATTCCTGACGATGTCGTGATTCAAGTCCTGACCCAGGCGCGGGAGCATTTGATTGAGCGAACTTATGATTCGATACGTGGGGCTAAACAGGCAATCGTCCATCTCTACAATTCCACGTCAACGCTACAACGCCGCGTCGTCTTTGGCCTTGATAAAGATGGCATTCGTGACATCGCTGTTCAGGGAGCTCGTCTGTGCCAGAAGTTGACCGACACGGTGACTGGCACGGACGTATTTTTTGAGTATTCGCCCGAATCATTTACAGGTACTGAACTGGAATTCGCACTCGAAGTTTCGAATGCAGTTAATGATGTCTGGCAACCATCGCCTGATTGGAAATCTATTATCAATCTGCCCGCAACCATCGAGATGGCCTCGCCAAATGTTTACGCCGATTCGATCGAGTGGATGCACCGCAATCTTGACTACCGAGACTCGGTGGTTCTGAGTCTCCACCCGCACAATGATCGAGGAACGGCGGTTGCGGCTGCCGAACTTGGGTATTTGGCTGGGGCTGACCGGATCGAAGGAACTCTCTTCGGCAATGGGGAGCGCACAGGAAACGTCTGTCTGGTCACCCTTGGGCTCAATCTATTTAGCCAAGGCATCGACCCCATGATCGATTTCTCGTCGATTGACGAGATTCGTCGTACCGTTGAATATGCCAACCAACTCCGGGTGCCTGAACGTCACCCCTATGGCGGAGACTTGGTATTCACCGCCTTCTCTGGCTCGCATCAAGATGCCATCAAGAAGGGACTAGAGCATCTCCAGCGCGATGCCGACGCAGTCGGCAAGACCGTTGACGAGATTCTCTGGGCCGTGCCTTATCTGCCGATCGATCCGCGCGACGTAGGTAGAACATACGAAGCAGTAATTCGAGTCAACAGTCAATCGGGCAAGGGTGGCGTTGCTTACATTATGAAAAGCGACCACCACTTGGATCTGCCCCGTCGTCTTCAGATCGAATTTAGCCACGTGATCCAGACGAAAACTGATACGCAGGGCGGAGAAATCACCCCTGAGGCCATGTGGTCAGTATTTGAGGATGAGTACCTGCCGAATCCGAAGGCACCTTGGGGCCGGTATGCGCTGCGCAATATTTCGGAGAGTTCGTCGGAAGACTCTGGCGACTCCATCGTTGTCGAAATGATCGATAACGGCGAAGTGGTTATCCTCAAGGGAGAGGGCAATGGACCCATTGCCGCATTCTGTTCCGCGCTTGGCAGCCATGGCATTGATGTACGGGTCCTTGATTATGCTGAACATGCGCTCTCTGCCGGTGGTGACGCACGGGCGGCGGCCTATCTCGAGTGCGCCGTTGACGATCGCGTCCTATGGGGCGTTGGGATAGATCCGAACATTGTTCGCGCATCGCTAAAGGCCGTCGTGTCGGCGGTAAATCGTGCCACTCGGTAGGTAAGACTGCTCACGTGGGACTTTATCGTGACGAGGCGATCGTGCTTCGCACCCAGAAACTGGGCGAGGCCGACCGCATCGTCACGTTATTAACAAGGGATCACGGACAAATTCGTGCGGTGGCCAAAGGGGTGCGCCGTACAACGAGTCGCTTTGGCTCACGCCTGGAGCCAGCGACGCACGTCGATTTGCAGTTGCATACTGGTAAGTCTTTAGAAATCGTTACCCAAGCCGAAACCCTCAATCCTTTTGGTGAAATCATCTCGCGTGACTACCGACAGTGGACCGTCGCTAGTGCGATGTTAGAGACAGCTGAACGATTTACATCGATGGAGCACGAGCCGGCAATTCAGCAATTCCTACTGCTCTTCTCCGCATTGCGTTCGTTGAGCACCACTTCGCATGACCCCTCACTGATCCTTGATGCTTTCATTCTCCGTTCCCTGGCTGTTGGCGGCTATGCGCCTTCGTTCTCGCAGTGTTCACGGTGCGGAGCGAGCGGACCTCATCGCTGGTTCTCACTTGTAGGTGGTGGCTCGGTCTGTGTGGATTGTCGACCAACCGGATCGGCAACCCCAGAGGTTGACACCCTTGAATTACTGACGGCACTCCTAACCGGTGACTGGGAGAGTGCGGAGATGAGTTCGCCACGGTCTCGTCGAGAAGGGAGCGGTTTGATCGCTGCCTATCTCTCTTGGCACTTGGAACGAAATCTTCGCAGTCTGCCTTTGGTGGAAAGAGTATGAAGCCAAGAAAGCCATCGCAGCATGCCAGCGGCGAGCGCCCCCCCAAGTTTCTGGCAAGCGCAATTCCAAACCATGTTGCAGTTGTTATGGATGGAAATGGCCGTTGGGCCAAAGCGCGTGGTCTGTCGCGTACAGCCGGACATGAGGCTGGCGAGGCAGCGCTCTTCGACTTGGTCGAAGGGGCGATCGAACTTGGTATCAAACACGTAAGCGCGTACGCATTCTCAACGGAGAATTGGAAACGCTCGCCTGAAGAAGTGCGTTTTCTGATGGGTTTCAATCGAGATGTTATCCGTCGTCGGCGTGATGAGATGAATGGACTCGGGGTCAAGGTGCGTTGGTCTGGTCGCGCGCCAAGACTCTGGCGAAGCGTAATCAATGAACTCGAAGCTGCCGAAGAGCTCACGCGTAAGAATGAAGTCTTAACTTTGACGATGTGTGTCAATTACGGCGGACGGAACGAGATCGCCGATGCTGCCGCGCGTCTGGCCCGCGACGCAGTTGATGGGAAGGTTGATCCGGATCGGATAACGCCGCGAACATTTGCACGTTATTTAGATGAACCTGATATGCCCGATGTCGATTTATTCTTACGAACGTCGGGGGAGCAGCGGACTAGCAACTTCTTGATCTGGCAATCTGTGTATGCAGAGTTGGTCTTCTTGGATGTGCTCTGGCCTGACGTCGATCGCCGAACGCTCTGGCGTGCTGTTGAGATTTACGCCGCCCGTCAGCGACGCTTCGGATCCGCCTGAGCGTAGCAAGCTGCGCAAGTTCCATAGATTTCGGCGCTGTGGTGGATATCTTCAAATCCATGGCGAGTGGCGAGCGAGTGGGCCCACTCCTCGACCCCTGCGCCTTCCACCTCGACCGTCTTGCCACACTCAGTGCAGATGAGGTGGTGGTGGTGCTCTTCTCCGCACTTCCGGTAGAGCGCTTCGCCGTCCTTGCGTCGCAGCACATCCACCTCCCCTGATGCTGTGAGCGTCTGCAGCGCCCGATAAATTGTTGCCAGACCAAAATTCTTACCTTTGGCACGGAGCCCTAAGAATATTTCCTGCGCCGAGGTGAATGATTTGCTTTCATCGAGAAATTTGGCAATCTCAACTTCCGATTTGGTCATAGATTCGCCACGACCAACCACATCCCGCCGATGCCAATGAGAGTCGCGAGGAAAGTGAAACGACTTGGGTGGCGAGAGTGGGCCTCAGGCAAAATATGTGAGGTTGCCAGATAGATGATGAAGCCCGCGAAGATCGCCAGATAGATTGAGACAAAACCGTTATTCAGGTTGAAGTAAGTGCCGATCACGGCGCCAGAAACCCGAGCGAACGCATCAAAGAGAATTAAGAACACTGAATATTTGTTCCATTTTTTGGCCCGAACCAGAAAACTGACAGTGTTCACACCATCGCTGAAGGCATGAGAGAAGAGTGCGATTATGACGGGCGTCGCAAACGCAACTCCTAGATGTATCGAGACTCCGAGTGCCATACCGTCTAAGAAGACGTGGCCACCCATCGCGAGAGCGCCGAAGAGTCCGCCGAGACTGGATTGGTGAGTGTGCCCGTGTTGGTACTCCGAATCCGTTGGCTCGTGTGAGCCAAAAAATCGCTCGACGAAGTGGAGCAGGAGAAAACCAAGAACCAGGGCTAGGGAGATAGTGCGGATTCCGCCAATTTTTGAGGTATTCGATTGAAAAATCTCAGGTAGCAAGTCGAACGTGACTAGACCAAGTAGGAGTCCAGCAGAGAGACCGAGCACGAGGTGGAGGCGGTCTTTGGTACGGAAAGCGAGGACCCCACCGAGTGCGGTGCCCACGCCCGTGAACAGGGCCAGTGCTATCGCGGTAAGCATGGAGACACGGTACCAGAAATGAGAATGAGTCTCAATATCATGGTAACGCCACAGGTTAGACTTCCTTGTCGCGCACCGCCGACCGCCAGCCGGATGGAGATGGATCAGAAGATGGCCCAAGATCGGTTAGAGACAATTGTCGGGCTGGCCAAGCGCCGGGGTTTTGTCTATCCATCAAGTGAGATCTATGGCGGATTGCGGGCATCATGGGATTACGGCCCCCTTGGCGTCGAACTCAAGAACAACGTCAAACGACAGTGGTGGAAGTCGATGGTGACTGGGCGCGATGATGTCGTCGGTCTGGATTCCTGTGTCATCTTGGCTCGCGAGGTCTGGGAGGCCTCTGGGCACGTCTCGACTTTTAGCGATCCGCTTACGGAGTGCCTCTCCTGTCATAAGCGTTACCGAGCCGATCACCTGGAAGAGGCGTACGAGGCAAAACATAAGCGTCGTGCAGAGTCCCTTGCTGAGATCAACTGTCCAAACTGCGGTGCCAAGGGCCAGTTCACGACGCCTAAACAATTTTCAGGACTGCTAAAAACGTACTTGGGTCCAGTCGAGGATGAGAGCGGCCTTGCGTATCTGCGACCAGAGACTGCTCAGGGCATTTTTATCAATTTTGCGAATGTGGCGACTACTTCAAGGAAGAAACCCCCATTCGGCATTGGCCAAATCGGTAAATCATTTAGAAACGAGATTACGCCAGGGAACTTTATCTTCCGCACTCGTGAGTTTGAGCAGATGGAGATGGAATTCTTTGTTGCACCAGGAAGTGATGAAGAGTGGCACCAGTACTGGATCGATACTCGACTTGCTTGGTACAAGGAACTCGGCATCAATCCCGAACGCCTTCGAATTTTCGAACACCCCAAGGAGAAACTCTCACACTATTCAAAGCGGACCGCGGATATTGAATACAAGTTCGAGTTTGCTGGCACCGAGTGGGGCGAGTTAGAGGGCATAGCCAACCGGACCGATTTTGACCTCAAGGCGCACTCCAGCGCTTCTGGCACAGATCTCTCTTGGTTCGATCAAGAATCTGGCGATCGGTGGTTTCCTTATGTGGTCGAACCTGCCGCTGGTGTCGACCGATGCACTCTCACTTTTCTTCTCGACGCCTATTCCGAGGATGAAGCGCCAAATTCCAAAGGTGGGGTTGATAAACGCGTCGTTCTCCGNCTTGATCATCGNCTCGCCCCCGTCAAGGTGGCGGTTCTGCCCCTGAGTCGCAATGCAGATCTTTCGCCCAAGGCGCGTGACCTTGCTGCCGTNTTGCGTCGCTGTTGGTCCGTCGAATTTGATGACGCTGGCGCAATCGGGCGTCGATATCGACGACAGGATGAGATNGGCACGCCNTATTGCATCACGATCGACTTTGAGACTCTNGTCGATCATGCAGTCACAATCCGCGAACGGGACACCATGACGCAGGAACGGATTTCGATCGATCAGGTTGAGGCATGGCTGGCGCCGCGCCTGTTGGGTTGTTGACCCCTAAGCCATTGAGGCTTGGCAAATTCACTATCGAAACGCCGGTCGTCCTGGCGCCGATGGCCGGTATAACAAACTCATCCTTTAGAAGGCTCTGCCGGGAACAAGGTGCAGGCCTCTTCGTATCCGAAATGGTGACGGCTCGAGCGCTTATCGAACGACATCCAGAGACGCTCCGCATGATTGCGCCAGGGCCCGGTGAGTCACCTCGTTCAGTGCAGTTGTACGCGGTTGATGCCAGGATTGCGGGAGTTGCTGCACGCATGCTTGCTAGCGAAGGGCTTGTCGATCACATAGACCTCAATTTCGGGTGCCCCGTTCCCAAAGTTACAAGGAAGGGCGGTGGCTCCGCGCTCCCGTTCAAACATCGCCTTTTTGGCTCGATTGTGGAATCGGTGGTCAAGGAGGCCGCGCCCTATGACGTGCCGGTAACGGTCAAGATGCGTAAAGGCATCGATGATGATCACCTTACTTTTCTCAGGGCCGGACGGATCGCTGCCGAAGCTGGCGTCGCCTGGGTTGCGCTTCATGCGCGCACCGCAGCACAGATGTACGGGGGGAGAGCGGATTGGCAGGCGATCGGCCAACTAGTTGCTGAGCTTGCGCCACTTGGGGTTCCAGTCCTTGGCAATGGTGATATCTGGAGCGCAGCAGATGCGCAAGCCATGATGGTCGAGACGAACTGTGCTGGGGTCGTTGTCGGTCGTGGGTGTCTGGGTAGGCCGTGGCTTTTCCGCGAACTTGCCGCAGCTCTCAATGGACGCGAAATTCCACGTGCTCCTGACCTATCGGGTGTCTCTGAAACCATGTACAGACACGCCGAGCTTCTTGTCGAATATTTTGACGATGAATTCCGTGCCTGCCGTGATTTTCGTAAGCATGTCGCGTGGTATCTGAAGGGTTTCTCGGTTCGAAATCCAATTCGGGTGGGCTTAGCGCAGGTTTCCTCACTAGTTGAAATGCGAGAACTGCTCAGCCAACTGGATGGAGACCAACCATTTCCTACTCTGATCGGCGATAGCCCACGCGGAAGGAGCACAACCACTAGAGCGGTTTCACTGCCCCAAGGTTGGCTGCTCGATCCTGATGAAGTGCCTATCGTTTCGTCGGACGAGGCGTTCTCAGGTGGTTAGGCGCATATTCAGGATCTTCCTCATTCTTCTAATTGTTTTTCCGCTCTGGTGTACAACTCGCATCTGGTGGACCGGGACTCATGCCAGAGCCGAACAGAGCGATGCCATTGTCGTCCTTGGCGCGGCCCAATTCGACGGTCGGCCGAGTGCGGTGCTCGAGGCGCGCCTCCAACAGGCGTTAAAGGTTTACCAGGCGCACTACTCGGCCCGCATCATCACGGTCGGTGCAGGCGCCCCCGGAGACCACACGACCGAAGCAGATTCGAGTAAACGTTGGCTGAAAAGTGCTGGCATCCCCGCTGGCTCCATAGCCGCACTTCCTCAGGGCAGGGACACCTTGCAGAGCATCCAGGCGATTCAACGCTACTCGGAGGAAAATAGAGTACGTAGCGTTCTGATCGTGACGGACCCCTGGCACTGTTTACGGGCAGAGACGATGGCCCGCGATCACGGATTAAAGGCATCGTGTGCGCCGACGAAGATTGGTTCAACTAACGGAAGCATCCGCTATTTGATCAGGGAGACCGGGGCGTATTTGACCTATGTAACGCTTGGCCGGGTTGGAATTCATCTGAGCGACCGGGGCAGTAGCGTTGCATTATGAACGGCTTACACGGATGAGCGGGTACAGCGATTTCGATCGTGAGCGTTTCATCGCCGAGCCAGCCAAGCGCGCCGGTCGAACCGAGTTCGCCCGTGATCGTGCCAGAATCCTCCACTCAGCGGCATTACGTCGGCTTGCCGCAAAAACTCAAGTCGTAGTGCCTTGGGAGAGTGATTTTCCGCGAACCAGGCTCTCCCACTCTCTTGAATGTGGGCAAGTCGGCCGCGAATTGGGAGCAGCGTTGGGCGCCGATCCCGATCTAGTCGAATGTGCCTGTCTGGCCCATGATCTCGGCCACCCGCCATTTGGACATAATGGGGAGACGGCACTTGCTGAAGCCTCTGCAGAGTGCGGCGGGTTCGAGGGAAATGCGCAGAGTTTCCGCATACTCGTTCGGCTTGAGGCCAAGAGTCTGGCAAGCGACGGGCGTTCGGTTGGTTTAAATTTAACCCGCGCATCACTCGATGCAGCGACGAAGTACCCATGGGATCATGGAGTCAATGCTCGCAAATTCGGTGTTTATCAAGACGATCGGGAGATCTTCGACTGGGTTAGAGAGGGTGCACCTGGAGTCCATCGGTGCTTGGAAGCGCAGATCATGGATTGGTCCGACGACATTGCTTACTCGGTGCACGATTTCGAAGACGCACTCTTCGCCAGAAGCGTGACTTTTGCCCAATTGCGCGATCCGCGTGAGGTCGATGGAATTGCAAACATTGCTGCAACCGAATTTCTGGACGATGGTCAGGTCGAAGAAGTGCGGGAGGCAATTCAGCGGTTGCTCGAATTGCCTTTCTGGCCTCGAGAATTCGATGGCACACATCAGAGCCTGGCCAGGCTAAAAGATCTGACCAGCCAGTTGATCGGCAGATTCGCTGAATCGGCAGAACGTGCCACGCGTTCTGCTTTTGGACGTGAGCCCATGTCTCGATACGCCGCCGATCTCCTAGTGCCTCGCGCACAGCGCGTTGAGTGCGCTGCCCTTAAAGCGATCGCTTCGTTTTACGTGATGCGGAGTGAGCGCGCTCGGATCCGCTATGAACGGCAACGCAATGTCATCCACGACCTGGTCGAGGCTGTTACGGCAGGCGCCCCAGAGACTTTGGATTCGATCTCGCTAGAGGAATGGAATAAGGCCGAGTCTGGCTCCGCTCGGATGCGGGTAGTCATCGATCAAATCGCTTCATTAACTGACCCCGGCGCACTGGCTCTCCATGCTCGCCTGCTTGGCTCTTAGGATCAGAGACGTGACCGGCCGAATTCGCGATGAAGATGTAGCGCATGTGCGTGAACACACCCCGATCGATGAAGTCATCGGCGACTACGTTCAATTGCGAAATGCCGGTGGGGGCCAGAAGAAGGGGCTCTGTCCTTTTCACGACGAGAAGTCACCTTCTTTCCACGTGACGCCAGCAAAGGGCTACTTCCACTGCTTCGGTTGCCAAGTTGGAGGTGACGTCATTTCTTTCCTCATGAAAATAGATCACCTCACTTTCACCGAAACGGTCGAGCGGTTGGCAGATCGGATCGGTTACACCCTTAGATATGAGGACGGCGGGGGTGCCTCAAAGCAGGTTCCCGGAATGCGTGCGCGCTTGGTCGAGGCAAATAGATTAGCGGCGCTCTTCTACCAAGAGCAGCTTGGCACCTCATCAACTGCCCAGGTAGGTAGGGAGTTCTTGCTCGCCAGGAAATTCGACGAAGATGTTGCCAAGCACTTTGGTGTCGGTTACGCACCTGATGAATGGGATGCACTAACAAAACATCTGCGTGGCAAAGGGTTTTCGATTGATGAGTTGACGCTCGCCGGTCTTGGCCAAGAAGGTCAACGTGGACCGATTGATCGTTTTCGCCATCGTTTGATGTGGCCAATCAAGGATATAAGCGGAGATGTTGTCGGATTCGGAGCAAGGAAACTTACGACCGACGCCGCTGATAACAGCCCAAAATATCTCAACAGCCCAGAGACCTCTATTTATAAGAAGAGTTCTGTTCTCTATGGTCTTGATCTGGCAAAGAAAGAGATTGCCAGGAAGCGCCAAGTGGTAGTGGTCGAGGGGTACACAGATGTTATGGCTGCGCATTCGGCTGGCATAACCACCGCGGTGGCGACATGTGGCACCGCCTTCGGTGACGATCACATCCGCATTCTTCGCCGACTCCTCATGGACGATGACGCATTCAGGGGTGAGGTCATCTTCACTTTCGACGGTGATGCTGCCGGTCGGAAAGCGGCATTAAGAGCTTTCGCCGACGATCAGAAATTTGTCTCACAGACCTTTGTCGCAGTTGAACCCGGGGGGCTTGACCCATGCGAACTGCGCCAACAGCAAGGAGATGCTGCAGTACGCGACTTGATTGCCCGACGGGTTCCGCTCTTCGAATTCGCGATTAAATCGACAATCGCCAGTTATAACTTGGAGACCCCAGAAGGCCGAGTTACCGCTTTAGGAGTTGCCGCTCCACTCGTGGCGCAGATCCGAGATCGCTCGCTCCGGCCTGAATACGCGCGACTTCTCGCTGGATGGCTGGGGATGGAGGTCGATGCCGTCACCGGTGCAATAGGGCGCAGTCATAAGCAGAGCGCACCAGCGAATCCAAGAGTCCATAACGAGGCCGATTGGCGACCTGATCCAAGCGATCCACGGTTGGCCCTAGAGCGTGAAGCCTTGAAGATCGCCATTCAAGCGCCAGGGCTTCTACCTATGTTCTTGGAAATTGAACCGGCCGCCTTCACCCATCCGGCCTATATCGCGATGCGGAACATCATCGATGCATCGTCTGGGGCGCTTAGTGATTTCAAGGACTGGATTGAGACGATTCTGCGCAATTGTAAGGAAGAACAATTGCAGGCGTTGGTCCGCGAGTTGGCCGTTGAGCCAATTAGAGCCAATGGCGCGATCGACGAGCGTTACGCGGGGAGCGTCTGTGCACGACTACGCGAACTTGCTGCTAGCCGCACCATTGCAGAATTGAAATCTAGATTGCAGCGAATCAATCCGATCGACGATGCGGATCTGTATAACCAAGCGTTCATGGATCTCGTTCAACTGGAAGCTCGTCGCCGTGACTTGCACGAACAAGCGATTGGTGACCTCTGATGCGATTCTTTAGACGGGTTGACCAATCCGGATTTATTCTGGGACCGCGCGAGCGGGCGCTTATTCGTGCTGAGGCTGTCGGTAGTGCTCTTCTTGCCACCGATGTGGCTCTGCACATACACGGCGAGATCGATGAGCGAATCGAGTGGTGGCAGATCAACCACGTCTCTTTTGATCCTGAAGAGAGGAAACTAAGCATCACTTTTGAAAACGGCCTGATAGAAATCGACTTGGCCTCGCCATCCCTCCTACCAGAGACCGTGCGCGAGCGGGTCACTGCGACGATCTTGACCTCTATTAGGTTTGCGACGTCAGGACAGGCCAGTGCCGTGATCTCGCTCCGACGACGGCCAGCCGCCAATGACGAAGAGGCGTTCGTCCAGATTGACTGGGAGGGTTCGCCGACCCCAGTTGCCA
>JGI1356J14229_10003290_pt1 | contig 12365 bp, 9 predicted proteins | sample Subgrocontami58m_FD_14229 | JGI IMG/M metagenome (IMG submission 14229) | reverse complement strand
GTCCACCAAACGACGCCGTACACTATCTAACCTCTTCAAAAGAATATCTGTTTTCTTTGCCCGTTGTAACTTGAGTTGGATCTCCTGCTCTTGTCGCTGGAGTGTTGAGATTTTCTTGTTTTCTGTTTCGTTTGACAGTTGCGTTTCCAACTTATCTCGTTCTTTCTCTAAGGATTTGATCTTCACCAAAGCACTCCTTTGAATGGAACCATGCGTATATGCACCTTGCGTCAACGGTCCGTTCTTACCAACGACCAAGAAATACGCTTTCAGTTTGCGATTTACGTTTCCCAGCCACTTGATATCCTGAAACACTTTCTTCAAATCATCTTTGGTGACTTCGCTGAGAGTTCTCCTACCAGACTTGGCAATCAACACAGCAAGTCCGGTATCAACAAACGGATTTCCTGTCCATGTAAAATAGTTCATTCGTATTATCTCCAAATAATCAAATACAAAACAAGATTAGTTCATTCAGTACGGAATTCTGAACGTCAAACACATGTTTCAAGCTACACCGCCTACACCATCCCAAACCCCAACGAATTCTTCTCGCCCAGCCCGCTCTCATACGCCAGGGCAATCAGCGCCGGGTTCAAGGCAACCTTCATCCATGCTGGTGCCGAGTTGAAGGTTGCCTTGGCACACTTGCTCCCACGGCACCGGCTCGGTGTTTGTTCCCTCCTGTGTTGTAGTTCGTTTGTAGGTCGGGATTCCCCAAGGGGTCCTGTGTTGAAGGTTGCCTTCGCTCTACGATGTTACATTCACCTTCCGTAAGATGCAAGCAAAACTTCTTCACAACCTGTGCACAGGTTGACACTCTGATGGCTGCTCGTGTTCTCTGCAAATGTACATTGCAGGCGACGTCATAGCAAGAACAAGTTGTGCAAGCTGTGCCGGCAGACGTTGAGCGTTCACAATCTCTCAGGATGCTGTAAGTTCAGGCTTTACAGATAGTATAAACCCTAAACTGTTTTTTTCTCCCGGCTCGCTCTCATACGCCAGCGCAATCAGCGCCGGGTTTCCTTTCGCTCCGTTCAAGGCAACCTTCATCCATGCTGGTACCGAGTTGAAGGTTGCCTTGGCATATTTCGTAACGGTGCTTAACGGGTACGCACCTTCAGGTAAGGAGTTGCTCGTATGCCAAACGTTTTTGCTCTGGCGCGCACAGCCTCTGCCGTCCTGTCCAGTGTTGCACCAATCTGCATTGCGTTTCTTTTTCCATACCATTGCTTGAGATAGTCATCATCCTGTTTGGTCCACCTCCGCAGTTGCACCACATGCCAGCCCATTCGACGAATGTACGCGTGGACTGTGACGGAGAGACGTCCAAGACGTTGTGCAATTCGCCGAACCGGTATCTTTGTGTACCACCTGCGGAGATATGCCACGTCCGATGCAGTCCACGGTTTCCGCCGTGGTCGCAAGCCAAGAACTGCTGCTCGGAACGAGACGCCCTGAATCGTTCGTCCCAACCCGCGTGCAACATCTGCATCCGGTTGCGTACGGTACAGTCGCCGCAACATGGCATCCTCTTCCGGTGTCCATCGCATGAGTGGGTACTTGCGCAATCCCAACCTGCCCGCTCGCGCACGCACCGCCTGTGGCGTCCGTCCGGTCAGGGACGCGACGTACAGTCCGCCTCGCGTTCGAAAATGACGCCGTACAAGGTTGTCCTCTCGGGCAGGCCACGGTCTGTACCCTGGCTTCGCAATGCCAAGCTTCCGTGCTCGCTCCTTCACTGACCCCTGCGAGCGACCAACGGCGCGAGCAATCTCCTTGTTCGGCTTCCTGTGATACCAACGCCTCAGATAGTTGTCATCGATCAACGTCCAAAGCTTTCCGTTCATTGTATTTGCTTCGCAGTAAGCCACGCTGAAGGTTTCCTTCAGCGGAGTTTGTTCAGGGATGAAGGAAACCTTCTTTCAATCCCATGCGCATGAGTTTGGTGCGTATCCCCGAAATATTCCGGTTGAGCTTGCGAGCCAACTCTGCTATTGTAAGTCTTTGGCACTCTGTCCGGAGTATGAGCAGCTCCTCCTCCGAATACGGTTTTGATCGGGGGGAATACAGCAACCGGAGCGTCATCCTGCGACTATGAATACCATCGTTGGTTCGGTGTAATTTCTTCGCCAACTTTTCACCGGTCATACTCTGGTAATTCTTGCGAAGAAATTCGTCATCCTTTTTCGCCCAACGAGGTTTGTGACGCCATGGAATACCAAGTGTTTTGAGCCGCAGGTGAATTGTAGACAACTGGCGGTTCAGTATCCTGGAAATTTCGGCTGCCTTCTTTTTGCCGTACCAAGTCCGGAGATATCTATCTTCTTCTTCTGTCCAGGCTCTGGGAGCGTTGCGCTTTCTGAACCCGAGCGTACGGAGCTTGTGCCTGGTTGAATCCGGATCCCGCCCCAGTGCACGGGCGATTGCAGTTCCCGCTTCCTCATGATGTTGTCGAAGGTACGCCAATTCTTTTTCAGTGAATGGGCGATGGGTTTGTGTTTGCATTCCCAAAGCTTTCAATCTCCGGCGAACGGATTGTTTAGTCCGTCGCATTTTCACAGCGAGCGCAGCGGTGGACATCCGGGTATGGTTCCGAAGCAGAAACGCGTCCTGGGCTGGAAGATAATACGGTCGTACCCGAATTCCAAGTTCTCTTGCTCGCTGGCGTATCGCATGCACGGTTCTGCCAAAACGGTCAGAGAGAACCTCGGTAGAAACTTTGCCGAAGTGTTCGCGAAGATACTTCTCGTCTTTAGACGTCCACGCTGTGTCATGATTTTTGAGAGAATTCATAATGCCTCCATCATTCCAAATCCAAGACTATTTTTTTTCTCCAAGTCCGCTCTCATACGCCAGTGCAAAAAGTTGCCTTCACGTCCCGCCTTCGCTCCAAAAGCTTGCTGCGTTCGTCGTGCATAGGAATGTTGGCGCTTCGGGCTCGCCGTCCCTGTTGCAGATGGCTGCTCGTGTTCTCTGCAAATGTAGATTGCAGGCGACGTCATACCGCACTGATTGGTGTAAGATCAGGCTTTACAGATAGCATTACTATTTGTAAAGTGCCACTTTACAAATAGTATTGACTAAGAATCCCCAAAATCACATATTGGCATACGTATGTACTACCCACGAACCATCTTCAGCGATCTCCGCCGTCACCTTTCCGCCCGCCAGGTGACCGTTCTTACGGGTATGCGGAGAAGCGGCAAGACTACGCTAGTGAAAACTCTCCTCGACAGCCTTGGCTCCCGAAACATGATGTATTTCGATCTCGAACGCGCCGACAATCGCCTGCTCTTCAGCGAGAAGAACTACGATAACATTATTCTTGCCTTAGAGGCGCGAGGACTTTCATTCAAAAAAAGAGCCTTCGTGGCAATTGACGAAATTCAGCTCATGCCGGAAATCGCCAGCGTCATCAAGTACCTGTACGACAATTATCCTATCAAATTCATCGTCACTGGCTCAAGCTCATATTATCTCAAAGGACAATTCACCGAATCTCTTGCAGGACGAAAAAAGCTGTTTGAGCTGGCAACGCTCAGCTTCAGCGAATTCTTGACCTTCAAGGGGGTGACATCCTCAGTCCCGAAGTTTCCTGCACAGCCATTCCTTCGCGCCGAATATGAGCGACTCAAAGGACATTACGAGGAATACATCCGCCTCGGCGGATTCCCGGAGGTCGTCCTCGAACGAACCATCTCTAGAAAGAGAGATTTGCTGCGCGACATTCTCGATTCGTACATCAAGATTGATGTTCGCACGTTTACCGATTTTACCAATATCCAGAATATTTTCACGCTGTTGAAGATGCTCTCTTCAAGAGCCGCCACGCGATTGGACTATTCAAAAATCGCATCTCTTTCAGGATTGTCCCGTCCAACAGTGTACAATTACATGAATCTGTTCGAGCATACATACCTCATCAGGCGTATTCCCGTCGTTTCGAAGAGCAGAGATAGAGAGATTGTAAAAGCGCCGAAGCTGTATTTCACGGATAACGGCATACTCAACACTCTTGGTGAACTCGATAGCGGTGTTCAATTTGAAAACTCGGTTGCTCGCCAGTTGAGCGCGAAGGGAGCCATCAGCTATTACTCACGCAAGACCGGTAAAGAAATTGACTTCATTCTCAACAACAGAGCCGCCTTCGGAGTCAAAGAAACTCCCGGAACGCTTGATCTCAAGAAGCTGAAGGAGCTTTCCAAAGGACTTGGTCGTTCAAAGAACTTCGTCATATTCCGTCACCCGCCGCGAAGAATCGAGAAGTATTTCTTGTGGGGCGGTGACATGCGATAGCTTTCATACAAGTCGGTTTACACTGCTTCCAACATTCCAAATCCCAAGCTTCCTTTTTCGCCGAGTCCGCTTTCGTACGCGAGAGCAATCAGAGCCGGGTTGCCTTCGAGCGTGAGCGGGCAGAACAGGCCGATGATCTCCGAAGCGTCGGTGCGTCCTTCTTTAATCGTAATTTTACGTGTGATGCGTTTGCCTTTCCTTTCCTGGTCGGCAATGAACTTTTGGTCGAGCGTGCAGCGAAACTCTGTGTCAACTTGTAGGTCGGATTGGCCCGCCTGCCCTACTGAATCCGACCTACAATACAGCGAGCGGTACTTGTTGAGCATGTTCATGCGGAGAACCTCGGAAAGACGCGGGTCGTCCGGGCGCAGGTAATCAGCGCCGAGCTTGCCGTCCGCACGGTCCTTGGGAACCGATGCCGTAAGCGGCGAAAGCATTTTGAATTTCATCAAGCGTCGCCATTGCGGATCGGGGAGTGTCTCTACCTGTTCGACGACAAAACGGTTTTCTTCGTGCTCGATGAAGAACTCCCGCTTCTCGAACATCCCGACGACAAGATGCTGCAGCGATTGTTCTACCGGCATAGCGATGTACCACTCCACTGTGGGCGAGAGAATCTCCAGCCGGCCGTTGCTTACGTTGCGTTTGGGAATATTCAGTTGCGAAAAACAGAAATGCTTGAACCGCCTGAGGGTTCCTTCAACGTGGAACCCTTCGTCGTGGAGAAAGGCGGAGTACTCCGGCGAGGATGTTTCGATCCATTTGTAGATTGCCGAGGAAAGATAGTAACTGTAATTGAGCGTGATGCTACAGTTCTTCTTTGTTGGCCGTATGGTGAGGTGCAAACGCAACGTCGCTTCCTTGTGAACGAGTGGAGATGCTGTTGCAGCTAACGCGTAATTGTTTTCGGCGATGAAGTTTTCATGAGACAGATGCTCTCGGCGAACGCCAGATGATGAACTAAAGTGAATAGAAAAACCGCTTCGTATCTGTAACAACAAAGAACAATTTCGACTGACTGCCCCTGGCGCAGTTGTCATGGTGAGCTTGGGCGGGTCAGGATTGAGAGGTGTTGAACTGGCTCGTTGCTGCAAGAATATAAACGAGGCATCAGCAAAACGCAAGCGTATGTCAAACACTTGTTGCCATCTGGAGTTTCCATTCTCTTTTTCGTACCATAAGTATGTACTCACGCTTATGGTTTTATGATAGAAATTTCCTCTTCCCTGTTCGTTGAACCCACCCGCGCTTCCCGTACACTCAAAACGCTTCACGAACTGTTCATCAATTCCGGCTCGAATTATTCCGTAGAAGAATTCACGCAAGCTCTCTCGAAGCCTCTTCAAGATTCTCCAGACGCAGATTTAGCGATCACCAACTTGCTTCGCTTCGCTGAGGCGACATGGAGCAAGGCATCGCTCTTCAACGACCTTGTCAAGCATCCGGTGTTGATGGATGTGTTGATGAAGATACTGTCGTACTCTCACTACTTTGCCGACATCCTTGTCCGTGACCCCGAACTCTTCCGATGGCTTACTGCTTCCGATGCGCTGGTGAATCCGCGGAATAAAGAGTTCCTGCAATCAGAAGTCGAGCGAACGATAAAGAGGTTTCAGAAGCCCGAACGGAAGCTCGATAGCCTGAAGCGTTTATATCGTCGCGAAATACTTCGTATCGGCGCCCGCGATATTTTAGGCGAAGCGAATCTCGCAACAATTACAGAAGAGCTTTCACATCTTGCTGATATTCTTGTAGATGTTTCGTGCGTTCTTGCTCATCAACAACTTATTGAGCGCTTTCCAAATCTTCCGCAAACTCCGTACGCCGTCATTGGTCTCGGCAAGCTTGGCGGCGGTGAGCTGAACTACAGCTCCGACATCGATATCATCTTCGTCTATAGAGATGAAGGGGAATTGAGCGATGCGAACGGAAAAGCGCGAACGTATCATGAGTATTTCAATGCGTTTGTCGAGAAGTTAGTAGTGAATCTTTCGCAAAGCTCCGGTGAAGGACATTTGTACCGGGTTGACACCCGCTTACGTCCTGAAAGTGGCGCCGGACCATTAGCGCGCTCACTTTCAAGTTATCTTCTCTATTATGAATCACGCGGCGAATTGTGGGAGCGGCAAATGCTCATCAAGGCTCGTGCAATTGCCGGCGATCTGAAATTTGGCAAAGAGTTCATCGCACAGCTTGAGCCATTCGTGTATCCTCGAACATTCTTCCAGAACCCAAAGGAATCCATTGCAAGAATAAAAGCGAGGATTGAAGCTGCAATTGTTGGCGAAGAAAATGTGAAGCTCCGTGCCGGAGGAATTCGTGACATTGAATTCATCGTGCAGGCTCTTCAACTGTTGAATGGAGGGAAGAACAGAGAAATCCGCTCGCGCAACACGCTGGAAGCGATTGACCTTCTCGCAGCGGCAACGCTGCTTTCTCAAGAAGAGCGGCGAGTACTGACTGATGCGTACGTTTTCTTCCGCACCATTGAGCACCGCTTGCAGGCAATGCTCAACATGCAAACACATGAAATGCCGAAGGACGAGAATGAACTCACCTCGCTTGCGAAGAAAGTCGGTTTGAATTCTGCAAGTGAACTTCAAACGGAAAGCACTGCGTTTCTCACAAGTGTGCGAAGGATTTTTCAAAGTGTTCTCGCAACAGACTCAGCTCAACCGGAGATAAACCTCACAACAGTCATCGAAGGAAATCTCGGAACTGAAGCAATTGCAAACGTTCTTGCAAAATATGGTTTCCAGGAAACGCGGAAGGCAGCAAAGAACCTTGGGACAATGATTTCGGGGAGTGCCTTGCTCAACACGAGGGAGTTTGATGTGCGGGCGAGGAATACGTTCCGGGAAATTGCTGAAGAACTGTTTGCTGCGATTGCGAAGACGCCCAGTCCCGACATGACGCTTCATAATCTTGCGTTTATTGCTGCTTCACACCAATTCCCTGAGCAACTGTATGCGCAGCTCAACGAAGAGAACTTTCGGAATTTGTTGCTCAGTGTTTGTGCGAAGAGTCCTCGATTCTCCAAGGGCTTGGCGAAGTTTCCATTGTTGCTCGAGACACTTGCGACTGATGCAGATTTGCTTTCCGGACCGAGAATGATTTCTCCGTTGCCAACGTCAAGCCTTGTTGAATTGAAGAATCAAGAAGAGCTTCGTTCAGGTATTCGATATTTGCTCGGTATTACAACATTTGATGAGTTGAGCGGTGAGCTCACACAACTGGCTGACATTATCGTTACTTCAATCGTGAATGAAGAGTTCGGGAAATCCCGACGAAAGAGAATTCCACTTGCCGTGCTCGCGTTAGGCAAATACGGGACTCATGAAATCAACTTCGATTCCGACCTCGATATTTTGTTTATTGCCGACGCGAAAGCTGCAATCACACAAGGCAAGCTTGAAAAGATTGCCACAACATTGGTCAAGCGTCTTTCGGCAGTCAGCGAAGGAGGCAAACTCTATGATGTGGATGCCCGCTTGCGGCCTGAAGGGCGAAGCGCTCCGCTTGTTGTTGACAGGAAGGCGTATCTCGCATATCTTAGCAGTCGTGCGTCGCTGTGGGAGCGGCAGTCATTGACGCGGCTTCGTTTTGTTGCTGGTGATGGACAGCTTGGATGCGAAGCGCTGAATCATATCGCGAAGTTTGTGTATGAGTCGCCGTTGCCGAAGAATTGGGTTGATGACATTGTCAAGATGCGGAGGAAAACGGAAACGCGAAGTCGTGTGAGCGGCTCGGGTTTTCTTGACATCAAGCTGAGTCCCGGTGGGATGGTGGACATTGAATTCCTCGCGCAGATGATGCAGTTGAGGTGTGGCGTTGCCATGACAGTGCTTCGACATATGAGCACGGCTTCGGCATTGAAGCAATCGTTATCATGTGTGCGTACCAACGAGCACACTGATGAACTTATATCTGCTTATCTATTATATAGAAGGATTGAAACGTTATTACGCGTAACGCTGGAGGAGCGAGGAACAATTCTTCCGGAAGGAGACAAACTCGATTTGCTGGCAAAATGCCTTGATGGCTCAAGCGGACAGGAATTCCGCAGCAAAGTCAATTTGATAATGACAAACGTTCGGCAGATGTTTTTGAGAATCTCAAATCAACTTTCAACTAACACTCCTGTGTAATGGATTTCATCAAGAGAATCATTTCGACTCCGACTGGAAACGCGTTTCTTGTTTCAATGTTCGCGTTTATTGTCTATCTGAAAACACTCGCGCCGTCTGTAACATTCATTGATAGCGGCGAGCTTGCAGCAGTGGCGTGCACGTTGGGCATCGCGCATCCGACAGGGTATCCTTTGTTCACCCTGCTTGGATGGTTTTTCTCAAGGCTTCCAATCGCGTCGGAGGAAATTCTTCGACTGAACATCATGGCAGCATTTTTCTGTGCTGTCGGAGTATTCATCTTCTACCACCTGAACCATTTTGTTCTGAGTGGAATTTTTGGACAACGTGCTGCGCTGAGGTTGAAGAAGGGGGAAAACCCTTCCCTTGCTGTTCGTGTCTCAAGTGCCGGTGCGGCATTGTTGCTGGCTTTCTCCGAGACGTATTGGTCGCAGGCGATTTCGGTCGAAGTGTATTCGCTTCATGTGCTGTTCCTTTCACTTGTGACATACTCATTCTTCAAAGCTGTGTATGATGATGCGTGGAATACCGGTGAAGACGGATTGAGGCAATCGAATGCATGGTGGTATATCTTCGCATTCACACTTGGGCTTAGCTTCACGAATCACATGACGACAATTTTGCTTGCGCCCGCGTTTTTGTATTTGTACTTCGCCACTCAGAGATTTGATGCAAGCTCATGGAAGCGCATTGTGCGAATGATCGTTCCATTCTTAATCGGCTTTTCTGTGTACTTGTACTTGCCGTTTCAAGCGTCTCAATCGCCCTCGATGAATTGGGGCAATCCTGTAACGCTTGAAAAATTCTTGTGGCATTGGACAGGGAAGCAGTATCGAGTCTGGATTTTTTCTTCGACGGAAGCGGCGGGGAGACAATTCAAATATTTTGTTGAGTCGCTGCCGTATGAGTTCGCGTACGTTGGATTGATTCTCGCTCTCATCGGCGTGATGTTTTTCTGGCGTGCGAACAGAAAAGTTGCCATCACAGTGTTGCTTCTGTTCTTCGGATGTGTTTTCTATTCCATCAACTATGATATTCACGACATTGATTCGTACTTCTTGCTTGCCTATTTCTGTGTTCCACTTCTTGCCGGGGCGGGCTTGTTTGCACTGTATCGTTGGTTGAATGAGAAGATGGGTGTTGTTGCTCTTAGCTCTTTGCTCTTAACTTTGAGTCTGGCTCCTTTAATCGCCCACTACGACCGAACAGATGAAACAAAAAACCATCTCGTCGAAGACTACACCATGAACATGTTTGCTTCGCTTCAGCCGAATGCACTTGTTCTTTCGTATCAATGGGACTATTGGGTGTCGGCGTCGTTCTATTATCAGTTGGTGAAGGGGTATCGTTCTGATGTTACGGTTGTTGATAAAGAGCTGCTGAGACGTTCGTGGTATTTCAAGCAACTTGAAAGAAGTCATCATTGGCTCATCGAAAATTCTCGATCAGAAGTGGATGCGTTCTTGAAAGAGCTGTACAAGTTCGAGCACGATATTCCGTACAACTCGAATGAAATTCAGGAGCGGTACGTTGGGATGATTCAAAGCTTCATTTCAAAAAACATCTCAACGCGTCCCGTGTACGTGACGACGGAAATCGAGCAAGAGTTCACTCAGGGCTATCAGCGTGTTCCAGAAGGTTTAGCGATGCGATTGTATGGCGACACGCTGCAGCACGCATCAAGAAATATTTCATTCAACTACAGACCGTTCGCAAGAAGCGGACGGCTCGAAGACGCGCTGAAGAACATGTACGCGAACGCGAGCAACATGAAGGGGATCAATTACATTCAGCTCAACAAGATTGATTCAGCAGCGACGGCGTTTCGCGAAGCGCTGCAGTTCAATCCGAACTCGAGCGATGCGGTGAATTTGTTGCGGCAGGTTCAGGCGATTCGAAGGTGAAGAGATTCTCGAGGAGCACGAACCTGAGGCAGGGATGGATCTCCACGCGTTGATTGAGTCATCCCCTTTTCTTACACTGTGGTAGTTCAGACCTTCACTTTTCAAAACGGAGAGAGTATGTCCAACAGTCGTCAGTTTACTGCCATCATCGAGCGCGAAGGTGATGGGTATGTTGCGTTGTGCCCTGAGCTTGATATCGCAAGTCAGGGAGATACTGTAGAGCAGGCGCGAAGAAACCTCACGGAAGCAATTGAGCTTTTCTTCGAAGCGGCAGAACCATCGGAGGTGAAACGGAGGCTTCGCTCGGAAGTCTTCGTCACGCAGGTGGAGGTTGGTGTTGGGTAGATTGAAGATTCTTTCAGGTCGAGAGGTATGCAAGATTCTCGAATCGCAGGGATTCGCAATGCGTCCGAGAAAAGGGGGCAGCCACATTATCATGCAAAAACAGATTCCTGGCTCGACGATCACCGTGCCCGTACCCGATCATCGCGAGTTGCGTATTGGAACATTGTCATCCATAATCCGGCAATCGCAATTGGATCGGACACTGTTCGAAATGTAGGCACTCCCACCGCGTTGGGCGCGAGCAACATGAAAGGCATCAACTACATTCAGCTCAACAAGATTGATTCAGCAGCGATGGCGTTTCGCGAAGCGCTGCAGTTCAATCCAAACTCGAGCGATGCGGTGAATTTGCTAAGGAAGGTTCAGGCTCTGCAAAAGTAGCTTGCAAGATTCAGGAGAAATTTCTTTTCCATGATTCTTGACAGTGAAGCAGGATTGAGTACCTTTAGTCGAAGGAACTTCGGCAGTTTATCCAAGAAGGATCATCGAGGATGTTCCATTCANCATACCTGCCTTTCGCTCACCGTTTGTTAACGACGCCAAGCCGTCNTGCGCTTCGGCGCAGTAGATTTCTATTTTCATTTCTCCTTTTTCTCTTCTCGGTCACGTCCACCAATTCTGCCTTCGCTCAGATTGACACCACGCTTCGAGAGTATTTTCCAATGCATATTGGAGATTATTGGGGGTATCGCGAGTTTTTCGGAGATTCTTTTTCTGTGAGAATTGTTGGAGACACTTTGCTCAACAACAGGAGGTACTACAGCTTCAGGTTCAACAATGGTGATTCATGGTTTTACAGAATAGACGATTCTATGCGTGTTCGAGGGTTTACTCGTGATTCTGTTTGGTGTCCCGAAAGAGAATTTATCGAGTTCAATCTTGCCGCCCCTGATTCATCGATTTGGCATATTTGCCTGTTGGGAAACGAAAATTATAGCTACAATGGATTCTTGCGCAATACGATCGAATTCTATCCGAATATCAATAGAACACTCCCGACAAAGAAGTTTTCGGGTGCCTATATTGATCGCATTAGCGGCGATACGGTGTTCACGAATACCTATTATCCAAGACAAGATCTCGCAAGAGGTATTGGCATCATCCGCTTCCAAGGTGAGGCCGCTCCGGAATACAGACTCGTTGGTGCCATCATCAATGGCGTTGTTTATGGCACAGTTTTGTCAGTCGCCTTGAAAGAGATCGATGGTGAAATCCTGCTGCCCCGCAACTATCCCAATCCTTTCAATTCAATCACTAAAATCTCGTTTGCTTTGACCGAAAGGAACAAAGTAACCGTGACGATACTTGACCTTTTAGGTCGGCGAATTGGATCAGTAGTTGAAAACTCATACATGGAGGCTGGGGTACACGAAATAATATGGGATGCGGAAAACCTTCCAAGTGGAGTATACATTTACAGAATCTCAACGGAAAAGTTTTCAAAATGGTCAAAAGCGATTCTCCTCAAATGAAGGTGTCCACATTCACAATCTTCGGAGGCTTTATGAAACAATCTGTCGTTGTTGTAGTATGCGCGATTCTCCTTACGCTGGGTGCGGAGTATTCCTACTGTCAATTGGAGGATCTTCAATGTGCTTCAACGGGAAGCAGTGCACCGGAAAGCTACTTCGCTGGCCCTAACATTGTAAGACGGGGAGGAAAGAGTATG
>JGI1356J14229_10003276_pt1 | contig 12399 bp, 14 predicted proteins | sample Subgrocontami58m_FD_14229 | JGI IMG/M metagenome (IMG submission 14229) | reverse complement strand
CGCTGGAATTCTCCAACACCACGCCGCTGCCCGCGAAGATCTACGCCAACGAGGGCGTGGCGCAGGTGATCTTCTTCGAGTCCGACGAGCCCTGCGAAACCTCGTACCGCGACCGCGGCGGGAAATACCAGGGACAGCGAGGCGTTACTCCGCCGCGGGTCTGATAGCGCGGCCGGCCGCCCGCAGGGGCGGCCCCGGGAGTACCATGTTCCCGGGCCGCTCCGGAGTACACCTTTCGCCATGGAAAAAGTGAAACGCAAGCTGGCTGCGATCCTCGCCGCGGACGCGGTCGGCTACAGCAGCAAGATGGGCGACGACGAGGAGGGCACGCTGCGCGTGCTCTCGGCCCACCGGGCCGTCATCGACGGCATCATCGACTTCCACGACGGCCGCATCGTGGGCACGGCGGGCGACAGCGTGCTGGCGGAGTTCGCGAGCCCCGTCGAAGCCGTGCGCTGCGCGGTGGAGATCCAGGACGCGCTGCGCACGCGCAACGACAGCCTGCCCGAGGCGCGGCGGCTGCAGTTCCGGATCGGCGTGAACCTGGGCGACGTCATCGAGAAGGACGATGACCTGCTCGGCGACGGCATCAACGTCGCCGCGCGGCTGGAGAGCATCGCGGAGGCCGGCGGCATCTGCATCTCATCCAGCGTCTACGATCAGATCTCCGGGAAGCTCGATCTCGGCTTCGTCGAGATCGGCGAGCAGAAGCTCAAGAACATCTCGCGGCCGATCCGCGTCTACCGCGTTGCCGCGGGCGGCGCGCCGCTCTCGGCCGCGCCGTCACCCGATGCCGCGTCGCCGCCGAGGTCGGGCGTTTCCAGGCTGTGGCTCGCCTCGGGCGTGGGCGCCGCCGTGCTCGCCGTGGCCGCCGTCGCGTGGTACCTGGTCGCCCCCCGCGGCAACCCAGCCGTCCCGGCTCCGGCGCTCGCTGCCGCCGCGCCCGCGGCGGGGCCCGACCGGGACGCAGAGGTGAAGGCGCGGGCCGATGCCGAGATCGCGAAGGCGCGGGCCGAGGCGCAGGCCAAGGCGGAGGCCGAGATCGCCAAGGTGCGTGCGGATGCCGAACTCGCCAAGGCGCGCGCCGAAGCGGAGTCGCTGCGCAGGCAGGCCGCTGCGGCAAGCGCAGCGGCGCAGCGCTCCGCGGAAACCAAGGCACAGGCCGATGCCGAGATTGCCAAGGCGCGCGCCGAAGCCGAGATTGCCAAGGCGCGCGCCGAGGAGCAGGCGAGAGCCCAGGCGGAGATTGCGAAGGCGCGCGACGAAGTTGGAGCTTTGCGCCGCGGCGCGTCGGAGCGCGTCGCCCGCGCGCTGCCACCCGAGAGCAGGATGGCGGCCGCGGCACCGTCGGGAAGCGCATGGCTGGCGCAGCGTTCGTGCGAGCCGTTCCGCCAGCTTCCGGCGCTGCAGGATAGGGTGCCCGTGCGCGTCCAGGGCGACGAGTTCTCACTGGAACGGGGCCAGCCCGGGAATCCCGGGCACTTCTCGATCAGGGGCACGCGCGCGGCTGACGGCTCGATGGCGCTCGAGGGCACGGTCTTGACCCGCCGCGTGGGAGCGGGCGAGGTACCCGTGCGCTTCACCGGCCGGTTCGAAGGCGAGCGCTACCAGGCTACGGGCACGATGGGGATGCGTCCCTGCTCCCTGACGATTTCCCGCGGTTCGAGCTGATCCGGGCCTCGCGCGACTTCGGGGAGCGCCGATGCCAGCATTTGAACCGGTGGATGCGGACTTCGAGCGGCGCGTGCGCGAGAGCTTCGCGCGCCAGGGGGCGATGCGGCTGCTCGGTGCGCGGCTTGCCTGCGTCGAGCCCGGACGCGTGGACATCGAGCTTCCGTTTCGCGACGACCTCACCCAGCAGCATGGCTACTTCCACGCCGGCATGACCAGCGCCATCGCCGACAGCGCGGGCGGCTACGCGGGCTACACGCTGTTCCCGGCGGACAGCTCGGTGCTGACGGTGGAGTTCAAGATCAACCTCGTCGCGCCCGCGCAGGGCGAGAAGCTCGTCGCGACCGGACGGGTCAGGAAGCCCGGCCGCACGCTGACGATCTGCGAGCTCGAGGTCGTTGCGGTACACGGAGGCAGCAGCAAGATCTGTGCGTTCGGGCTGCAGACGCTGATGTGCCTGCAGGGCCGGGCGGACCTGCCGCAGGCCGGATGAATCTGCGCGCTCAGTCCCCGCGCCTGTCGTAGGTCGCGAAGTCGAAGGAGAGCCCTCCCGTCCCCTCCGGAGCGCGCGATTCCCGATGGACCTCGCGCCACGCGCCGCGGTCGAAATCGGGAAAGTACGCATCCCCCGGAAACTCCGCGTCGACCTCGGTGAGCTCGAGCCGGTGGGCGAGAGGCAGCGCGAGCGCGTAGATTTCGCCGCCGCCGATCACGAAGATTTCCTGGGCCCCCGAGGCTGCCGCAAGCGCCGCCTCGAGGGAATGCACGACGCGGCAGCCCGGCGCCGAGTAGTCCCGCGCGCGCGTGACGACGATGTTGTCCCGGCCGGGCAGGGGACCTCCCAGCGCGGCACGCAGGGATTCGAAGGTCTTCCTGCCCATCACGACCGGATGGCCGAGGGTCAGCGCCTTGAAGCGCTTCAGGTCCGCGGGAATGTGCCAGGGCATCCGCCCGTCGCGGCCGATGACGCGGTTCCTGGAAAGGGCGGCGACGAGGGTGACGCGGGGAGGCATGCGGCGATCAGCGCCCGCCGCGGGCGAGCGGCCGTTCGTATCGGCGTGGTGACATGGCGGAGGACGCGCTATGCTGACAAAGTGCACGGATTATAACGGTGATGAACATCCGCTCCGGTTTTTCGCTGCGCTACTACCCGAAATCGTTTCTCAAGCTGCTGCTGCTCGCCTTCGGCGTGGTGGCCCTGCCGCTCGTGCTGGGGCTGCTCGATGCGGCCGTCTACGTCGACCGGCTGACCGGCGAGAGCAGGGTCGCGGTCGTGCAGGCGGCGGAGGCTGCGCGCGAGAGCAGGCTGCTGATGGAGCAGGTGACGGGGCTGGAGCGCGTCGTGCGCCAATACCTCGTGCTCGGCGACGCGGAGCTCCTGGGAGACTACAACCGGCTTCGGAAGGGTTTCAAGGCCACCACGAGCGAGCTGTCGCTGCTGCCGCTCGACGAATCGCAGTTGCGCGAGCTCAATCGGACCATCGACAAGGAGCAGGCCCTGTACGCGCTGCTGAACCTGCTTCCGGCGACCCCGCGCGAGCAGCGCGCGTTGATCGAGGGCTATGTCACCCTCTCGGATCTGGCACAGGGAGTGCTGCAGATCAGCAACGAATTGATCGACCGGGAGATCGAGCGCATGCGACAGGGCGCCGAGGACGCGCGGCGCGTCCTCTGGCGCCGGCTGCTCGCGACGACCGTGCTCGGGGTCCTGATCGCACTCGGCGTCACGTACCTGGTGGCGCAGCCGATCCGGCAACTCGACCAGGCCATCCGGCGCCTGGGCACCGGGAAGTTCCATGGGGAGATCCGGGTGCGCGGACCGGCCGACCTGGAGTACCTGGGCAGCCGGCTCGACTGGATGCGAGGGCGGCTGGAGGAACTGGAGCAGCAGAAGCGCCTGTTCCTGCGCCACGTGTCGCACGAGCTCAAGACGCCGCTCACGGCGCTGCGGGAAGGCTCGGAGCTGCTCGCCGAGGGCGCGGCGGGGCCACTGTCGGCGCGGCAAGGCGAGATCGTGGCGATTTTGCAGAACAAGAGTGCGCAGTTGCAGCACTTGATCGAGGACCTGCTCGACTATCATCGCGCCCAGGAAAGCCTCGCCAGGCTCGACCTTGGGCCGGTCAGGCTGGATCAGGTGGTCTCCCAGGTGCTCGAAGAGCACCGGCTCCAGGCCCAGGCGCGCAGCCTGCGCACGGAACTTAGTCTGGATACCGTCACTCTGAATGCGGACGCCGACAAGCTCAGGGTGGTCGTGGACAATCTGGTCTCCAACGCAATCAAGTACTCCCCCGAAGGCGGAACAATTTCCTTGGCGCTCGCAAGCAGGGAGTCTAAGGTCACTCTCGACGTGGTCGATTCCGGTCCGGGGATTCCGCCGGAGGACCACGAGCGGATCTTCGACTGGTTCTTCCGCGGCGAGCACGGCCACCAGGGCCGGGTCCGGGGCAGCGGGCTGGGGCTCGCAATCGCGCGGGAGTTCGTGACCGCGCATCGGGGCAGCGTCGAGGTCGTCGGCGACGGCGCCCCCGGCGCCCATTTCCGCGTCACCCTGCCGCTGGCATCGGAGGCCGTTTCAAGATGACCCAAACAGCCCCATACTTACGCTTTGAGAGCGAGGGCGTTGGCCCGGTCACCGGGCCGAAGCAGAAAATTCATTCATGAGACGAATCGCCGCCACGGTGCTGGTGCTGTTCGCGATCGCGGGCTGTGCCCAGATGTCCGCGAACCTGGCTGTACGCGACGAATCGCACCAGTTGAGCGATCTGGTCGGCTACGCCCAGAGCGTGGCGGCGATGCGCCCCGACGCGCAGCGGCGCGAACTGAACGACGCGACCCAGACCTATGCAAAAGACCCGGGCCTTTATCCGAGGCTGCGGCTCGCGCTGCTGCTGTCGCTGCCAGGGACCGGGTTCGCCGACGATACGCGCGCGGCGAACCTGCTCGAACCGTTGACGGCTTCGGCCGCGCCGGCAGGCGGACCGCTGCGGCAGTTCGGCGCCTGGTTGTACGTTCAGGTCGGCGAGCGCGTGCGCGAGCAGCGCAAGACCGCGCAGTTGAAGGAACAGATCGATGCGCTGCGCGCCATCGAGCGCGCGCTCAACGAGCGCAGGCCGGGGGGAAACCGATGAGCGGCCAGACGATCCTGCTCGTCGATGACGATCCCGACATCCTGAAGCTGGTGTCGATGCGATTGACCGGAGCCGGCTACGAAGTGGTCACGGTGGACAGCGCAGAGCGGGCGCTGGCCGCGCTGGCCGCGTCGCGCCCGGCGCTCGTCATCACCGACGTCAGGATGGGGGGCATGGACGGGTTTGCGCTGTTCGAGGAGATCCATCGACAGTCGCCCATGCTGCCGGTCATTGTGCTGACCGCGCACGGCACCATCCCGGACGCGGTGGCGGCGACCAAGCGCGGCGTGTTCGGCTTCCTGCCCAAGCCGTTCGACGGCAAGCTGCTGCTCGAGCAGGTCGACCAGGCGTGCCGGTTCTCGGCCGGCGCCGCCGAGCAGGGGCCGGGGGACGGCGGGGAGTGGCGCAAGGACATCGTCACGCGCAGCCCGAAGATGGAGGACCTGCTGCAGCAGGCGCACCGGGTGGCGCAGTCGGGCGCGAGCGTGTTCATCCGTGGCGCGAGCGGAACGGGCAAGGAGCTGCTGGCGCGCGCGATCCATCGCGCAAGTCCCCGCGCGCAGCGACCCTTCGTCGCGGTGAATTGCGCCGCCATCCCGGAAGGCCTGCTCGAGTCGGAGCTGTTCGGGCACCGCAAGGGCGCGTTCACGGGGGCCAACTACGATCACACCGGGCTGATTCCCGCGGCCGACGGCGGCACGCTGTTTCTGGACGAAATCGGGGACATGCCGGTGTCGCTCCAGGCAAAGCTGCTGCGCGTGCTGCAGGAGCGCGAGGTGCGGCCGGTGGGTGCAGCGCAGTCGATCCCGGTCGACGTGCGCGTCATCTCCGCAACGCACCGCGATATCGACGCGGAAATGAAGGACGGGCGGTTCCGCGAGGACCTGTATTACCGGCTCAACGTGGTCTCGCTCGAACTGCCGCCCTTGTCGGAGCGGCGGGAGGACATCGTTCCGCTCGCGATGCATTTCCTCAAGGCGACTGCGGCGAATTACGGCGGGACCGCCGAGACCTTCTCGCCGGAAGCGCTCGACCTGCTGCTCGCCGCGAGCTGGCCGGGCAATGTGCGGCAACTGCTGAACGTGGTCGAACAGGTCGTCGCGCTGAGCCCCTCGAGCATCATCCCCGCCTCGCTCGTTCAGCAGGCGCTGCGCGAGGAGCCGCAGCCGCTCGCGTCGCTGGAGGAATCCCGGCGCGCTTTCGAACGCGAATACCTCGTGCGCATCCTGCGCATCACCGGCGGCAACGTCACCCAGGCGGCAAAGCTCGCGCAGCGCAACCGCACGGAGTTCTACAAGCTGCTCGAGCGGCACGGGCTCGAGCCGAAACTCTTCAAGGCCGCGAAGCGCTGATCCACGGCGTCTGCGCGTGAATCTGTCGCCGCCCGGCGACAGCGAAAACTCCCTAATTTCAACGCGGTCGCGGCGGCCGGATAAAAATTCGTCGCCCTCAGGCGACGACAGAGGCACCGTGAATCCTTCACGGTTGGCCTATAAGCCCCTGAGCCGAAAGCGGATTGTGCCATTGGCACGGCGCTTGCACAGCAGAGGGGCGCCAAGGGGTCAGACAGCCCCATCAATTAATCGCAGGAGGCCAGATCATGAAACTTCGACCCACCCATGTCACGGGCATCGCGCTGCTGCTATCCGGCGCGCTGCTGGGCGCGGCGCCGGCAGGAGCGGCGAACGCGTTGATGTCCGTGCAGCAGAAATTCCGCAGCCTCGACACGGACCACGACGGTTATGTCTCGAGGTCCGAAATGCAGAAGGCGCCCGGCTACACCAGGGCCTTCGACGAGGCCGACGAGAATCACGACGGCAGGCTCGACGCCGACGAATTCGTCAAGGCCGAGGGCATCTACGAGCGCATCTCTGCGGCCAACTACGTGGCGGACAGCGTCATCACCGCCAAGGTGAAGGCGGCGCTGCTCAAGCAGCGGCAGCTCAATTCTCTCGACGTCAGCGTGGAGACCTACCAGGGCCACGTTCTGCTCTCGGGGTTCGTCGACGACGCCAAGCAGAAGGCGAGGGCCATCCAGGTGGCCTCGTCGGTGGCGGGCGTGGTCGACGTCAAGGACGGACTCGCGCTCAGGTAGCGGCGCGCCCATGGTTCAAGAGGAGGAACGTTCATGAAGACGGGAATTCCGATGTTTCCCCACTCGGCGAGGATGCATCCGCTGGTCGCGGCCGCGTACGGATCGATCATCGTGCTGTGCATGGTGGGCGTTGGCACGGTCACCGGGATGATCCCGAGCGCGCACTCGCAAAAGGGCGTCGAGGCCGCGAGCGCGTCCGTTGCCGCCGGCGCTCCGGCAGCGCGCGCGACCCAGTGCGTCGGCTGCGGCGTGATCGAAGCGATAAGGACCGTCGAATTGCGCGGAACCGCTTCGGGCATCGGCGCGGTCACGGGCGGCGTCACCGGTGCGGTGCTCGGCAACACGATGGGACGCGGGCGCGGCAACACCGCGATGACCCTCCTCGGTGCCGCGGGCGGCGCGCTGGCCGACAACGAGATCGAGAAGAGCATGAAGAAGCGCTATGCGTACCGCGTGACGGTGCGCATGGATGACGGATCGATACGGACCCTCTCCCAGTCGACGCCCCCGGCATTCGCCGTCGGCGACAAGGTGAAGGTCGTCGATGGCGCGCTGGTGCGCACATGACCGCCGGACCGGGGGTCGTGCAAAAACGGCGCAATGGTAGCGGGAACCGTCCTGCAGACGGAGCACCCGGTGGATGTGATCAACACAGATCAACCAGAAGGAGCCAAGTCATGAAATCCAGCCCTAGCATCCTTGCAGCGTCACTGATCACCCTGATGGGCATGACCATGCCGACCGTCGGGCAGGCGGATACCCTCTCCGCCGATTCCAGCCTCACCGGCCAAGGCAGCGCATCCGTCGCGGGCGGCGTGCGTGGTACGCACGCCGGCGCGTCCACCGGCTCGAGCGCCGGCGCGAGCACCAGCGCCTCCGCTTCCGCCGGGTCGAGTGGGGGCGCTTCCGCCAGCGCGAACACCGGAGCGGCCACGCAGGCGGCGACTCGGGCGGCGATTCGCGCGCGGCAACGCGCGTCGGACTCCGCGTCTGCGGCCGGGGCAAGGGTGCGCGAGCGCGCCAGCGCCACCGCCCAGGCGGGCGAGCAGGCCGCGGTTGCGGCCGGGGCAAGAGCGCGGGATCGCGTGAGCGCCGCCGCCGAAGCGAGCGAGCAGGCTCGCGTGAGCGCCGAGAATCGCGCTCGCGGCGCCGCCGGCGCAACTGCGGCTTCGATAAGGAACGCAGGCGCAGCCACGGTACGCTCGGGTGAACAGGCGTCCGGGAGCGGGACGGTCTCGGCGGGCGGCGCGAATGTCGCCTCGCAGGGCGACATGGCTGCGGCAACGCGCGCCTCGGGCGGATTCTCCGGACGCACGGCCACCATGCCGGGCGGAACCGCGGCGTTCGAACAGAGCGCGGCCGCGCTGCGCGGCGTCGGGTCGGTGGAAGGGCAGAGCATGAGCTCGGCCGGCATGGGACCCGCTACCGCTACCGCGACTGCGGCAGGCGCCGGGCACGGCACCGCCGCCGGCATGGGTTCGGTCGGGACTTCGGCCGCAGGCGGCTCGACGAGCGCGGGCGGTGGAATCGCGGGTGGAATCACCGGTGGGATCACCGGTGGGATCGGCGGCGGGCTCCTCCGCTAGCCGTCCACGGCCGCGCGGGCAGATCCCGCGCGGCCCCGTCGATCACCCAGGGAGCGCAAGCGGATGGACATCGTCGACAGGAACCTCGCCCGATTTCTGATGGCCAGCATGTGCTATCTCGGGGCGCCGGTTTCGGATTCGGGCGCGAAGCCTTCGACGCGCGGGCGCATCGAGGCCTCGCGGGCGCGCTTCGCCCGCGTCTGGATCAGCCTGTTGCTCGGCAGCCGGGGCGTGCGCGCCGAGCTTGAACGCAACGGGGTGAGCGCAGCCAGGGCCGAGTACCGGCTCAACGCTCTCAGCGACGAGGAAGTCGAACATCTCGCGCTGAGGCTGAACAACCTGCCCGTGCAAGGGGAACTGCTTGAAATCTTTTTCGCGATGCTGGTCATCCTGATCGTCACCGACATGCAGCGTTTCACCAGAGCATTCAGCTTCACCCGGCCGGCTAAGTGATCCTCCCCCTCCACGAGCCGAGCCGGTCTTCAGCCCGCCGCCTGATGGCGGCGGGCATATTTCTTCTCGCACCGGCGCTGCTCGCCGGGTGCGCCGCGCCATCGGGTTCGCGATCGGATTCGGGATCCGCGAACGTCAACCTCAACGGCTATCCGGTCGCCTTCAAGCAGGGCTATTCGGACGGCTGCAACAGCGCCGGCGGAGGGACCTTGCGCGATCGGACGCGGTTCAAGTCCGATTCGCAGTATGCCCAGGGCTGGCGCGACGGATACGATATATGCACACGGCAATCGCAGCGTCGGTGAAGGCGGCCCGCGCCGCCGCGAATCAGGGCAGGGGCCGCCCCACGAGACGGGACGGACCTGCGCTCGCGCGGCGTCATGCGCGCGCGCGGGATTCGGTGTTCGTCCTGGCGCTCACGGGACGCGATGCGTTCTTCGGCGAGGGGAACCCGCTGCGCAAAGCGATCGCGGAGGCGCAGGATCTCAGCGTGATGCTCGCCCATCCGGCGGGCGGAGGGCTGCGCAGGCGCCTCGCGATGCAGCCTCGCCCGACGCCGCTCTCGTCGCTGCGGGAGGAGATCGGGGCCAGCCTCGCGTACCTCGCGGACTGGCGAAACCGCGGTGCCAGGGTCACGCTGAAATTCTACGAACAGGAGCCGTTCTGGAAAGTGATCGTGCTCGGGGAGCGCCTGTGGGTGCGGGACTGCCACGCGGCGCCGGGCGCCTCGCCCGGGCGCACGTACGAGTTCGGGGGCGAGTCTCCCGCGCACGCGGCGCAAACGCCGTTCTTCATGCATTTCCTGGATCGATGGAACGACAGCCGCAATCCCGAATACGATTTCGACACCGGGCACCTGGTGTACCGCGACGCGGCGACGGGGCGCGTCGTGCGCCGCGCTCCGCTCGAGTTGCCGGCCGGCGAAGATGCCCGCCTCGCGCCGTTCAGACGGCGATCGGCGCCTTGATCGGGGGATGCGGGTCGTAGCCTTCGAGCGCGAAGTCCTCGTACGCGAAGCCGAAGATGTCTTTCACCGCCGGGTTGAGCCGCATGACCGGGAACGGGCGCGGAGCGCGTGAGAGCTGCTCGCGCGCCTGCTCGAAATGATTGAGATAGAGGTGCGCGTCGCCGAGGGTGTGGATGAATTCCCCGGGCGCAAGCCCCGTGACCTGCGCCATCATCAGCGTCAGCAGCGAGTACGACGCGATGTTGAAGGGCACGCCGAGGAACAGGTCGGCGCTGCGCTGGTACATCTGACAGGAAAGCCGGCCTTCGGCGACGTAGAACTGGAAGAACGCGTGGCAGGGCGGAAGCTTCATGCGATGGATGTCCGCCGGGTTCCACGCGCTGACGATGTGGCGCCGCGAATCGGGTTGGCGCCGGATCGAATCCACGACCTGCGCGATCTGGTCGATGCTGCGCCCGTCGGGGGCCTGCCAACTGCGCCACTGGAAACCGTAGACGGGGCCAAGCTCGCCGCGATCGTCGGCCCATTCGTCCCAGATCGTGACGCCGTGCTGCCTGAGGTAGGCGACGTTGGTCTCGCCGCGCAGGAACCACAGCAGCTCGTAGACGATCGATTTCAGGTGCAGCTTCTTGGTGGTGAGCAGCGGGAAGGACTGACCGAGCGGGAAGCGCATCTGCGCGCCGAACACCGAACGGGTGCCGGTGCCGGTGCGGTCGGTCTTGGCGTGGCCATGCTCGAGCACGTGCCGCATCAGATCGAGGAATTGCTGTTCGGGGTGCGAGGTCATGGCGATTTCCGGTGCCGCTTGCGAATGATAGCGTCTATCGCGGCGGCGTGGCGGCGTGGCGGCGCGGCCGCCGCGTCGTGGCCGGGGCGGCACGAGGCGCCAGGCGAGCAGCGCAGCGAGGGCGAACGCGCAATACGCGGCGGCGAACACCCACTCGGGGAAATCGTAATAGAGCAGGCGCGCGAGCCAGCGTCCGACGAAGCTTCCGGTGTCCGGCCGGGCGCGCCGCAGGGCGTCTTCCCAGACCGTGAGCGGACAGGCGATGCCGGCGAGCGATTCTGCGGCCACGAACAGTATTGCGCCGAGGTGAACGGTCCGGAACGCGCGCCGGCGTATCCAGCCCCAGCCGAGCGCGGCGCCCGCGAGAATCATCGCAAAGCCGCACGTGACGAACAGGACGAACGCAAAGTGAATCGCCAGAATCGCATCGGCGAGCACGACAGGCGGCATTTCGGAGCAGGCGGCTCAGCCTCTCTCGACGGGTCTCGCGGGATCGGCGCACCACTCGCTCCAGGACCCCGGATACAGCAGGCTGCCGCCGAGCCCCGCGATCTCCATCGCGAGCATGTTGTGGCAGGTGGAGACGCCCGAGCCGCAGCTGTGCACCACCTGCCGCGGCGGCCGGCCGGCCAGCAGCGCCTCGAACTCCGCGCGCAGATGCGCCGCGGGCTTGAAGCAGCACTGCTCGGCCAGGTTCTCGCGGTAGAAGCGATTGGCCGAGCCCGGGATGCGGCCCGCGACCGGATCGATAGGCTCGGCCTCGCCGCGATAGCGCGCCGGCGAGCGCGCATCCAGCACCAGCATGTCGGGTTGGCGCAGGTGCGAAAGAACGTAGCCCACGTCCACCCATGCGTTGTCCGGCCTCGCGCTGAAGCGCGTCGCGGCCGGCCGGGGAATCTCCGCCGAGTAAGGGCGTTCCTCCGCCATCCACTTGTGCCAGCCGCCGTCGAGCACGGCGACCGCGTCGTGGCCGAGCCAGCGCAGCAGCCACCACACGCGCGAGGCGTTGACGCTCTCCTGCGCATCGTAGGCGACCACCTGCTTGTTCGCGTCGATGCCGGCCGCGCCGAGCCTCGCTGCGAGCGCTTCCGGCTGGGGCAGGGGATGGCGGCCGTTCGCGCCGGTCCTGGGGCCGGCGAGGTCCTGGTCCAGATGCATGAAGCGGGCGCCCGCGATGTGGGACTTTGCGTAGGCGATGCGCCCCGCCTCGGGCTTGAGCAGGTCGTGGCGGCAGTCGATGACGACCCAATCCGGATCGGAGAGGTGCTCGGCCAGCAGAGCGGTGTCGACGAGGGTGCGGTAGCTCATTCCGGGAGGTGCGGTTCCAGTCGCCGCCGCACCCATTCGTGAAAGTAGATGATGCCATCCTCCATCGGCGACTGGATCGGGCCGAAGTCGTCGATGCCATCATCGAGCAGCGTCTGGCGCCCGCGGTCGGTGCGCTGGCCGATCAACTCGTCCTCCCACGCGGTCTCGGCGTAGGCCGCCTGTTGCGCCTCCACGTACTCGCGCTCGAACAGCGCGACTTCCTCGGTGTAATAGAACTCGACCACGTTCAGCGTGCGCGTGGGCGACTTCGGGATCAGCGTGCTGATCACGATCGTGTTCGGATACCACTCGAGCATCACGTTGGGGTAGTAGAGCTGCCAGATGGCGCCGTGCTCGGGGTCGCTGCCTCCCATGTAGCGCTTCACCTGGTCCTGCCACTTGCG